>Ga0116121_1000417_pt1 | contig 21983 bp, 21 predicted proteins | sample June2015DPH_13_1_FD_89725 | JGI IMG/M metagenome (GOLD analysis project Ga0116121, IMG submission 89725) | Peatland microbial communities from SPRUCE experiment site at the Marcell Experimental Forest, Minnesota, USA - June2015DPH_13_10 | ecosystem: Environmental > Terrestrial > Soil > Wetlands...
CTCCCCAAGGATGCCAGCCCCATCCATAAAATCCCGGATGGTACCAGACGCCTGGGTAGAAGCCGTAGTACATATGTCCGCCCCAGCCGTAGCCGCGATAGAGCCCAACATGGTAGCGGCCTCCGGCATAGAAGGTCCGCGAGTAGTAGGCATGCCCGCCCCGCGTCACGTACGCGCGCTGCACGTAACCGCCATGCCTTCCAGTGTTCACCACACGCGCTCCGTTGTGTTCACCCACAACCCTGCTCCCTCCGTGGACGCCATGCGAAATGTGCATGCCGCCACGATCAATCGAACGAACCGATCCGTTCTTGCGGATGCTTGCCGTTCCTCCACCTTTCATACTGACGTTCCGGGTTCCGGCCGGCTGATGCGCGCTGCCACCGGCTCTGCTCCCAGCCGTCGCCCCGTGCGCTCCGCCCGTCGTCGCCCCATGGGTACCGCCCGCCGCTGCGTGTGTCCCGCCTGCCGCCCCGCCGCGCGCTCCGCCCGTCGTCGTGTGCGTTCCGCCCGCCGCTGCGTGCGTTCCACCCGTGGTTGTGTGTGTCCCACTCGTCGCTGCGTGCGTTCCGCCCGTCGTCGTGTGTGTCCCACCAGTTGCGCCGCGCGCCCCACCCGTCGTCGTGTGCGTTCCGCCGGTTGCGCCGCGCGCTCCACCCGTCGTCGTGTGCGAAGGTGTTGAACCGTGCGACTGCGTTGAACCGTGCGATGGCGCTGAAGCATGCGACTGCGACCCTCCATGGGAAGGTGTCGAGGCATGAGACGGTGCACTCGCGTGTGGCGCGGACGCCTTGGGAGCAGATCCTCCTCCACCCGGTTTATGCTGGCCGAACGCCAGCGCCGGAACCACCAGACACACTAGCAGCACGACCCACTTCTGCAGCTTCTTCTCACTCTTCGAAGTGCGATTCATTCCAGCCTCCTGAATATCTAAGCTCTTACCGCCTCTGTCATCCCAGAAATGAAGTCCTGATCCGCAGCGGGATGCGAGCTCCGGATTCCCCTCTACCATAAACACGGAGTTTGCCAATTCCGCGCGCGTGATTGAAATTTTATTTCAAGAGCCCGGGGGAAGACCCACAAGACGCGTGAACCTCTCGTGACTAGACGCCGCCCGCGACCCGCATCCTGAGGCGACAAAACGTTACCAGAAGTTGGCCACCCCGCGCAATCGTTCGATGTCAAATTCTGGGCCTGGTCCAGTGGCCCGCGTCGAACCTGTCTCTCCTCGGGCTTCCTTCTATCTCCCCGCTTGCTGTAATCTATTCCTCTTTCCGCCGGAGGGACCATTTGCGCTACCTCGATCGCCTGCAACCTCTCGCTCTGCTCGTCATGCGCCTGGCCCTCGGCGCCGTGATGGTCGCCCACGGATATCAAAAAGTCTTCGCTGGACTTCACCACCACGTTCAGCTCGTCACCAGCCTTGGACTCCCGGCCTGGATGGCCTATCTCTCCGCCTTTACCGAGTTCCTTGGCGGCCTCCTCGTGCTGATCGGTCTGTTCACCCGCTGCGCCGCTTTTGCCATCTGCATCGATCTGTCCGTGGCTATCGCAAAAGTACACTTCCATAACGGATTGCTGGGTAACGGGGGATACGAATTCCCCCTGGCGCTGGCCGCGCTGGCCTTTGGCCTCATCTTCTTTGGCGGAGGCCCCATCGCCTTCGACCACATTCGCGCCCCCGGCGGAGGTGGAAAATCCAAATAGCCGGGCACCGACATTTCTATGCCTCACGCGCAACTTTCCCACCCGTTTCGGGTTTGTCGCGTTTGTGAGCGCTGTCTTCAAAAGAAACGGAATGCATGATTCCATTGACGTTTCTTTACTATCGCTCCAGTTGAATCTGGGCCTGACTTGAAATTATGATGAGGTGTGGATCATCGGTTGCATCCCAACGATTCGGCGGGTGCATCTTACCGTTTGCAATCAATCGCGCGCCATCAACGAATTGGAGGTTTCTCTTGAGAAAGTTAGCGCTTCTCGCACCTGTGCTTGTTTTCTTATTCTCCGCACATTTCGCGGCCGCCCAGCAAGGCGACATTATGTTCGGTGGTGGCACCCTTTTGTCGTCGTCCACCCCTAGTGGCCAGCAGAACTTCGCGGCGCCGTCCGAAAAAGGCGGTACCTACCTGAACGTCAGCGGTGACGTCATCGCATTCAAGCGTCGGCTCGGCTTCGGGGTCGAAACCGCGTGGAAAGCTAGTCAGGGCAACTACGCTGATTTCGTTGGCGAAACCTACCGCCCTATCCTGACCGACTTTAATGCGGTCTTCCAGCCGAAGCTCGGAAAGAAAATAGGTCTCGATCTCTTTGGCGGCATCGGCGTTGCCAGCACCCGCTTCTATGTCCCGACCATCGTCTCCTGTAGCTATTTCAGCGGGTGAATCAACTACACCAGCAGCGACCACTTCATGGAAGATTTCGGCGGTGGGCTCCGCTACTACGTTTGGCACCACGTCTTTGTCCGTCCCGAGGTCCACTACTACCACATCCAGAACAATGTCGAGTTCAATTCCGACAACGTGGTCCGGGTCGGAGGCTCCATCGGGTATACCATCGGTAACGACTAGATCCGTTGTGCTCTGAGAGCGGCCGCTGGCGCTGGCCTCCAGACAGCGTGGCTCGGTCTCTTAGGATGATTCTGCCGGAGCGGCCATTCGTGGCCGCTCCGCTCGGTCTGGCAGGTATAATCCAAACCTGAACGAATTAACGAAAGGGACTGTATTGAGAAAGTTAGCGCTTCTCGCACGCGTTTTCACTTGCTTATTCTTCGCTCATTTGGCAGCGGCCCAGCAGGTCGACATTATGGCCGGCGGTGGCACCCTGATGCAGCCCTATACCAGCAACAGTTCGCAATCCTTCACCCAGCTGGCCGAAACGGGTGGCACCTATGTGAGTGTCGGCGGCGACTACGTCGACAACGACCGCCGCCTGGGCCTGAACCTCGAGTCCTCCTGGCGCGATCACCGGGCCAGCTACTACGGCTATGAGAGCTACCGGCCTATCCTGACGGACCTCAACGTCCTCTTTCAGCCAAAACTGAGCAAGAAATTCGGCCTCGACTTCATGGCCGGCATTGGCGCCGACAGCACTCGCTTCTACCTGCCGACGGTAGTCAACTGCGGACACTTTTCCGGCTGCGTCTTATACACCAGCACGGACCACTTTATGGAGCACTTCTCCGGAGGTCTCCGTTATTACTTCTGGCGCAATTTCTTTGTCCGCCCCGAGGCGAACATCTACCACATCCACGGCAACACCAATACCATGACCGGAGGCTTCAACTCCAACTTCGTGACCCGCGTCGGCGCCTCCATCGGATACACCATCGGCCGCTAGCAAGTCGCCGGCCCAAGAGCACCCGCCAAAACAAAAAAGGCAGCGTCCGCGGACGCTGCCTTTGCTCTGCCTGGTCCAAACTCTACGGTTCCTGCATGCAAATCTCAGCTTCGTGGATAGCCGCGTCGATATGCTCGATCGCTTTGGCGCGATGTCCATGGAACTCGCCGTCGGCGTGCTCCATATGTTCGCGCGCATGCCGCAACTCTTCAAGCGCATCGTGTACGCGCGGGTGGGGTGGCATTGGGGCCGGAGCGACCGCCGCCGGACTGGCTGGAGCCACCGCTGCCCCAGCTGGCGCTTTCGGACCAGCTGCCGCTGCCGTTAAGGCCAGGGTCAACAGGAGCGTTGCCGTAATCAATAGGGTCAAGAAACCGATTTTCTTCATATGTTCCTCCTCGTCCGAATTCCAGCGCGGACGCCGCCGGTAAAATCATTGGCCACGTGACCCCACTTTCGCACGAGGGCCCCCGCGACTTCCGCACAGTATAGTCGCGCTCCGGCAAAATGCCCCTGTGTATAAGTTGATTCCTAAGGTGCTTGCCCTAAGCGGCTTTCCAAAATGGTCTTGAGCACGCTAGGAACCATCCCGCTCCCTCCGGCTTCGCCACCACAGCAGTAATCCGGCCAGCAAAACGGCAATGGCAACCACCAAATCGAAACGCTTGAGGTCATGTGCCAGCCGGCCCCAATGCCCGCCAAACAAATATCCCGCGCCGCAAATCGCCGTCACCCAAACCGCCGCTCCAAAGAAGTTGAACAGGACGAACTTCCGCCACGGCATGTGCAGCGCTCCCGCCAGCAGCGAGGCCAGCACGCGCATGCCGAAGATGAATCGCGCCAGAAAAACCGTGGCCGCCCCGTACTTCTCAAACAGCCGATCTGCCCGCGCCACAGTTTCCGCACGAATAGAGAACACATGCCGGTAGCGTTCGATCAGCGGACGCCCGCCGTGCCTCCCCAGAGCAAAACCGAACTCCCCGCCCACCGTCGTCGCCACGATCCCGACCAGAATGATCCAGGGAAGCCGCAATCCATGTTCGGAATAGGCTAGAAAGCTCGCCAGCAGCAGAACCGTTTCCCCAGGCAACGGCGCGCCTGCATTCTCCAGCAACAACACCGCGGCCACAGCCCAATACCCGTAATGCACGAGCGCGCCCCGCAGCAGATCGAAGATGTGGTGACTCATGATTAGGAGTTGCTTGTCATCCTGAGAGAGCGCGCTTCGCGCGAACGAAGGACCCGGGCGAGCCGCGCGGTGCGCCGCAGCCTTTGCGGCGCAATAATAGCGCGTTTGGCTCGCTTCCTTATCAGGCGGGAAGTTTCTCACGCGTCAGAAATTCAATCAATGCACGGTTGAACTCCTCCGGGCATTCTTCGTAGGGCAGGTGTCCAATGCCAGGAAAAACGATCAACTTGGAATTCGGGAAGTATTTCGCCAGCGGTGCGGCCGACGACACGTACACTGCGGGATCTTTATCGCCCCACATCAGCAGCGTGGGAATGCCCGCCAACTTCGGCAGAGTCGCCTCCAGTTCGCGCAGATCTTCGGTCCAGGTTCGCACAATGCTCAGCGCGTGCTCAAATAACCCCGGCTTCGCCAGCGGCGCCATGTAGCCTTCCAGAGTTCCCGGAGGAATACGGCTGCGGTCGCTATACAGGCGGGCGTGAAAATAGGGATACAAGAAACTCATCCGCGTCATTCCGAACCGGAACAACGGCGCGCCCAAATTGCTCCCGGCAAACGGCGCCAGCCATCGTCCATGCGCCGAATACGGATTCACCGGCGCCACCAGCACCAACCGCCGCAGGTGCAGCCCAGCCTTGCCGCCCAGGCATTCCGCGGCCGCCATCATCGCCACCGCCCCGCCATGCGAAGTCCCCAGCAGATCGAACGACGTAATTCCCAGCCGCGCCGCAAACCGCAAAACCAGCTTCGCCGTCCCCCGCATCGAATGATCGATCCCGGCCGCCCGATCCGAGAACCCCGCTCCCATCATGTCCGGCGCATAAACCGTCGCATAAGGCGCCAGCGCCGGCATGGTGTATCGCCAGGAAAACGAATATCCCAGCAGCCCGTGCAGCAAAATCAGCGCGGGTGCCCCATTTCTCGCGTCCTTTGCGAGAAGTGGGGATTTTGCCGAACCCGCGCGCAGATATCGCAAGCGCGCACCATCAATATCCATCCAGCATTCTTCCACGCCCGCACTCCACCCGGGAAAGGGCGTGCTAGAGATTTCCCGTTCTGCCGCCATCACATTCAAATCTTCTCACTCCAAATCTCTTGAGCAAGACAACTCTTTTGCCGCCGCCGGATTCTATTTAAGAGAACATCGCCTCTGTTCGCTTCACTTGGGGAGCTTCGGCTCCCCGTTTTTTCCTTTGTCATCCTGAGCGAAGCATCAGCTTCGCGAAGCGAAGGCGATGCGAAGTCGAAGGATCCCTACCGGCTTACATTGCCGCCAGCCCCGCAAGGCATTTCCATCCACGCCTAGATGAGTCGGCGGCTAGCCCCCAACCGAAAAATGGCCCTTAGGTTTTTTCCTCAACAGCTTCTTCAGCACCCGAATCCCCTTATCCACATGCTTCTCCTCCAGCAAGTAAGGAGGCAGAAACCTCACCACGGTATCGTGCGTCGAATTAAACAGCACGCCCTCGGCCAGCGCTTCATCCACAATCGGCCGCGCCGGAATCTCCAGATTGATCCCCTGAATGAATCCTCGCCCCCGCACTTCCTTCGCCGCCGCGCTCTTCTCGACGACAGTCTTCAACTCCTGCTGCAGGTACGCCCCAACCTTATTCACGTTGTCCAGCAGCTTCTCATCTTCCACGATCGCCAAAAACTCCAAAGCAACTCGGCAAGCCAAAGGTCCTCCACCAAAAGTAGTCCCATGCTGTCCTGGAGAAATCGCAGAAGCGAATTCTTCCTTCGCGAGGAACGCGCCCAGCGGCAGCCCCGCCGCAATCGGCTTGGCAATCGCCACAATATCCGGAGTCACCGCAAAACTCTGAAACGCAAACATCGTTCCCGTGCGCCCCAGCCCGCACTGAATCTCATCAAAAATCAGCGCCGCCTTATGCCGGTCCGCCGCCGCGCGGCACTCCTGCAGAAACTCCACCGAACACTCATAGATTCCGCCTTCGCCAAAAATTGGCTCCAGCACAATCGCGCAAGTGTTGTCGTTAACCGCCGCCCGCAAGCCTTCCAAATCGTTCTGCGCAACAAACGTCACTTCTTCCAGCATCGGCTCAAATCCCTTGCGATGCTTCTCCTGCCCGGTCAGCGACAGCGCTCCAAATGTCCGCCCGTGATACGACCCCTCGAGCGCCACCAGTCGCGACTTCGCCTGCCCACCCGCGCGATGTCCCGCCAGCCGCGCCAGCTTGATCGACCCCTCAATCGCCTCCGTCCCGCTGTTCGAAAAAAACGCTCGGGCATCTCCAAAAGAGCTGCCCAAAAGCGTGCACAACTTCTCCGCCAGCGCCCCCTGATACTCGTGGTAATAGAGATTGGAGACGTGAATCAGCTTCCCCGCCTGCTCCCGAATCGTCTTCACAATCCGCGGATGCGCGTGCCCCAACGCATTCACTCCCAGTCCCGAAACAAAGTCGAGATAACGCCGGTCCTCCAGGTCGTAAAGAAATACACCCTTGCCCCGCGTCAAAGCAATCGGATACCGGTTATAAGTCCCCAACAAATATTTCTTTTCCAGTTCCACGATTTGTTCGAATGTTTTCATAGGAAGAGTTGATTCTATAGGAAGAGCCAGCCGACCACCGACCGTAGTGGGAAGAAAAAGCGTCCGGAGGACGCCTGACAATAGCCCGGCGTTTCAACGCCGGGTACGATGAATGTTGTTTAACCACCGTGCCGTAGGCACGGCTGAATATTCTTGTGGAGCCTGTCGTGGCGTACACCTACGTCTCTGAACTAATCCATTGGGGGGCTGGCCCAGCCTAAATCAAACTCGAGGCTACCCCGCTCAAGCTTTCGCTTGAGCGGAGATTTTGACGTTCCTGCACTCGCGCCGATTCTACGATGAAAATCGCTCGCTCAGATCTCAACGCAACTGAGTCAACGCCACGCTCACGGCACCAGAGTAGCCGCCAGCACCAGAACGTCCGGATCATTGGGCAAACTAATGCTCTGCACAACCTTCGCCGGATTCAAAGCAAACCGGTAGGCATACAGACTGAATGTCCGCTGATCCTTCGTGCCGTTCTGATAATTCCGGTAAGCCATGGCGACCCCTTCAGACTCGCCGTGGTATTTTTGCGGGGTGAACCAGTCGCTGAAGCTCTGCTCGAATTGCGAACTCGTTCCGTCCGTGTAGTTGACTGTGAGGGTCTGGAATGCTTGATTTCCCTCCACGCCAGTCGCCAACAGCATAAGAGCGGAAAACCCGCCTTGGGGTAGAGGAACCGATTGGCCACTGGAACCGACCGCGTCAAGTTCATTGGCTGGTCCGAAGTCGAACAGTACGCCGCTAAAAACTCGCGACGTAGTCAGCAGGTTCGCCGAATACGAATACCCTGTACCGTCCAGGCCTCCGGTCGAATATGTCGAGCCGTCAGTGTAGATTCCGTTCACATTGAATTCCGAAGACAGATCCACCTGCGTGCCCGTTCCCGTAGACCCCACGCCCGCGCTTACCGCGAGGGTGAAAGTAAGGGTTTGCGTAATGCTGCCGGAAGTTCCCGTAACCGTCACCGAAGTAAATCCCGTAGTGGCAGCGGGAGTGGCCTTGAATACCAGCTTCTGTTTATTCCCTTGCCCCTCGATCGATGCTCGAACGCCTTTCGGTAGACTAGACAGGCTCAGCGTTACAGCCCCGCCAAAACCGTTCAAGTCCTTGATTGTGATCACCGCACTGGCCGTTTGATTTTGGTTCAAGAACACGTTCGTTGGTCCTGAGAGGGTGAAACCGCTGCCCCCCACCGCCGTGTTTATCGCGCTGGCATATTGTGCCGCCAGACCGGTGCCGACGAAGTCGTCATAGAGCCACATGAACCCGCCGGTAATCCCACATTGACTGTGCCAGCCGCTCATAATGCTCTCAACCTGGCTCGGAGTGTCGTCTTGATCCCACAGACCAGGAAACACCGGAACACTGCCGAAATTCCATCCCACGCAAGGACTATTTCCGCTGCCGCCCGCGTACGCCTGCAGGTGTATTCCGTCCACCGTGCCTGGAAGTTGACTGTTAATTTGTGAAACTACATTCGTCCAATAAGTGTTGTTGTCGAAAGGGTCCGGCATCACGTGATAGCCCAGGTTGCCGAGCATCACCGCAAACTGAATTGTGGTCGGCGAGTTGAAGCTGTTCTCGTCGTCGAAATCGATCGCATCCAATGCCGGGATGGCAGCTTTCAACGCTTGAAAGTCCTTATAAAGAATGCTGGTCGGGCCAGTCCCTTGCGCCTGGACCAGCGCGGTGATGTCTTGCCAGTCCCCGACGTTGGATGAGCCGACGCTGAACGTGACCCTCTTCACCGTCCCTTGTTTCAACTGCGCCATGTCTGCGGGAAAATCGGGATACGTCTCGTTGCCCACATAGACCCCGCCGGAGGTTAAGGGAAACTCTCCATTGAAATTCAAGTCGCCGGTGCTGTTGACCTCGACACTCCAGACAATGGCTTCCGTGAAACCGGAATTTTCGATTTCGGTGATGTTGGCTGCCGCGTTCTTGTAAAACGGCCCGCCGCCAAAGATCCCGGTAAATCCGGTTTGAGCAGACGCTGTTTGGCCCGAGAATGCCATCGCCATAAGAACGAGAAAAAGAATCGCCGCGCCCCGCCGGACGACCGCATGGTGAGAAGGACAACTAAACCGCGTTCTTATCGTGTGCTCCACATTGTCTCCTGGTTGGGGTACTTGGATTTGTGCTCGCAATCGTGGGCGCGGGTTCTGCCTCGTGTCCCAGGTCAGAGAAATTAGAGTCGCCTCGTCCCCACAAAGTCCCCAGATTATACACGGTGACGGCTCGAACCCTCAGGTTCGGCGCGGTGTTTCAGCCGGTGCAGTGTGACGTGGACACTCCTGTCCGCAAGAAGCTGGGACTCGCGTCGCAAATCACTGCCGTAGACTTTCTACTGGGCCTCTGTTCCCGCACCGAGCCGCTGAGTCAGTTGTGCCTGATAAAGGCTCGTCGGGAAAACATTGGTCCCTGACGAGTCGATTGCTCCCTGGGGTAAGACGCTTGAACCGCCTGGCGCCGCTGATGTCACTTGCGTGCCCACGCAGCCGATGCACCAGTTTTCCGAGCCGGGCGGCTGCTGAATGGTGAATTGATTCGCACTCGAGTTCCACACCACACCCCAACCGATAGCCCAGCCCTGTCCGCTGCCGTGGTTGCCGCGGTCCAAGAGGTTGATGTTTCCCTGCGTGGAGCCGGGAATCGCTGTAACCGCGGTGTTCTCCACCAGTAACCCGGTTGCCCACCGCTGATGAGGCTCGACGCTGGTGTTGCCCTGGAACACGCCATTGCGTAGGACATTCGGCCCTTGCGTCGCGCTGCTGGTGGAGAAGAAGAACATGTTATCGGCAACGTCGCTCACTGTATCCATCAGCACCTGCGTAGCCCCGGCGAGGTAGAACTCTTCAAACTTTGCATCATCGGTTTGTGTAACGGTATGAGTGATGGCGACGTTACTCACCGTCACCTGCTTGCTGTAGCTTTCGATATCGACGCTCTGCAGCGTATCCTGCGCGGCTAGGTTGCGCGCCCACGCGTTGAGCACAGAGTAGGTCACGACAAGTTGATAGGACGGTGTAGGCGGCACAAGGTCGTTAGGCGGGGCCGGAGCAATGGCGCTCAGGTTCTCGACGCCGACCTGCGAGATGCGTCCGCTGAAAGTGTAGGCCTGCAGCGTTGCCCCATCGACGCCGCAATAGGTGCTGTTGATGGAGTCCGACATGGGCGCATCGAGCGTGATCTGGTTTCCGTTAATCGCCGTAATTGTGCGATCGGTCCTCAGTTCGTCGCTGCCGACGTCGATCCAGTTGCAAGGAGAGCCGCCGCACGTAGTGCCGAGATCCGCCGCGGTCATCCCCATGAAGCTCACCCAGGCTGAGGTGACCGGCCGCGTGATGATAACAGTCGTTCCCACCGAGAGCCCGGAGGTGCTGGCAACGTCCACAGTAAGTGTGCCTGCGGGTACATAGGCGTCCGTGATGGTTGTTGACGAAATATAAGATGGCGCGTTGCCGCTCGTGCCCATGACGATCAGTGGATAAGGCGTGGCTGCGGCGGCCATGGTAATCACAGTATTGCTGCTGGGCGAGGTGCCGCTGCCGCTGCCCCGCAGCACCACCCCGCTCGCGGTGATCATCAGCGAACTGCTCACCGTGTAGCTGCCCGGCTCCAGCAGGACGGCGCCGCGCAGGCCGGTCGTGGCGTTCAAGGTCATCGCTGAGACGGCGTCGATTGCGTTTTGTATGTCGGCGGTATCGTCTCCGCCCGACGGAGAGACGGTGGCCTCGACCGGAGCGGTGGGAATCGCCCCAGCGCCCTGCTCGTACCCAGCCGTCGAGAAGTCCATGAGCTCGTCACCTTGCGCATCGAGGGCCTGATACACCAGGTTGCCGCCGGAGTCGTAGTAGACCCATTGGCTCGCCGGCTCGGACGAAGGCGCCAAAGTAATGGTTGCCGAGGCAGACTTGGTGGGATCTTTAATGCTGGTTGCTGTCAGCGTAACCGTGACCGGCGTGGTTCCGCTGACGACCATGGGCGCCAAATAGGTCGCGCCCGTCGTGGTCACACTACCGAGCGCGCCCACGCCCGTGCCAATACTCCAGTTCACACCGGAGTTGGAAGAATCGTTCGTGACGATCCCCGTGAATCCCTGCGATCCGCCGCCATTGAGGCCAATAGCGGGTGGGCTGATGCTCACGCTGATCGCAAAGGGAGCCGGACTGCTGCCGCCACCACCGCTGCTGCCGCAACCGGCCAAAGTCAGAAGGATCAGTGCCGCGAACGCGCGCGTGAACAGGCGGACCTTTTTCACGTGTCTGAAATCCCCGTTTTGACGTCTACCCGCGCAATTATATTCCTGAGCGGTTTCCCGAGAATCGACTTGGCTGACACCGAAACCACCTGGCCTTATTCAATACAAAGGTGGTTCCCCCGGCGGCCGCGTCTTCCACCTCCGGTGCACCCACAGCCACTGCTCCGGATACTTCCGCACATAGTCCTCGATAATCAAATTAAATTTCTGCGTGTTGGCCTTGATGTCCGCTTCCAGGTCGCCGGTGCGCTCCAACTCCACCGCCGGATCAAACCGCAGCCGGTATTTCCCCAGCTCCCGGTCCCAGATGGTGAACGTCGGCACCACCGCAGCATCCGTGCGCAAAGCAATCCGCGCCAGCCCGCTCGCCGTACATGCCGGGATGCCGAAAAAATCCACAAAGATCCCCTGCGGCGGAGTCATGTTCGTATCCATCAGCATGCCCACCACTTCCCCCGCCTTCATCGCCGAAAGCAGCCCACGCACAAAATCATCCTTGTCGACAGCTTTGTTGCCGTGCATCGTGCGATAGCGCAGGATGAGTTCGCCCAAATACACGTTGTCCATGCCCCGCATGATCACATGCATCCAGTGCCCATGCATCGACAGGACAAACGACGAAAGCTCCCAGCCTCCAAAGTGTCCAGCAAATAACAGCACGCCCTTGCCGCGAGCATGAGCCCGTTCGTAATTCTCGAAGCCGTCGTACACCACGACCTGATCGACGTTCTGCAGCGTGTACTTGGGAAAGTGACAGACCTCCGCCAGTTGACGTCCCAGCGAAGTAAACTCCCCGCGCAGAATCCGCGCCCGCTCCGCTTCACTTTTTTCCGGAAACACCATGGCGAGATTGCGCATGCCCACCTGCCGCAATCGCACGTGCAGAAGATATACGACCCAAGCCAGCCCAATGGCAATGGCCCGCGCCAGCGGACGCGGCAAAATACCCAGAATTTTGATGAACGGCCAAGCTGCCGCGTACTCAAGTCGCTGCCGCATTAGGGGAAGCGGAACGGTACCATCGCCAAAATTTACTTGTCAAACAAGCAGCCATCGACGGATTTGACGCCTTCGGAGAACGGGACAATTCCATTCACTTCTTGGTTAGACCCCATCTTCCAGTAGCGAACCGCCCACACAGCCAGAAAGATCACAATGCCTGCAAGCAATTCGATAGCATCGAGTTGCCAACGAAGTGGCATTTTGTCTTTTCCCTCACTTAAGGCTTAGCACTCCGAAAAGCTATTCGGCGGACCGCGTCCATGCGACCAGAGCTGAAGCCCGAAAGCCGAAGCCCGAAGCCAGTTATTTCGCCGCGTCCTGCGCCCACTGCGCCAGCACTCTCAAGAACGCATTCGCTCCCTCCGGCGGATCGATCTCTCCAACCAGCGATGTCCTAAACGGCACCATGCGCCCATAAAACTCTCGCGTGCTGTCTTTATCCTGCTTGATCTGCGCTCCATTCAGACTCACTCCGGCAAATAGACCCCGCGCCCGCGAATAGGTCAGCACCTCGGCCCGCATCTTCCAGTCAGTATTCCCTTCGGCATGACGTCCCACCGGCCCCGCTGCCACCGAAGCGTCCGCACCCAGCGCGAACTCGCTCGAGAGCAGGTGCTTCATCCCATTCTTATTCATGATCAGCATCACCAAATCAACCGCCTGCCCGCCGATCTGAAAACCAAAGCTGCCGCCCGTCACCACAAAAAATGCCGGAGCGCTCCATCCCTTCGGCGTGCGGCAACTGGCCAGCCCGCGCCCATACTTCGCACCCACAATAAAGCCGCCCTTCAACATCGACGGCACCACCGCCACGCACTCCGCCGAGCCTAGCACCTCTTGGGGAATGCCTTTATCCGGCGCGCTTTGAATATCGCTCAGCACATCGGCGGCTGCCTGCACACGATCCGCGGCCTTCGATTCTTTGCTTTCGTCATCCCCCGCAAACGCGAAAGAACAAAGAGACACAATTAGGGTCAACAGTAAGAACTTTTTCATAATTCCTCGCCACACAAGAATTGTCTGGGATCCGGTACTTGGATTGTAAACGAAGCGGCTGCCGTTGTATGAGAGGGGCTTAACTGAGAAGGTCCACTAGGAAATCTGAGCGGAAACGAAGGAAGTAAAACGACTTGGAAACAAAAAAATCGGGGCTGAAAGTAGTGACCCTAATCGCCACTCTCAACCCCGTCTCCCAGGTTCTGTGGTAGGTAAGGCGAGTATGCCCCCCACTCGCTTTCTCCACAAGATTACCGAGGTCAGTGTCCCGAAGTTACCCGGGTCACGGCCCCCCTAAACTCTATTTCGCCGCCACCAGCGAGTGCGTAATCGCATGCACCGACAGCGCGATTCGATTCTGTACTCCCACCTTGCGCATTAACTTCGCCACATGCGCCTTAACCGTGCGCTCTTCAATGCCTAGCTGAGCCCCAATCTCTTTGTTGGAGCGTCCCGCCACCAGCATCTCCAGAACTTCTTTTTCGCGGTCCGTGAAGGTCACGCGGCCCGCCGGAAAGATCCGCCCTGGCGCCGACGATACCCGTTCAATGAACATCGAAAGCACTCGCCGTGGCGCCCACACCGACCCCTGGCTCACGATGCGAATCGCTTGCGCAAATTCCGCCGGCGAAGCCGCCTCGTCCACATAGCCTTTGGCCCCAGACGCGATCGCCTTGAGAATGGTTTCTTCATCCACTCCAGACCCGGTCACAATAATGCGCAGATCCGGCCGTGTCGCCTTCAGGCTCGCCATCACATCAAACAGGTTTTGGCCGGAACGGTTTCCGAGCAGGATCAGGTCCACATTCTGCAACGTGGAAATCTCGGGCAAGCCGGCGGAAATTAGTTCGAACTCAGGTTCGGTATCGAACAAGGCGCGGAACCCCACAAACCTCAGGGGGTCGCTCTCCACCACGGCAATTTTGATCGTTGGTTTTCTCGCTACTGCTGCTTTCATAGGTTTCTCTGTAGGGCGTAGTTGCTTACCTAGAGCATAGCCGCATTTGTGCCCTATGCAAAGGGAACGTGACCGAAGTTGAATTACCGGAGTAACATGAAAAAGAAGGTTGAAGAGCCCTTCTGCAACGCAAAACCGCGGCTCAGTTCTTGCTGCGCCGCCCTGGGAGAGGATTCTGCATGAGGAATAATTTCACTCGTCTTCTTGCCATCATCGCCAGCCTCATACTCGCGGCGTCCACCATGTTCGCGCCTCCGGCTCTCGCCGCCCAGGCTCCTGTCGCGACCTACCAGCCAAAGTTCCCCGGAGATCCCGCCCGCTCCGATTCCGAAGCGGCCGCCCTCGGCTACATGCGCGTCGTCCTCCGCGCCCAGCACCACTTCGAGAAGCAGTACGGCCACTTTGCCACGTCTCTCGCCGAGCTCGTCCACTCCGGAACCTTCACCAAACGCATGGTCAATCCCGACCGTGGCGACTACAGCGCCGGCTTCCGCGGCAAGAAAGACAGCTTCATCCTCACCATGACGCCCCAGCATCTCGACGCCGAACACCGCTCCTTCTACGCCGAAGATGACGGCAAAATCCATGCCGACGAAGAAAAACCCGCCGACGCCAGTTCGCCCGTCGTGAAGTAGCCCTCGGGACTTTGTCATCCTGAGCGAAGCATGAACTTCGCGGACGCGAAGTTCATGCGAAGTCGAAGGATCCCTTGCACTTGTGTGCGGCCGTCGCGTCCGCGAGGCATTTCCACAGCCGGCCACTCCTTTAAGCCATTCCTCGGTTTATGATGGAAGAGAAAATTATTCCAAGAAACGAGATCGGAGGAAATCATGCCACCAACCATCGGCGCACCCGCGCCCGAATTCACCCTTAAAGATCAAGATCAGAAGGAGGTAAAACTCAGCGACTTCCGCGGCAAGAAGCGCGTGGTCCTGGTCTTCTACCCGCTCGATTGGAGTCCCGTCTGCACCAAAGAGCACGCCTGCATCGTCAACGACAAGAAGCAATTCGAGCAACTCGATGCGCAGGTCCTCGGCCTGAGCGTCGATAGCGCCTGGTCCCACAAAGCCTACGCCGAAAAGATGGGCATCCAATATCCGCTGCTCGCCGATTTCCATCCCCGCGGCGCCGTCGCCGCCCAGTACGGCGTCTATCTCGCAGACAAAGGCATCACCGGCCGCGCCATCTCCATCATCGACCGCAACGGCAACCTGGCCTGGCACAAAAACTACGACATCCCCGTCGTCCCGGATATCGACGAAGTCTCGAAAGCCCTGGCCGCCGTGAAATAAATTAGCTTTGTCATCCTGAGCGAGGATTGGTCCTTCCGCCCGGCGCAAGGACCAACCGCAGGACCAACCGCAGTCGAAGGATCTCTAACCGCCCGCCTTAATCTCCGCCGCTTTCCCATCGCGATAAATCACCACCAACGGCTTCCCTCCATTCGCATAATGCAGCGTCCTCTCCGCGGACGAACTCCCCGCATCCAGCGTCCCCATGCCCACCGCGAAATCGGCCTGCAGTTCATTCATCCCCGGCTTCACCTCGTGCTGCCCCACCGCCTGCCAAACCTCCGCCGGCCAGTGCTTGTACAACTCGTGCGGATCTTCCACATAGAACATCTCGTCGGAATAAATCTTGTACTGTCCGTCGTTCTCAAATCCGATCGGCACCGCGTAGCTGTGCCCGTCTTTTTCAAACGTGGCCACCACCTGCTTCCTGCCGCCCGGCGCGGCGACCGCCATCACGTCTTTTATCTCCAGCCGTTCGATCGGCCCCAACAGTCCTGCCTCATGCGAAAAATCGACACTCTTCACCACCGGGACAAACCGATAATAGGTATACCGATATCCTTCCTTCACCCACACCGGCTGCTCCGTCAACTGCTTGGCCGATTTCAAATCGAACGGATACAGCTTCTTCGGCACCACGTAATAATCCGCGTTCGAGTAGCCAATCTTCTTCGCCTCCGCCTGCTTCTGCGCCGCAAGATTGTCCTCGTGCCGCTCATAAAGGATGTACCCCGCGCGCACTCCCGCCACCACCACGGCCAGCGCCAAAGCAATCTGGATCCTCTGCTTCGCCTCTTCGCTCATCATGCAAAAACTTTACCAGATCGCGGACAACTAGACTGAAGCGCCTCGGCATCGAGTCTGAGGTAAACTGAATCGATCGGCGCAAGGCCAGCAGCCTTGCGTAAAGGAGGCGTATGCATAAATCTATGTTCCTAACGCTGCTCTTAACAGCGGCCGCCGTTGGACAGAATCAGCCGGTAGACGCCAGAACCGCTGCAGGATGCGGTCCCGCTAAGACAGCATTCGAGGTGAAAACCGATAAGCGTCAGCACTCTTTGACTCAGCCGGAATCCGGCAAGGCGCTGGTATTCGTGATCGAGGATGTGACGAATCCTCAAGCGATGACATTCGGGGAGGTGACGACCCGCGTAGGATTGGATGGAAGTTGGGTTGGGGCAAACCGCGGGCGATCATACGTGTCTTTCGCCGCGGAACCGGGTGCGCACCGCGTGTGTGCCGATTGGCAATCAAGCTTGAAGGGCTTGCAGAGGTTGAGCGGTGCGGCGGACCTGACGGTCGAAGCCGGAAAAACCTATTACTACCGCGCGGAAGTGACAATTCCCTGGAACGGTCAAGCGGACGATCATGGGAACGACCAAGTGGGTCAACTGAGAGTGAGCGCGGTGGATGAGTCGGAAGGGTTGCTTCTCATCTCGAAATCTGCGTCAAGCACGTGGAAGGCGTGGAAGGCAAAGAACTGAGCGAAGCACATATTCTGTAAGGCCGAGAGAAGGTTAACGGAAATGTCCCCAGTCACTGAACAAGACGTCCTAAGCGCGCTCCGAAGTTGCTACGACCCCGAGATTCCCGTCAACATCGTCGACCTCGGCCTCATCTACCACGTAAACTTCGCCCCCGCGCCCGCCGACACCCCCGAGCAAGCCAAGCAGGACGTCACCGTCGACATGACTCTGACCTCGCAAGGCTGCCCCGAACACGTCAACATCAGCGCGCAAGTAAAATCACGCCTCGAGCAGTTACCCGGCATCCGCAACGCCGCAGTCAACGTCGTCTGGACTCCGCCCTGGACCCCCGAGCGCCTCAGTCCCGACGCCAGGAAGCAACTCGGCATCGAATAAAACAGGCTCCGGGCTTCAGCTTTCGGGCTTCTGCAAAACCTAAGAACGCAGGATTTCGCTTTAGCTGAAGCCCGATAGCCGAAGCCCGAAGCCGCCTTTCCTACCCACGAACCTCTTCCCACGCATCCATCGCGCTCTGCCCTGCCGCCTGCGTGATCCGCTTGCCCGCCCGTGCCGCCATCTCCATTACCTGCATGCCACGGTCAAAATAATCGGGCAGCGACCTCCGTACCGTCTCAAATTTCTCCGGATACTCCGACGCCAGCACCGCCAGTCCCACGCCCGTCGCCAGCACGCCCGCCGGATACTTCTTCCTCAAAAACAAAACCGTCGCCACTCCAATCGAACCCGCCACCACCGCCTTCTTCCATCCGTCCATGTTGTCCCCCGAAAAGTTTCCCCTCGCGCAACATTTCCGCTGCGAACGATTATACTTCTCCGTTCTTTCGGAGGCTCCATGTCGGAACGCCCAATCCCGCATTACTCTGCAAATCCAAATCCCTGCCCCACTCTGCGGCCCGAAGCCCGAAGCCTGAAGCCATTCGCCGCAATTACCTTCGCCGCCATTTTCTCCATCGCTGCCTCCGCCCAAACCAAGCCCCGCGCTCGCGATCTCGGCGTCCCCTTCGACGGCACCCCCGGCCGCAACAACGCCATCACCGACGTCGCCGGCGTCGAGGTCGGCCACACCACGCTCATCTCCGGCGAAGGCAAGCTCATTGTCGGCAAAGGCCCGGTGCGCACCGGCGTCACCGCCATCCATCCCCGCGGCAAGAATTCCAACGACGCCGTCTTTGCCGCCTGGTTCACCCTCAATGGCAACGGCGAGATGACCGGCACCACCTGGGTCGACGATTCTGGCTTCCTCAACGGCCCCGTGATGATCACCAACACCCACAGCGTCGGCGTGGTCCGCGACGCCGTCATCGCCTGGAAAGTCAAACGCGGCGAGCCCGATATGGAAGGCTACTGGTGGTCCTTGCCCGTCGTTGCCGAAACCTGGGACGGCTATCTCAACGACATCAACGGATTCCACGTTCACCCCGAAGACGCCTTCCACGCCCTCGACGTAGCCCACTCCGGTCCCGTCGAAGAAGGCAACGTCGGAGGTGGCACCGGCATGATCTGCAACGAATTCAAAGGCGGCATTGGCACTTCCTCGCGCGTGCTCGACGCCAAGTCCGGCGGCTATACCGTCGGCGTGCTCGTCCAATGCAACTACGGCGCCCGCGAGCAACTCCGCATCGCAGGCATCAACGTTGGCCGCGAAATCCCCGAGCACACTGTCTTCAAAGAAGATGTCGGCTCCATCATCGTCGTCGTCGCCACCGACGCTCCCCTGATCCCCACGCAACTCAAGCGCATCGCGAAGAAAGTTTCGCTCGGCCTCGGCCGCGACGGCAGCTACTCCGGCGACGGCTCCGGAGACATCTTCCTCGCCTTCTCCACCGCCAATCCCGGCGCCGTCAGCCCCAAAAGCAACCAGCCCAACAATGTTCACCAGCTCACCATGCTCCCCAACGATTCTCTCGACCCGCTCTTCCTGGCCACCGTTCAGGCCACCGAAGAGGCCGTCGTCAACGCCATGGTCGCCGCCGAAACCATGAAAGGCATTGACGATCACGAAGTCATCGCCTTGCCCCACGACCGCCTCCGCGAAGTATTGAAGAAATACAACCGCCTCACACCAAGTCAGAAGTAAGAAGTCAAAATGCAGAAGTAAAACCAAGACCGCTCTTACTTCTGCATTCTGCATTCCGTACTTCTGCATTCTGACTTCTTCATTCTGACTTCTGGCTTCTGCATTCCTCCCGATCCGCCTTAGAACCGTCTCATCCACTCATTACCTTCGCTGCTCTCCTGACGTGCGCGCTGCTCTCTCGCCAATGGACTACACTTGATTTGTGAAGCGACACTACACCATCGGACGCATCAAGGGCGGCATGAAGTTTACCTGCACCCGCTGCGCTCACCACGTCAGCACACTCGACTTCGACTCCCGCGACGGCAACCTCCGCACCCAGGCCGCTACCGCCATCAATCTCCACGCTACCAGCGTCCACCACGAACCCGTGATGTTCTCCTCCCTCGACACTCAGCAGCGCATCTGGCGCACCTAGCTCCACTCCCTTATCAAGCCCGTCATTACTAGGATTGTCATTCCGAAGTGCGCCGCAGGCGCACGAGGAACCTGCTGTTCGCATGCAGAGCCACAACTCATGCGGCGACACCCGCCTCGGCTGTTAGCGGAGCGTAGCCGCGCCCGTTCAACAATCCCAAAATCCGAATCACCCTCATAAGCAATTTCGATTGGACTTGCCACCACCCGCCCCTTACAGTCCTTGGGTGCAGTCCAGCCGTACTCGAACTCGTAGTGTTCTGCGCCGCATGACTATGCCGGAGCCCGCTCCCGCCTTGTCCCGGCCACCATTCCGCCATTATCAGTTTGACGGCGCCTACGACGAAATGTTCGAGGCGCCCGGCGTCCCTCGCCCTCACTATCGCGCTCTATTTCAAACCTTGCTTGATCTGCCTCCCGAAGAATTACGCAAAAGCCAGCAAGCCGCCGACCTCTCCTTCTTGCATCAGGGGATTACCTTCACCGTCTACGGCAACTCCGAAGGCACCGAGCGCGTATTCCCCAACGATCTGCTGCCCCGCATCATTCCCCACGCCGAATGGCGGAAGATCGAGCGCGGACTTGCCCAACGCATCGCGGCCCTGAATCTATTTCTGGAAGACATCTACCACAGCGGAAAAATCCTCGCCGATGGCGTCGTCCCCAAGGAACTCGTCTATAGTTGCCGCCACTTCCGCCGCGAGATGCGCGGCCTGAATATCCCTCGCGGAATTTACGTCAGCATCTGCGGTACCGATCTGGTGCGCCTTCCCGATGGCAGCTTCGCCGTACTCGAAGACAATCTCCGCGTGCCCAGCGGCGTCTCCTACATGCTGGCCAACCGGAAAGTCCTGAAGAAGGTCTTTCCCACATTATTCCGCGACTACGGCGTTTGCCCCGTCGATCATTACGCCCAAGCGCTGCTCGCCACCTTGCGTGCGCTCAGCCCGCCCAGTTCCTCGGCCCGGCACGAACCCACCGTGGTGTTGCTGACTCCCGGAGTCTTCAACTCGGCATATTTCGAACACACCTTTCTGGCTCAGCAGATGGGCATCGAGTTGGTGGAAGGCCGCGACCTGCTGGTCCACGACAACCTGGTCTACATGCGCACCACCGCCGGACTGCGGCGCGTGGACGTCATCTACCGTCGGGTCGATGACGATTTTCTCGATCCCCTCTGCTTCCAGCGTGATTCCAGTCTCGGCGTTCCCGGATTATTCAACGCTTACCGCGCCGGCAACGTGGGACTCGCCAACGCCATCGGCACCGGCGTCGCCGACGACAAGGCCGTCTACGCTTATGTCCCGCAAATCATCCGTTATTACCTGGCAGAAGATCCCATCCTCGCCAATGTCCCCACCTACATGCTCACCGACCAGTCGCAACGGAACTATGTGCTCGAACACTTGGACCAGCTCGTGGTGAAGGCCGTCGGTGAATCCGGTGGCTATGGCATGTTGATCGGCCCCCACAGCACGGCCGAGCAGCGCGAAGACTTCCGCCGCCGCATCCAGGACGAACCGCGCAACTACATTGCCCAGCCCACTCTAAGTCTGTCTCGCGCGCCTTGCTTCCTCGAAGGAGAAGCGCAGGCCCGCCACGTTGATCTCCGCCCCTACATTCTCTATGGCGAAAACATGACGCTCGTTCCCGGAGGCCTTACCCGTGTCGCGCTTCGTCGCGGATCGCTGGTCGTGAACTCCTCGCAAGGCGGCGGCAGCAAAGATACCTGGGTGTTACGCGCATGACGCGTTACGCCCATCACGAGTTACCCCGATGACGAGTTGCATATGAACGACCGCCGCGAAACCACCATGCTGTCGCGCGTCGCCGACAGCCTCTATTGGATGAGCCGCTACCTCGAGCGCGCCGTGCACACCGCGCGCCTCATCGACGTCGACCTTCAACTCCGCCTCGATCAGTCTCCCGACGCCGGTTCGGAGCGTTGGCTTGGCCTGCTGCAAGCCCTGCAAGTACCGGCTCCGGAAGATGGCTCTCTCGATGCCGAGACCCTCACGCATCTTCTTACCCTGGACCGCACCAATCCTTCCTCGATTATTTCCTGCGTCGCCGCCGCGCGCGAGAATCTTCGTCAGGTGCGCGAGCAGTGCAGTTCCGATATGTGGGAGCAACTCAATCGTCTCTTCCTGCAAGTGAAAAGCACCGCCTCCAGTGAGGCCGGCCTGCTCGATTCCTATCAATTCTTTCGCGCCGTGCAGGATGGCGCCCACCTGTTTCAAGGCGTCACCGACTCCACCATGTCGCACGGAGAAGGCTGGCATTACATTCAGCTCGGCCGCTTCGTCGAACGCACCGACGCCGTCGCCCGCCTCATCGGCGCCCACTTCAACCGCTTGCCTCATCCCCTCGACCAGGCTGTGGAAAGCGAAGAGTATCTCGAGTGGGTC
>Ga0116121_1000418_pt1 | contig 21977 bp, 19 predicted proteins | sample June2015DPH_13_1_FD_89725 | JGI IMG/M metagenome (GOLD analysis project Ga0116121, IMG submission 89725) | Peatland microbial communities from SPRUCE experiment site at the Marcell Experimental Forest, Minnesota, USA - June2015DPH_13_10 | ecosystem: Environmental > Terrestrial > Soil > Wetlands...
ATCCTCACGGGCATGAAAGAACGGCTGGACAAATACCGTTCCTTCCGGCTTTTCATGGACATCTGCGTTCGTTGCGGCGCCTGTTTCGACAAATGCCATTTCTACCTCGGCTCGGGTGATCCCAAGAACATGCCGGCGCTGCGCGCCGAGTTGCTGCGATCGGTCTATCGGCGCTATTTCACTCTGAGCGGGAGGATCTTCGGCGCGCTCGCCGGTGGCCGAGATTTGACCGAAGACGTGATCAAGGAATGGTTCTACTACTTCTACCAGTGCACGGAATGCCGACGTTGCTCGGTGTTTTGCCCTTACGGAATCGATACGGCCGAGATCACCGTGATTGCGCGCGAACTGCTGGACTCGATCGGTTGCGGCATTAACTGGGTGATCGAGCCGGCAGCCAACTGCTTCCGCACTGGCAATCACCTGGGAATTCAGCCGCACGCTTTTAAAGACAGCCTTCAGTTTGCCGCGGATGAAGTCAAGGAACTTACCGGAATCGGAATCGAGGTACCGATCAACCGCAAGGGAGCGGAAGTTCTTTTTGTGATGCCGTCCGCTGATTACTTCGGCGAGCCGCATTTCTACACGCTGTTGGGCTATCTGATGCTGTTTCATGAGATCGGCCTCGACTATACCGTTAGCGCGTTTGCTTCGGAGGGCGGGAACTTCGGCTTGTTCTCGTCGCATGAGCTCACCAAGCGGCTGAACGCCAAAATCTATGATGAGGCTAAGCGGCTGGGCGTCAAATGGATTCTGGGCGGGGAATGCGGACACATGTGGCGCGTCCTGCACCAGTACATGGACACGATGAACGGCCCGGCGGATTTTCTTGAGACCCCGGTTTCACCGATCACCGGGACCCGTTTCGAAAATGCGCGCTCGACGCGCGCGGTCCACATCTGCGAGTTCACCGCGGACCTGCTCTATCACGACAAGCTGCGTTTGGACCCAAGCCGGAACAATCACTGGAACGTCACTTTTCACGATTCCTGCAACCCTTCGCGCGCCATGGGTCTGCTGGAGGAGCCGCGTTCCATCCTCAAGCGGGTGTGCCGCAGCTTTCATGAAATGCCCGAGGATACGATCCGCGAGAAGACATTCTGCTGCGGCAGCGGCGCCGGGCTGGGGACGGATGAAAACCTTGAAGTGCGCCTGCGTGGAGGATTCCCGCGCGCGAATGCCGTCAAGTACGTGAAGGAGAAGCACGGCGTGAACTTGCTCGCCTGCATTTGCGCGATTGACAAGGCGACCCTGCCGACACTGATGGAGTATTGGGTTCCCGGTGTGGACGTGGCTGGCGTGCACGAACTGCTGGGTAATGCGCTGGTTATGACGGGAGAGAAGGAGCGAACGACGGACCTCCGGGGCGAGCCACTGCAGGGAGGGAGCCAATCATGAGCGATCGGCCTTTCATTCTCGGCGGCCTGATCGTTTTCGTTGCTTTCGTGACGACTCCGGTGTGGCGCGACGTGTCGACGAGAAGGATTGCCTTAGTGGCACCGGAGATCAAACTTCCAGCGCAGGAGAAGCATTGCGTCGCGCCGATAAGCTACATGCGAACTTCGCACATGCAACTGCTGGATGAGTGGCGTGAAGATGTGGTTCGCGATCAGCAGCGGCAATACGTCGCCTACGACGGGAAGGTGTATGACAAGAGCCTGACGCGGACCTGCCTGGGATGTCACGGCAGCCGGGGAGAATTTTGCGACCGATGCCATAGCTACAGCGGAGTCTCCACACTCAACTGCTGGAGTTGCCACAACGATTCGCCGCTGGCGGCCAGGAGCGTGCGATGAAGATCACACGAAAACAATTCCTTCGGTTGTCTGGACTGTCCGTTATTGCTGTCGCGGCCAAGAAACTTTTGCGGACCAGAACTGCGAGCGGGGCGAATTCCGAAGGCGAGAAGGCGGTCCGTTGGGGCATGGCGATTGACCTGCAGAAGTGCCGCCAGAAAGAAGGCTGCAACGGATGCATCAAGGCGTGTCACTCGGCTCACAATGTCCCGCAATTTGCCGACCGTGCGCACGAGGTGAAGTGGATCTGGAAACAGCCTTTCGAGGAGGTTTTTCCCTTCGCGCAAACCCAGTACACGCGAGAGATATTTGCAGGTAGTCCAGTGCTCCTGATGTGTAATCACTGCGACGATCCTCCGTGCCAGGACGTGTGCCCGGTGGGCGCCACCTGGCGGCGAGATGACGGAGTGGTGACCGTCGACTTCCATCGCTGCATCGGCTGTCGCTATTGCATGGCCGCTTGTCCTTACGGGTCGCGAAGTTTCAATTGGCAGGACCCGCGGCCTGCGATCACAACTGTGAACGCCGATTTCCCGACCCGAACCAAGGGGGTCGTGGAAAAGTGCAATTTTTGCGAAGAACGGCTGGCCAAGAAGCTTGCGCCGGCGTGCGTGGAGGCTTGCGAAGAAAAAGCCCTGCTGTTTGGAGATCTCGAACAGCCGGATTCGGAAATACGCAAGGTGCTGCGCTCGCGGTTTGCAGTACAGCGCAAGCCCGAGTTAGGCACGGGTCCATCCGTGTATTACCTGATTTAAGTGTCGCTTATGTTCATGTTTGAAAAAGCGTTGACGGGAAGCCGCAGATATTGGCTCTGGATCGCCTGTCTCTTACTGGTAGTGCTGGCGGGATTCCTCTGTTACCTGCGCCAACTCGCCCAGGGCTTGATCATAACCGGACTAAGCCGGGATATAACGTGGGGCCTGTACATTGCGCAATTCACGTTCTTCGTGGGCATCGCCGCTTCTGCGGTGACGGTGGTTCTGCCTTACTACCTGCACGATTACAAACAATTCGCTCGTATCACAATCCTCGGCGAACTGCTGGCGGTATCAGCCGTCACGATGTCCGTGCTATTCATTTTCGTCGACTTGGGCCAGCCGACGCGGATCTTGAACGTACTGCTCAATCCCCAACCGCAGTCCGTGATGTTCTGGGACATGATCGCGTTGAGCGGATATTTTCTGATCAACACCGTAATCGCGATGGGAGCGATCAATGCCGGGCGCGAACACGTATCGCCGCCCGGCTGGATTAAGACCCTGGCCATCGTTTCCATTCCATGGGCGATCAGCATCCACACGGTGACCGCATTTCTGTACAGCGGACTGCCTGGCCGTTCTTATTGGCTGACGGCGATTTTGGCGCCACGCTTCCTGGCGTCCGCTTTCTCTTCCGGGCCGGCCCTGTTGATCGTGCTATGCGTCGCAATGCGAAAGCTTACGGCTTTTGACGTAGGGCGCGAGGCCATTCATAAGCTGGCCGTCATTGTCACCTACGCCACCGCGATCAATATCTTGTTCGTTCTGGCGGAAGTATTCACGGCCTTCTACAGCGAGATTCCGGAACATGAACAAAGCTTCGAATACCTTTTCATCGGGTTGAATGGTGACTATCATCTCGTGCCCTGGATGTGGATTTCCTTCCTGCTTTCTTTAATTGCATTGACGATCCTGCTGGTTCCCAGATGGAGAACTGAGATTCATCTGCTGGTCATGGCATGCCTTTGTATTTTTTTCTCGATCTGGCTCGACAAAGGACTGGGGCTGATCATCGGCGGCTTTGTGCCTTCTCCTCTTGGGACGATCACTCGGTACACGCCCACCTTGCCCGAGTGGACTATCGTTCTTGGCATTTGGGCCATGGGCGCGTTAATGACCACCGCTTTTTACAAAGTCACTCTCTCTATCTGGAAGGAGAGCTGATGGGATGCGATTGTTGGTGACCGCTATGCAGTGCGATGAGTTCATTTCGGAGGAAACCTTGAGCGCAAAGATTGGGAAAGTCTACTTGGTGGGGGCGGGGCCGGGACATCCCGATCTCCTTACGGTCAGGGCAGTGCGGCTCATCCAGGCCGGTGAAGTCATTGTCTACGATCGCCTCATCCAGGAAGAAGTGCTTGCGCTGGCCAGACCTTCTGCCGAGAAGATTTTTATGGGCAAGTTCCTGGGGAAACACGCGTCCCGGCAAGAGGAAATCCACGAACTGCTCGTAAGCAAGGCGAAAGAAGGCAAGGTGGTGATTCGCCTGAAAGGCGGCGACCCATTCTTGTTCGGCCGTGGCGGCGAAGAAGCCGAGTATCTGGTCGAACATGAAGTGCCGTTTGAAGTTGTTCCCGGCGTTTCGTCGTGCCTCTCTGCGCCGCTGAGTGCGGGCATTGCTGTCACACATCGGGATGTCGCTTCATCGGTGGCGATCGTCACGGGGCACAATTCGGCTGCAAACCATGACCGCGTTGACTGGCAGGGGTTGAGCAAAGTCGACACCCTGGTAGTTCTCATGGGCGTCCACAACGTTGGGCATATCGCACAAGCTTTGATAGCTGCCGGGCGGCCCAGCGACACGCCTGCCGCGATGGTGCAGATGGCTTTTTGGCCGGGACAAGAGATCGTTGTGGGTACTCTGGCAACGATCAACGAAGACGTGCGCCGGGCTCGCATCGAAGCACCTGCGACACTGGTGATCGGCGAGGTGGTGCGTCTGCATGAAAAGTTGAAGTGCGCTTCTCCCAATATGACGAGCGAGTGGCAACGGCCCCTCACGGCCATGCTTGAACCTCTCTGTCTTCAAAGCGAGAGCCAGGATTGGAGTTTTTCCGAGCAGAATGAAGAACACGCGGCGCCGAAAGGCGCAGCTACGGAGGTCATCTCATGACAGCCGCTTCACCGCTCAGCATCGAAGCGTTGGCCGATGAAATGTTCACGCTGGTGACGGAGTGCACGGGGAAAAGAAAACTCAAGGCTGGCGATCTGACCAAGGCCATGATTGCAAAACATGGCGAGACCGCGTGCGACAAAGAAGCGTGCAGGAAGGCCATCCGAGTTCTGATTGATTCGGGCCGCTGCATCTACACCTACCTTGGAGGCTCCTATATTGAGTTGCCATCTCAGGCCGACGGAGAGCCAGCGCCCTAATATGAGCACACCATGAACGATCTACGTGCGTTTCCGAGGTTGGTCGTAGCGGGTATCTCGGGCAGTTCGGGCAAAACGATCGTTTCCATGGGGCTGCTGCAACTGTTGCGGCGCGCAGGAATTGAGGTCCGTGCTTTCAAGAAGGGACCCGACTACATTGACGCCGCCTGGCTCGCCTGGGCATCTTGCCATACGACAAGAAATCTGGACACCTACCTGATGGGTCCGGAGCGTGTGGTTGATTCGTTTACTCGTCATGCGGTGACCGACGGTGTCAACCTCATCGAGGGCAACCGCGGCATCTTCGACGGCTTCGACGCCGATGGCACTCACAGCACTGCCGCGCTCGCGAGATGTCTTTGCGCTCCGGTGATCCTGGTCGTCAATGCCACCAAGATCACTCGGACTGCGGCCGCATTTGTGCTTGGCTGCCAGAAACTTGATCCTGCCGTCGCGATCCGCGGCGTGATCTTAAACAATGTCAGCGGAGAGCGCCACTTGGAGGTCATGCGCAGCGCTATCGAATCAACTTGTGCGATCCCTGTGGTAGGCGCTCTTCCTAAAACTAAGAGCGAGTTACTTCCAGAAAGGCATTTAGGGCTGGTTCCACCAGAAGAGCATTCCTCCGTCGACAAACTCGGCCAGACGTTCCTCGATCTCGTGCAAGGAAGGCTCAATGTTGACGCACTTTTGTCGATTGCGCGGACCGCGCCCCCGCTACCATACGCTTCCAAGTCGTACGCCCCTGAATTAGGAAGCCCGGCCCCAATCGCGTCCCAAGTGAACATTGGTTATCTTAAAGATGCGGCTTTCACTTTCTATTATCCAGAAAACCTGGAACAGCTCGAACGGGCGGGCGCCAAGCTTGTCTCAATCTCAGCGCTGACCGCAACCTCGCTTCCCGACAATGTGCAGGGCGTTTACATCGGAGGCGGCTTCCCGGAGACGCACGCGCGGGCGTTGTCCGAAAATAGCGAGTTTCTGCATTCCTTGCGACAGGCTGCTCTGCGCGGTTTGCCGATTTACGCCGAGTGTGGCGGCTTGATGTTGCTTGCCCGGAATCTGCTCTGGATGGGCAAACGTTATCCGATGGCGAAAGTGTTTCCATTTGACGTGGAGATTTGCGATTCTCCTCAAGGGCATGGCTACAGCGAGCTGCGCGTAGACCAGCCGAATCCATTTTTTCCAGTGGGATCGATTCTCCGTGGCCACGAGTTCCACTACTCACGCATCGTGCGAGGCGAGGAGGCCGTGTCAACAGCTTGTGTTGTCAATCGTGGCTCCGGATGCTTCGAGAAACGCGAATTCGTCACGGTGAACAATGTTGTCGCAACTTACACACATCTTCATGCAGTCGCTTCGCCGGAATGGGCCGTGAGTATGATGAACGCTGCGAGGCGCTTCACACCGCAGGAAATAATTCTTCCCTAGAATCACTGGCCCCCAAGATGGGCCAACAGTACGACAAGGCCGCCGACAGTGTGATTACGCCCTGATGCGAATGGGCTCATTTTCGCGAATGGCAACAGGCGTCACGTGCACTGGCTTGATGGCGCGCTCGCGTGCCCAGCGGGCGATCTCGGCCACACCGTGTATGGCGGCTTCTACGTCGGCCTCGGTGTTGAACGCGCCGACGGAGAAGCGCACTCCGCCGTGACTTTCCACCAATCCGAGCTGTTTATGAACAAGGGGCGCGCAATGTAGCCCGGTGCGAGTCGCGATGTTGTGGTCCACATCGAGCATGATGCCTACGTCGCCCGGATCGACGCCCGCCACGTTCATCAAGATGGTCGAGAGATGATTCTCCAGGCTGTCGCAACAATACAGCTTCACCCCTTCGACCTGGCGCAATCCTTCAACCAGTTTGCTGGCCAACCTCATTTCATGAGCGTAGACGTGTTTAACGCCATTTTCGTCAAGCCAATCCTGGCCCGCCCACAAAGCCGCAACTCCGACCATATTTGGAGTTCCGAATTCCAGTCGCCACGGAAATTCCTCGAGGTGATAAGGCTCGACTGAGCGAACTCCAGTGCCTCCAGCGCGCACTTGCCGGACTTCTACGTGTTTACGGATGCACAAGCCGCCGATGCCCATGCTTCCCATAAGCGCTTTATGCCCAGTGAAGGCCACGACGTCAACGTTCATTTCCTTCATATGAATCGGAATGACGCCCGCGGTTTGAGCCGTGTCAACCACGAAAATGATGTCGTGCTCACGACAAAGAGCGCCGATTTCTTTGAGCGGTTGCACGGTGCCAATCACGTTCGATCCGTGATTGATGATCACCACTTTGGTATTGGGGCGGATGGCTCTCCGGATGTCATCGAGATCGACGAATCCAGCGGTATTAAAGGGCAGGTACGTGGCCTCGCAGCCGTAATCACGGACCATGTGGTTGACAGGCCGGATCACGGAGTTGTGTTCAAGGTTGGTGGTGATGACGTGGTCTCCTGCAGCCAGCAGTCCGGGAATGATCAGGTTCAAGGCATCGGTGACGTTATAGGAGAATATGAGCCGCTCGGGTGTGTCTTCATCTCCGCCGAAGAACTTCGTCAGACGTTCCCTCAAGCGCGTGAGCAATGATCCCGCTTCGATGGCGAGGTCGTAGCCACTCCGTCCGGGATTTACGCCTTGGGTCCGGTAAAAGTGATCCATAAACCGGTACACACCCTCGGGTTTCGGCCAAACGGTTGCTGCGTTATCGAAGTAAATTAAGTCCTGCGTCATGCTGCCTCCCAGGCCCCTTCTGTTGACACCTTACTTCCTTCGCGTCTTATTGTCTACTAATTTAATAGACTTACGCGTTATTGGTCTCGCACTTTCGTCACCAATGAGTGTTGCAACTTCCATCGCCTTCACGTCCTTTGTTTTTAATGACTTGACTGTTCTAGAGGTTCCTGTGGCGACAGGTGAAGTGCATTCCGTTGCAGCTTGCCGCCCAAGATGTTCAGCAAATTTCTCAACTCTTGTTTGACCGGTTTCCCCGCCCCATTTCTGTTCAACTCGATCTCACTTCTGGAAGTTGTAGGCCGCGTCGGCTGGACGCGCCACGCGCGGAAACCAGAGCGGACGGCGCAAATTTCCAGGGCCGGGAGCTGGCCGCGCTAAAGATTTCCACTTCTGATACACCGCGTGCGACAGATTCGTGTCCACGAAGATATCGCCGTAGCGGTCTTCCTTGTTCGCTCGCTCCACGCGAACTACCTGATGCCAGCAGTGCATTCCGCTGAGCGGATCGGGATGCACGGGAAACGTAATGTCCTGATGCACGCCTGCGTCGCTCCACCAAACGCGGCGCGTGTCAGGATCCGAACTGTCATAGGGCTCGACGCCGGTAATTTGGCGCATCTTCCATTGGCCTTTGCCAACTTCCTTCAAATCAACCCAGGCGCTCGAAAAGCGCTCGAGGTGGTCCTCTTTGTTGACGCGCCAACGGCCCAAGTGATGCGAGCAGGCCACCACGCCGGGAGTAATTCCTTCCGTGATCCATGCATGCAACACAAAAAATCCAATCTCGGTATGGACCTTAACCAAGTCGCCAGTGCGAAGCCGCCCGAGTTTTTCTGCGTCGACGGGATTCACCCACAGCGGATTCTTGTGAGCGATTTCGTAAAGAAGCTTGGCATTGCCCGACCTGGTATGAATCAGCGTAGGCAGACGAAAGATGGGCAGCAACGTGAAGACCTCTCCCCGCGCATCTTTGGGCCAGTCGACCAGGGGCATATACTTCGGATCGAAGTCCGCGGCGGGAGCTCCAAGCGAGGCGGCTTGTGCCGAGCGATCCACATGGCTGCGGTAGTACTCCGGAAGCGCGAACTCAGGCCAGTTCCAGTCGACTAGTGTCTTCGAGAAGATCTCCAGCTTGCGCGAAGGCGTGTTGTACCCCGCGACGGCTTTGTCGTGGTCCATCACCCCGATCGGTTTGCCCTGCTTCGTGATCACTCCGTTTGGCTGCACTTCTGTTCCCGTCAGATCGGCGGCCGGTAGTGGTTTTTCGTTGAGCTTGTACACATCGGTCGTAACTTCGTAGGCGCCATATTTCCGCATGTAAGCGAGCGGCGTCAGGTTTTCCTTTTTCGCGGTGTCAGGGAGTCCAGGGACGGAGTTTTCAAAGATCCAGCCGTAGTATTCGTCGACGGTGATTTTTTGGCCCGGCCGATAGGGCGACTCGAACCACTGCCGAATGCCCATCGAGCCATCGGGATCAATTGCCCATGACAGGTTGATCCAGAATTCGTCTTCCTCCCAAACCTCGCCCGGATTCGTCTGGTAGGTGTAATCCACCTTCTTCCCTTGCTTCTCGTGAAAAACGCGCAGCACAGGCTGGCGGAAGCCAATCCACTTGCTGGCGTGGGTCTCCTGACTCATGAGGTCGTGGCGCTCGGAGCTGTATCCCATGGGCAACACATAGTCGGCGTACCAAGCGGTCTCGTTCCAGGTGGGCGTGAGCGCGGCGTGCAAACCGACGAGCTTCTCGTCGCGCAACATTTCAATCCATGAAAATCCGTCCGGATAAGTCCACACGGGGTTGAAAACACGGGTGAAATAAGCTTCGAGCCGGCCGCGACCTTCTTTGATGAGATGAGGGAGAAGCATCGACATTTCATGCGTGCATAGTGGCCACTCAGGCGGGTAAAGCAATTCATTCCAGCGGGTCTGCGGCGGCGGAACTTTGAACGGCCGCGGAACAAATTTGTTCCACGCGTTCAAGCTATGCCCGCCTTCGGTTCCGACCGATCCGGTGAGGACATGTAGAAGCACTAACGCGCGGACGGGTTGCCATCCGCCGAGATTGCCCGACGCGCTGCCGCGCCACAGATGCGAAGCGAAGCGGCTGCCGGCGGCGGCAATTTCGCGCGCGGTTTTCACAATGATTTCCGCTTTGACTCCGCTCTCTTTTTCGGCAAATTCGGGAGTGAATTTGGCGTAGTGACGCTTCAGCGCCTCGATGAAAGCTCGGAAGCTCTGTCCTTTTGCCTGAAAACCATCGAATTCCGCCTCTTCCCAATTCGTCCAGTTCTTCATGAACGCAGCATCGAACCGGTTCTCGTCGAGAATCACTTTGGCCATCGCCAGCAGAACGGCCGCTTCGGTGCCGGGATAGCTGGGCATCCAGTAGTCGGCCATGCTGGCGGTGTTTGACAGGCGCGGATCCATCACGGCGAGCTTTGCGCCCGCCATTTTTCCGTCGATGATTCTCTGCGCGTGCGGATTAAAGTAGTGCCCCGACTCCAGATGCGCCGACAGCAGCAGAATGAAACGCGCGTTGGCGTGGTCGGGCGATGGGCGATCGGCGTGGTGCCAAAGCACGTAGCCAAAACGCGCCGACGCCGAACAAATATTCGTGTGCGAGTTGTGGCCGTCAATGCCCCACGCCTGCAATGTGCGCTCCATGATGAAGTCGTATCCGGGGCGGCCAACGTGATACATGACTTCTTCGCCGCGGCCTTCCTGGATCGCCTTGCGGATCCGCGCTCCGAAGGTTTCGAGCACCTCGTTCCATGAAGTCCGAGCCCATTGCCCGCCGCCGCGCGGCCCAACTCGCTTCATGGGATAGAGGACGCGGTCGGGATCGTGAATCTGATTAATGACCGCCGGCCCCTTGGCGCAAACTCTTCCCCGGCTGGCCGGGTGCTTGGGATTGCCTTCAAACTTCGCGACCTTTCCTGTTTCCTTGTCGACATACGCCAGAAGCCCGCAGGCGGATTCGCAGTTGAAGCAGATGGTCGGAATAATCTGATAGTGGCGTGCAACGCGGCGTGGCCACGCTTCGGGATCGTACTCTACCCAATCATTCCACTTCTCGACTGGCGGACAAGAAGAGAGATGGCTGCCCTCACGCTTGAATTCGGTCATGCTTGGTCTCCAAGGTTCCCACTAACTGTTGGGCACAAGTTGTCCTGCCATCAGAAAACACCACTCGAAGGCAAACAGTCCCGCAAGAGCCAGTACGCCGGAAGCCGCGGCGGCTGCGGCATTTGCAGGCACAAGCCACAACAACAGCAAAGGCAGTACTCCGCCCAGCCCAACGGCTCCGGTCCAGAAAAGAACGCGCTGCGGCCCCCGCGCCAGCAACCATGCCGCATAGGCGGCATTGTCTGTGGTGTGCGGCATCGTGATTTCACCCGCCACAATCAACAAATGCAAAATCAAGCAGGCAGCAAGCGCTTCGACCGCTACCGTCCGCGACTGCAATGCGCCACCGCCGAAAGCCGCCGGCAGCAACGTCAGCACCGCCGCGCTAGAAAGCAGCGCCTGCAAAATGAAGTGGAGCGGCAGGAGCGGCGTTTGCCAGAGATCGCGTCCCTCACATTGTCCGAACAAGAACGCGGTGTATCCCGCTGCCAGAAAACCGCTGATTACGGTTGGCCAGATGAGGATCGCGGAGAGCGCCGGGAACTTCAAAAATGTGCCCAGCCAGAACGCCCCGCAGAGCGCGCTGTAGAGCAGTAGTAGATAACTTCCGCGCGCCAGCCACGACTTATTCTGCGGCGAAGTCACAACCCGCAGAAAACGTTCCTTCCGAGTCAAATCCGCGATCAGCGCCAGCAAGGTCGCGGCAGTAAAAATCAGCGCCAGGGTCGCGAGAACGGCATCGCGCACGTGGTCGCCCGCAAGCCACCCGAATGCCGCTGCAATCGCCGGCACGGCCAGGACTCCCGTGCCGATCGACTTCAGCCAGCAATAGAGCGGCACTTGCCAATCCCAGGGACGCTCGTGCGACACGTCATAGGCGGCCAGGGCGTTCTTCTGCAAGAACGGGCTATCTGGCAAATAGGCCGCTCCGCCTCCGTGAACTTGCTTGTTACGCTCCGACCACATATAGAAGACTTCATGACGGGCCGCGGTCGGCACGATGGCGCTCTCGTCGGCATCGATGTAATAGAGCTTGGGGCGAGTTCCCTGTTCAGGCTTGCGCACGCGCACCGGCTCACGCGCCACTAAGCGCGCGATTTCGCTGGTCGAGTCGTCCAAATCCCCGGCGATAATCGCGCGCTCCGGACACACCGTGACACAGGCTGGTTCCAGATCGATCTCGGTACGATGCGCGCAAAAATGACATTTGGCGGTGGTGTTCCGCGCCGGATCGAGGTAAATCGCATCGTAAGGGCAAGCCTGCATGCAAGCCTTACAACCGATGCACTGCGCCGGGTTGAAGTCCACGATTCCATCGCCCCGCTTAAACATCGCGCTGACGGGACAGATCTCGACACAAGGCGGCTTTTCGCAATGGTTACAGCGCGTGACTTGAAACACGCGCCGGGCTTGGGGAAATATCCCCTTCTCTACATACTTAACCCAGGTACGATTCACGCCTAACGGGACTCGGTTCTCGGTCTTGCACGCCACCGTGCACGAGTGGCAACCGATGCACTTGCGATTATCGATAACAAACCCGTACCTCATCAGGCGAGTCCTTCGGTAAACACGCGCCGGTTGCAACTCAGGCGGTGAATTATCGTCTCGGGAATTTTGTCTATGGGAGAGCGGCCATGAGCGCCGTCGGCGGCTATAGCAGACCAGCAGGTGGCCACGAGGAACTCATCGAGGCGGACAATACACCGCTTCGCGTTGACGGGCGTATGCAACACGGCAGTCGGATGAGCAACCATTTAGAGCGGCCGGAAGGGGGACGTTCACGGCGAGGAATCAGTTACCCTGTATGTCTATCAAACTACTTATATATTGTCCGTGACGCGGATCACTACCTCGCGTGATACGGCAGGGCTTTTGCGCGCCAGTCCTCAGAAATGAAGCGAGTGAGAGAGGCTTCTGAGAACAGCAAGCCGATGAACGACTGGGACTCCTCCGGCCCGGCAGTCTAGACGGCAGTCTTCAAGTTAGCAGAGCAGCGTCGGGTGGCTTCCAAATACCGAGCCATCCAGGACGGCGATCGACGAAGACGGGGACTGGCGCAGTAAGTGCACGGCCAGTATCGTCCCGCTGAAACCGCCTCCAATGATCACAATGTCAAATTGCGACAAGAATGGGCTCCATCACGATCGAAGCATCTAAATCTGGTAGTCCGTGTAATCCTCGGCAAATAGTTGCTCCGGCGAAAGATGGGGTAGTACCGACTCGCCATCAATGGTCAAATCCGGCTCGGCGCCCAGCGCCTCGTGCGAGTGCTCCTGGAACTTCATGCGCAGTTCATGGACTTCTTTCGCCAACGTGATGATCACATCGGACAGCGGATCGCGGATTTCTTTGGGATCGGTGATCACCACGCGTTTGCCATCACGCAGCACAATGTGCCCAGGGACGCCCACGATTGTTGAATTCGCCGGCACGTTTCGCAGAACGACGGAACCGGCGCCCACCCGGCAATTATCTCCGACCGTGATATTGCCAAGCACCTTGGCGCCCGAACCAATCGTTACCTTGTTCCCGATCGTAGGATGGCGCTTGCCCTTCTCTTTGCCGGTACCGCCCAGAGTGACACCCTGGTAGAGAGTTACATCATCGCCAATAATGGTTGTCTCGCCAATCACGACTGACATTCCGTGATCAATGAACAGACGCCGCCCAATCTCGGCCCCGGGATGGATCTCAATGCTGGTGAGCAGGCGGGACACTTGCGACCCGAAGCGCGCGAGGAAACGAAACCCACGCCGCCACAGCCAGTGGGTGACATGATGCGACCAGACCGCATGCAGCCCCGGATAACAAATCAAGACTTCGAGGTAAGACCGGGCTGCCGGATCATTCTCAAACACCGCAGCGACGTCTTCCCGGACCGATTTGAAGAAACTGATCATGGCATCGGAACCGCCGTCAGCGCAAGCGCTTGCTGGCGGAGCTGTTCAAACAAAATACTACTGAGATAGCGCTCGCCGAAGGAAGGCAAAATCACCACGATCAACTTGCCCGCATTCTCAGGCCGGGACGCGACTTTCAGGGCCGCGACAACCGCTGCTCCCGATGAGATGCCAACCAGTAATCCTTCTTCGAGCGGAAGCCGGCGCGCCATGTTGATGGCTTCATCATTCGTGACTGTAACGACTTCGTCAATGAAATCTCTGCGCAGAATGCTCGGCACAAAACCGGCACCGATCCCCTGGATCTTGTGTGGCGAAGGCTTTCCCCCGGAGAGCACCGGACTGTCTGCCGGCTCGACGGCGATGGCCTTGAACGAAGGCTTCCTAGGCTTGATGTACTGGCTAATGCCGGTAAGCGTTCCGCCCGTGCCAATGCCTGAGATAAGAAAGTCAACTCGCCCGTCGGTGTCATTCCATATTTCCGGTCCGGTTGTTTCCAGGTGAATCTTCGGATTCGCCGGGTTGTCGAATTGCTGCAACATATAGCCGTTCGGCGTGTCCGCCAGCAGTTCTTCAGCCTTTGTGATCGCCCCTTTCATTCCCTTGGGGCCGGGCGTAAGGACAATCACCGCGCCAAAGGCAAGCAGCAACACGCGCCGCTCCAGGCTCATCGTCTCCGGCATCGTGAGGATCAGTTTGTAGCCTCGCACCGCCGCAACAAATGCCAACGCGATCCCGGTGTTGCCGCTGGTCGGCTCGATCAGCACTGTTTTCCCGGGATGAATTTTGCCGGCACGTTCGGCCTCGAGAATCATGCTCACGCCGATGCGGTCTTTAACGCTGGCCAATGGATTCTGGCTTTCCAATTTCGCTACGACTTCAGCCACCGCTCCTTGAGTAACCTTGTTGAGGCGGACTAGCGGTGTGTTGCCAATGAGTTCTGTCACATCGTTTGCGATCTTCATGTCAGTTTCGTCCTCCAGAGAGCGCGCAGCAATTATCGGAAATTTGCGTTCGCCGAACTCGCCAGGGCGGCGGCCGCATCCCACGAGCCCTAATACTATTAAGTCTACCTAGATACTTGCAATTATGCTGTGACTCGGATCACAATGTTCTGTGAGATTTCTCAGCTTTTCGAAAGATCTTCGATATCCCCAGATGGTCAGCCCTATGGAAGAGATGCTGCCCTGGGAATCTCTGTCTAACTTACCCTGCGAAAATCGACCCATGCATCGGAAGGCTGAACGCTGGCGTCCTCGTTCGCATTCACCTGGATTCCGGCATCGGCAACAGGGACATCACATTGCCCCTGGTCGGTTGTCAGGAAACCAACGATTCCGCGCAGATTCTCCCATGCCGCTTGATTCAGCGACGGCTCAGAACTGACAAGGTCCCGGATCATGTCCCACGCAGCAAGGTTGAGTGCTCCCTCGGGCGCCAGCCCCATCGCAAGCGCTACTGAGCATTGGGGGCAGAAGCAGATTCGTTGTGACGATGACTTCTGCCGCGGCTTGATACCCACGGTCTGAGCAAACATGTACACCGCCACCAACTTCTGTCCTGCTTCAATTTCGCGCCTGCAGCGAAGGCAAAACATAGCTTGCCAGGATTCCTTTCCTTGGATGAGTAGGAGTTGTGTTCTTTACTGTGAGATACAGTCTGCCCCAATGCCAAGTATTCAGAAAGATTCCTCGCGTATCGGGTTGTTAGTTGCGATGCCCGCGCCCAGCCTGAATGCGAAGCAGCGCAGCCACCAGGGCATCAATTTCTTCGCAGGTGTTATAGAACGCGAGGGATGGACGCACGGTGCTCTCGAGCCCAAAGCGGCGCAGGATCGGTTGCGCGCAGTGGTGACCCGAACGAACCGCGATGCCCTCCTCATTCAGCGCGACTCCAACGTCTTCGGTACGAATATCGTCAAGGACAAATGACAGCACGCCGGCCTTCTCCCGGGCGGTCCCAATCAGGCGCAGGCCCGGTACCGTGAGCAGGCCCGCGGTCGCGTAGTTCAGCAGTTCGTGCTCGTAGGCGGCAATGTTCTCAATCCCTATCTGCTCCACGTAGTCGAGTGCCGCGCCCAGGCCAACCGCGTCCGCAATGTTGCCGGTTCCGGCCTCAAATCGTGCCGGAGCCGCCTGATACACAGTTTTCTCAAATGTCACATCCACAATCATGTTGCCGCCGCCTTGCCACGGCGGCATGTGATCAAGCACCTCGAGCTTTCCGTAGACAACGCCGATTCCGGTCGGTCCGAAAACCTTGTGGCCGGAGAATACGTAGAAATCGCAATTCAGCGCCTGCACGTCCGCGCGTATATGCGATACCGACTGTGCGCCATCCACCAGTACGCGTGCGCCATAACGGTGAGCGATCTCCACCATTTCACGCGCGGGAGTGATCGTCCCCAGCGCATTCGAAACCTGGCTGAATGAAACCAGCTTGGTGCGTGAACTCATGAGGCGCTCGTACTGCTCCAGAATGATCTCGCCGCGATCGTTGACCGGAGCAACGCGAAGGCGTGCGCCTTTTTCCGCGCACAGCTGCTGCCAGGGCACGATGTTCGCGTGGTGCTCGAGCCATGTGATGACGATCTCATCGTCTTTCTCGATGTTGCGGCGGCCCCACGACTGCGCTACCAGGTTGATTCCCTCCGTCGCTCCGCGTACGAAGATGATCTCGCGTGTCGTGCTTGCGTTTATAAAGTGCCGCGTTTTTTCTCGCGCGCTCTCGTAGGCGTCGGTCGCTCGGGCCGCTAAAGTATGCGCGGCGCGATGAATGTTCGAATTTTCGTGCTGATAAAAATAAGAGAGCCGGTCGATTACGGCATTCGGCTTTTGGGTGGTCGCTGCATTGTCGAGCCAGATCAGCTGCCTTCCGTGTACGCGCTCCTCCAGAATCGGGAAGTCCTTCCGGATCAACCGTGGATCGAGAGGACGCTTCGGCACCCCAAGACTCGGCACAACTTCCGGCGAAAAATCCATTGACTCGGCATTTGCCGGGGCGTTCCTGCCGGACCGGGTTGCGTTTACATCCTGCGCACCCGAGGGCCGAGTCCCGGGAACATGCGTCGCCGGAAAAGTCGTACTCGAGCCGGCAAGAGATTGCAGGTCAGTTTCCGAGGGGAGTTTCGCCGGTACCGAGGCTGGAAGAACGGGCGTGCCGGGGAATGACTGCGCTCCCGGTACGCCCGGAAAAGAAATCAGTTCGCTGGCTGCGGGAACCTTAATGGCTGAGGTAAAAGGCGTATTCGGTACTGCATCTGCCGGAGCGCTCGTCGCTTGTGGCATCGACGCAGTCGGACCGGCAACCGGAGGCGCCGCGACCGCAGGCGCCGCGCTCGGGGAAAGCCCCGCGATGGGGCTCGAAATCGTCTCAGCCTTTGGAACGCTGGGTGGTGAAGCGACGGCGTCGGGTACCCCTTGTGCTGACACCCCGGGCGCGCGAGGGAAAGCCGTCAATTCATTGACGGCTGGAAAAAATGGAGTGATGGTCCAAGGGTCGCTTCGGGTAGCATCGGGCTTCGATCCCGACGAACTTGCTGTTGTCGGCGGCGCGGGCGCTGTAGGAAGGCCCGACGCCGCTCCTGCCGGCGTCGTCGTTACGGCTGCCAAGTCAGATGCACTGGGCGAACCACTCTGCGGTGCAATCGGCACTCCCGGAAATGAATACATCTCAATCGCCGGTGAAAATACCGGCGCGGACCGCCATGGGTCGCCTTTTTCGCCCTCGGCAAAATTCGACGACTTGCCAGGAATCTCCGGTTGGGGCGCGGTCTCCGCGGGATGCGGCACCAGAGCCGTAATCCCGGCAAGCGAAGCGGCAATGGCCCGGAAGTCAGCCTCGCCCAGAGGCCCGGCCGGGGGCGACGACGGCACACCTCCGGCACTTGCGGGCGGAACTACTGGAAACGAGAACGACTCCAATGATGAAGAGTGCGGAAACACCTGGGCATCGCCCCAGGGTCCGCCGCGCTGCCCACTCGACTCTTCCCAAGAAGCCACGTTTGACTGCGTCGAAGTGCTCTGCGCCGGAGGGGCGTCCGCGATTTCGTACTGATCGGCTGGATCCGAGTTCTCCGGCACGGACTTGCCTGTTCGTGCCGCGAAGAACTCATTCGCCAACTTCGCAATCACTGACATATCCGGAAGCGATGGCGTAGCGGCGGATACGCCCCCATACTTTTCCGCACCCGTTTCCTGTGCCGGAGCCGATGCCGGGATATCCACCGCTACGCGATCATTTGTATTCGTGGTATTGGTCGACATTGACGTTCTCCAGCACTCCGACCGCGTCTTCGGTCAGGACGGCAATCGAGCAGTAGAGCGAAATCAAGTACGATGCGATCGCTTTGTGGTTGATTCCCATGAACCGAACCGACAGGCTGGGCGAAACTTCACCCGGCAAACCCGGCTGGAATAGTCCAATCACGCCCTGCTTCTTCTCGCCCGAGCGAACCAGCAAAATGCTGGTCTTCTCGCCCTTGATCGCTAGTTTGTCCGACGGAACCAGTGGAAGACCGCGCCACGTCAGAAACTGTGTGCCAAATAACGTTACTGTTGGCGGAGGAACGCCTCGCCGCGTGCATTCGCGACCGAAAGCCGCGATCGCCCGAGGATGCGCCAGAAAGAAGTTCGGCTCTTTCCACACTTTCGCGATCAGTTCATCGAGATCGTCGGGCGTGGGCGCGCCTTTGCGCGTCTTCACGCGCATTTCCGACGCCACATTGTTAAGCAGGCCATATTCGGTGTTATTCACCAGTTCGTTTTCCTGGCGCTCTTTCACTTTCTCCACCATCAACCGCAATTGCTCGCGAATCTGGTCGTGCGGGCTGCGGTACAGATCGGAGATGCGCGTCTGCACATCCAGCACTGTCGTCACCGCGTTCAAGGTGTATTCGCGCGGCTTCTCTTCGTAGTCGACGTAAATCTCCGGCAGATCGATTTCTTCATCCGGACTGCATTCGACGGTGCGTGTTCCCGGGTGCGTGGGCTTTACTTTGTTCACACGGTAGGTGCCGGCTTCGACTGGAACCCATGACAGAAAGCTCACCAGCCAGCGCGGCGTGATGCTCTGCATCATGGGTACAGTTTTGGTGACATTCGCTAACTGGCGAGCCTGCTGCTCGCTCAGCGTATGACGGACATCTTTCTCAGGCATAAGATCTGCTCCTCAATGGCAAGGGGGGAAATTGGACAAAAGGAAATTTCTTATCACGGAGATGCTGCGTTCAATGGACGAGTCTTGCAAAATTCGACTTCCTTCTTGTTGCGATTCGTATACGGCAGTCGTACGCCCGAGCAGTGAAAGCGATCACTGAATTGGATGTTCGAATAATCTCAACCCGGGAAATGACAGGGACGTCTACAAATCACCCACACATCAAAATGGCACAAGTTGAAAATTGAGTTCGCAAGAGATTTAACTTGCCTCCGGGCTGTATGTCAAGAGCTATCTCTAGTATTGACATAGACAATAGGATGAATGGCATTGAGATCTGTTGCACATCCCGCTACAGATGTGCCTTATGCGCCCGCTGCCGCGGCGTGGGCTTTGTAGAATTTCTTTTTCGCCCGCGCCCGGATTTCGTCCAACTCCGCGTGCAGCCGCCGGAGTTCCGCATCCAACTCGATGAAAGTCAGACACTGCGCAGAAATCAGCCTGTCGGCCTTTACCCCCGCGTAATCCTGCTTTCCAGAAGTCTTCACATAGACGCAGGCCGAGGGTAGTTGGGTTCTCGGATCGTTCTCCAAGTACACAAAATCCAGATTCGAGGTTTCCATGACGGGATTATGCCATGAAGAACCTCGAATCGTCTTTAACAACTTTGGAACGGGCGCGTGGTACAGGAAACTTCGGTTACGTGCTCAAGCGGCGCAATTTTTTTCGGTGCTCAGGCGACAGCCAGCCCTTCGCTGGAGACCGGCAAATTGGCTTTCTGCCATGCATCAAAGCCGCCGATCACATCGGTCACCTGTTGGAACCCGGCCCGCCGCAACAGCGAGCATGCAATCACGCTGCGATAGCCGCTTTTACATACGACGGCAATCGGCGCTTTCGGATCCATCTTCGGCAGTTCGGCTTTGAACTCATCGAGTGCGTACCAGTTCGATCCCTCGACATGCCCTGCTTGCCATTCCGAACGACGGCGCACGTCGAGTAACTGCAATTCACTCGACTGCAGCTTGCGATCCAGGTTATGCACCGTGATCTGTGGCAGCGAAGCGAGTTCGAACCCGGCCTTCTCCCATCCCTTCACACCATCGAGCAAATATCCGCGCACTTCATCGAGCCCGATCCGCGCAAGACGTGTGCGCGCCTCGGAAAGCTGTTCGGGCGAGCCGGCGATCAACACGGGCCGAGATGACAGACCCAGAATTGATCCTGCCCAAGACGCAAACTGCCCGGAGAGCGGAATGTTGACCGACCCCGGGACGTGTCCGGAAGCAAACTCGCTGGTGGAGCGCACATCGAGCGCGAGCACTTCTACGTCCAGCCAGGACTTGAGCTTTTTGGCAGTGATCGACTTCAGTTTCGGCAAGTCAGAAAGTGCGGGCGCACCGGCACGGTTAATCTGCGCATCCTGCGGAAAGTATTCGGGCCGCGGTGGCAGATTCGTGGTCAGTTGTTGAATGAATTCTTCACGGCTTTTGATCTGAAGGGCGTAATTAGTCAGCCGCTCTGTGCGGATCGTCGAAGAGCGAGCCGTCCCGAGATTACGGCCGCAAAGCGAGCCTGCGCCATGTCCGGGATAAACAATAACGTCTTCCGGAAGAGTGAGCAGCCGGTTGTGCAGCGAGTCGTAGAGCATGCCGGCCAGCACGGGGGGGGTGAAGGCCTTCGACAGGTCAGGACGTCCGACGTCTCCAACAAACAAAGTATCGCCCGTCAGGACAGCCCAAGGTTGTGAAGATTTATCCAGATCACTAACGACTAGGCAGATACTCTCCGGAGTATGTCCCGGCGTCTCGAGAACCTTGATCTTTGCCTTCCCCACCCGCACTTCAAAGCCGTCGCGGACTTCAACGTGCGAAACCGTCGCCCCTCCGTTCGGGCCAATGTAGATCTTGGCGCCCGTACGCGCCGCAAGTTCCTTGTGTCCGGAAACAAAGTCGGCATGCAGGTGAGTCTCGAAGATGTGGCGGATGGTCGCGCCTTGCTGTTTCGCGGCTTCGAGATAGATCTCGACATCGCGCTGCGGGTCAACCACAATGGCATCGCCATCCGAGACCAGCAGGTAAGAAGCGTGCGCCAAACATCCGAGATAGAACTGTTGAAAGTGCATGAATCCTCCGTTTGAATCAGCAATCGTGAGAATTTGATCGAAAATCAGTCTCGATTTAGTCCTCTAATGTCTATCGACATACTAGTGTTGCAACTCGAGCGCCAATAGCAAGCCCATTAAATACAGAGATTTGACCGCGCCGCCCTGCACGGATGCCCCTATGGTGAAAGTAATTTCAACCCGGAGGAACATTCGTCCCTACGATTACGCACTCCCCCGCGCTGCGCGGTCGACAGGCGATATACAATCCGGCATTATTGTCTAGTAATATAATCGACATTATAGTATATTCAGATCGAATTCAGTCGATCCCGCCGAGACCCGGTTCCCCGACAGAAACGTTCCGGCAGCCGACGAAAAGGTGACATTTCCATGAGTCAGAGAAGCTGGGGAGGCGAAAAGTGCCGAAATACGTGATTGAGCGTGAAATCCCAGGAGCAGGCAAGCTGACCGCTCAGCAACTGAAAGTAATTTCCCAGGCCTCGTGCGGAGTCGTGCACACCCTCGGTCCGCATATCCAGTGGGTCCAGAGCTATATTGCCGACGACAAGATCTATTGCGTCTATATCGCGCAGAGCGCCGAGATCCTTCGCGAACATGCGCGCCGCGGGCAGTTTCCGGCGAACCGAATTGCCGAGGTCAAAACAGTGATTGATCCGACAACGGCGGAATCGACCGTCGCGCGCTAGCCGCGGTCCAAACTTGATTTGCGGTCCAAACTTAATTTAAGGAGAGATTTCAGCTAAATGAAGTTTCACCGGATATACCTCTCGCTGGCGCACACGCTGGTCTTGATCGCGCCGGCACTTGCCAGCGATGGCTACTTCTCGATCGGCCACCCGATCCGCAGTTGATATAAGGACTAGTACTTCTTCTCCTCCACCCGCCGCACCTACACACCCGTCAGCATTCCGCAGTGCTCTTGATAGTTGACCCCGCGGCTTTCCGCGCAAACAGAGTACCAGGCCAGCTAAGTCCTTTGTTTTGGCGGAAGCGAGTGTGAGTCGAA
>Ga0116121_1000428_pt1 | contig 21759 bp, 20 predicted proteins | sample June2015DPH_13_1_FD_89725 | JGI IMG/M metagenome (GOLD analysis project Ga0116121, IMG submission 89725) | Peatland microbial communities from SPRUCE experiment site at the Marcell Experimental Forest, Minnesota, USA - June2015DPH_13_10 | ecosystem: Environmental > Terrestrial > Soil > Wetlands...
CGAATACCGAAAGCTGTTTGTCGCGCCCGTCAATCTTAGAGACCACCTCGAGCGGCTCATCCGACGTGAGATCGAGCATCAGCAGGCGGGCCGTCGAGGTCATCTGATTTTCAAGATGAACGCGCTGATCGACCGCCGGATGATTCACTTGCTCTACGAAGCGTCGCAGGCAGGCGTGCAGGTTGATCTGCTGGTGCGCGGCATGTGCTGCCTGCGTCCCGGGATTCCCGGCGTCAGCGAGAATATCCGCGTCACCAGCGTGGTTGGGCGGTTTCTGGAACATAGCCGCGCGTTTTATTTTCACAATGCCGGGGAGGAACAAATCTATCTGGGTAGCGCGGATATGATGCCACGCAACTTGAATCGCCGGGTCGAGCTGGTTTTCCCCGTGCAGGAACCCAAACTGGTGGGTTATTTGCGCGACGAGTTGCTGGCGACTTATTTGTCCGAGGTTGTTAAGGCCCGGCACATGAATTCCGATGGTACTTACTCCCGCGATGCCCGGCACAACAACCGGCGCGAAATGAACAGCCAGGAGTGGTTTATTAAACAGGCGGCTAAGCGGTCAGCATTGCATCAGCAGTAGTATCAAGCGAGAGCGTTAGTTTTGATCTCAGGCCCGGATTGAGGCCTTTCGGCCCCCGGCTTGCTAATCAGGGCTGCTCAGGGTATGATGCATCTGTGCGTTAGACCGAGTCGGTCGTGAGCAGCTCTTGCCTTAACAGCTAGTAACCTGCCAGCAGTACCTCCGAATCTCTCCAGCGTAAATCGATTGAAAGGAACACCAGTATCAACATGGCAGAACAAGGAACAGTAAAGTGGTTTAATGACGCCAAGGGCTACGGTTTCATCAGCCGCCAGAATGGCGAAGATGTTTTCGTGCACTTCTCAGCAATCCAAGCGGGCGGCTTCAAGAGCCTGCAGGAGGGCCAGACAGTGCAGTTCGACGTCACGAAAGGTCCGAAGGGCTGGCAAGCAGAAAACGTTCAGGCTCTGTAAGTCTTCTCGCACGCATTCAAAGGGCGATCTCCCAGGAGATCGCCTTTTCAGTTTCTGAAGCAACTCCCAAACAATTGATGGAACCGTCGCCGCGGGAACAGGTCTGCCTGGCAGTGCGGGACGTTCTTCGCGTTCGATGTGTCCTCTCGCAAGAAAAAAGGCGCGCAGTCTGTGAAGACAGCGCGCCGGAGGACTGTTGCGTTTTGCCGGTTAGTGGCTGGCAGCCATCGCGAACGCTTTGGGGTGGGCGTGCTCTGTTAGACCCACGTACATCTTGTAGGACTTGTAGACCCCGAAAAGAACCGCCACCAAGCCGGCCATTCCGGTGATCGTGACGAAAAAGGAAGCGATTGCAGCCAATCCCGCACCGATTACGTAGTTCGGGAAAGACCACAGGAAGATCTTGTGCCAGAGGGCAAAAGGACTGTTGCCTTCTGTCAGTCCGATGATGCCGGCTACGGGCGCCGTATTGGCCAGGAAGTAAGCCGAGGCAGCCACCGCGAGCGATACTGCCGGTCCGCCATGGGCCGCAAACAGACGGCTGTGGTAGGCGAGATAGGCAAGACCGCAGGCATTCATCAGCGTGCAAGTGTTGAAAAGGAACTGTACCGGTTTCAGTTTGCCGGAACCATAGGACTGCGCGACGGCTGCCGTTACTGCGACCAGCAGACTGCTGAGCAAGCCTAATTGCGTGAGAACGACGGGCAAGTTTCCAGACATCGTGCTCGTCATCCCAGGCAGCTTCAGCTTCAGCCGCGAACTTAATGCCGCTGCGGCCATCAGAAGCGCCAGTTGGTGCCAGGCTGGCATGCGCCAGTTTGTGACTCCGAACAACAGGGGGCACAGACTTGCGACAGCCACCATTCCGATCATGACCTTTGCTTTACCAGGCATGGTATTTGTCATGGGATTCTCCGAATATGGTTTCAGTCGGTTTGTCTAGTTGTCGCCCCCGTCGCCGTCGCTTAAAGCTGAAGTAAGACTGGCGACGTTCGAAGTTGCTCCCCAGACTACGCTGTAACCGGTTTCGGAGGTTGCCCCCCAAACAACGCTCGTGGCGCCCCACACTACGGAAGTGGCAGAGAATGCGTTTGCACCCCAGACCACCGAGTTGCCCCAAACGACGGAGGTTGCGCCCCAGACGACGCTGCTGCCTGAGAAATTCGAGTCAAGAGTGGTGTTCACGATCGAAATGGTACCGTTATTGTTGACCGCGGTCGGAGAAACTGCCACTCCGGTCGCGAGATCTGTGTTTCCGAGAGCGTTGTCAACATCCAGGTACCCAGCCCCGTAGGTGAACAGATCGTATTCGTTGTTGTAAAGGTTTCCGAGATAATCGTGTGAAGAAGTGAACTGGCCGATACCTTTCCAGGCCGTCTTCATCAAGCGCGCTTTCACTTGATCGGGCGTCAGTGAAGAGTTTTGCTGCAGCAGCAGCGCAACGGCCCCGCTAACGATGGGCGTGGCCATGCTGGTGCCACTCAACACGAAGTACTTGGAAGTTCCGTTGCTTGAGGCCAGCTCAAACTGCGGATAGGCCGTGTCGAGAGTGCTGCCCGCGACGCGCAACGAGGCCATGTTGTTGCCGGGTGCGACGAGGTCAGGCTTCACGATGTGATCGAGGACTGTCGGCCCCTTGGAACTATAGCTGGCGATCTTGTCGTCGACGCGCGTGGGCGTGCCCAGCGTCATGGTCGCACCGACCGTGATCACGGAAGGATCGTTGGCCGGAACGCCGATGGTGCCGAAGCCATTCGTTGCCGCAAAGCGTCCATTGTTGCCGGCGGCGCAGACAACCACGATGCCGGCTTTCCAAGCGGCTTCTACGGCCTGGTCGACGGGATCGAGAGTATAGGTCTCAAACACCGGACGGCCCAGCGACATGCTGATCACGCGAATGTTGTAAGTGCTCTGCAACGCGATCGCTTCCTGAATGGCGGCGATCACCTGGCTGTCAGTACCCGATCCGTTCTGATCCAGCACGCGCAGGTTGACGATGTTAACGTTTGGGGCCATGCCGGCATAGGTTGCCGCATAGCCGTTGGCCGTGCCGGAACTTGTGCCATTGCCACCGATCAGGCCCGCCACATGGGTTCCGTGGCCATACTGATCGACCGCGGACGTTTTGCCGGCTACAAAGCTCTGGCTGTAGACGACGCGGGACACGCCGTTGGCATTGTTGAGATCAGAATGAGGAGCGATGCCGCTGTCGATGATGGCGACGCCAACACCGGTGCCATCGAATCCGTACTGCGAAGCTGCGACGTCGGCTTCGACCGCTGTAGCAAACTCTTCGGTCGCAGGATTCGCGGACATGGACAACAGGCGGTCCGGAGAGATGTAGACGACATTCGTTTCCTTCTCCAGCGTCGTCAGCATGCTGACGGGCACGGTCATATTCACCGCCTTGATCGTGGGCAACTGGAACCGGACGGTCGCGCCAGCGGATTGACGGCCCTTCAAGTAGCCCTTGGTGGGATAGGTGGTGAATTGAACGTTGACGGTTACATAACCGTTCGTCGCTTCTGCCACAAAGGCCGCGAGGTCAGGCGAAGTCTTGGATGGCTTCTTGTTGACGTTTGCATAAGACGGAGTTGCCGACAACAACAGCAACAACAGTCCAAGCACGCCGCCCCAAGCGGCGCTGAACACCGCAGACGCGATCTTATGTCGGCTAGCGGAGAGCGATGTTACGTTGTTTTTCATTGGTTGTCCTTGGGCGATTCCGAGGGATCCTGCACAGAGTCCTATCCCTCGCGCCTGGCCTCTAATGGGCAATCGAGACACCAAATGCGTTCGAGTAAGGCACATGTATTCAGTCACTTACGAGACGATCGTTCTCCGCAAGAGGGGACACAATGGCGCAGGGATCTCCGCGGGGAGGGCAAAAAGGCGTGCAAATTGTTCAAAACAAAGGGAGGGCAATCTTCGGAACCAGGTTGGGACAAAGTGTCCCACTCCGGCTCGTCAAGCGGTCCGCGCGGGAACCCGAAGCTGAGCCCCTGCCAGGCAGGCCAGATAGCTCAACCGGCCATACGATGAACGAGGACTGGACGTAATGGCTCGCCGAGTCCGTGCATGACCCGCTCGAATTGCGGAATGTCGAGAGACTGGGGGCCATCGGAAAGGGCACGCTCCGGACAGGGGTGCACTTCGACAATAATGCCGTCCGCTCCGACAGCGATCGCCGCCCGCGAAACCATGCCAATCAGGCTTTGCTTGCCTGTCCCGTGGGACGGGTCAGCTACAACTGGCAAGTGCGAGAGTTCCTTGGCAAGCGCAATGGCGGCCAGGTCCATGGTGTTTCGGGTACCGGTCTCGAAGGTCTTGATGCCGCGCTCGCAGAGCACGACCTGCTTGTTTCCGCCGGAGAGCAGATATTCGGCGGCCAGCAACCATTCCTTCACGCTGGCGGAAGGCCCGCGCTTAAGCAGGATCGGCTTATTGGCCGTCGCGAGCCGTCGCAACAAGGCAAAGTTCTGCATGTTGCGCGCACCGACCTGGAGCATGTCGGCATATTCGCAGATGACGTCGACATCCTCGGTACTCATGACCTCGGTGACGACAGGCAAGCCAGTCAGATCTCGGGCTTCCCGTAAAATCTTGAGCGCTTCGACGCCCAGCCCCTGAAATTCATAGGGCGAAGTGCGAGGCTTGTAGGCGCCGCCGCGCAGCATGGTAGCGCCTGCCTTCTGCACTGCCTGGGCGGTCTGTAACAGCTGCTCACGCGACTCAACCGAGCAGGGTCCGGCAATCACGACGACCTCATGGCCACCGATCTTGATGCCGCCAACATTCACGACCGTCGGCCCGGGCTGGGTCTGACGGCTGACCAGTTTGAAGGGCTGGGCGATGGCGACCACATTGTCCACACCGGGTGCAACGGAGAGCGCTTCGATTTCGTGACGGCGTCCACCGCTGCCCACAGCGGCGACGATGGTGCGCTCGGTGCCGCGAGTCACGTGAGGCTGGAATCCGGCTTCGCGAATGCGCTGAATGATGTGCTCGATCTGCTGCTCGGTAGCGGTGTCGGACATATTTACGATCATGATGGAATGGTCCTCTCTTCAGGTATTCAGAATTTGTGCAGCTTTGAAACTTGAGCGGACAAAATAAAAAGCCGCGATTGAATCGCGGCTTCGGTGGAAAACTTGAGCTGTCTTTACTGCCCCGGGGACCGGCTCCAGTCCTGCACCTCCGCCGCGCGTGAAAACCAGTTGCGGCCAAAAAACCCGAAGGTGCTAAATCGCGTCATCGAGAAGTGATGGTAATTCCTTTCAGAGGTATGCCTTCAAACCGGCGCCGACACTGCGGTTATTACTGCTGCAGAGAACTGGCAACACTGGAAAATGCGGTGTTGGCATTGGTTCCGATGAGGCGCACAGTCCCGATTACCAGGACGAGAATGACCGCCAGCATGACGGCATACTCTGCAATATCCTGGCCTTGCTCGTCAGACCAGAGATTTCGAAAAACCTGAAACATAAACCCTCCGAACGCCAGAATTCTTCGGCCAGTTCGTGCAACCATAATGCCGTCTATAACCTGGATTGTCAATTGCGAGATGCAAGAGTTTTCACCGCTGAAGACTTCGGCAGGCTGGATTCCTGAAAAACGGACTTTTGCCGTGGTGGCTGGCCGCGGCGTTTACTGTGCGCTGGAAGACGAAACCGGTGAGACGTTTGGGCCGACGAGTTGTGCGGCAGATTGGGTAGTGAAATCAAGCACGCGCCCTGGAACCACGCCGAGGCAAAGCGTTGCCAGCACGCAAAGCGCAATGGCGAGGCCAGTCGCGACGGGCACCTCACTGACGGGTACCTCGCGCCGCGGTTCGCGCATGTACATCATGACGATGATCCGCAGGTAGTAATATGCGCCCACCGCGCTATTTAGCACGAGGATGATCGCTAATCCGACGAGCCCTGACTTCAATGCGGCATTCAGCACGTAGAACTTGGCGAAGAAACCGCCGGTAATCGGGATGCCGATCAAAGACATCAGAAAGAAGGTGAAAGTCGCTGCCAGAACAGGCGATTTTTTCCCGAGACCTGCATAATCTTCGAGCGTGACGTACTTTTCGCCGGCATTGGCGAAGTGGCTCACGACGGCAAAGGCGCCGACGTTCATGGCCGCGTACGCAGCTGTATAGAACATGGCCGGAGAGGCGCCCAGATCGCGGTTTGCAGTAAACGCGACGAGCAAATATCCAGCATGCGCGATTGACGAGTAGGCGAGCAGGCGCTTGACGTTATCCTGCAGCAACGCGCCCAGATTGCCAATGGTCATCGAAAGAGCCGCTGAGACCCACAGCAGCCAGAACCAGCCCGGAGCATGCGTTTCGATCAGAACGCGCAACAGGACGGCAAAGGCGGCTGCTTTGGGGCCGGTGGACATGAATCCGACGATGGGGGCGGGCGCGCCTTCGTACACGTCAGGAGTCCAGACGTGGAACGGAGCGGAAGCCACTTTGAAGCCGAGGCCGATGAACATCAGCGCCACGGCCACGTAGGGCAGCAGGTCATTTCGGCCTGCGCCCAGAGATTCACGAATGGCGATAATGTTCGTCGAGCCAGTCGCTCCATACATCAGGGCCACGCCGTAGAGAAAAAAGGCTGTCGCAAACGATCCCAGCAGAAAATACTTGAGCGATGACTCGCTGCTGGCGGCATCGCTGCGGCGAAAGCCGGCCAGCACGTAGGTTGAGATCGAAGAGATTTCCAGGGCAATGAAAATGAGTACCAATTCCATCGCCGACGACATCAGGCACATGCCGACTGTGCCGAACAGGACAAGGCCGTAATATTCGCCGGCCCGGATACGCTGCACCGCCATGTATTCGTAAGAGATCAGGATCACGACCACGGCAATGGCGATCACGAGGATATGAAAGAAGACGCTGAAGCTATCGACCTGCACCATGCCGGAAAATGCTGTGCCGGGATGACCCGACATCACGAAGGCAGATCCCAGGGCGGACACCGCACCGATCAAAGCAACCGCGCCCAAGGGCTTCTGGTTCCGCTCCGGATCGAGGAGTGGGTCAACGACCATGACGATCATGCCGAAGATCGAAAGAACGAGTTCCGGCAGAATCCGGAGGTAATCCTCAAGTGGCGGAGTTGTGAAAGGCAGTGCCGCCGCGAGGGAAGGGAATGAGTGGAGCAAGGTCGCGAGCGTCGTCGTCATCGTCACTGGCCCACCACCTTGGCGGCCAACTGAGCGTAAGGCGTCAGCGTCGCCTGGACGGCTGGATCGATAGCAGCGAGCCAGATGAGTGGCGCGACGCCCATCACCACCGCCGCGACGGCAATTGGGATTAAGGCCGATTTTTCACGTAGATTCAGGTCGGGCAGAGTGTTGTTGATGTCGTGGGTTACTTTGCCAAAGAAGACACGCTGGTACATCCAGAGGAGATAGCAAGCGCTCCAGATCACGCCGGTTGCCGCCAGAATGCCATAGATGGGCCGGGACTGAAATGCGCCACTCAGGACGAGGAATTCACCGATAAAACCATTCAAGAGCGGAAGTCCAACCGAGGCCAGGACGGTGACGAGAAAGAAGGTTGCGTACCTGGGCATGGGAGTGGCGAGGCCGCCGAAGTCTGAGATCGCATAGGTGTGGCGGCGTTCGTAGATAATTCCCGCCAGCATAAAGAGTCCACCGGTGGCGACGCCGTGCGCCAGCATCACGAAGACGGCTCCGTTGAGTCCGGCCGTGGTGAAGCTGAACAGGCCGAGGACGACAAATCCCAGGTGGCTGACCGAAGAGTAGGCAATTAGCTTCTTCATGTTCGGCTGCACCATTGAAACCAGCGCGCCATAGATGATGCCGATCAGCGCGAGGAACATGATCCATGGAGCGTTGTGGCGAGCCTGCTCGGGGAAGAGCGAGATGTTAAATCGCAGTAAACCGTAGGTTCCCATCTTCAGAAGAACTCCGGCCAGCATGACGGAGCCCGCAGTGGGAGCTTCGACGTGCGCGTCTGGCAGCCAGGTATGAAGAGGGAAGAGCGGGACCTTGACGGCAAATGCGATGAAAAAGCCGAGAAAGAGCCACTGAGCGGCGGAGGTGAAGCCCGGGATAGTTCCGCCGCGAATTGCCTGCTGAATGACAACGAAGTCAAAACTGCCCGTCTTCGCATAGAGCCACAGAATGGCGGCCAGCATGAACATCGAGCCGATCATCGTGAACAGGAAATACTTCACGGCGGCGTAGACTTTGCGCCCATGGCCGTACATGCCGATCAGCAGCGCCATCGGAATCAGCGTGGCTTCCCAGAAGAAGTAAAAAAGGAAGAGGTCAAGCGAGGTGAAAACGCCGATGAGCGCCGTTTCGAGTAGCAGCAAGAGGATGAAGAATTCCTTCACCCGTTCGTGCACCGAAGTCCATGAAATCAACACGCACAAGGGCGTGAGGAAAGTGGTGAGCACGACCAGCCAGACGGAAATGCCGTCGATGCCCATGTGGTAATGAATGTTGGGGCTGGCAATCCAGGGCTTGTCGATTTCAAACTGAAATCCGGCCAGGTTGCGATGCAGATGAACCGGCAAGTGCAGCGAGGCTACAAATGCCAGCATCGAAACGACCAAGGCAAACAGCTTGATGTCACGGTCGCGGCGCGGAATAACGAGCAACAGGACCGCCCCCATGGCGGGAATGAACGTCACCAGCGTCAGAATGATCGGGTTGAGAGTGTGGATGTTCATCGGATCCCCATCCAGACCATGTAGGCGATGACGACCGCTCCGCCGGCGGCGACCCATCCGGCATAGGAGCGGAGGTTACCGGATTGCATGTGACGCACCTCATCGGACACGTTGCGGGCTGCTTCGGCAGAATTGTTGACCGTAGCGTCGATCACGCCCTGATCGATGCCGTGCCAAAGGATTGTTGTCGAGCCCTCAATCAACGGCTTGACGAAGAGAAGCGCGTAAAGCTCGTCAATGTAGTATTTGTGCACGACAGCCTGATAAAGTCCGCCCAGGCCGTCGGCAATAAGCGCGGGAAGCTTCGGACGATTGATATATAAGGTCCAGGCGAGCAAGAAGCCCAGCAGGGCAGCCGCAACCGATACGGCCATCAAGATGTACTCAGTTGCCTTGCTCGCAGTTTCGGCTGTTTCCTTCGCGAGGTCACCGCCGCTCTGGAACACCGGAGCCAGGAAGTGCTCGAAGCGTCCACCGATTCCAACCCATCCACCAACCACGGAAAGAATGGCAAGAATGGCTAGCGGTCCAAGCATGACCCACGGGCTCTCGTGCGGTTCGCCGTGATCGTGACCATGAGCGTCAGCCTTGTGACCATGTGAGTCTGGCGGGGGCGCGCCGCGATAATCGCCGAAGAAGGTCATGAACCACAGACGGAACATGTAGAACGACGTGATAAACGCCGTGATCACGCCCAGCAGCCAGAAAACCCAGCTTCCGTACTCACTCGAATACGCCTTCCACAGAATCTCGTCTTTCGAGAAGAATCCGGCGAGCGGCGGGAATCCGGCAATCGCAAACGTCGCGATCGACATGGTGAGGAACGTCCACGGCATGTAGACGCGAAGGCCGCCCATTTTGCGCATGTCCTGCTCGCCGCCGACACCGTGAATCACCGAACCGGCTGCCAGGAACAGGAGTCCTTTGAAGAAGGCGTGCGTCATCAGGTGGAAGATGCCAGCCGAAAATGCCGCGACGCCGCAGGCCATAAACATGTAGCCGAGTTGCGAGACGGTGGAGTAAGCGAGGACTTTCTTGATGTCGGTTTGCGCGATGCCGATGGTCGCGGCGAACAGAGCCGTCAACGTTCCGATGATTGCAACCACGAGCATGGCATTCGGCGCATGCTCAAAAATTACGTGCGATCGGGCGACCATATAGACGCCGGCCGTAACCATCGTTGCGGCGTGAATTAGCGCCGAAACAGGCGTCGGGCCTTCCATCGCGTCGGGCAGCCATACATAAAGAGGAATCTGGGCCGACTTGCCCGCCGCGCCGACCATAAGCAATAGGCCGATCGCGGTCAGCAGGCCGATGCCGCTGGTTTCCTGCGCGAGCGGCGCGACCGCATGAAACAAAGTCGGAAAGTCGAGCGACCCGAAATGCTTGATCATCAGGAACAGCGCGATCAGGAATCCAAAGTCGCCAATGCGGTTGTCGATGAATGCTTTCTTGCCGGCGGCGGCGGCAGAATCTTTTGTGAACCAGAACCCGATCAGCAGGTAGGAGGCGAGGCCGACGCCCTCCCAGCCGATGAACATCATCAGGTAGTTCTTCGCCAGCACCAGCGTCAGCATGAAGAACATAAACAGGTTCAGGTAGGACATGAAGCGGTAGTACCCGTCATCGTCCCACATGTAGCCAACGGAATAGATGTGGATGAGGAAGCCGACGCCTGACACAACCAGCAACATGACCAGCGAGAGTTGGTCGAGGTAGAAATCGAAGTCGACGGTGAATGCCCCGGAGCGGATCCAGTGCGCGAGCGGGAAGGAATACGGAGCCGATGCCGAAGAGAAATTAGCCGCGATGAACAACGCCATCGCGAACGCAGCGCCACAGAACGTCAGCGCTATGGTTGATATCGCTTTCTTCGACGATTGGCGTCCAAAGAAGCCATTGATCGCCGCTCCGGCGAGCGGAAGAAGCGGAATCGTGCAAAGCAACGGGCTGAGACTCTGCGGCGTCATAGCTTGAGCAAATTCACCTGGTCTACGTTCAAAGTTTCACGCGTGCGATAAACGGCAATGATGATGGCGAGGCCAACGGCAGCTTCGGCTGCGGCAACGACCATCACAAAGAAGACGAAGATCTGTCCGCTGAGCGAGTGCCACTGGGCAGCGAAGGCTACGAACGACAGGTTCACGCCGTTCAGCATGAGTTCGATCGACATGAAAATCGTGATGATGTTGCGTTTGATGAGAAAGCCAAGCACGCCGCACGCAAACAGAATTCCACTGAGCACAAGGTAGTAGGAAAGAGGGACCATTGCGTCAGTGCTCCTTTCCGGAGGCCGCGAGTTCACGCGCCTCTCTCTCATCGGGCTTGGCAGGGCGATGAGCTGCCGGTTCGGGCCGGCTGGCGAGCACAACTGCACCCATAATCGCAATCAGGATCAGCACCGACGTGATTTCGAAGGGCAACAGAAAATCGTGAAAGAGAAGGCGCGCAATGGCTTGCGGGCTACCGGGTTCGGCACCGATCGGGACGGCTTGCGTATGGCCGCGATAGAGCAAGGTCCAGGCAACCAGCACGGCCCCGATCAGGACGCCCGGAACGCCAATAAGAATCGCGATCCGGCTGCCTTTAGTACGTTCTTCCGCGCCCGCGTTTAAGAGCATGATGGTGATGACGAACAGCACCATGATTGCGCCGGCATAGACAATCACCTGCACGGCCGCGACGAATTCGGCGCCCAGGAGCAGGTATTCGGCGGCCAGCGCGGCCATCACCGTGATCAGCGAAAGGGCGCTGTTAATGGGATGGCTCTGCACCAGCAGGTTGATCGCCCCCGCCACACAGACCGCACCGAAAAAGAGAAATAGAATTAAGTGCAACATTTTGTGAAATTCTCAGTTCCTGGTTCGCAGAGAAAATGTCTCAGAGAAATCCCAGAAAACCCGGATACTGAGCTCGTAGTGCAACCAACAGAGCCGTTATCACAATATTCAAAACCGCAAGGGGAAGCAGTATCTTCCACCCGAACGCCATAAGCTGGTCATAGCGGAAGCGGGGCAAAGTCCAGCGTACCCATACGTAAAGAAACATGAAAAAGAAAACCTTGATGCAAAACCAGAAGACAGGCATCAATGCCTGGAGAATCGGCGGACCGAAAATGGGCCCATGCCATCCGCCAAGGAACAACAGCGTCGCCAGGCAGGCAACCGTCACCATGTTGGCGTACTCAGCCATGAAGAACATGGCGAACTTCATGGCGCTGTATTCCGTGTGATATCCAGCAACCAGCTCGGATTCCGCTTCGGGCAGGTCGAAAGGCGTGCGATTTGTTTCCGCGTAGGCGGAAATCAGATAAATAAAGAACGCCAGCGTCTGCCCGTGGAAAACATTCCAGCGCGGAATGAAATGGAGAAACGTTCCGCCTTGGTTGTCGACAATGGCGCGCAAGCTCAGGCTGCCCGACATGATGAGTACGCCCACCAGCGAGAGGCCGAGCGAGACTTCGTAGCTGATCATCTGTGCGCTCGCGCGGAGTCCGCCGAGCAGAGAGTATTTATTATTCGACGCCCAGCCGGCGAGCGCCACTCCGTAGACGCCCATCGACGTGATGCCCAACACCACCAGCAGCCCGATGTTGAGGTCGGTAATCTGAAAGTAGGTACCCCAGGGCCCAAGTTCGACCCAGTTTCCGAATGGAATTACCGAGATGGATGTGATGGCGAAAACCATCGCAATCATCGGCGCCGCGATGTAGAGCGGTTTATAGACGTGCGGCTGAGTGAGGTCCTCTTTGAAAATGAATTTGGCCCCGTCCGCGAGTGGTTGCAGCAGTCCGAACGGCCCGACCCGCGTGGGTCCCCAGCGGTTCTGGATACGAGCCGACACTTTGCGCTCCAACCAGACGCTATACGCCACCGCCGTGAGCAGGACTCCAATCACTGCGACTGACTTGATCAGCGAAATAATGATAAAGGTCGTTATGCTCAACTTGTTCCTGTGTGGCACCGGCGCTCTCGCCCGCGAGCCTTGTTGCCTTCCTTGTTTCCAAGTCCGCTACTAGTCCGCCGCGACTTCGATATCGGTGGATTTGTTTTCAAGAACCGAGTTTAAAGTTTTCGAATACCGTCCCAATGTTCCCGAGCTGAAAAGGTCGTCATTGGCCGGGACAATCAGCTCCGGCTTCTGCAGCAGACCACCGCCGCTCTCGGCAATCTCCAAGTGCTGATCGTTACCTGCAAGCAGATTGACGCGAGAGACGTCGTATCCGGTGACCACTCGCTGTATCTCATCCAAAATTGCCATCGGGTCGAACGGGGTCATCTTCGGTTCGAGATTGTGCGCCTCAAGCCAGACTGCGTGGCGGTCGGCTTCACCGGATTGTGCGCCTCGCGTCTGTCCCATGTCGGAGCGCGTGCCGCCGCCGAAGGGGACAAGGCCATGGACATCGAATCCCATAGCGTCGGCAATGCGAACGATCATCTCGAAATCGGGCTTGCAGTCCGTGACCTCGCCTGCCTTCTTGACCAGTTGCAGGTCGCCGCAGGTGTTGGTGCAGGTTCCTGTTTTCTCGTACGCATTTGCCGACGGCAAAACGACATCCGCAATGTTGGCCGTTTCTGTCAGGAACATATCCTGCACGACAACAAAGCTCTTTGAAAGCGCAAAAGGATCGATGCCGAGATGTCCGACTGGATTCGAGCCGACTACGTACAGAGCCTTCAACTTGCCGGCCTTGGCCGAGTCGACCATGTCCGGCAGGGCCAGGCCTTTTTCCGAAGGCAACGCACCCCATTCCTTATGGAACTTGCTTCCGCCGGCAAGAGGCTCGTATCCGGGGAGCAGATCCGGGTAAAGTCCCATCTCACTGGCGCCGCGTGAATTCGAATAATCGGCGAGACATATCAACTTTGCGCCCGTTAGGGAAGAGGCGAAGGAGACGAGCTTTTCAATGTCTGCGCCGCGTACTTCGGAACCGAATGCGATTACGAGATTCTGTTCGGCCCGAAGTTTGTCTCGTAACGCCGTCCAGTCATCGCGGTTCATGCCGTCGCTGACCAGGGAATCAAGCAGGGAATCGTCGCCGCCGAGAAACTTGACGGCCTTTCCCTCCGCTTCAGCCGGAAGCAAACCAAATCCAGTCGCTTGCTTCTTGAGCTTGATGGGCGCCGAATTGATGATGTAAAGCTTCGCGCGACGAAGGCGGACGTTGGTCCGAATCTGCCAGGCGAGCAGCGGGTGCTGACTCGTCGGATCATTGCCGATCAGCAGAATCGCAGGCGCAGTCAATACATCGCGCATGGTCGCGGTCTTTCCCGGTTGGCCGTGCAGCGCCGCGGCCAGGGCAGGGAAGTCTGCGGTGCGGTGATGATCGACGTTATTCGTTTTGAGAACAACGCGCGCAAATTTCGAAAGCAGGTAGTTCTCTTCGTTGGTCGTGCGGTTCGATCCGACGACTCCAATGGCCTGTCCGCCGTCCTGGTCGCGAACGTCGCGGAAGCGCTTGCCGATCAGTTCAAAAGCTTCTTCCCATGTTGCGGGCGTGAGCTTGCCATTCTTCCGGATGAGGGGAGTTGTGAGGCGCTCGCTGTGATGGGCGAAGTCGAACGCGTAGCGGCCCTTCACGCAAAGAAAGTCGTTGTTGATACCGCTTTTGTCGCGGTTGTCCCCGCGCACGATCTCCATGCCGGTATCGCATCGGCGCACGCCCAACGTGGTCTTGCAGCCATCGCCGCAGTGGGTGCAGATCGTACCAACGTGATTCATCTCCCAGGGTCGCGTCTTGTAACGATAAGCGCCGGACGTAAGCGCGCCAACCGGGCAGATGTCGATGCACATACCGCACTCTTCACATTCCAGATGGTCGGACTGATTGGGCGCGATGATGGAACTGACACCGCGGTTCTGAACGCCGAGCGCCCAAACGTCCATCCCCTCGCCGCATACGCGCACGCAGCGGTAACAAAGGATGCAGCGCGGCCGGTCGAAATACACTACCGGAGACCATTGCTGCTCCTCGCGATGGTTTTTCGTCTCGGTGTACTTCGATTCACCGGCTCCGTAGGAGAAAGTCATGTCCTGCAATTCGCACTCGCCGCCCGCGTCGCACACCGGACAATCGAGCGGATGGTTGCCGAGGAGCAGTTCGACCATCGCCTTGCGAGCCTGACGAACCTCGTCGCTGTCAGTGGCCACGATCATGCCTTCGGCCACTACCGTGGTGCAGGCCGTTTGCAGCTTGGGCATCTTTTCGATCTTCACCACGCACATACGGCATGCGCCCTGCAGAGAGAGGCCGGGGTAGTAGCAGAACGAGGGAACTTCGATGCCCACGCTCTTGCAGGCTTCGATGAGCAGCGTCCCAGCGGGAGCCGCGATCTTCTTTCCGTCGACAGTCAGAGTGACATCAGGCATGAATTTTCGCTACACCAGCGCAGGCTCGGCCGTTTTCTCAAACGGGCACGGTTTTCCTTCCAAATGGTCTTCAAACTCTTTTCTAAATTTTTTCACGAATGCCATCGTGGGCATGGCGGCTGCGTCGCCTAGCGGACAAAATGTTTTGCCCAACATGTTTTCCGCGAGGTAGTAGATGTTGTCGATATCTTTCTTGACGCCAGCGCCTGCGTGGAACCGGGTCAAAGTCTTCTTCAGCCAATCCGTTCCCTCGCGGCACGGAATGCACCAGCCGCAGCTTTCATGCTGGTAAAACTTGATCGTCCGCAGTGCGAACTTGACGATGCAGGTCGTGTCATCGAGCACGACCACGCCGCCCGATCCAAGCATGGATCCGGCTTTCGCCACTCCGTCGAAGTCCATGGGGATATCGATTTCTTCGGGAAGCAGAATCGGAGTCGAAGACCCACCCGGCACAACAGCTTTCAGGCTGCGGCCGTTAGTAATGCCGCCGCCAACCTCGTAGATCATCTTCTTAAGGTTGTAGCCCATTGGCAATTCGTAAACGCCCGGCTTGTTGAGATGGCCGGCCAGGCAGAACAAACGTGTTCCACCGTTCTTGGGGGTACCGATCTTGGCGTACCAGTCGGCGCCGCCAAGCATGATGTGGGGCACGCTGGCCAAGGTCTCCGCATTATTAATGACGGTTGGCCCGCCCCAAAGCCCGACTACGGCAGGGAAGGGTGGCCGAATTCTCGGAATGCCGCGCTTACCTTCGAGCGATTCCATGAGCGCGGATTCTTCGCCGACTTCATAGGCACCTGCGCCACCGTGCCAGTAGATGTCAAGATCGCGTCCGCTGCCGAAGATGTTCTTGCCAAGGAAGCCCTTTGCGTACGCATCCTTGATCGCTTTCTGCATGATGACCGACAGGTAGCGATACTCGCCGCGGATGTAGATGTATCCATTCTGCGAGCCGACCGCGAGCGCCGCGATCATGACGCCCTCAATCACAGAGTGCGGGTCGTGCTCGAAGATCAGACGGTCTTTGCAGGTTCCCGGTTCGCTCTCGTCGCCGTTGCACAGGACGTATTTCGGTTTCGCCGACTGCTTGGGGACAAACGACCATTTCATCCCGGTCGAGAATCCGGCGCCGCCGCGCCCACGCAGGCCGGAGTTCTTCACCTCATTGATAATGTCGTCCGCCGACATGGCGAGCGCCTTCTGCACGGCCTTGTAGCCGTCCAGTTCGAGGTAGCGGTCGATGTTCGTCGCGCCCAGGCCAAAGCGCTTCGAGATGACCTTTACTTCATCGGGATGGGAAACAAGATAAGCCATCTGGATCTGGTGATCGCCCGAGTTACTGCGTTCCCTTCTTCTTGTACTCGTCGAGAACCTTGTCGAGCTTATCGATCGTCAGGTTCTCGTGAAAATCGTAATTCACTTGTGCGGCCGGAGCCCAACTGCAGGCGCCGATGCATTCCACTTCTTCCACGGAAAACAACCCGTCAAGCGTCGTTCCCTTGTGGCCGATGCCAAGTTTCTTCTTGCAGTGCTCGAGAACCTCTTCGCCCCCGCGCAACATGCAGGCGATGTTGGTGCAGACCTGCACGTTATATTTGCCGCGCGGCTTGGTGGTCAGCATGGAGTAGTAGCTGATCACGTTGCGGACGTCGAGCTCGGTAAGCTCCAGGCGTTTGGCAAGTTCAGCGATGGTTTCATCGCTCAGGTAGCCAACCTCATCCTGTGCGTAGAGAAGGGTCGGCACGAGCGCTGACCGCCTCGTCGGATAGTGAGTGATCATCTCCGCAAAACGCGTCTCGAATTCTTCTGAGAACTTCACCGGTCAATGTCTCCCAGCACAACATCAATACTTCCGATGGCCGCAACCACATCGGCAATCAAATATCCTTCGCACATCTTGGCCAGGGCTTGCAGGTTGGCATAGGACGGCCCGCGCATATGTACACGATAAGGCTTGGCGGTGCCGTCGCTGACGATGTAGTAGCCCATCTCGCCGCGCGGCGATTCCACTGCCTGGTAAACTTCGCCCGCAGGAACGGAAAAGCCTTCCGTAATGATCTTAAAGTGGTAGATGAGCGATTCCATCTGCGTCTTCATCTTTTCGCGGTCGGGAAGCACGACCTTCGGCGCGTCGGCTTTTACAGGGCCTTCGGGCATACCTGCCAGCGCCTGCTGCACAATGCCGATCGACTCGCGCAATTCCTGCACGCGGCATACATACCGCGCGAAGACATCGCATCCGTCGGAAACGGGAACCTTGAAGTTGAAATTCTCGTAGCCTGTGTAAGGACTGTCGCGCCGCAGGTCGATGTCGACTCCGCTCGCCCGCAGGGTCGGGCCGCAGGCGCCCAGGGCAATCGCATCTTCGGCGCTTAGTTTCGCTACACCTTTGGTACGCATCAGGAAAATCGGATTTCCCGTCAACAACGCTTCATACTCATCTACATTGCCGGGGAAGCGATCGGCAAACTTCTTTACCTTGTCAAAGAATCCCAGCGGCGGTTCCAGTGCCAGCCCACCGATACGGAAGTACGAAGTCATCATGCGCTGGCCGCTGACCATCTCGAAAAAGCGCAGGATGTCTTCACGCTCGCGGAAGCAATATAAGAAGACCGTCATTGCCCCCAGATCCATGGCGTGCGTTCCAAGCCAAACCAGGTGGGAATTGATGCGAGTGAGTTCGTTCATCAGAACCCGCATCCACTGTGCCTTGGGAGGAATCTCCAAGCCAAGCAGTTTTTCGACGGCCAGGCAGTAGGTGAGGTTATTCGTCAGCGGGCAGAGATAATCGATTCGGTCGGTGAGCGGCACAACCTGCTGGTAGAACTTCGCCTCGCAGGTCTTCTCGATGCCGGTGTGCAGGTAGCCGATTTCCGGCTTCAGGCGGACCACCGTCTCGCCGTCAATTTCGAGAATCAACCGCAACACTCCGTGAGTGGACGGATGCTGTGGCCCCATATTGAGGACCAGTGTGCGGTCGCCCGATTCCGTGATTGTGACAGGACCTTGCGCCATGATTACCGGTAACCTTCCACGGGATAGTCTTTTCGCAGCGGATGGCCTTCCCAGTCATCAGGCATCATGATGCGCTTCAGGTTGGGGTGTCCGGTGAAGCGCACTCCGAACAGATCAAAGACTTCGCGTTCGTAGTGGTTGGCGGACGGCCAGACCGATGTCACCGACTCGATGGCCGCACTCGAGCCGTCAAGGCGCGCCTTCAGCCGGACGCGCTCTTTTTTCGGGATCGACAAAAGATGATAGACGACCTCGAAGCGCGGCTCGGACGGATACCAGTCGACGCACGTGAGGTCGGCCAGATAGTTGAAAGGACAGCCGGTGTCGTCGCGGAGAATCGCGCAAACCTCGCGAATCGATTCCTTTGCGACCCAGATGGTAAGCTCGTCGCGATCAAATTTCGCGCCCTGAACAGCCGACGCGAAGGAATGCATGAGGGTTGCCAGCGCTGGATGCGACTGGAGTTGCGCAATATCGGTAATCGGGGGAGCGAGCGGCACTAGACGTCCCCCCGCTTGGCTGCCGACAGACCCCAGTCGAGCACGCCCTTTTTCCAGACGTAGAACAGGCCTACCAGGACGATCGCGATGTACACCATCATCTCCCAGAAGCCGAACATCTTCAGTTCGCGCAGGATCACAGCCCAGGGATAAAGGAAGACCGCTTCCACGTCGAACAGGATGAAGAGCATGGCGACCAGGTAAAACTTGACGGAAAAGCGCCCTCTCGCGTCTCCGATGGGCTGAACGCCGCACTCATAAGGAGACATTTTTGCCCGGCCTGCCTTGTGCTGCCCGATGAAGTATGAGAGCGTGACAATTGCGGTCGCCAAACCCAATGCGATGACAAAATGCATCAGGAGAGGGAGGTACTCGGCAAAGTGATTGTCGGGCATAGGACGAGCTATATATAATTCGCGCGAAGCACAAGTAAACTCTCTAGATTAGTTATTGGCCGCTTGAGGTGTCAAGCAAACTGCGATTTTTCGCACCAGATTAATTTGAAACCCGCGGCGGCGCAGAGTCCGGTGAAAGTTTCGAACGCATGATCTTTGGTTTTAACACCGATATTCGCCACGAAGACACTGTCTACCACGTGCAGAGCGAAGCGCGCGAGGGAGAGCAGCTCCTGCAAACGCAGGTTTTTGTTCGCGGCCGCTGCATCGGCAAGCGCGCGGTTTCCTACGCGGCGAGTGCCGGTGAAGGGGAGATCGCGGATCGGGAAAACACGGCTGCGAGCGAGGGTGCCAACTCCGGAGATCCCACCAAAGATCAGAACAAGGAAAAGCTGCTGCGCGATCTGCACCGCGAGGTTCTGGACGCCATTCGCGAGGGCCGCCTCGATTCCATTCTCGACAAACGCGAAACGCCCGAAGCGCTGGCAGCGATCAAAGAGCTTGATCTGGAGTGGACGAACGCAAATGCTGTGCATTTGCACGGTGCGTTGATCATGCAGTTGCGCGTTACCGACAGTGGTGCTCCGGTCGCGGCTGCTCGTCTCACATTTCGATTTGCCCGTCCCGGCTCCGCCCCTTACTATGCGCAGGTTCTCACCGATGCCCACGGCAAGGCTGAGATGAGTGTCCAGGTGGGCGAGGAATCCCTGCCCGATTCTTCGGTGATCGTGCAGGCCAGTTTGGAAGGCCGTACCGTAACGCGAAAATTTCAACTGCGACCGGCCTATTAATCCAACGTGCCGCCGAGAATCCGATCCTATCGTTTTTCGATCGGTTTCCTAGCAGGTTGCGGAAAAAGTCGTTTACGTGGCGAGATGTCCCACAGCGGCTAAAGCCGCCGTTGATTACACGACACTTGCGGTGCGGTTAAAAGCCGCACCCTTTCAAAACAGAATCGAAGTCGAGTGTTTCCGCAGCCTGCTAGACCTGAGACCGCAAGATCAGAGAACGAAAGCGAACTGGCGATTGATCCCATGAACCTGACTATCAACGGCGAGAGCCGCGTCGTCTCGGCAGACAATCTGAAGGCGTTGGTAGACCAGCTTGGTATGAAGCCGGATCGTGTGGCCATCGAACTGAATCGCGAAATCGTGGCGCGCGACCAATGGCCTCAGACTACATTGAAGGATGGAGATCAACTGGAGATCGTGCACTTCGTGGGTGGCGGATAGGGCGTGGGAATCGCACTGACTTCAAAACTCGCGTAGCGGGAATGGCACCTTGCGAAGCGCTCAGCGGCGGGTGGTCTCAGTAGGAACTTCCGGCCTGCCGCTCGAAACGTAACCGGCGGCGTTCGGTCAATTGCAATTGGGCGTTCGGGGTTTCGGACGATGAACGAGCCGTGTGCGCTTTCTTGGCATACATATCCTGGTCGGCGATGTCGAGCACTTCGTCCAGCGTCTGCCCTTCGGTCCATTCGGCCACGCCAATGCTCAGGCTCATTGTGTAATTTTCCAGATGAGCGCACTTGTTCCAGTCGCTTAAGTTGGCTTGCATCCGCTCGACGACCCGTTGCGCCTTTTCGGCCGTAGCATCGGCCACGATGGTCAGGAACTCATCTCCGCCGTAGCGGATCACGGCATCGCAGCCGCGCACTGAGGTGCGCAGCAGGCCGGCAATCTCAACCAGCACGAAATCACCCGTGAGATGTCCAAAGCGGGTGTTGACGTGCTTGAAGTGGTCCACATCAATGAGCAGGAAAGTCAGAGGTCGCTTGAGGCGCTGGGCGTGGCTGATAAAGCGGTGGGCAAGCTCCTCGAGCGACCGGCGATTATAAACCTCGGTCAGCGGGTCGGTGAACGATTGCAGCCGCACCAGTTCGTTCTGAATTGTGCTCGAGATCGTTCTTTGCCGCATGCGGCGCAGCTCCAGGCGCCGGGATACCAGATAGGTGTTCAGCAGAATGAGCAGCACCATGAGTCCGACGGCCAGTTGCCGGGGCACCGTAATCTCCAGGTGGAGACTCTCATTCTTCATAAGCGCTGCGGGCAGAAGAAATGCCAGCAGCCCGCTTCCCAACAAAATGCCAGTGGCGGAAACGATCCACCACAATTCCCAATCGCGTTTTTCCAACTTGGCAAGTTCGCTGTTGATGTTGCCGAGAATGCTGCCCGAAGGAGGATCTTCTTTGCGCTGGTCACGCAGCCGGATCTGAATCGAGGCGCCGTTATGCGGACTCTTAGCGGCTGCCTCCAGGGCCTGCAGTTTCTGCTTTTCCTGGAACAGACTTACGATCTCTTCTGAAAGGGCGGGATCCTTCGGTCCACTCAGAAGTTCTTCCAACCGCTGGTTGATTTCATCGAGCCGTTGTCGCAAGATGCTCTCCGGTGGGGGAAGAAAGTGGGTTGTCTTGCGCAGGTTGGCGGAGACAAAACCTGATTGAGTCTAGTCACCGAAGGTGCCTGGGTAAAGGTTACGAAAGTGTCCCGGCGTCGGTCCCTTCAACCCATTTGAGCCTTCTATATCTAACCACGACAGCCGTCCCTCCACTGATCAGACAAAGAAGAGGGAATCGCGATCGAAATGCAAAGAACAACGGCGGACGGATCGTGTCTGTCCGCCATTGGCTTAAAGTCGCATGCGGAACGGAGGGGAGCAGACAAAGTTCGCCCGCCAATGTTTTTTGGAGTGGAGGCCCCGGGCGGAGTCGAACCGCCGACCAACGGTTTAGGAAACCGCTGCTCTATCCAACTGAGCTACGGGGCCAATGCG
>Ga0116121_1000431_pt1 | contig 21651 bp, 24 predicted proteins | sample June2015DPH_13_1_FD_89725 | JGI IMG/M metagenome (GOLD analysis project Ga0116121, IMG submission 89725) | Peatland microbial communities from SPRUCE experiment site at the Marcell Experimental Forest, Minnesota, USA - June2015DPH_13_10 | ecosystem: Environmental > Terrestrial > Soil > Wetlands...
ATTTATAAACGTTACACGGTACTAGTATGTATTTAAACACTTCGATAAAGTACACTTGGCTATTAGAATATCCTGGTGATGAAATTTCCTCCTGCGGAGATTCCATTCCCAATGATTTATAAAAATTAGAACCAGTTTTATACGTTATCTTAAATGATTCGTGCAGAAAAGGTGGTTCATTTAAAATCTTGTTTGTAAAAAAATCGTATCCCCTCCATGCTGCCTGTATATCACCTTTAGGTAAAGATTCTCGAATTTCACAAATTGGGTTGTTGTCAATATATTCTCGCTTATATTTACTTGCCATATAGCGCTCATATTTCATCCAGTCATAATCTTTAATATTTTTGTTGGAGCCGGCATTTTTTATCCATTCTTTGTATCCTGAGTCCTTCAAATAATTATAGCCACGAGTTTGCCGGATAATTTCATCAATGGATAATAAATTATATGACCTTTTTTTAATATCCTCGCGCAGAGCACACATGATATGAACAAAATCTTTTAAAAATGAACGCTCATCTTCATGATTACGACTACCCTGTAAAATAATAGTTTCCATTCTATCTCTGTAACGAAATGCGCCGGGATAATATACAGAGGGTGAAAAATTAGGAATGGTTTTGTGACATAGTTTTGCTACCAGAAGAATTGTATGATTATCAGTGTAATACGATGATTCTTTAATTTTATTAAGATGTTTTTCCAAATCGAAAATTATCTTCATCGCATCTTTGAAATTATTATGCTCGTTAGTGAATCGCATTTTATAAAATCCCCCAAATCCTACTAAATATAGAAACATATTCTTTACATTACATTTTAAATATATCATTACGCATAATGTTAATCAATTATATTTATGAGTAATAACGAAAATAATTTTATTTAAGGTCTGGGTATGCAATATCACTGTGTATGGAAACTGGATTTTTAAAAATTGAAGAACTAGCGGAATATTTACAGATCAAAGTCAAAACTCTATACGCGATGACAGCGTCAACGGATATTCCGCATTACCGCATTGGCGGGCTAATCAGATTCCGTCTGGAAGAAATTGATAAGCGGTTAGAGGGCTGTAGAAGGAACAACAATCCCATGGGCAAGAGACCTTTTACGTTGAAAGAAGTTTCTTAATATATTTAACCAAGAAAATTTAGCATATGTCACACTATTTACAAGTAACAAAGGGGAGTTGAAAAATGCATGATTTGCCAAAGGAAGGCTTTTTAAGATTGAATCAAATTGTCGGCAATGAAACAACGCCGGCAATTATTCCTATTTCTAGATCAAGTTGGTGGGCTGGAGTAAAAGAGGGGAGATTCCCGCAACCTGTTAAGCTTGGCAAAAGAACAACTGTCTGGAGAATTTCGGACATCAGACTTTTGATTGAAAAGAAGCCGCAAACTGAATAGGGAATGTTTTGATTGTTCGTCAAAAACAGTTAAACAATGATATTGCAATTGTTTAAAAAATCTAGAGTGAATTGTAAATGATTATTATTTAGTCGTCTTTCTAAACGGTAAAACCTTTGCGCCTCGCTTTAGTTCATCAAGATAATCCGCCCATGTTTGCATCATCTTCCGTCTTTCATCAAGGTGAGATGTCCGATTATAAGCGCGTCCGTTCGGGTCTCTGACAGCGTGGGCAAGCTGGTGTTCAATAAAATCCGGTCTGATTTGTAAAACTTCATCAAGGATAGTCCGCGCCATTGCCCGAAATCCATGACCGGACATTTCTTCTTTCGTATAGCCCATATTTCGCAAAGCTGCCAATATAGCGTTATCGCTCATTGGACGTTCAGAAGTTCTTCCGGGGAATACATAGCGTCCGGTACCTGTGAGCTTTTTAAGTTCCGTCAATATTTCAATTGCCTGTTTTGATAATGGCACAAGGTGCGGATCTTTCATTTTCATCTTACCAGCAGGAATATTCCATTCAGCGTTTTCAAAATTTATTTCTTCCCATTCAGCATGACGAAGCTCACCAGGACGAACAAAAACTAAAGGTGCAAATTTCAAAGCACATTGAACAACAAAGCTTCCCTGATAGCCATCAATAGCTCTAAGTAGTTTTCCTACTTTTGTCGGTTCGGTAATAGCCGCCCTGTTGATTGTTTGCACTGGTGGCAATGCACCCTTTAAATCAGCTACCGGGTCACGTTCAGTGCGCCCGGTTGCAAGTGCATATCTAAATATTTGACCGCAAACAGACCTTGCTCTATGTGCAGTTTCCAATGCGCCCCTTGATTCTATACGTCTTAACACTGTGAGTAATTCAGGAGCCTTTATTTCCTTAATCGGTCTCGCCCCAAGATAAGGAAAAACGTCGCGCTGTAATCTTGTTATAAGACCTTCGGCGTGGCGCGGTTTCCAAGTCGGTGCATATCTGGCGTGCCATTCTCTGGCTATGATCTCGAAGGTTTCAGTTAATTCCGTCTTTGCTTGCTTCTGAGCTTTGCGAACAGCACCGGGGTCAATATTATTTGCCAACAGTCTTCGCGCATCGTCACGACTACGACGCGCATCAAAAAGGCTTATTTCTGGGTAACTGCCAAAAGCCAAAAGTTTTTCTTTACCATTATATCGGTATTTAAAACGCCATAGCTTACCACCAGAAGGTGTGACCAAAAGGAATAAACCTCCACCGTCAAATAGTGTGACATTTTTATCTTTTGATTTTGCTTTTTGAACCTTCATGTCGGATAATGGAACAATTCGCTTCGGCATTGGCATTCTCCTTTTTGGGTGTATCTGAAAATGCTTGGGTGTATTTTACCCATTTACGTATACCCAAAGTGTGTGTATTTTGTAAATCATCATAGCACGTCTTTGGACTAAAAGCAACAAAAAACCCGCTATTTCTAACGGGTTTTTGCATTTCTCCGGACTTTACCGGATTATGTCTTGGTGCCTGGGGCGGGAATTGAACCCGCACAGCCTCAAGGACCGAGGGATTTTAAGTCCCTTGCGTCTACCAATTCCGCCACCCAGGCATGAGAATTAAAAATACGAGAAGCATTGGGCTTATATTATTTTTGCATTGTACTGTCAAGGGCTTACTGATTAACTTTTTTCCATGATATTTTTGTTTCTTGAAGATGGATAAAAGAATCATGTAGTGCGTAGCTTTGGCCGCGTTTAGCGGGTCTAAAGACCCGCGCCACGATACTGATCTAAAAACGCGCACCACGTTTTTCTTGAAGATTTGATAACTTATATGATAAGCGTAATTTATCTTTGATAAGGAAACCAGACGTGCAAGAAATTGATTTAATTATCACCGGCTCAAAAGCGCTGCTGCTCGATTCCCAAAACACGTGTCTTGATCACGCCGCCATAGCGGTAAATGCGGGCGATATAGTGGCTGTCGGTCACTCGGATATTATAACAAAACAATTTCAGGCTAAAAAAACCTTTACAGCCGAAGATTCTCTGATTATGCCCGGATTTGTCAACTGTCACACGCACGCGGCAATGACGTGTTTCCGCGGCATGGCCGATGATCTGGAACTGATGGATTGGCTCAATAATTACATTTTTCCGGCTGAGGCCAAAAATGTGAATAAAGAGCTGGCCTACTGGGGATCGCTTCTTGCCGCCGCCGAAATGATCAAATCCGGCACCACCACTTTCTGCGATATGTATATTTTCGAAGATGAAACAGCCCGCGCGGCCAAAGCCGCAGGCATCCGCTGCCTTATCGGCGAAGTGCTCTTTGATTTTCCCTCCCCCAATTTCAAAACTGTAGCCGAAGGCATTGCCTACACAAAAATGCTTATCGAAAAATGGCACAATGATCCTCTGGTCAATATAATTATCGAGCCGCACGCGCTTTACACCTGTTCCACGCCGCTGCTTGAAGAGGTCAAAGAGCTTGCCAAAGCCAAAAGGCTTGCTGATGATTATCATCTGCCGATAGGAATTCATCTTCTGGAAAACGCCGCCGAAAAAAAACAGCTAGAAGTTAAGTTCGGGAAAAGCGCGGTCTCATTTCTTAAAGACATCGGCTATCTTGATGATCACCTGATCGCGTTTCACTGTGTCAGTTTTACCCGGGAAGATATCGATTTATTTGCGGATCACCGTTGTAAAATGTCCCACAATCCGTCCAGTAATATGAAACTCGCGAGCGGCGTGGCTCCGGTGCCGGATATGCTCAAGGCCGGAATTACCGTCGGTCTGGGAACCGACGGCTGCGCCAGCAACAACAATCTGGACATCATCAAGGAAATGTCCCTGGCCGCCAGGCTCCATAAAGTCGCCCGGCTTGATCCGACGGTGATGGATGCTCAAACAGTCGTGCGCATGGCCACTATCGAAGGCGCGAAAGTTCTCGGAATGGAAAAGAAAATCGGTTCTCTGGAGGCCGGCAAAAAAGCCGATATTATTGTTATCGGCCTGAACAAACCTCATTTGACGCCGCTTTACAGTGAGTATTCGCATCTGGTTTACGCGATGAGCGGCGCCGATATCGATACCGTTTTAATTAACGGAAAAATCGTCATGGAAAATCGTAAGCTTTTGACGATTAACGAAGAGGAAGTGATGCACAAGGTTCGCGAAATTGCTGTGAAGATAAAGCAAAGCTTAAGGATTTAAAGACGATATCACTCTTTGGATAGCCTCCGCAGGCGGAGGTGTCGCCCCAGTGACTTAAGGTGGATTTGGCAATAATATTTCCATCCCCTGACCCTTTCGCCTGCGGGGGATAAATAAAACAAGTGATTAAATAATTTTGATCATGATATAATCTGCCATAAGGAGATGTGAAAATTTATGAAAGCCCGCGATTATTATATCCACTATAAGTTGATTATTGTCTTAATTTTGCTGCTTCCTGTATGTTCCATAGCGGCCGTGAAGGAAGTCACTCTTTTCCCCGATTCCGCCAAAATTTCGGAAATAACAAAAATTCATCCTCAATGTTCCGACAAATGCAGGGCTGTTATTACGCTGCCCCCGCAGGCCGATCCGGAATCGCTTGTTGTTTCACTTCCGCCGCTTAGCCACGTAAAAATAGAAGATTTGCAGGCAAAACCCATCCAGGCCCAGGACGAGGCCGGAATTGCCGAATTGCGCAAACAGATAGCCGGAGCCGAAGGCGAGAAAAAAGAGACACAGGCAAAATTGGATGCCCTCGAAGCACAGCTTCAATTCTGGCAGGCGCAAACAAAGGCAAAAACAAAAACAGTCGCCGATTCCTATAAACTAGCCGATGCAATCGGGCGGAATGTCCACAAAGCTCATCAGGAAAAATTCGCCGCCGAAACTCAGTTGGAAAAAATCGAAAAAAACCTTAAAAAACTTCAGGAAGAATTAAATCAGGCCGCGGGACGCAAAGAAACAGCGTGGGAAATAACTTTAACGATATCGGGATCCAATCAAAACGAAATATCATTCTCCTATACATACTCGCTTGCGGGCTGCGGCTGGCTTCCCCTTTATCGCGTTGAGGCTCTGCCCGCGGACAAAATCGTTTCTTTTTCCTGGGAGGCGGATGTCTGGCAATCTTCCGGTGATGACTGGAAACAGGTGCAATTAAATTTAGCCACATTACAGCCGTTAATAAACGTTAATCCGCCCGAAATGCCGGATTGGATTATCAGGCCACGTAAACTTGCTAGAAAAATGCCAACTGCTAACATGGCCGCGATGGATTTAATGAAGAAGGAAGCTTCAAAACAAGATTCAGGCGAAGATGAATCTCTGGCCGAGGCACCCGCTGAAACCAGAAACACAACTTATGCTATCTGGTCGCTGGGCAAAAAGAATGTCGCGGCCGGAAGCCATCAGCGCCTGAAAATCAAGGATGAATCATGGCCTGCCGAATTTCTTTTTATGGCGCGTCCCGCTATAAATCCGCAGGCTTTTGTCCGCGCTTCGGTTAAACTGGATAAGCCTGCTGAAATACCTTCGGGGCAGGCAATCTTTGTTATTGACGGAGCGGTATTGGGCAAACGCGAATTTTCCTTTGCCGGTACCGAGGGAACGCTTTTTTTCGGAACAAGCCCTCTGATTACCGTCACCAGTTCGACGATAGCCGACAAATCCGATGAAAAAACATTTTTACAGGACAAACAAACCAGAAGCTGGCAATGGCTGATTGAAGCAAAAAATTCCGGCGCTGCCGATATTAAACTGCGTATCGAAGAACCGGTGCCTCAGGCGCGTGACAAAAGAGTAAAGTTGGATATCAAGCAGAATCCGGAACCCGCGGAAAAAGACCACGCCAAATTTGTCTGGCTTCTGGATGTGCCCGCAGGCCAGAAAAAAATAATACAGAATAACATTGAGCTGGAAGCGCCCAGTGATATGAATCTTGATTTCGGCTGGCGTCAATGAAAGGGTTTATTTTTCAAAAGGAACTATAATCACAACTGATTGCAATAATACCTAATTGCATTTAAAGGATAACGCGGCGGCAAGAAGGAGGCTCCGGAGGCGTATATGTTAATACGTCGAGGAAGCCGACGACGCAGCCAACAATGTTAGCGTTTAAATGCAAAGGTATTACTCGTACTCTTCCAGATACCGCTCTATATATTTTCTTACCTTCTCTTTGGGCTGAAAAATTCCGAAATGACCTTCGCAAAGGATATCGGCGTCCAGATCAAGCAAAATCTGCATGGATTTTCTCCACGCTTTAATATCGGAGCCGAAAGCCGCGTTAAACGGCCCGTGAATGTCCTGCCCGAAAAGAACCCGCTTGCCTTCCCTGTCCAGATAAAGTGAAATCGAACCGGGCGTGTGGCCGGGTGTATGCAGGCAATGCAGTTCTTCCTGACCGAATTTCAATGTTTCCTGCCGTCCTTTTAGTTTTTGATCCACCGCCATCGGCGGGAAAGTTGTGCCGTACCAGTTTGCCGCTGTCTTAAAGGTATCGCCGCTCTCCACGGCTCCGGCGTCCAATTCGTGAATCAGTATTTTTGTACCGTACTGCTTTTTAAAGAAAGGCGCCGAACCGATATGGTCTATATGGCAATGCGTTAATATCAAATGGGAAATATTGGCTGGATTCAGGCCGAGCATTTCAATATTGCGGACAATCTGAGATGAGCTTCTACCTGCTCCCGCGTCAATCAAAACCAGATCTCCCGAAAAATCCAGCAGATAAACCGCCGCGTCATCGACTGATGTTATACCGGGGCCGCCGATTAAATATACACCTTTGATTATTTCCTCAGTATTTATCCGCATGAGAGTAATCCTTATATTAAAATACGGACATAAAGGCCCGGACTACGAAAATTTTAATAAACTTCTTCATGACTGCCTAAATCGATCGGAATTATCTTATCATCCTCGATCATGAAAATAATGGTCATGCGGTAAGAAATGTTTATTGAAACTGAATACAGCTGGGATAGTCTGCCTTGCAGTTTATGTAATCGTAATGAAGGATGAAATGGATTGATCTCCAGTATTTTTAATGTTTTCTCATATTGAGATATCAAATCGGGATGTTTTTTTATAAATTTTCTGGCCCTTTTTAAATAACTGTCCGTATATAGAATTTCAGCCACGAGATATTCTCTTGATGTGTTTTTCTACTGACTCTTTAACAAACTTTCCTTCTTTAATGTCTCTTTTTGATTCCAGCAGGGCCGCTTCCAGTTCGCATTCTCTCAAATAATTATATTTTTTAATAGGCAGAACGACAAACTTGTTCTTCCCGCGAACGGTAATGATAACTTCCGTTCCGTCCGCGGTTTCATCGTTAAGTATGGAAACCCCTTTTGTTTTTAATTCATTTGCCGTGATTGTTTGTGCCATTTTTATAATCCTTTTTATAGTGCTATTAATAGTGCTATAAACAGGTTTATTTGTCAATGTTTTTTACAACGGGACGAACGTCCCGAACTACAAAAACTTTATGTAATCTCAATAATATTCATGCCGCTTCTAAATTAAAGATGATATCGAGGCGGCGAGGAGGAGGCTCCGGAGGCGTATATGTTAATACGTCGAGGAAGCCGACGACGAAGCCAACAAAGATAGCGCTTAATCGGAAGCGCATTCCCGTAGGGAAGCGCATAATAAACTATATCTCACATTACCGAGAATTTTCGCCGGTACGGCGGAAACTTCCATTTAGAAGCGGAATGTGCCGATGATATCGTTAATATCTCTTATCTTATTATCGATGAGATAATTTTTTATTCCTTCGATCACGTTAAGCGTTGCGTGAGGATTGACAAAATTGGCCGTGCCGATTTGCACTGCTTTAGCTCCCAGGATTAAAAATTCCAGCGCGTCCTCGGCCGTCATTATGCCGCCGATGCCGATCACAGGAATGGAAACCTTCTGGATGACCTGCCAGACCATGCGCAGCGCCACCGGTTTTATCGCCGGGCCGGATAAGCCGCCGGTAATATTTTTCAGATGCGGCCTGTGTGTTTTCAGATCAACGGACATTCCGGTCAGGGTGTTGATCAGGGATATGATATCCGCGCCCGCTTTTTCCACAGCCTGCGCGATTGCCGCGATATCCGTTACATTGGGAGTAAGCTTGACGATAACGGGCAGTCCTGTTTCATCCTTTACTGTACTTGTAACTCTGGCGGCAATTTTCGGATCGGTGCCGAAACTCACTCCGCCCTTCTTGACATTGGGGCAGGAAATATTCACTTCCAGGGCGTGCACGCCTTTGGCCGAACTCAGTTTCTTAGCCACTTTTTTAAATTCATCGTAGGTCTCGCCGTAGATATTGGCAATAACCGCCGTGTCATATTTACGCAGAAAGGGAAGTTTTTCCTCGATAAACGCGTCCACTCCGATATTCTGCAGGCCTATGGAATTTAGCATGCCGGATGCCGTTTCCATGATGCGCGGCGGCGGATTTCCCAGCCGCAGCTTTAGCGATAACCCTTTGACAACAACAGCGCCAAGCCGGTTTAAATCGACATAACCGGCATATTCTTCTCCGTAACCGAAAGTGCCTGAGGCGCTCATCACCGGATTATTCAATTTTAACCGTCCAAGTTTCACGGCCATTTGCGGAGATGTTTTTGATTTCATTGTGTCTCCAAATTATTCCCAGATAATATCCCGCAGATTAAATACCGGGCCATCAGCACATACCCGCCTGTAAGCCAAAGCGCCATTTTTATCCTTTATAGTCACCGCGCAGCCCAGGCAGGCGCCAACGCCGCAAGCCATCCGCTCTTCCAGCGACACCTGAGCGCTGAATTTACTTTTATTTAATATTTTTGCAAGCGACTTGAGCATTGCCCCCGGCCCGCAGGCATAAATGGAAGTGCGCTCCGGCGGGAATTGCTTCATGTCCCTTTGAAAAATCCGCGTTACAAAACCTTTTTCGCCCAGAGTTCCATCATCGGTACAAACACTGATATTGCGGCAAAGTTTTTGCATTTTATCAAGGCCTACAACGGCAGAGGCGCTCTGGAATCCCTTGTATACCATCATGGCTGATGAGGGGTGCGTCCGGAGCAAATTTTCAGTAAGCATCGACAGGGGAGCGATGCCGATTCCTCCGGCGATAATAACAATATTTTCTTTAACAGACTGCACGTCGAATCCATTGCCAAGCGGCCCATTGATTTCCACTTGAGAATCTTCAATCAACCCCGCCATGATCCGCGTTCCCGAGCCTGCGACACGGTAGAGCAACTCAATGACGCAATAATTTTCGTTGCGGGAAAAGGAATAAATGCTGATGGGACGGGACAGAAACGGATCATTCAATCCGGCAATGCGAATCATGACAAACTGTCCCGGCAGCGGATTTTGAAAGGACGGGGCCGTCTTCACTTTCATCAGAAAGCAATCTTCCTGAATCTCTTCGTTTTCCAGAATTTCCCCGATGTAAATATTTGCCGACATTTTTAATCCGCTGAATATATTTTTATTTAATCAGATTGCCGCCCAGGGCTTTGCGCTCCCCGCTACGGCACGATAAAAAATCACTTTTTAACATCCGCCCACATGATTAAGGCATCTTCACAGGTGTCTGTGTAATAAAGAGGCCGTACTCCTTTTACTACAAAACCGCATTTTTGGTAAAGCTTTATTGCTTCGGTGTTTGATTCCCTGACTTCCAATGTCTGTGATGTAATCTTATTAACACCTGCGATTTGGTTCATGGCTTCCATAAGCCCGAAAGCAAGGCCCTGGCTTCTATATTCTTTTTTTACGGCCAGATTGTGCAGATGAGCTTCATCGGCAACAAGCCAGAAGATAATGTACGCGCCGACAATGCTTTTATCTTCCGAATTTATCCGCACGCAAAGACACATGGAATGCGCGCTGTCAATTTCTTTTGCAAACATGCCTGCCGTCCAGGGCGACGCAAATGATTCCCTCTCAATTGCCATTATCTCAGGCAGGTCGGCTTTATCCATCAGATCAATTGTCACCTGCGGGAAAACTTTTTCAGAAGACATGGAAAATTTCCAAAAATACGGCCGCGACTAAAAATATCGCGCAAAAAACAGGAATCGCTCTCCGGAGTTTCAGCATATTAATGGCCACCGCAATCCCCAACAATGGCAGAAAATAATATGTAACAGAAAGAGCCTTCAGGATCGTCGCGTCAAATTTATGATACGCCCAGATTACAGAAGGAATAAAGATCGCCTGAAAGGCTAAAAGGAAAACGATATAAAATAAAAATACTTTAATTAACCCTGAATAAGTTTTTCGTTCTATGGCCCGGATGTTATTTTCTTTCGCGTCTTCCAAAGCTCTGTCGGAAAAAACATCATTGGATTTAATAATGAAAACATCCATCTGCCTGGCTAAAACGCCGCAGGGAATGGCCATGAGCACAGAAAGTGAAATTAATTGAGGCGATACGCCTCCCAATTTTGAGCCCGCGATGATGGCAGTCGAAGTCGCCAAAACAGCCACCAGGGAATCGTTGGGAGGAATATAAGTTCCTATCGGCAGGCGATCAATCCAAATGAGTTCAATAAGCGCACCGATGATCAATCCCGCATAAAGATTATGTAAAAACAGTCCTATAATCGGAGCGATTACAACAGGTCTGGAGATCATGGCTTGAATAAAGACACGATCCAGACACAGCAGGCTGCCAAAAAAAGATACTAAAATAATGTCAGTAAACAATTTAATATAAACCTTGATGATTTAGCAAAACGATTCGTTCTAAACTCACGCCGCAAAGCAATCCGCAAGGAATACAATTTGAAGGGACAAGACGCGCAGGATTTGACGATGAAATTTTCGCGGTCATGTGCATTTTTCTATCTTCCAGTAATCCTTAAGGGCTTCTTTAATGTTGACAGCCCTTCCTTTCGGCACCGTCTGCAGTTCAACAAAAACGCCTGTTTCTTTCAGCAGGTCTTCAAGATTTTTAATTTCTTCATTACATAAAAAAACAGAAGTGGAACAACAAATCTTGTATTCATTATTATAAATATTGCCTATATTTAATCTATCAAAACGAAATCCCCGCCTGAAAGCATCGCAGGCATCGGCGACACTGCTGAACAACACTATCGTTTTCTTTCCACTGCCGTGAGTGTAAGTATAATTCTGGACAAAATCCTCCACCGAGCTGATAATTACATCGATCTCGCTGGGCACGGCCATTCTGATTACCGTTTCAAAGAAAGAATCGGCGGCAACTTTGTCGTTAACAACAATAATGCATTTCGCCTTAACAAAGGGCACCCATGCTTCCAATATTTGACCATGGACAAGTCTGCTGTCAACCCGAACTAATACTATATTTAAATCTTTTGCCAAGTAATTACCTATTAGCTTTCTTGTTTAAAATTTCGCTGGCTAACATAATATTTTTTTCGCCGTAATTTTTAATAAGGCTGGCAAATTCCTTCAAAGTTATATCTTTATTAGCTTCCGATAACTTGAGCACCATGGGTAAATTAACGCCGGTAAGAACTTCAACTTTTCCTTCTTTTATGAAAGAAAGTGAAATGTTGGAAGGCGTCCCGCCAAAAAGATCGGTCAAAATCAAAACGCCTTTACCCTTATCCAGTTTTTTAATGGCAGTGCAGATTTCTTTTTTTACATCTTCAACATCTTTTGTCTGGTCGATGCAAATATACAACGTATCTTCCAAAGGTCCCTTAATCAGCTCTGCGGATTTTATCAATTCATTTCCCAGATTGCCATGCGTAGTAATAAGCGTACCTATCATTGTTTCCCTCCCCCTTTAAACGCATTTGTGGCAATTATGCCGCCCTTGCCTCTGCCTTCAAATTTAAGTAGGTAAGCTAATGGATTGCAACTTAATTGTCAAGATTTATGGAAAGATTATTTAAATTAATTTTCGGGCAGTTCATTTTCTGCAACCTGCTGTATTAAAACATTTATCGCCGGGGTTCACGTGCAGGCGGAGGCTTGAAATATTTGGTGTCCGCTGTTGACGGATGTATTCATGCATACTTTACAATCGAAATCCCGGCGACAAGCGTTAAATCCATCGCTGGCGAAAATTTCCGCGGCGGCATTGAGGAAATACCGGCGTTTATGCAAAGCACGATGGGAATGTCTCTTATCTGGCCGCTTTGCTTCAATATGACGTTGATCACCGTGCTTTTCTGTGTGGCCTTTGTTGCGGCTTTTCTCATGAAGGAAATCGGGCCGGCCGCCTGTGATTGACGCGGGAATGCGTCTTTTTTTGTCATACGTCTGTCATACGTCGGGCGCAATCCGCAAAGCATCGGTGAGTCCCGATTGACGGGAAATGCGTCTGGTTATCGCCTTATTCAACAAATCTTCACAGGCCCATATATCCACATCTTCGCCGGCACGCGTAATTCCTGTATAAATAAGTTCTCTCGTTATAAACGGGACATCGCGGCCGGATAAAACAAGCAGGACTTTTTTAAATTCCGATCCCTGACTTTTATGGACAGTCATAGCCCAGGCTGTTTCATATTGAGGCAAGCCTGACGGTAAATATTTTCTCACCGTATTTTGCTCGTCAAGGAAAAATACCCGCAGCTGATTATTTTCTTCAGGATCCTCCAGAACAATGCCTACATCGCCGTTAAATAAACGCAACCGGTAATCATTTTGCAAAATCATAACCGGCATTCCCGAATAAAAATTTTCCCGCGATTTAATGAGTCCGGCCTCCCAAAGAACTTTCTCCACATAAAAATTTATTCTTTCCGTACCCCAGCTTCCCACGCGCAAAGCGCATAGAATACGGAATTTTTCGAAAATATTAAAAATATTTTCAGGCATAACTTCACCGGAAGTCGCCGCTTCCATGTATTCTTTATAATTTTCAACAATTACTTCGCCAAAATGTTTCAATAATTTTACGCTTTCGTTTATTTCGGTCCAATGAATATCCGTATATTTTCCCGAGCACAGCAATTCCAGGGTTTCCTGAGGCTTGCCGTTTTTAACATCCTGACTCAAAAGGCCAATGCCGCCATTCTCCGGAAAGCGGTAATTTTTTTGCAAATAAATAATATGATCCTGAATTCCGGCGGATAATTTACCGGACTGGACCTCTTCACCGGATAAAGAAGCAACCTGCCGGGCAAATTCAGGAGAAAAAATGCCGGGAGCGCCTGCAGAGCAAATATCTCCTAAAACGACTCCGGCTTCAACCGACGCTAACTGATCTTTATCTCCCAGTAAAATTAAACAGGCCCCCGAAGGCAACGCGGTAATCAATTTTGCCAGAAGAGGCAAATCCACCATCGAAGCCTCATCAATTACAACGAGATCATAAGGCAAATGATTTTTTCTATTGAACCGGAAATAAGGCGAATTACTGATAGAACCCAAAAGCCGATGAATGGTTTGCGCCGTATGGGGTATCATCTCTTTGACTGACGCGGAACAATTTAATTTTTCCTTCATTTTATTGACCGATTCCTGCAGGCGCGCGGCAGCCTTTCCGGTGGGCGCGGCCAGAGCGATCCGCAAAGGTCTGCCGCCGGCATCCAGAACCAAAGCCATAATTTTTGTGATTGCCGTTGTTTTTCCTGTCCCCGGACTGCCGCTGATCACAAGAAAATTTTTCAACAGTGCGGCAATGGCGGCAACTTTCTGCCAGTTGGTCTTCCCTTTGGAATTTTCATTAAAATACAGCTGCAATTTTCTTTGAAGTTCGGATTTATCCGATTTTATTTCATTATTGCCGGAAATGCTAAGCGTAATATATTCAGCGACGTCTTTTTCATATTGCCAGTAGCGCGGCAAATAAAGGCGTCCGTTTTCGTCCAGGATTAAAGGTTTAAAATCACCTGGCTCTCCCACACAGGGAGATGATCTCAGAGAGGCAAGCCATGACTGCAACTGCGGACATTCTATGATGTTTTCCCCATCTTCACTTCTGAATACGATTTTCCCGGCATGATCGTTCAAATCCAGAAAGATATGTCCTTGTCTTACGCATCTGCTGACCAGCGAAGCCGCCAGAAACAATTCTTCCCTGTTCTCCCGACTGAAAGATGAAATAAAATTTCCGAAATGAATATCTATCGGGGAAAAGTAATTGTTTAATATATTTTCCATATTCTTTTTTTAATGATACCAGACGGCCTTCAAAGAATAATGCGACGGCGATGTGGAGGCTCCGCTATTTTTTTTCTAAATCATTTAATTCCATTTTCAGGGACAATAGCGCGAGCATGTCCTTCAAAGAAATAATGCCCTCTAACAGATCCCCATTAACGACCAGCAAACGGCTATTACCTGTGCGATTCATGATCTCCAATGCTTTATTGGCATCTTCCTCCGGTCCAATGGTTGTTTCTTCATTACAAGGCAGAGCAACAGCTCCTACCGTATTTCGCGACCATTCTTCCCGGGGAATTGATGCTATCTGTTTTACAAAAATGCAGCCCGTTAACCTTCCAAAAGAAAGCACAGGATACGCCTGAAAATGGTGTTTATACACATAGTCACTGATAAATTCTTCCAGTGATATGGAACGCGGCACGGTCACAGGATTTTTAACCATCAGATCTTTTACTTTTTTTGTATTAAAAAGACTGTGAACTAAAAGCTGCTTGTAGGAAATCTGCGCTGCCGAGCGAACAAACAGGCCTATTAAAAACCACCATAAACCATTCACAAAATTTCCTCTGACTATATAAATGATTCCCATAATAATTAATAGAAGCCCAAAACCGGAACCCATCTGCGCTGAAACATTAGTTGACCAGCGTAAATCTTTTTTCCATTTCCACAACGCCGACCGCAATATTCTTCCGCCATCCAGAGGAAAAGCCGGAATCAAGTTAAAAACCGCCAGAATAATGTTTGACCAGCTCAAATAATCTAAAGCACCATTGACAGCCAGCGGCCAGCCGCTTTTTTCTCCAACATTGTATAGTAAAAAAAAGAAAATACCGAGGATACAGCTGGCAAGCGGACCGACAATCGCAATCATAAATTCAGCTCTGGGATGAGGAGGCTCGTTTTCCATCTGAGCAACACCGCCAAAAATAAAGAGCGTTATTCCTTTTATGGATAGCCCGTAATGTCTGGCCATCAGAGAATGAGACAATTCATGAATAATAATGGATGAAAAAAGTCCGGCCGCGCCTGCCGCGCCCATCCACCAATAAGCTTCAGGGGAAAGGTTTTTATAATATTCAGGAAAAAGGCCGCGAGCCAGTGTCCAGGTTAATAAAGCCGCCAGAAGCAGCCAGCTTATGTCAATTTTTATTTCAAATCCAAATACTTTAAAAAGACTTGCTGTCCGGCCAAACATAAATTCTCCTGATAACTGATTTTTATTATATTATAAGCATTGCATAATAAAAATCAATGATTTCAATAACAAATTATGTAAAGAAAGTTTACTAAAATAAAAAGTATGACATATTGAGAAAACATTTTACGATCATTAAGATTTTAAGTTACTTACATCCAATTTTTGATAAGTTTCTCAATTTCCCGCCGGAAAAAATGTATATTCACGAGAGGGAAAGAATTTGATCCTTTATATAATTCATGTTATTATTGCTTTATAAAGTTTTTCGCACACAAAACAAAGAAATATAAATATTTTTTAAATATTTATTCTGAGGAGACAATCATGAAAAAGTATCTTGTATTATTTGTATTGTTATCGGCCTTTCTTTGTCAAACGGCAATGGCCGATCTTTATAAGTGGACAGATGAAAAAGGAGAACTCCAGATTACAGATTATCCGCCTCCGGAGAACAAAAATATAAAAAATGTCCAGATTTATAAAGCCCCGTCAGAAGATCTTATAAATTCGCAAAATGATGCCAATCAGAAATCATCGTCGAAAGATAAAGCCGACAAAGAAAAAGAGGTTGTTCTCTATACAAAGAACGATTGCAGGGATTGCGACAAGGCACGGGAATATTTAAAATCCAAAAATGTCCCCTTTACCGAATACAATATGGATGTGGATAAGAACGCGGCCGTCCAAAGAAAAAAAATAGATGATAGTGAAGATGTTCCTTTTGCTATCATCAATAAAAATCAAGTATTTGGATTCACGGAAAGTCTTTATAACAAAGTATTGAAACAAAATCCCTGATTTATATATATGGAAACTGCAATCTATTACTATACGGGAACGGGGAATTCTCTGTGGACGGCAAATAAACTATCCGAAGCCCTTAAAAATACAGGGCTCATACCGGTGGCATCCTCCGGCAAGGACAGGATTCATCCTGATTCACAAAACGTTGGTTTTATCTTCCCTGTTCACATTTGGGGAATACCTTCACGGGTTGTTGATTTTTTAAATCGGCTGGAAGCTGACTCCACGAAATACTATTTCGCGGTTGCCGTTAACGCCGGTCAGGTTGCCGCTACTTTGATTCAATTGAAAAATCTCCTGCAGGAAAAGAACATAAAACTATCTTCAGGATTTTCTGTCTGTATGCCCAGCAACTATATCCCCTGGGGCGGCGCGATAGCGCGGGAGGAGCAACAGAAAAAATTCAATGAAGCGCTGGATAAAATCGGCCGTATTGCCTCATCTATCCGCGCTAAAGAAGAAAAAGCGCCTGAAAAAGGACCCGCATGGCAGAATATTTTCTTTTCAGCGATGTATCGCTTATCCAGATCTCATGTTCCTCAAATGGATAAATCGTTTTCGGCAGATGAGAAATGCACCGGCTGCGGAATCTGCGAAAAAATCTGTCCCGCGCTGAATATACTGTTAATCGACGGGAAACCGGTATGGCAGCATCATTGCGAACAATGTTTTGCCTGCCTCCAGTGGTGCCCTGAAGAAGCTATTCAATACGGCAGGAGCACCGCAAAGAAAAAACGCTATCACCATCCTGAAATAACATTAAAAGATATGCTGGCCTGTGTTTCTGAAAGAAAAAAATAAGATTGAAGCTCTCAGTGGTTTGCCGCAGAGAATCTTCAATCTTTAAAATCCGCCGACATTAAGGGCTTCATTGTGGCAATATACTTCCTGCAAAGATCGCAATAGACGTCAATGCCTTCTTTGGCCATTACCTTCTGGGCGTCGGTAACATCATGAGTAATTTTTGCCGGATTGCCCGCAACGATTTTACCGGCGGGAATTTGCATTCCTTTGGATACAACCGAACCTATTGAAACAAAAACGTCTTCTTCACATACTACATTAAAAAGCACAATAGCGCCTATGCCGATCACGCATCTGGATTTGATGTGCACATCATGAAGGATTACGCCATGAGCAATAGTAACCTCTTCTTCAATGATTACCTTCGAACCGGGATAAACATGAATAACGGCATTATCCTGAACATTGGATCGATTGCCGATAACAACCGGCCCAAAATCAGCGCGAATGGAAACACCGGGTGCGATTAAACATTCATGGCCGACTTCTATATCGCCTGTTAAGACGGCATGAGGATGAACAAAGGAATCATCCGGCACCCGAGGTCTTTTGCCATCAATTTCATAAAGCGCCATAACGATTTCCTTCCGTACAATTATTGATCCAGAGAAATACTGACCGATCCGCCCCTGCCTAAAATATCATGCAGATGCACATATCCCTTGAGTTCCTTTTTCTCATTAACCACGGCAAAAGACGTTATCTCGTCTTTTTGCATCAGTTCCATGGCTTGAGCCAGAAAAATATTTTCATTGATCGTCTTGGGATCGCGGGTCATGATATCGTTTATAATTTTCCCTTCAAAAGATATTCCCTTGCTGATCATGCGTCGCACATCGCCGTCAGTTAAAATTCCCAGCAATTTATTTTTCTTGTCGGTGATTAAAACAAATCCGACATTTTTACGATTAATTTCTTCAATCGCCTTTTGGGCTGATGCTCCAGTGAGCACTTTGGGAATTTTTTTCCCGACAATCATGGCGTCTCCCACCGTTTCCCTTAATCTAACACCCAGATTTCCTCCCGGATGAAATTTGTAGAAATCTTTTTCCTTAAATTGTTTCTCAGCCAGCAGGGCAATAGCCAGAGCGTCGCCAATCGCCAAAGTAGCCGTGGAACTGGAAGTAGGGACAAGACCAAAGGGACAGGCTTCTTTTTCCACGGAAACGTCAACGATAATGTCGCTTGTTCGGGCAAGCGTTGACGATAATCCGCCTGTAAAGGCGATAATGGGAGCGCCGATATGACGAACAGAATTTATGACGGGTATAAGTTCTCTGGTTTCGCCGCTGTTGGAAATGGCCAGCAATATGTCTTCTTTAGTGACAATTCCCAAATCTCCATGGAGGCCTTCAACAGGATGGAGAAAAAGAGCCGGTGTACCCGTGCTGGTTAAAGTGGCTACTATTTTTCGTCCAATCAAGCCGGATTTACCGATTCCCGTAATAATCACCCTGCCTTTGGATTTGCAGATCAAATTAACGGCGCGGGAAAAGTTACTGTCGATTTTATCAATCAACTGCAAAATACTCTCCGCTTCTATTCTTAATACATCTTTGGCCCGCTTAATTATATTTTGTTTTTTTATCATTTATTTTGCCTTTTACATATATTGTGACTTTTCATAGTTTTCCAGTCCGGTAAATTGAAACTAGCAAAAAATATCAGACAAAACAAGAATCAATTATCTGCCCTAATTAGGAACAAATGTTTGTCCATCGAAAAGTTCGCGTTAATAAGATACTATTTTCAGCCGCTTTGCACGTGCTTATTGACCTGGCGTAACGTATCTGCTAAAGCATATTTGCAATAAATCTATAGGATTAAAATATGAAAGCAATTTTCATTTCCGATGCACATTTGAGGAAATCAGGTGATGAAAGATACGAAAAACTGATAAATTTCTTCAATATCATTAAAGAAGGAAGTGTCCATACTCTGGTCAATCCTGACGGGGCCGGTACAAAACCGGATTATATTGATGATCTTTTTTTTGCCGGCGATTTGTTTGATTTCTGGTTTTGCCGCAAAGAAGAAATTCATCCGGAATTTAAACCGGTAATCGATAAATTAATTGAATTGCAAAAAGCGGGAATCCGCATTCATCTGGGAGAAGGAAACCATGATTTCTTCATGGGAGAATACTTTCGCGATGTTTTGGGAATGGACGTGTTCGAAGAAATGGAGGATGCGAGGCTGGATAATTCGCGTATCCTGATTGCGCACGGCGACACCGCGGACAGAACTAATATTAGATACATTCTGCTTCGTAAATTTTTACGCAGCCGGGCTTTTTATAATTTCCAGCGCTTTGTTCCGGCATCAATCCGCTGGACATTAGCCGGACTTACGTCCACAGTAAGCAAAGAAATGACTATAGAGGACGGCGAAGCGCTGGTAAAAAAACTGGCCTCTTTCGCTTTCACAAAATTTCAGGAAGGTTATGACGCTGTTATTCTCGGACATAGTCATGTGCCCAGTTTAAACAATTATACTGTCGCGGGCAAGAAAAGAACTTTTATTACACTGGGTGACTGGATCAACCATTGTTCTTTTTTATACTATGAGGATGATCATTTTTTTCTCCGGTATTACCGGCAGTAATTTTAAAAACATGCAAGGATTTACTAATACCATTTCTAAATCAAAGATGATATTGAGGCGGCTAGGCGGAGGCGACGAGGCGTATTGTACATACGTCGAGGAAGCCGACAACGACGCCAACAAAAATAGCGCTTTGATTTAGAAATGGTATAACATTAATTATAAGTGAGGATTTACTTATGAACTTTGGAGGATTTTATCCGGCGCATTTACTGCGCGATTCATTATTCGCGGTCGTTCCCGTTCCATACGACCTGACTTCCACTTATCAGCCCGGAAGCCGAAGAGGACCTGTAGCCATCATCGAGGCCTCGACCAATATGGAACTCTATGATGAAGAATTAAAGAAGGAAACCTATTTGGCAGGAATTCATACGACCCCGCAGGTCACTATTGACGCCCGCGGACCCAAAAACATGATTAACATTGTGCGTAAAAAAATTTCCAAAATCGCCGCCGCGAATAAAATACCTGTCATGCTGGGCGGAGAACACAGTATAACCTTTGGCGCCGTGCAGGCGCTTAAAGAAAAATATCCCAAACTTTCCGTTTTGCAATTGGACGCCCACGCCGATTTACGGGCAAGCTATCAGGAAAGCGCTTACAGCCATGCTTCCGTGGCCAGAAGAATTTCGGAGATATGCCCGTTAACTCAGGTGGGTATCAGAAGCATGAGCAAAGAAGAAGGTGATTTTTTACCGCAAAGCAAGGTTAAATCCTATAGCGCCGATTTTGTTTTAGAAAACAAAGATTGGTGTGAAAAAATTTGTAAAAATTTAAAAGGCGATCTGTTTGTAACGATCGATCTGGATGTTTTTGATCCTTCCATAATGCCTTCAACTGGCACGCCGGAACCGGGCGGTCTGCATTGGAGGGATGTCTTACACTTACTAAAATCGGTTTCAAATTCATGTAAAATTCGCGGATTTGATGTGGTAGAACTGGCACCGATTTCCGGCATCGTTGCTCCTGATTTCATGGCGGCTAAACTTATTTACCGTTTCATGGGATACATAACCTAAAGCAGAAACTTAAGACCAAACCTTACCCGGAGTCGTAATAACAAGTTTTGAATACTTTGCAAAAAGAACTCCTTGACAAATACAGGAGATAATGTTGTAAAGTCACCGGTTTTAATATCGCGGGGTGGAGCAGTCCGGTAGCTCGTTGGGCTCATAACCCAAAGGTCAGAGGTTCGAATCCTCTCCCCGCTACCAAAGTAAAATCAAGGGGTTATGTGAAAATATAACCCCTTTTTTATTGCCCCTAAAAAGTATTTTCCAACCCTATTTCCAACCTTTCACCTTAAAAAAACAAAACTAATATGTAACGTGATCGACATATATCATTTTTTTCTTGCTGTTTGCCAGCTGCTAAATGATTTCCAGCATTCCTTTCGTTTCGGCTTCCAGTTTTACGAATTCAGGAGTAGCATCCTCTGTTGCAATCTCGTCGTAATCCAGAACTGCGACGCTAACACCGACCGTATCAGAATATACTGCTTGTACTACCCCTCCCCTTACCTCTACTATTATTCTTGGGTTATACTTTGCCATACAATTTTCCTTTCCCCCGTCATGCCGATAGGCCAGCAATAAGAATTTATTATCTGCGCCCGAGCGTATTATTTACCAGACAAACAATGCCGGATTCTCCGACAACATAAAATCTTTTGCAGAACTGAGGCTTTTTTTCATAAACTTCAAAACCCGTCATGCCTGTTGCAACATAAACATTCCGTCC
>Ga0116121_1000432_pt1 | contig 21646 bp, 16 predicted proteins | sample June2015DPH_13_1_FD_89725 | JGI IMG/M metagenome (GOLD analysis project Ga0116121, IMG submission 89725) | Peatland microbial communities from SPRUCE experiment site at the Marcell Experimental Forest, Minnesota, USA - June2015DPH_13_10 | ecosystem: Environmental > Terrestrial > Soil > Wetlands...
CACCTCATTAATCTGCGACCGAAAGACCCGCTCCCCAAGTTGCATGGACATCGGCGCCCGTTGCGCTGAACGTGGCCACCAACCCTACACGGCTCACGACTTCTTTCTTAAGTATTCCGACCGCATTCTGTTGGGTACGGAGCTGATCCGAAACTTGTTACATTTTCACTTTCTGGAAACCGACGACCAGTTTTTTCAATATTCTTCCCATTCGTCACGCCAGGGCAAAGTGGAATATTTATGGGGTGTTTCTTCCCGATGAAGTCTTGCACCTGTGTACAAGAACAATGCAAAGCAACTTGTGAAGAACTTCACGTGACCGGATCGTACGGACTTAAGAATTAGGCGACCGTGACTTGAACTCCTGATTTCTTTAGTGCATTCAGGTCTGCCTTGGGGATCCCGGCATCAGTGATGACATGTTGTAGAGAAGAAGTGGAAGCAATCAACGAGAGGCTGCGTTTCCCGAATTTGCTGGAATCACAGACGGCCACCGTCACTTTGGAAATCTCTATCATGGCGCGATTTACTTTCGCTTCCAAAAGATTGGGTGTGCTGAGCCCATACTGAACGTCGAATCCGTCGACTCCAAGAAAAAGGATGTCCGCATGCAACTTATGGAGCGTCTCCTCGGCGAGCGGCCCGACCAACGAAAAAGAGTTTTTCCTCAGACTGCCCCCTGTCAAAATCACTTCTAGCACCGATCCGGAGAGTTCGGCTACGATATTCGCCGCGTTGGTAATGATCGTCAGGTTCTGAAAACTCCGGAGGGCACGGGCGATAGCGGTAGTCGTAGTGCCGGAATCCAGGACGACCACTTGCCCCTCCGATACCATTCTCGCGGCCGCCGAGGCAATCCGCAGCTTCTCCTTGCGATGCAGCTTCTCTTTTTCTCGCAAAGTGGGGTCTTCCAGGGCGCCGTCGCGTGCTGGAAGTGCACCGCCGTGGGTGCGGTGAATCCGGCCTGTTACATGCAGGATATCCAGGTCCTTGCGGACGGTGACCTGGGAAGTGTGGAACTGTCTGGCCAAGTCCACGACCAAGACCCGACCATCCCGACGCAGCAGATCAAGGATCGCTCTTTGCCGCTCTTCGTTTAGCATTCAGAAAGTTTGCGCCGATCTACGGCACACCTGTCCATAGAAAATTCTCTTGGCACTTCATCTTTTATCTCGCATAGCATTCCGTTGTCTAGGGAAATGTTCCGATTTGGTTCCCCATCTGGTTTGTAGGGGCACACCCAGAACCGCTCGCTTGCGGCTGAAAATGCGGCTCCGCCCAGGACAGTGTTATTCGGGTCGAGCATCGAGCAGCAGATGTTTATCGAACTCGGTAGAGAGAGTGGCCTTCGGACCATGCACCCTCCCCAAGTCTTTGTTGTTCACGTAATCGACAATGCGATAAGCGCGGTCTTGCAGACCACGAAGTTCAATCGGTCCGCTCCAATGGCGGGCGAAGAACGCATAGTAAAGTTCCTGTTCTTTGCGGATAACATGAGCCTCGGGAAGATCGAACCCAATATCGTAGAGATCTCCGAGATACTCACCTCGCGATAGCATTTTGCCGTTGTAGATGTGCAGCCACTTCTCAAAGATCTTCTGCCGCTGCGCGGTGAGATCCGACTTGCCGTGTTTCCTGACGAGATTCGGGAGCACGAACTGCGTACCAACGACTCCTCCCACTCCGACGGTCGAGGCAAAATCAATTGCTTCGTCGCTCAACTCGACGTGATCACCAAAATAAGGCACGCTATCACCCATGAGCGCCTTCAATGTCTTGCCCTTGGAGCGGATCTGAAATGAACTTTCCGGATCAGATGCTACCGACATATTGAAATGTGGCATGGTGAAGAACGAGTAGGCAGTGCCGCAGGGACAAAATTCCACTAAGGCGTCCGGCTTTAAGCTGCGAGCGGTTTCGTAAATCTGCCGAAAGAAATCGGGCAGCGCTTCAACGGAGTCTTCCGGGCGTTTGTGGTGATGTGCGGGATTGTAACAAGGAGGAACGGCGTTCATGTGCTGTCCATCGAGTTTGAGGCCGTCGAATCCCCACTCTCCTAGGATCTTGCGAACCAGCGCTTTGTGATATTCCACCACCCCTTGATCGGATGGACATAAATAAAAGGAATTCCACCATGAGATCTTCCGCTTCGATCCATCGCGATTCAGCAGAAGGAAGTCAGGATGTTCTTTAAGCAAACTTGAATCCGGGACGGCGCTCAACGGCGACCACCACAGTTGCGCTTTGAAACCTTCGGCATGAATTCGATCAACCAGGGCTTTCATGTCAGCGTCACCGTTGGGGAATTTCTTGCGGTCGAGTGCCCAATCACCATAGTTGTTCTGCCAGCCATCGTCGAGGGTGACCCAGGCGAAGCCCATTTTCTTGACCGTCGGAAGAGTGTCGTAGACTTGCTTGAGTTGTACCGACCGACCATAGCCCCAGGCGCACCAGATCGGGCCAAAGGCGCTGTCTGGCGCCGACGCCATTTGAAATCCCTGCCGCACCATGAGGCGGCGGTATTCGGTGAGCGTACGGAAGTAGTCCCCTTGATGCACCGACACAAAGGTGCGAAGAGTATGAAAGTTCTCTCCCGGTTCCAGAGTACGCTCACGGGTGGAGCGGACAGAAACGCGAGCGTGGCGTGCGTCGGGCATGGACACGGGAAGCGATATCAGGCGGGGTCCGGGCTCTACGTGGCCTACAGCCAGGCCGACATCTTTACGCCACACATCAACAATAGGAGTTCCTCCGCCGTAGTCGCTGGCGTTCATGCCGAGATAATTTTCCTGTTTGAATCCTGCGCGCAGCGGAAGCAACCAATTCGGACGCTTCTCATAGGAACCACTTTGATACGACCAAAATGCGGGGCCGTCTGCCACGGAGCCCGCGCGCAGTGAATATTGATGATTGGCCCAACCGCGAATTGCGAGTCGAGCAGTCCCTTCGTTCGTGTAGCTAACATCGAAGATGGCGATAGAGGGAAAATCAGCATAAATCGTGACGGAGACGTGCTTGCGCAGACTGCCGGACTGGCCCGTCAGAAGCAGTCGCTCTCCAGCGCCAAACACGTCCGACACACGTTCCTCGCGGCTTGCACTCAGGGCGAAGTCGCTCCAGCTGCGAGCGCCACCGACTGTTTCCGACGGCGAAAACGGGGCTAGGATTTTCGGGCTTCCGCCAAACAGCGCGACGACACGGCTGCGCAGGTTGTGGTCGAATTCGATTCGCAGGATTGAGCTTTGGATCTGAAGACTAGTTGTGACTTTGAGTGCGCCCGAAGGGGGGGATTCTTGAGCCCAACTATTTTGCCCAGAATTCCAGGCCGGCGACACAAGGCCAAGCAAAACACAGCACGTTTGCGCGACCCATCGCCAGCGCCTCAGCCTCGAAAGGGACCAGCGGTCTTTCTCTGGTCGGGATCTCATGCCCCGATCAGGCGGGTTTTTCCTGTCGGCACCGGTCCGGTTGGATGATCTTGACGCCCACCGAAGAAGTTTTGAAGTATTGCGAATAGGTTCGTTTTACTTGCTATTGTTCGACATTGTCAAGCGGATTATGGGGGATGATTCGCAGCAGAGCCTGCCCGGAGAGCGTATGGATTCTCCCGGTTGGGTTTGCCACCGTTGATATGCAGGGGGTTCTTTACCCTGATATTCGGACAGTTAACGGTGTAGCGGATACACGGGATTTGCGTTTTGCGCTTGACAGACAGCGGACATGAAAGTAAAAGTGTGAGCGAAAGGAAACGTTATTAAACGAAGGTATACGAATGTTGGCGCTCTGATCTTTTTGCCGAAGGCCGGCCATCTAAAGTCTTTGCAAGTCATTTGTGCCCAAGAAGGACATGAGCAGGAAGCAGGAGCGGAGATGTTCAACTTCACCAATCATCTTCCCTCGCCGTCGGCACCATGCGCAAGCCGTCGAACCTGGCTTTGGGAAATTCCGCATTTTGGGCGATTGCGGATGCTGCAGGAGAATAGTTGCCGCGGTACTTCCAGTTCGGATTTAGGTTCGAGTTCTAGTGCATCGATTTACACATTGACAGAGGTTCGGCATGACAACCGTGCAGCGCGCGCGTGAGGCTCAGCTGATGGCTCATCATTACCGTCATGTTCACCGCAGCGATGGCTGCGCCGCTTAGCTTGAGTAATACCGGGTTGGTATTCGAGATCATGAACCACCTGCGGTAGTCCGAAACCGAATATGAAAACGCGTCGAGCCTGGATGGAGGCGGTGGCACTCGCCTGAAGCCGTTTCTGCTGCGGCGTGGCCTCGGTTTCCGCGGCACATTCGATACATATTGAAATTATTCGTTACTATTCGTAATCTGTACGGCAACCGCGATCCCCTTTGCGTGGAAACCTTTGGAGGAGTGGCCGGATTGAACCGTGTGATTCAGAAGCGCGATTGCAACGCAACTGCCAGCTTGCGGGACTTATTGATCCATAATCGCCTCTCAGGAACAAGGGGTACGTACGCCGTCTGTTCCGCGCATCCCTGGGTCATCGACGCAGCCATCGAGCAGGCTAGGAAGAATGATGCTGTGCTGCATGTGGAGTCCACTTCCAGTCAGGTCAATCAGCTGGGTGGCTATACCGGACAGACGCCTGCTCAGTTCGCTGAATTTATTCATTCGGCGGCGCGACGCAGCGGTTTTCCGAGCGATCGAATCCTGCTGGGCGGCGACCATCTTGGGCCATTTCCATGGAAAGGCGAAACGTCGGACCGCGCCCTGCAAAAAGCTTGCGAACTCGTCCGCGCCTGCGTGTCGGCGGGATACACAAAGATCCATCTGGATGCCAGCATGGCGTGTGCCGATGACGCGGAGGTTCTTCCGGAAGATACTGTCGCGCGGCGGGCGGCTTTACTTTGCGAGGCTTCTGAAGAAGCGCTGAAAGATTTGCCACCGGACGCAACCCATCCCGTTTATGTCATCGGGACCGAAGTGCCAGCCCCCGGGGGCGAGTCTGCTTCCGGAGGACCTCCCGTGGTGACAACGGTCGAGAACCTCTCGCAGACTCTGCAAATATTTCAACACGCCTTTGAAGAGAGAGGCTTGTCCGCGGCCTGGCAAAGGGTGGTCGGTGTCGTGGTGCAACCTGGGGTGGAGTTTGGTGACGAAGCAGTCTTCGAATACGATCAGAGCAAAGCGCGATTGCTCTCCGCAGGATTGCCGGATAGCCCTTCGCTGGTATACGAGGCTCACTCCACGGACTATCAGTCCCCCAGTGCGCTCGCGCAAATGGTGGAAGACCATTTCGCTATTCTCAAAGTGGGTCCGTCGCTGACCTTTGCGTTCCGGGAAGCCGTGTTCGCTTTGAGCGAGATTGAACGAGAGCTACTTGCTGGGAGAAAGGGCCAGAATCCGTCGAGGGTGCGGGAAGCGCTCGATCAGGCCATGTTGCGCGAACCCGCCCACTGGCGTTCCTACTATCACGGGGACGAGAGCCAACTACGCTTCGCGCGGGCCTACAGTTACAGCGACCGCTGCCGATACTACTGGCCTGAGACGGCTGTCCGGGCAGAGATCGAAAGACTCCTCGATAACCTCGGGACGCATGCGATGCCGTTGACGCTGGTCAGCCAATATCTTCCTCAGGAATATCGAGCCATCAGAACGGGACAAATCGAGAAAGAGTCCGAGGCCATCATTCGATATCACATTCAGTTGATACTGCGGATCTACGCGACGGCTTGTGGCACGGAAAGAAAAGAGAATTTCATTGCGTCTTAGGCAGCGATACCAACTTCACCAACGAAGTGCACTTTAGTGGGGAGGCAAAGATGGCGGGACTGGATGTATGCGTGGTGGGTGAAATCAACTTGGACTTGATCCTCTACGGGTTGCCGAAGGAACTGGTACTGGATCGGGAGTTGCTGGCCAGTGGGCTGGCTCTTACGCTGGGTAGTTCATCCGCGATATTTGCTCACAACCTGGCCTCGCTTGGAACCAAGGTCGGCTTCGTCTCGAAAACCGGAGGCGACGCGCTGGGGAAGATGGCGCTGGAAAGGTTAACACCAGCCGGGGTTGACGTAACCCGTGTGCAGCAAGCCGCAGGCCGCACACCCACGGGATTAACGGTTGCGTTACCTTACCAGCAGCATCGCTACATCCTTACATTTCCGGGCACCATGTTTGAGATGCGGTACTCAGACATCGACATCGATTACGTTCTTTCCGCGCGGCACCTGCACGTCTCGTCCTATTTTCTGCACCGCGCCCTGCGCCCGCGAATCGGCGACTTGTTCCGCCGGGCAAAAACTGCGGGACTATCCACATCACTGGATACCAATGACGACCCTGAGAACAAGTGGGAGGGAGACCTGCTGGAGGTTCTCAAGCATGTCGACATTTTTCTTCCCAATGATCGTGAGGCGAAGAAAATCGCGCACACGGATGACCTCGCGCAAGCCCTGAACATGCTGGCTCGCCACGCCAAGGTAGTGGTGGTGAAGCGGGGTACGGCGGCTGCAATCTGCCGGACCGGGGAGGAACAGTGGAGCCTGGCGCCTCCCAGCGTGAAATCTGTAGACGATGTGGGCGCCGGCGACAGTTTCGATGCGGGCTTCATCCACCAATATTTGCGGGGGGCAAAACTTGAAGATTGCCTGGCATTCGCCAACCTGGCAGGAGCATATTCCACCACCAAGGAAGGTGGCACCGAGGCCTTTCGCGATGGCAGCGCGCTTTCCAGCTTTATGCGCCAGCAGTGGAACGTCCTGGGCCGGGGCTCGCTGCCCTTCAAAGGGTAGCGGGCTTTTGCGCTCGGAAGAAGAGATTCCAGTTGACAAAAGCTGCGAAACGGAAGTAAAAGTAATCGTTCGTAAACTTTCACAACATCATTCGCACTTGTAAGTAAGGGTTCAGGCTTTTTGGATGCAGCTTAGGAGGCTCGCCATGCCCGGTTTTTTTCACGCCAGACAGACTCTTGTGGCGCTCTTTCTTTTGGTAGCTATTGGCTTCGCAACACCGCTATGGGCCCAAAAGGATGCCGGGACCATTGTAGGAGCGGTGCGCGACCCTAGCGGTGCGGTGGTGCAGGGCGCTAAGGTCACCGTGGAGGACGTGGATCGCGGCGTCCAAATGACCCTATCCACCAGCGACCAGGGGGAGTATGTCGCCAGTCCTCTGCATATCGGACGCTATAAGGTCACCGTAGAGAAGACGGGGTTCAAAAAAGCGGTGTCAGAGGTTGTGGAGTTGGACGTGCAGGGGCGCGTCGCTATCAACATGGCCCTGGAGGTCGGGCAGATATCCGAACAGATGGTGGTCTCGGGGGCGGCTCCGCTGCTCGAGACCGAGACTTCGGAGTTGGGACAGGTCGTGGACCGGAAGCGTGTGAGCAACCTGCCTCTGAACGGGCGAAACTTTGCCCAGTTGGCGCTGCTCAGTACGGGCACGGCGCCGAGCGAACCGGGCGCGCGCGATGAAGGCGGGTACGGCTTCAGCTCCAATGGAGCACGATCGCTACAGAACAATTTCTTGCTGGATGGCGTGGACAACAATTCGAACCTGCCCGATCTGCTCAATGAAACGAATTTCGTAATTCAGCCACCGGTCGAAGCCCTGCAAGAATTCAAGGTGCAGACCAACGCCTACAGCGCGGAATTTGGGCGCGGCAATGGGGCGATCGTGAACGCGGTCATCAAGTCGGGGACCAATCAGCTTCACGGCTCGGCGTGGGAGTTTCTTCGCAACAATAAGCTGGACGGGCGGAACTACTTTGATCCGCTGGGTCCCGTACCTCAGTACCAGCAGAATCAGTTTGGCGCGACATTCGGTGGACCGGTTTTGCTGCCCCACTTCTACGACGGCCGGGGACGCACGTTCTTCTTCGTGGACTATGAGGGATACCGCGTACGCCAGGCGCAAACTCAGGTTGCCTTCGTGCCGCCGACGGCGTGGCGTACAGGGGACTTTTCGAGCCTGATTGATTACACCACTGTGACTGGCACGGATTGCAACGGGGTGCCAACGTATGCGGGCGAGATTTTCGACGCGAAGCTCGCGCAGGCCATCCAATCTTCCCAACCCAACACGCCTCCGACTTTCTGCGGCGTGCCCTTCCAATACGACGGGACGGGGAAACCTCTGAACATCATCCCAGCTACTCCGGTCGTGCCAGGCGGCGGTTCGTTGGATCCTTTAGCGTTGCGGCTGGCCGTGTTGTATCCGGCGGCTGGGCCGATCAACTCGAGTGGCAACAACTTCGTCGCCAACCCGGTGCGCCAGGAAACGCGCAACAACTTTGATGTTCGCGTAGACCAGAAATTCAATGATAATGACAACACGTTTTTCCGGTTCAGCTTCGAAAATCAGCCGAGCTTTATTCCTGGAACTTTCGGCGGGCTGGCCGATGGCGGCGGATTCTTCAGCGGGCAGGAGGATTTCGCCTACCGCAGCTTCGCCACCAGTTGGACGCACATTTTCAAGCCCGAGCTGATCAACGAATTCCGCCTGGGCTACAACCGAGTGAATGCCCATCGCCTGGAATTAAATGCGAACACCAACGTATCAGCTGAGCCCAACGTCGATTTCCCAGGCGTTCCTTTTTCGCCCGGCATTGGCGGCCTGCCGCAACTGACCTTCAGCGACGTCGCCACGCTGGGCAGTCCCACCTTCCTGCCTTCGGTGGAACTTCAGAATTCGTATACCCTTTCAGAGAATCTGACCTGGGTGCGCGGGCGCAGTACCTGGAAATTTGGCACCGAGATCCGGCGCGAGGAGTTCACAATTTTCCAACCCGCCGCGGCGCGCGGAACGCTCTCCTTCAGCCCCACGCTGACCGATAATCCCGCAGCAATCGGCACGGGCGGGACCGGCTTTGCCTCCTTCATGGCGGGGTTTACCAGCGACGGCAGCATCAACAACCTGCACAACGTGGACTATTTCCGGAACACCTATGCGTTTTACGGGCAGGATGATTGGAAGGTAACGCCGACGGTAATATTGAATCTGGGCTTACGCTACGAACTGTTTGGCACCGTGTCGGATCGCCACAACGACGTGGGAAACTTTGACCTCAGCAATCCCACCGATCCCACGATCTTTGTGCCGAAAGGACAAACGGCGCAGCTCACGCCCTATATCGCGCAGTACGTCAAGATCAGCGCGACCGGCAGCCGTGGGCTGATCAACTCGGACCTGAATAATTTTGCGCCGCGCGTCGGCTTGGCATGGCAGTTTACCCCGAAGACCGTGTTGCGAACGGGCTATGGAATTTTCTACGGCGGGCAGGAGAATGGTCCGTACTCGAATCCCAGTCCGGGATTCAATCCCCCGTTCTTCACCAACCAATCTTTCATTTCACCTTGCGGCGCGCCGACGGCCAACGCCTTGGCTGGGGATTGCCGCGTGACTCAGATTCCCGCTCTAGCGGGCGGTTTCCCCGCCAACTCGCTGGTGGATCCCAACACCCCCATCTTTTTCTCCGTCGACAAGAACCTTCGCACGCCCTATATGCAGCAGTGGCACTTGAGTGTTGAACGTGAACTCCCCGCCAACAGTGTGTTCACGCTGACCTATGCAGGTTCCAAGGGGACGAAGTTATATACGTTCTTCAACGGCAACCAGGCAGCGCCTGACCCCAATCCCAATGACGCGACGGCCCCGCGCCGGCCGGTGTTTGCGACCTTGATCGGGACCCCCGGGCCCTGTGCCCTGGCGACATCCCAGTACTGCGCCCCGGTTTTCGACACGGGGATTGACTGGTTCCGCTCGACTGGATCTTCCAATTACAACTCGCTGCAGGCAAGTTTCGAAAAGCGTTTCGCGAAGGGCCTGCAGTTCCAGGCGTCCTACACTTACGCGCACTCGCTGGATATCGCCTCGAACGCGAACCTTGGTCCTACGCAGAACAACAGCGACTTCCGTTACTTCCGCGATCCGCAGGCCGAATACGGCAATTCTGATTTCGACGTGCGCAACCGCTTGGTGCTGAACTCGATTTACGAACTGCCCTTCGGCCACGGCAAACATTTCCTGGGGAGCGCCACCGGGTTTGCGAACCAAGTGGTCGGAGGCTGGCAAATTGCGAATATCCTCTCTATCTCGAGTGGCAACTGGTACACAGTGCTCGACGCGGACGGCAACTTCGCCAATGCTGACGGCGGCGCCGGGGGCGTTTCCCAACGCCCCGACCAGGTCGGGGACCCAAACCGGGCGGGCATCGTGCCGGGCAGTCCCAATCCACAATGCCAGGTGCTGGCATCGCAAGGCGGTCTTGCTCCCGACAGGATTCATACACCGACCTCGTGGTTCAACACCTGCGCGTTCGCCGATCCGCCTTTAGGTTCATTCGGCGACGTGGGCCGTAATACGATCGAGGCACCGGGATACAAAAGTTGGGACTTTTCAGTATTCAAGTTCTTCCACACCTCGGAAAGGACGGATCTGGAATTTCGCGCGGAGTTCTTCAATCTCCCGAACCACACCAATTTCCTGTTCGCGCTTAGCGGACCGCAAAATGGAAACAACGCGACCATTCTCGGGACGCAACAGTTCGGCGATTTGACGGCCGCACGGCCGCCGCGACAAATACAGTTTGCCCTGAAGTTCTCTTTCTGAGAGATTGCCATTGACGCTTCTAACGAAGCTTGGGGCTAGATGTCGGAATGGCATGTGATTTCGGGATCGGGATTCTACGCTGTCGATCCAGTCGGCGGAAATCGCGTGTTCGGCAAATTGTTCGATCGAGCGGTTGTCGATCGTGGAGTCGGCAAGCAATTGATCATAGAAGCCCGCAAGAATCGTCGGACAAACGGTACATCAAGTCTGTAAGCATATCTTCGAGGCAACGACTTTCTCAAATGGAGTTAAGCCACTCGTGACCGACGCACAATGTTTGATCCAAAAACTGACAATTGTACAGCCTGCGACCGAAACCCCGCGAAGGATGCTTGCTGTTTTTCTGTTCAGAATAACGGGCGTGACGCTTGCCTTCTTGTTGCTCGGCTCGGTGCCGTGTCCGGCCCAGCAGCTGACAAATAGGGCTCTCTCCGTAACGGTCAATCGTCAGGATGGGTCGTATCAATTTGGATCGCTTGGCAGCCAATCGGTACTGCAGGCAGGCATCGGTGCACTAATCAATTATCAGTGGCTGCGTTCCAGCAGCTATCCATCGCATTCGGTTTCCGAGTCGCCATTCAGCGATGCGCTTGGCTCCGGCCAACAGTTGACGGTCACGTGCAGTGGACTACGCGGCAGTCCTGATCTTATCTACATAGTGCAGCTCTACACGGAAAACCCATACGGCACCGTTCAAGTCCGGGTCAGGAACGCAACACGCACAGCGATGTCGGTGCAGGCAATCCGCAGTGTTGAGGCTACGGGAGACTCGATCATTAACTTGGGCGAGCATCCGTCGGACGAGCGAATTCTCTCCGACAGCTTCAGCGAAGATTGGCCCAACTTGGTGATCTACGACCTCGGGGACGCTCCCGGTGGCGTGCATCGTGGTGTCGGAAGCCAGCTGATCTATAACCGAGAGACCAAGCAGAGCTTATTTCTTGGTGCACTCACATCGGATCGTTTTTTAACTCTTCTACGACTGAAGACTGAGGGCAAAGGCGGCGAAGCTAAGATCGCATCGTATACCGTCGAATCTACGGGAACTACGGAGATTCAGAAGGATTACAGTGAGGCAAAGTCTCTGGAAGCAAAGTCTCTGAAAAGCGACCGGATCGAACTGAGTCTTCCACTGAATCCTGGCGAAGAGATCAGTTCTGAACGATTGATGTTCGCTGCAGGGCCGGACTACCTGGGGCAACTTCGCGCTTATGGTTCCGCCATTCGACGGCTGCATCGGGCACGGGTTTCGAGTGAGATTCCGATTGGATGGTGGAGCTGGACCGCTTATTATGCCGCGATCAACGAGGGCGAAACGCTGGCTAATGCCGATTGGCTGTCGCAGCGTTTGAAATCGCAGGGTTACAACTATTTCCAGATCGATGAAGGCTATCAGTACGCTCGCGGCGAGTACGTCACCGCCAACGCGACGCAATTCCCGGACGGCATGCGGTTTGTGGCCCATCATATTTTGAGAGATGGCCTCACCGTTGGCCTGTGGACGGCGCCATTCGAGGTAAGCAGCCGCGCTTGGGTTTACGAACACCACAAAGATTGGTTGGTCCACAATGCCAAGGGCCAGCCGATTCCCCTTGAGGATGTGTGGAGGCAGGGTGTTGACACGCTTTACGCGCTTGATACGACGCATCCTGGGGCGCAGGAATACTTGCGCCAGACCTACAAGACGTTGGTTCGGGAATGGGGAGTTCGTTTCATCAAAATGGACTTCATGGATACGACGGCGATTGAAGGTTACTACCACCGCCCAAATACCACCGCACTCGAAGCCCAGCGCATAGGCTTGCAGGTGATCCGTGACACGGTCGGCGACGATGTGATCCTGGACAAAGACGGAAGTCCCATGCTCAATCCGGTTGGGTTAGTCGACACCGGCCGCGTCTCCGCGGATACGGGGCACAGTTTTCTGAGGTCGAAAACGGCGGCGCCCGGCATCGCCGCCCGCTTCTACATGAACGGCAACTTCTTCATCAATGACCCGGACGCTTTCAACGTCACCGATACATACTTAGTGGAGCGCCACGACGAGCGTTCCTCACATTCGCTGGCGACAGCGCAGACTTCGATCGCACTCTCTGCGGTCGCAGGTGGCATGTACGAAATCGGTGATGACCTACTGGTGCTCAACAGCGAGAAGGATCGACTAGCGCTGGTGGAAAACCGAGACTTGTTGAACATGGCCAAAGCTGGGCGAGCCTCTACGCCTGTAGATCTGATGACCTATGAGCCAGAGGATGAACAACCCAGTATTTTCTTGCTCCGGCAAAGCCCGCGCCTAAGCATCTTGACTGTTTTCAACTGGACTGACCGGCCACGGTCGCGCTCGTTGAGCCTCAAAGACCTCGGAGTCCCAGTCAGCTCCACGATGGTGGCGACTGGGGTGATGGATTCAAATGCCGCCTTTGCGCTCGAAGGTGGCGTGATCCGGCTTGAGAAACAGTCGCCACAATCGGCGATAGCAATCAAACTGGTGGACACTGCCGTTGCCAAGGCCGCCCCAACTGTTACGGCCCGAGTTCCTTCTCAATCGAAAGTCGGGGAGACGATAGCCGTTTCGGCTCAGGCCGACCCTGACGGCGTACCGGCACTCGGCCATCGTTGGGACTTCGGCGACGGGACAATCTCAGAAGGGCCCAACGTTTCTCATTGTTATACAAGAGCGGCTGATTTCATAGTTCGGCTCACAGTGGACGGGCCGGACGACGCGCCCTATGAACAGAGCTTCTCCATAAGAGTAACGGGCGAATTGAAACCGACTCCGCAGCTCCGCGCGAACCGGCGTTTTGAGCAGCCAGCCGACAAATGACGTACGCCGCCCTAATCGCATCCACGGTCATACCGCAGCGCCACGTTTAGTTCGCGATGAGGTTGCCGTTCTAGCGTTTGGCTTCCCCAGAACTCGCAGCCGAAGCCGATTTGCAGGCTGCGCGGCGAATTTGTAACGGAGGGGAAGGAGGAAGGAATTTCGATGCAGCGCAGAGATTTTATCAAAAGCAGTGTTGCATTGGCCGTAGCTGCTGAACTCGGAACCGGCAAAGCGCAAGCATTTGTTCCCGCTCACAACTGGGCAAACTACGATTTCGGCTCTGGCCCTCCGGTTACCGATCGCCTGAATCAGGGCCCCTTCTCACAGTACCCACCGGATGCCGTCATTCCCACCGATGAAGTGGTAATGACGACGACTCCGTCGGAAGAAGTCGTGCCGAACTATGGCAAAGGGCTGATCACGTATATCACCGCCGATATGGGCACGGACGAAATCAAATCGGACAACATCTCTCAGGCGATTGAGGATCTGGTTCGATTCCCTCTGGGGCAGCAGCTCTACATACGGCCGACCTGGCGGGAAATACAGCCGCGGCCCGGACGCCTCGACATGGCCGAATACCTGAAGCTTGTTTTCAATTTAGCCAAGAAGAACAATAAGCGCATCGGCATGCGCATTCAAATGAGTGCTCCGGACTACACTCACGAGCCCGCGCTGCCCGATTTCGTTCTTGAAAAAGTGCCGAAGGTTGACTTGGTTCTCAGTGATAGTGATAAGGAGAGTCAGGCAGCGGCCCAAAGATACTTGAGGAATCCGCATGCACGCTATCAGCCGCGGTTCGACGATCCTTTCTTCCAGCAAGCGTTCAAAGAGCTGGTTGGCCTACTAGCCGCGGAGTTCAACGGAAGTCCCGCCATCGAGTTCATCGATACCTTCATGTACGGATTCTGGGGCGAAGGTCACACATGGCCATTCGCTAACAATCCTTTCCTCGACTACCAGACTGCCGAGCGGACCTGGATCAAGATGCTCGAAGTTCAGTTAGAGCACTTCACGAAAACTCCATTGCTGACCAACACCCAACCCGACTACAGCCGGGTTGGCAATTCTGAAGTCCTGGACCGCACCGTTCGCAGCAATAACTGGATTCGCAGCGACACCATCTTCATCGAGAACGAACAGATTGAAGCCCTGAGTAATCGGCCGCCTTGGATTGGAGCGGTGCTCGAACAGCCACTACCTGGCACACCTCCTGATGCACGGGCGATGCAGGAAGGAATATCGCCGGCCGATAACATGATCGCTCACGTGATCGATGTAGGGGCGAATTACTGGTGCCTTTGGAACTTCCACCAGATCAACCCGAAAACTCTTGCCAGCTACTACGACGCATCGCCAACGTGGTTCGACCGGATCAATCTTCGGATTGGCTACCGCGTCAGGCCGTCCATGATCTGGAGCTACGAAGACGCGGGCTATCTCGGGCTGATTGTCGGCTTCGTGAATGACGGCATTGCCGGTGTTCCGGGCGTCCTGCGACTAACTGTCGAAAGCCAAGACGGGAAAACACTCAAGAGCGGTTGCTTGGATGCCGGATATCCTCTGCCGGGAAAGATCCGGCAAGCGCAGTTTGTGTTGCCGCAAGGAACAAAATGGCAGGGACTGAAGCTCAAAGCTGAGATCGAGGTGAAGGGTATGCGTTATCCAGTACGCTGGGCCTGTCACCAGAAGCTGAATGATGATGGCTCACTCATACTACGTCCCAACCTCCGTCCGGAGGTTTAAGCCCAATGGCTGATCAGGGGCGGGGAAAAGAAGTAAAATACGAGCTACGCCGCTGCTGGCTGCCCCGCGACACCCATGTAGCCCTCCATCGCCTGTGTCAACTGCGAATCCACTTCATCCGCGATAGTCATGACATCAGGCAACAGCAGGCTGAAGTCCAGCGCACCAAGGTTCTTCTGCAACGTCCCAAAGAGCGTTACTTGGAGTATTCGTGAGTCCTGCACCAACATGGCAGAGGTGTAGCCTTGCGATCTTCGCAATTTGCCATGGGCGACCGCAGCAGCGGAACCGATGGAATCGCCTTCCTGTACGGTGATGTGGGGCGATCTCAGGCGCAGAACCAAGTCCTCAATCAGCTTGGGAAGATATCTCGTGCGCTCTTGGTCGCTAAGAGCAACTCGGATGAGCTCCGGGTTTTTCTTGACCCTCGCCAGCCAATCTTCGACGATATGGCCAGTGCAACGCTGCAGTATTCCCGCCACTCTCTCCTTTGGCGTTGGCACAGCAAGTTTGCGAGTGAGCAGCTTATCGTGGACGAGATCAGCGAGTTTCTTAGTCTCAACTGGTTTCACGATGATTTCATCCGCTTCCAGAAGGATGGCGTCCATGGCGCTCTTCACGTCGGGGTAGCCGCTGACCAGCAGCGTAAGTGCCTTCGGTTGGAGGTGGCGCATCGCGGTAATCACTGCAAAGCCGTCGCTGGGATGCGGCATGTGGAGGTCTGTGATCAGGACATCGAAACTCTCTGTGGTGATCAGTTTCAGAGCCTCGGTCACGTTCGCGGCAGAAACCACTTCGAAGCCCTTGTTTTCCAGAGTCAGAGTCATCACGGTGCGGATGGCGTCGTCGTCATCCACAAGCAGGACCTTGTGGGCGATGCGGGGTTCGGTCGGAGTCATACAGCACTGCCTCTCGTTACGAACTGATTCCAGTGTGACTCAGGGGCATCGTGGAATATGTTCAAAAGTGAACAGTTATGAGAGATGGTAAACAGAGTTCAATCCTCACGACCGCCCACTTCACCATGTTGGACGGCGGCGTTGGCACCGCCATTTCACACCGCCTTCTGACACCACAATAGTCCCGAGACCACTACCGAACTGTTCAATTAGGAACATGTTCGCGTATGGCAGGGAGCAAGGCGGTGTGGCTGTGACTGTTAAGAACAGGCGTCAATTACACTCCGTCGAAAATCGCGGGTAACCCGTTTGCAATCAATGAGCCTTTGCAAAGCACTTTCGTCCCTATGGGTGGGCCGGAGGCCCATGGCTAACTCATTGACCCGTCAATAAGGCCATTGGGGATATCGCGTCATCAATAGAGCAATATCTGAAGGCAGGTGATCAACTCGAGGTCGGGTCAGTCTTGCCGAGATGCAATGCCCCGCCTGCGGCGCACGATTCCAGATTGCTCCGCCGCCTGCGCAGCAGTTCCTCTGCTTTCAAGGGATGGGAACGTAATTCCCCAAAAGGTCTTTACCCTATCGTCCTGTTCGGCAAACTCGATTGCGTAAGTGGGAACTCCATGGAGGGCAACCAATTGCGCGACGACCCGAGCAGAAACCTGAGTGCCACTCTTATTTCGCACGACTACGGTAGAGCCAACCAGCAACTCACGATTTAGCTGGATCGCAGCTCCATGCTTATTCAGGTTGGTGGCTTTGGCGGGCATCGTAAAGGAACACTTTTGGCGATCTTCACCCGACAGCCCTATGGCAGCGTTGAGGGCAATTCGACTGCTCCGGCGCTTTGCTATCTGACTGCGATGAACGCTTGCAGTGGCCATTAGGTCTTTACGATGGGATTCCGATCGGGGTTCCGCGGGCTTCAGGTTCATGCTGATCTGAGGACATTAGACTGAGCGCATAGCCGCTGCAACGTACCTCGGTCACCCTCATTTGGTTACCCACCGAACCGTTGACTCCTTTGATCTTAGCGTCACGATGAAACAGGCGATTGGGCTTAGAACTCGGTCAATGAGCACTATGGCGATGCTACAGCTGCAGTCGGTTAGGAGGAGGCATTGGGCTGACCTTCTGCGCTCCGGTGCGATCATTTGAAACTGGACCGCTCACCAGGGGTTGGCAGCAAACTGTTGAGGCGCTGGGTTCTCGTCGCTCCTAAACTAAAATCCATCCGTGCCCCGACTCGCAGAATCCATAACAGGAACCAACTTCTCCTGCGAGGTGCTCGCATGCAACTCAAGCCCTTTCTGCTCGATGCCTGGCTCGACCAGTACGAACACGACATAGAATTCAACCTCGCTGCGAGCACCGGACCGACCTGGACCGTAAACGACATCCTCGCCCTCGCCGACGACGAAACGCGCCACCGCTTCCTGAACCACAACCTGGTCTACGGCCGCCCTGCCGGCGCCGACAGTCTGCGTGAGGCGATCGCTGAAATGCAGGGTGTCCCGCTCGAGGCCGTCCAGATCTTTACCGGCGCCTCCGAGGCGCTCGTGGCCCTGATGTGGCTGGCCGCCGAGCCCGGCGCGAACGTAATCATCCCGCTGCCTGGATTCACTACTTTCTCGGCGCTCCCGGAATCTCTTGGCTTGGAAACCCGCTTCTATCGTGTGCGCCGCGAGAACGGCTTCCGCATCGACCCCGACGAGATCAAGCGGCTCGCCGACTCGAAGACCAAGCTCATCCTGGTCAACAGCCCGCACAACCCCACGGGCGCGACCATCGGCGAGGGCGAAATGGAAGCCCTGCACGAGTTCACCGCCGAGCGCGGAATCCAGCTGGTGAGTGACGAGGTCTACCATCCCATCTACCACGGAAGGCAAACGAAATCGGCGGCGCGCCTGCCGCACGCCACCGTGATCGCCGACCTGTCGAAGGCATTTTCGATTGCCGGCGTGCGCACGGGATGGATGATTGAGCACGACGCCCAGCGCCGCCAGCAATACTGGACCGCGCGCGCCTACTTCTCGATTTGCAACACCACCACCGGAGAAATTCTTTCGGAAATCGCAATCCGCAAACGTGAGGTTGTGCTGGGCAAGACCCAGGAAGCCGCTACCCGAAACCTCAAGCTCCTCGAGCCCTTCATGGCGGACCATCGGGACGTACTCGGCTGGATTCCGCCGCAAGGTGGCATGACCGCATTTCCCTGGCTGGTAAGCGGAGAGAACGACCGCCCGTTTTGCCAGGCCGCCGCCGAGCGTGGAGTCCTGCTGGCTCCCGGCGATTGCTTCGATGCGCCCTCGCATTTCCGCCTGGGCTTTGCAGCCGCCGGGGACAATTTCTCCAAAGCGCTCGACCGCTTCGGAGCATTCGTAAAGAGCTGGTCGGCGAAGATGGTCACAGCTTGACGGGAACTTGCTGCGACGCGATCAACAGTACTTAATTGTTGTCATTGCGACGCTGAGCGAAGCGGAGGCATTTCGGCTTGGGCCTGGAAGCGGCGAACCCCGTAGAGGTGAACGGTGGACAACCAGGCTATCAAGCGCGACTTTGTCGCGATATTTCGCAAATTGACGCTTTATTTATGATCGTCGGTGTGTTTTCGGCTGGGGTGCGCAGGCCCGTTCAGCGGGTACTGCCTGAGGGCTGGCCTACACTACACGGGATGGCATTCGATCAGCGTAGATGCCTTTGTCGAGATTATGCGGGTGAGCGAGAAACCGGTGTCCGCCAGAAGCGAGCGGAAATCCGCTTCCGTACGCTCGCAACCGCCGATCACTAACATCAGCAGTTCCATTAGGCCGGAGGGGTGGGCGGCCGAATCAGCGATTCTTTCCATGAGAAGGAGGGTTCCGTCAAGACGCATGACGCTGCGGGTGTTGCGAAGAATTCTAGCGGCATCGATGTCTGGCCAGTCGTGAATGACGCCCTTCATCAGGTAAACGTCCGCACCTTGGGGTACGGAGTCGAAGAAATTACCACCCACAACTTGACAGCGTGCCGCGATTTCGCCGGTCAAAATCTGGGACGCGCCGGTCACCACTTGCGGCAGATCGAACAGGATACCTTGAAGCCTTGGCGTGGCATCAAGAACGGCGTGGAGCAGCGCACCCTCACCGCCTCCTATGTCGACCAGTCGCTCGAAGCGAGAGAAGTCGTAGGCAGCCAGTAGCTCGGAGGTCGTCCATGCGATGCCCTCGGTCATGGTGGCATTGAAGACTGCCGCATCAGCTGAATGGGTGGCTAGGTAATCGAAGAAAGGCTGCCCGAAGATTCGTTGGAACGCAGGTTCGCCACTGCGGACAGATTCGTAAAGCTCTCCGAGCGGGCGCCAAAGAAAAGGTGCAGGCAAAAACAGAGCTGCAGTGCGCTGCGATTGCGGATGATCGCTGCGAAGCACTTCCGTGAGCGGCGTGTTGCGGAAACGACCGTCGCCTGTGGGCGCGAACATTTCCAGAGTGCTTAGTGCGCGCAACAGACGCTCGAGAGTGGGCGGGTGCGCGTCGCACTCGGAGGCGAGTTCAGCGATCGTTTTAGGACCGCAAGCAAGCAGGTCAGGAATGCGCAGTTTCGCTGCGGCATGAATCGCCTGTCCGACAAGAATGCCGGGCCAGATATATTCCATAGGGTTGGTCGGCATAGCAGTTACAAAGGGTCAAAGTCTGGCACTTTCACCAGGCTTATCATAGTTGCCTCCAGACCCACTCGGGACGCTGTTCTGTACTGCTAGCATAGCTAGTGATGCGTGGAAACGCCAGCGTACGCGCACTACGCGCACCGGTGGGAAACATTCTTGAGGCTTTGCGCGCGTGGCCAAAAACCTTAGGCGATTTTGTCCTATTAGAGGTTCGTTTTGCTGGCACTTTCTACGCTAGCCGGAATCCACGCGGGCGCCAGACCGTGGAAGCGTCGCGCGATAGTTCCACGGCATCCACTCCGCGGGCTCGGTCGCCAGTTCCTGAGCATGGCGCTGCAACTCGGTCAGGTAGTCGAAGGAGTTGGCGCCGCACAACTGACAAGCGTGAATCAAGCTCATGAACAGGTCGCCCACCTCCGCCCCGTTCAGCGTCCGATAGAACAAAGCATTCTTCCGGTGAAGAACTGCCCGCTTCAGCGCCCTTTCGACGAGGTTGTTGTCTAACGGCGCTCCGGCTTGCCGGAGAAACAGCGTCAAAAGCCGCCAATGTCGCAGTAAGTACGTGATCGCCTTGCCCAGCCCCGAGTTCGGCTCCGTCTTGCGCTCGGCGAACTGCGCTTCCAGCCAGCGATGGAGTTGCTCCATCACCGGGCCGCTACGCTCCTGATGAAACCGCAGGCGCTCTCCCGGCCTCAAACCACGCTCTCGCGTTTCGGCCTCGTGACCATACACCTGGCCCAGCATCTCGAGCATATAGCGACATTGGTCGGGAAAGTTGGCCGCTACTTCCACGAACTGTCTTCTTCCGTGGGCGAGGCAGTTCGCCAGCAGAATCTCCACCCCCGCAGCCAACTTCGGAACATTGCGCGAGAGCGCGTCACACATCTGAATGGGCGGGCGCGCATGCTGGGCCCGCTGCTGCAACACGTCGGCGAGGTTCTCGCCGGCATGCTGGCGTCCGGTGAAGTACAGTGCAATCTTCCAACCCTGGCCGGTCGACACGATGCCGCTGGTGAACACGCCGGTGCGTTCGTCCGACGGTTCGCGCGTGAGACGTAACACTCGCATGCTGGTGTCGTCATTGTGTACCACCTCGCCCTGCGCTGCCTGCCGGATTAACTCGTCACGCGCCGGCTTAAGTAACTCGGCCGCCCCCTCGACAACCTCCCATTGCGTCGCCGCCGGTAACGGAATCCCCATCTGACCTTGGAGTTGTTCCAACCGGTAGAACGGGGTCCCACTGCCGTACTTGAGTTGCGCGATCATCGCTGCCGCGGTCTCGTCGTATTTTTCCGGACCTACTCCTTCCGGTTCTTGTGCGGTAAATACCTGTTTGCATGCACCGCAGCGCAGCCGTTCGAGCGAGTAGACAGTGGCGGCCAGCGGGCGCCTGCCCCACAATCCGCACCAGCACTTTCGGATCTTTCTGTCCGTATACGTTGCCTTTTCCGCACTCCGGGCAGCGATCCCCGTGCTTCAACTGTGAGTGTGCAATCTCAATCTTCCGCGAACTGACAAACGCCCCAGCACCATTGCGTCCATGTCCGGGCGGTGAAGAAGCGTCGGTCTCCGGCTGAGTCCCGGCGCTGGGTTCCGAGCCTTCCGATTTTCCCAGTACGGCGTTGGTCTTCTCCGTGTTGCGCGGCCGCACCAGCATCGCCGCCAGCGCGTGCAATGCCTCCTTGAGCTTCTCGTAATCGTCCTCGCTCAACGGCGCTTGCCGCGCTCCGTCCAGCACCCGGTCCAGTTCGTCCAGATTTACATCGATTCGCGGTCTGGCGCTTTTCATCCTGCCCCCATGAGCAGCTCGCGAAACTGCTTCGCCAATGGATATCCCAGAATTTCTTTGATCGACCGGTTCGGCACGTAGCTATTCGATTGTTTACCACGTCCCGTCGTCTTGCCCAGCACCACCCAGTTGGCCGCACGGTAACAGGTTCCGCGGAATCGTTCGGGATC
>Ga0116121_1000436_pt1 | contig 21583 bp, 24 predicted proteins | sample June2015DPH_13_1_FD_89725 | JGI IMG/M metagenome (GOLD analysis project Ga0116121, IMG submission 89725) | Peatland microbial communities from SPRUCE experiment site at the Marcell Experimental Forest, Minnesota, USA - June2015DPH_13_10 | ecosystem: Environmental > Terrestrial > Soil > Wetlands...
ATCCGCGACGTGAGCGCCCGCGGCGTCAGCTTTTATTTGGACGCGCCCATCGAGCAGGGGTCGCCGATCGGCTTTACGCTCACGCTCCCACCGGAAATCACGCTCACCGAGAGCATTCGCGTGCAGTGCAAAGGGCGCATTGTGCGGGTCGAGGACGGCGCTGCCGATGGCAAGATGGCCGTGGCCGCGGTGATTGAAGAGTACGAATTTCTTCCCGCAAGCTGAAGCCGAGAATTCAGCCGTGCGAGCAGTCTGTGTTCGCCTGCACGCACTTCTCCGCCTTTCCCACAAGTGATAAGGTTCCTTTTAGAACAATTCTCAGGGGATTTCTTTGCCGCGACCTCGCATTCAAATGGTTGGCGCTGTGCTGCTGGCGTGGCTGGTGGTCCCGAGGGTCGTAGCGCAGAACACCGCGCCGGATGCGGCTCACCGGCAAGCCAGCACTGCCCGGCCCGAGGCCGCCGTCGTTACCAGCGTTCGCGTGGTGCATGAGCGAGGAGTTCCGGCGCTCGAAGTTGTCTCCACCCATCCCGTGGTGCCGACGATCCAGGTGCTGGGCTCGCCGCCGCGTCTGGTCATCGACCTGACCAACGCTCGCACCGGGCTGCGGCGCAAGCGAATCGCGGTGCAGCAGGAAAACATTCTGGCCATCCGCGCCGAGCAATTTCAAAAAGACCCTCCCATCATGAGGATCGTGTTGGACCTCCTAGCTCCCTACGGCTACGCCTGGGATGAAGCAGGCAACCGCCTGATGGTGCGCCTGAAGCCCCCTGGAGATTCGAACTCAACCGAAGACTCGAAGGCTGCCGGCAAGAAATCGCCGTTCCAGCCACCGGCGGTGCTTTCCCTGGTCCCGACCACGTCCCCGGGGGTAATACCCGTGACCGGCGGTGCTGGCTACGTCATGCTTGCAGGGAGCCGCGTCGCCGCCGGATCGTCTCTGACCGCCGGAACCGATACCGCAGTGCTGCATCTTTCGAGAGGAGGCGAGGTCCATGTCTGTCCTGGAACTTCAGTCTCGGTTACCCCTTCTAAGAATTCGAAAGACTTGATGCTGGGTATGAGCACGGGGGCACTGGAGACACATTACGCACTCGATGCATCGGCCGACACCGTGCTCACGCCGGACTTCCGCATCTTGTTCGCGGGACCGGGCGAGTTTCACTACGCCATCAGCACGGACTCGCACGGCAATACTTGCGTGCGCGGCCTGATGGGGAACACTTCTTCGGCGATTGTGTCGGAACTGATGGGAGACCGCGTCTATCAGGTGAAACCGACCGAGCAGGCAGTATTCCATTCCGGGCGGATCGATAAGGTGGACACCAACGTTCCGCTGGAGTGTGGCTGCCCGCCGCCAGTTCCCGTGATGCGAGCCGATGGGGGGACAGCTCCGGAGGCCGAGTTGCCAGCGAATGCCAGACTCACGACAGGAGATGCGTCGTCGGAACCCGCTGTGACCGCGAGTGCAGCCAGCACGATTATCCCAAAGAAGGCCGACACACCCCAGACGCTCTCGAGCGGGCCCGAAACCCAGCCCCTACCACCTTCTGAGGCCGGCGAAACCCACGTCCAAGTGGATGCGCCATTTGTTTTCCGCGCCCGGAAACGTGCCGCGGCGCCACCCGTGTCCACAGACGAGGTTGCGGCGCTGCCTGTGATGGAACGGTCAGCCCGGCCAGCCCAGCTCGAGATACAGATCCAACCGCCGTCTGCCCCAACGGCAAGCACTCAGGCGAAAGCGGAGCACCGTGGCCTGTTGCGGCGGATCGGAAGGTTCTTCGCCGATATCTTTCGCTGAGCCCAGGCACTGAGGCGGCAGCCGGGACGGGCCCGCCTGAATCCAGAAACATCAGCCGCGATTGATAACCCGCCTTAGCGGTTCCACCTTCTCGCGTGCCGTGTCGCGCAGGTCTTCCGCCAGATCGACACCGCGATCGGCCACGTCTTTTACCCGTTCTTTCGCGTCGCGGACGCGGTCTTTGGCTTCCTCCGTCCAATCCTGCAGCGTTTCCTTGGCGTCTTCGTAGCCGCGCTTCAGATCGCGACGGAACTGCTTCCCCGTCTTGGGAGCGAGCACCAGTGCCGCCAGGGCTCCCGCCCCAATTCCAATGAGAAAGAAAGTGACCGCAGTCCCTACGTTGTTTTTGTCGGAAGATTCATAACGTCCAAAGCGCATGATGTTGACCTCATTTCCTTGGCGGAAAACTAGCGGGATTGCTCCTCGCCCGCGATATCTCGCCACCTGTTGATTCTAGTCCTCCCGGCGAGGCACCGCGAACTTGCCTCACACTGGGCGGCCTATGGGATGAATCGAACTGGGGGAAGGTTTTCTTTCTGGCGACGCGAGTGTAGAATCAGGTTTTCGGTCCTCTTGTGCGGCGGAAAATGTGGCCTGCCCGCCCTTCGGCGTGCTTACGCGTGCTCAGGGCAGGCTCTTCCGTCAGCTCAGCAAACCGCACTGATTTGAAGGAGATGGTTTCAAGCAATGTCGATCCCTGCCACGCAACTTCGCCCCGGCATGATCATCAAGCACAACAATGATCTGCACTCCGTATTCGCCGTCGAACACCGCACCCCCGGCAACCTGCGCGCCTTCATCCAGGCCAAGCTGCGCAATCTTCGTACCGGCGCCATGTTCGAGCACCGCTTCCGCTCGCCCGACCCCATCGAGAAGGTCAACGTCGACGAGGTCGATATGCAGTTCCTCTACGCGGATGGCGATAACTACTACTTCATGGACACGGCGAACTACGAGCAGACCCACCTTTCCAAGGATGTTCTGGGCGGCGCCGTGGATTACTTGATTGAGAACCTGGAAATCAAGGTCGAATTCTTCGATGGCAAGGCCGTGGGTATTGAACTACCGCAGACCGTAATCCTCACCGTGGTCGAGACCGAGCCCGGACTGAAGAGCGCGACCGCATCCAGCGTCACCAAAGCCGCCAGGACAGAAACCGGGCTGGTCGTGCATGTGCCGCCCTTCATCAACGAAGGCGAGAAGATCAAGGTGGATACGGCCGAGGGCGTGTATCTGTCGCGGGCGTAAAAGCAAGTCAGAAGTAAGAAGTCAGAATGCGGAAGTTAACCCAGCAAGGTTCTTACTTCTGCATTCTGACTTCTTACTTCTGCATTTTATTTTCAGAGCATGACCTCTACTGAAAAAGCGATCGAGGCCCGCCGGTTTGTGGTTCGCGGACGAGTGCAGGGGGTTGGCTTCCGCTGGTTCGTCGAGCGCGAGGCGCACATCGTAGGCATAGCCGGCTGGGTGCGCAACAACGCCGATGGCAGCGTCGAGGTGCATGTCCAGGGCACTCGCGATCAGATCTCTGGATTGCGCTCGCGTTTGCGCGAGGGACCACGCGCCGCCCGGGTCGATGCCGTCGAAGAGTTAGAAGCCCGCCTGACTTCCGAACTCAATTCATTTCGCATTGAAGGAGCCTGGTAGATTGCCCTCCAACTCAAGTCTGAATGCCGACCAACTCAAACATCTCATCCGCGAAGTCCCCGACTTCCCCAAAAAGGGGATTCTTTTCTACGACATCACCACGCTGCTGAAAGACAAAACCGGCTTCGCCACGCTCGTTGACCGACTCTCCGAGAGCTACGTCGCCGACAAGATCGATCTCGTCCTCGGCATGGAAGCCCGGGGGTTTATCTTCGCTCCTGCGCTCGCGTACCGCCTGAACGCGGGATTTGTCCCGGTGCGCAAGGCCGGGAAGCTCCCCGCCGAAACCGTGAAGTTCGATTACGCCCTCGAATACGGCACCAACTCCCTCGAGATGCACAAGGACGCCATCCAGAAAGGCCAGCGCGTGCTAATCGTGGACGATCTGCTGGCTACCGGAGGCACAGCTGAGGCCACGGCCAAGCTGGCGACTTTATTGGGCGCGGAGATTGCAGGGCTCGGCTTTGTGGTGGAATTGGACTTCCTGCACGGGCGGGACAAGCTCAAAGGCTACGAAGTCACGTCCCTGCTGCACTATTAGAAGTAAATAGAAGTAGGCGCGCGCAAAACCACTGGGCGACAGCGCCTTACTTCCACGCTCGCGCGATCATCAGCCCTATCCCAGTCCAGAAGCTCGCGCTGATGCTGACTAACAGCGCCAGTCCCAGAAGCCGGTTCGGGTTGACGCGGCTTGGCGCCGGGCCAGTCTGGATTTCGGAGTCGTAGACGAGCCAGGAGCGCAGGAACTTCAGGTCTTGCGAATCCGCGGGCGGAGCGCCCCATGAACCCCGGATCGGCAAGTGCAATGGCGTTTCGCAAGTGCTGGACAGGGGGTAGAGCTGAGATTTGTAGCTCATAATATCCGCACCTCCAAGAACCTGTCCTTGCAAATCGAATGCCATGTCCTAACAGTGCCGTAACTGCATAGAACTAGGACAACTTCGGGCCTTAAGAGGTTGCTTTCAGACCGCCCATAGGTTGAAAAAGTCCCAAATCTGCGCGGTAGCACTCAGTACTTCCCGATTTGGACTCGCCCAAGCCTTTCCTCAAGATTCCCTTAGGCTCCCTCGGAGAACTCGCCAGGAAATCCAAATTTGGTTAGCGTCCGCCCGATGTCAGACCTCTTCCAGCAACAGCTTGGAATCCTTAGCCAGATAGCTCTTCCGCCGAAACCAATCTTCCATCGCTTCCCGCAGTTGCTCCAAAGGAACGCCGGTGCCGATCTCCATCTCTCCATCGGAGACCGGCAACGTGTTGTCGAACACGCTGGCGTTGGTAAAGTTGCGCATGGAGAAGCTGTCCAGCCACTTCAGCGGACAGGGATGTCTCTGGTCTTTGTCCAGGTCCTGGTACTCGACGCGAATTTTCCGGGCAAACATGACTTGATTGAACCACGGGCGCGGCGACAGGCATGAAGCAAGGGAGCCATGCCAGACAGATCAGGATCAGCGTGTGTCGCTATACCGTGACGGGCGCCTGCATGGCGGTGACGACAGCTTCCAGGTGAGCCAGGGTTTCCTCGACCGTGAGCGAGTACATGTCTCGGCCCAGGCCTTCACCGGCCGCCAGCGCAGTTTGCAAGTAATGGCCGGCAATTTCCACGGCTAGCGAGTCTGTGATGGCCTTGCCGGTGCGTTTCTTGTATTCCACCCACGCCGGATGCGGCAACGCTACCCAGACGGTTCTTCCTTCCACCAGAAACTTCACGTCGACGGCATCGGCGTGCCGCGTGGCAATGGCCACGATCAGCGCTTGATAGACGCAGTGGACCTGCTTCTTCGTCCAACGATCGGTGGCAGTGAAATCTTCGAACACGCTAACAAAACTATAGCGGACGAGATGCGGTCCCGGCAAATAAAGCTGGCGGTGGAGGTGTTCGTGTGGGGACAGCCGCCCTCGGCTGTCTAGTCGGGCGAGCTCGACAGCCCTTTCGTTGAAGCCGGCACCCTGTGCTACTACCCTCCCGCAATCGCCCCCAGGACAATCAGCGGCTCGGCTCCGGAGGTGACCGCGTCGGGCAGAACGGCGTCCGGCAGCTCGTGGGACAAATCCTGTTCGCAGGCGAAGAAGCGCAAGAACGGCCGCCGCTGTTGCGTGACCTGATCTCGAATCGTGCCGCGCAGCATGGGATAGCGGGCCTCGAGCGCGTCGAGCACCGAGCGCTGCGTGACCGGGCCCGCGACTTCGAGCATCACCTCACTGCCGGTGTGCGACAGCGTTCGCAGGTGTGGCGGGAGAACGACGCGGATCATACTGGAAACACCTCATGAACGCCCTGTGCTACGGTCGTGGTGAAGCCCAGATTTTACTCCGCCGATGGTTTCAAAAGTGGTCGGGTTGATCCGGTGCAGCATCCGGGAGCTCGACCTCGACCACCGTGGGATTACCTCGGTACTCGCAAGAAGTTGGCATTGTGACCCAAATCACAGCTGGTAGTTCATCTTGGAGTAGTATAGAGCTACCTGACATTCATGAGCGGACCGTCGGGCGTCCTCCGCCTGAACCATCCGTCTCAGTAACAAATAGCCTTTCCGGCACTGAGATGCCGTTCATGCCGTCGCGACGCCTGATCGTTCGTCACGCTATTGTTTGCATCGCATTCGTGCTGGTATACCTTTTGCTGAACCGGCCCGAAGTCATTTTCCTCTCTCGCATTGGATTCGTTACCTGGTATCCCGCCATCGGTCTGATGATGGCACTCCTGTTGGGGGTCAGCCCATGGTACGGGCCGCTTGTTTGTCTCGCAGGTGGTTTAGCCGGTTGGCTCATTTACTCCCAGCCCCTCCTGTCCTTCGGCAACACCGTCGCGGCGGCGGGAATTGTCGCTTGTTACGCCGCGGCAGCATATTTGTTGCGCGCTCCTCTGAAAATCGATCTTGAACTGCGGCGGCGCCGAGATGTAGTCCGCTACCTTCTGGTGAGCGCGACGGCTGCAGCTGGGGCCACGATCATTGGTGTCACATGTCTGATCGCGGATCACAGCATTACCTGGAGCGAATACAAATCGTCCGCACTAGGATGGTACCTGGGTGACGCCATCGGTCTGGTGGGAATTGCACCATTTCTTCTCGTCCACGTATTTCCGCATGTTCGCAGGTGGCTGGTGCCGACCCCCTTTCACCTTGGCCCAGCCGAGTCGGATTCAGCTGGAACGAAGTTTACTTTTGCTGCGCTGGCAGAAGCCACTGCCCAGGCTTTGACGATAGCGGCCGTCTGCTGGGCGATGTTCCGTACCAACGACGGGCGTTACGGACCTTTTTACACCTGTTTCGTTCCGGTCATCTGGATCGCCATGCGACAGGGAATCCGGCGAGTTGTGGTTGGCCTGTTGGCTCTGAATTTTGGAATCGTAGTCGCGATGCATGTGTTCCCCCCCACCGCGATCGTATTCACCAAAGTCGCTCTGCTTATGCTGGTGGTGTCCGCGGTAGGACTGATTGTGGGATCCGAGGTCAGCGAGCGGCAGCGCCTGGCCATTGATCTGAATGAACAAACCTCATATTTAGATTCATTGATACAAAATAGCCCGCTGGGGATCGTCGTTCTTGACCGGCAAGGTTCCGTCGAGTTGGCGAATGCCGCTTTCGAGAAACTCTTTCAGTACAACCGACACGAACTAGCCTCGGTCGATATTGGAAACATTGGAATGCCTGGCGATGAGGGTACAGATTCCATGCATGTGATTCCGCAGGTCTTCGCCGGAAATGCCATTCATAAGACGGTGCGACAGCGGCGCAAGGACGGGCACATTCTTGACCTGGCTCTCCATGGTGTCCCCCTGCTGGTGAACGGAGAGGTTCGGGGCGCCTACTTGATCTATGAAGACGTTTCAGAGCAGATCAGGGCGAGCGAAGCGCAGCGGCAACATGCAGAATTGTTAGACCGGCTGGTGAAGGAGCTAGGGCGCCGCACCGAGGAGATGACGTCCCTGAATGAAATGGGGTCTCTACTAGCCTGTAGCGGGACGGTTCAGGAAGCGTGCGCTGTCGTCGCTAACTCGGTGCAGAAGCTGTTTCCCGACGCTCCTTCCGGAGCGCTTTACTTGTTCCGGTCATCGCGAGATCTCATCGAAGCAGCGGTTCGGTGGGGGCAAAGGGACGTCTCCGCGCCAACATTCCCCGCTGAAGCGTGCTGGTCTCTTCGCCGTGGCCAGCCGCACTGGAGTGAGGCTTCCGGACTTGGCATCGCCTGCCAACATTTGATCAAGAGCTCGACTACGGATTGTCTATGCGTGCCGATGGTAGCGCAGGGAAACACAGTGGGCGTCTTGCATCTTGAATTCCAGAGTGCGGGACTCCGACGCGATTCCGGCTCGGAGAGTTTTCGGGACTCTCGTCAGCGACTTGCGATCAGCGCGGCCTCACAGATCGCCCTCTCGCTGGCCAGCCTTCAACTACGTGAAACCCTTCGCGAGCAGTCCATTCGCGATCCCTTGACTCACCTGTTCAACCGGCGGTTCCTGGAGGAGTCGTTGGCCAGAGAGCTGCAAATGGCAGCTCGCAAGAAACAGTCTATCTCCGTTCTCTTCCTCGATCTCGACCACTTCAAGAGATTCAACGACACTTTTGGCCATGCTGCAGGAGACATGGTGCTGCAGTCCCTGGCCGATCTGTTTCAAAGTTTCTTTCGCGCCACCGACATTTGCTGCCGCTACGGAGGCGAGGAATTCGCCATCGTCCTGCCGGAGTCATCTTCCCAGGACGCGGCTATCCGTGCGGATATGCTGCGCGCTGAAGTAAAGAGCTTACGGCTGCAGTACAAGAAGCAGACTCTGGGATCGCTCACGGTCTCGATAGGAATCGCAGCGTTTCCGGAGCATGGCTCAACCTCCGATGAGTTGCTCAAGGTCGCGGACCAATGCCTCTACGAATCCAAAGCGCGCGGTCGCGATGTTGTCACTGTGGCTCTTCCACAAAGCGTATAAATCACGCCAGCGTCTGAACCTCCACCGAAAGCACCGCCGGAAGATCGCGAACAATCGGGGCCCAGCTCTCACCGGCGTCTGCCGAGGCGTAAACCTGCCCGCCGCTGGTGCCGAAATACACTCCGCACTGGTCGAGTGAGTCGACGGCCATGGCATCGCGCAGCACGTTAACGTAGCAGTCGTTCTGCGGCAAGCCTTTGGTCAGCGGCTCCCACTCGTTCCCCCCGGTTCGGCTGCGGAACACCCGCAACTTGCCGTCCGGAACGAAATGCTCCGAGTCGCTCTTGATGGGCACGACGTAGATGGTTTCCGGATCGTGGGCGTGAACGTCGATGACGAAGCCGAAATCGCTGGGCAGGTTTCCGCTAATTTTTTCCCAGGAATCGCCGGCATTGTCGCTGCGCATTACGTCCCAGTGCTTTTGCATGAACAGCACGCCGGGACGCGACGGGTGCATGGCGACGTGGTGAACGCAGTGGCCAACCTCCGCCGTAGGGTCCGGAATGTACTTGGAATACAGCCCGCGGTTAATCGGCCGCCAGGTCTTGCCGGCGTCGTCGGTACGAAACGCACCCGCAGCCGAGATGGCGATGAAAATTCGCTCGGGATTGCTGGGGTCGAGAATAATCGTGTGCAGGCACATGCCGCCGGCGCCCGGCTGCCAGTGCGGACCGGAGCCGTGGCCGCGCAGTCCCGGAAGTTCCTGCCAGTTCTGTCCGCCATCGGTCGAGCGGAACAAGGCGGCATCTTCAATTCCCGCATAGACCGTATCTGGATCGGTGAGCGATGGTTCGAGATGCCAAACTCGCTTGAACTCCCAGGGATGCGGCGTGCCGTCGTACCACTGGTGAGTGCCGGGTACGCCGTCATACGCAAACTTGTTCCCCACCGGCTCCCAGGTCTTGCCGCCGTCGTTTGAGCGCTGGATCAATTGCCCGAACCAGCCGCTGGACTGCGACGCGTACAGCCGATTCGGATCAGCCGGCGATCCCTTCACGTGATACATCTCCCAGCCCGCGAAGTGCGGGCCGCTAACCTCCCATTGTTCGCGCTTGCCGTCCGCGCTCAGTATGAATGCGCCTTTGCGCGTACCCACCAGAACTCGTACCGTGCTCATTGTTCCTCTCCCGATATACGTTCTTCGTCACGCTCTCTGGTAACTAAGCAGAACGACTCCTGAAGCAAGGGCCTTGGCAGATAGGAGCTTCATGCGAATCCTTTCGGTTATGCCGCTGAACAGAGGCTTACCGCCGCCAAGAAGGACCGGGTTGAGAATGACCCGGTATTCGTCGATCAGCCCGCACCGCAAAAAGGACGACGCGAGCTTGGCGCTGCCCAGGATCACAATGTCCTTGCCCGACTGCTGTTTCAATTTCAAGATTTCTTCCTCGATGTTGTTTCTGATCAGCCTCGAATTGTTCCAGTCCACTCTTTGCAGCGTCTTGGAAAAAACAATTTTGGGCAGACCGTTCATTTTGTCGGCGATTTCATCGTGCGGAGCCGCGGGCCAATAAGCCGCCATCAGTTCGTAAGTGGCTCGGCCGAAAACCAAGGTGTCGGCGTTGCGCAGCATGTCTTTGGCATATTCGTGAAATTCTTCCCCCACGACATGCCAATCCAATTCTTTGTTGGGTCCCTCGAAGAAGCCATCGAGCGATACCAGATTCGAAACGATCACTTTGCGCATTATTCTTTCTCGATTCGATGATTGCAGACCTCCCTGATAAATCGCGAGAAAGCCTGGTCCGCTACGAAACCTAATCTCGCAGCGGGATCAGCGCTCGCAGCCGCTCATCGCGTAGGTATAGTCCTAGCCAGACCACGATGCCGACAATAATCGGCAGGTAGAACGGCTCACCTACACGAACGTGCGTAGCGGTGGCGCCACCCAGGTAGCCAGTCAATAGAATCGCGCCCAGAACCGATGTACGGGGAACGGCGTAGATCAAGGCACATAACAGTTCCGTGGCGATAATTCTCCGCAGGACGCCGTCCGGGTAGGCATAATGCGCGAACCCCTGGGTAGCCATGGCCGGCTTCAGCAACGCAAAGCTCCCGGTGAAAATAAATAACGCCACCGCCAGCCCACTGAGAATGCGTCCGGCCCAAAGGCCTGTCCCCGAGGCCGGAGCATTTTGAATCGTTGGTTGCATGATCTCGCCCTCCAAATGTTGTCGTGCTGCGCTAAGCCGCTTTCTGCGCCGCCTTTTCGCAGTGGATCATCCACGGAATACCGAACCGGTCAACGAGCATACCAAATCGCACCGCCCAAAATGTCTCCGCGATCGGCATCGTCTCGGTTCCGTTTTCCGCCAGCGCATGAAACACGCGTTCCGCCTCTGCCGCATCTGTGAACCCCAGGCTCAGAGAGAATCCTCCTTGCTTCTGGTAACTTCCCGGAGGGGCATCCGATGCCATCAGTACCTGGTCGCCGATGGTCAAACGGCCATGAAGCACTTTTGTTTGCCATTCCGCAGGCACATGCTTCGCCATCGGCGTGCCTTCGTGGGTCATCAGTACGACGATTTTGGCGCCGAGGACCTTCTCGTAAAACTTAAACGCAGCCTCGCAGTCGCCATCGAAATACAGGTAAGGATTCATTTGCATACATTTCTCCTTTCAGAAGTAGAAAAGTGAAGCAGAAATTTGTGTGAGCCGAGGTTCAAGCTCAGCTCACCGGCCACTTAGTGCATATCGGTGGGAGCATCCGTCCCATCCGACCATTTGGCGACCGGAATCAGAAATACCGTCATTCGATCATCAGGGTCGTCAGTGAACAAAATCGGAGAGCCCGGCAGATTTGCGCCCCACGTTGCGGCCTCCGTTCGTGGAGCGAAAAACATCAGGTGGGGATGCCAATGCCCGTCGTGATCGTTCAAGTACCCTTGTTTTGAAAGCATGTAACACATTGCGCCAGGTTCCGGCGCCGGCAATTCCCCCTTGTCCAGGCCTGACTTTATGCTTTCGAACATTTGAGCTTTGGATTGTCCAGCCAGTAGCAACTCGGTCTTTTTGATAGTGAATGGAACGTAGGATCGTGCGGCTGCCGGGTTAAAGCAGATCGGACCCCGCAGCTTGGGATTCCAAAATTCCGGATCGTCGCTTCTAGTCGTCCATGATCGTTCCACGAGACATACAAAACCGTTCTTGCCTTTGACCGCGGTCTCGTAACCATGCTGTCCGAGCACCATGACCTCGGCATCCCGTGAGATGGATTCCGGGGCAGCGCTCCGTGCCAAAGCTACTTCGGCACTTCGCTCCATCAGATACTGCTCAATCGGAGCCATGCTGGGATAGGGTGTTTTGGCGTCCGCCGCCTGTGCTTGTTCCCACGCGCCCGACATGACAATCAGCGCGAAGGTTGTCAATGTGATCGTCCTGATTATCTTGCACGTCATTGGTCTTCCCCTCTCATACACCCAGCAGTGCATTACCGATTCCACGGTTCGTCGGGTGCCGGACGGCCATGTTGGAGCAGTATCCACATATCACTTGCTAATTGCAAGTAATAATTTATGATAAGTGAAGATGCTGCGAAACAAGACTTCTCCAAAGCGACGGTCGGGCTGCCCGCTGAATGCTTCGGTCGAGATGCTGGGCGACCGCTGGTCCTTATTGATCATTCGGGACATGATGCTGCGGGGCTTTCGGAGCTACAAGGAATTTCTGGAGTGCTACGAAGGCATTGCGACCAACATCCTGGCGGATCGCCTGCGCAAGCTAGTCGCTTACGGAATCATTGCCACCGAGCCGGATCCCATCGACGGGCGCAAGGTGATCTATTCCTTGACCGCGAAAGGAATCGATCTGGCGCCAGTGCTCACCGAGATGGTGCTCTGGGCGGCCGCGCACGAAGATACCGGCAATCAAGCGCTTGTCCGCCTGATGCAGGAGGACAAGAAGAAATTCCTCGCGGGGGTTCGGCAGCGTTGGACTGACCGCCACTCAGCCCGTCCCTGACTGGTTATCGTTCCGAACTCGCCTCGGGTAACATGTGGGAGTGCCGAATCGCGTTCCTAAGCAAACTAAACTCAACATTCTTCGCTCCAGCCTTCTCAGTAAGTTGCCCTGGCTCGTCCATGGATTTTCCACGCGCGTGGGAGGATTCTCGCACGCTTATGGCAAGAACGCGCTCAATCTCGGATTCACCAAAGACGACTCCAAAGCGGCAGTCGAGCGCAACCGCGCCGCGTTCCTGCGTGAACTCGGCGCCGTGAGTGAGCGAGGAGACGGACCGCAGAAAGCCCAGCGGAAAGCGGGCGCCGAGCTTTGGCCGCTGGTCACGCTGCGCCAGGTTCACTCCGATGTCATCCGGTTCGTCGACTCGCCGGTTGAGTCGCAACTTGTCGGCGATGGCTTGATCACGGCGACTCCTGGCTTATTGCTCGGCATTCAGACCGCCGATTGCCTGCCCATCATTCTTGTCGACCCCAAGCGCCGTGCGGTCGGGGTATTTCATGCGGGTTGGCGGGGCACGGTGAAACGCATCGTCGAGAAGGGCGTGGGTGAGATGCGACGGCACTTCGGGAGCCGGGCTCGTGATCTCAAGGCTGCGATCGGTCCGGGCGTTCACGGCTGCTGCTATGAAGTGGGTGAAGAAGTCCGTGCCCAGTTCGAGTCGCAGTTCGGGTATGCGGCGAAGTTGTTCCGTGAAGTCGAAGAGTCCGATCCGGTGCGTGAAAAATATCCTATGCTGTTCCTTACGGCGCGAGCGCCCGGCCACAGTGAGCTGCCCAAGAAGATTTTCCTCGACCTGGTCGAGGCCAACCGGCAACAGTTGTTGGCTGTGGGCGTTCCGGTCAAGAGCATCGACGTCTCGCCGTTGTGCACGAACTGCCGCACCGACTTGTTATTTTCCTATCGCGCCGAGAAAGGCAAAACAGGACGGATGATGGGCGTGGCGGGAATCCGTTAGCCCATTTCTTCTCTAGTTGGCCCGTTACTATGCCGGTGTGGACGGAGCGGGGGGTGTTGCCGGAGGTGGCGGAGGCGCCACCACGTCCGCGACCCCGTCGTTCACCAGGTCCTTCAACTCTTTGCTGGGCTTGAAGAAAGGAATCTTCTTGGCGGGCACCTCGACTTTTTCGCCAGTCTTCGGATTGCGTCCCATGCGGGGCTTGCGCTGGCGGGTACGGAAGCTGCCAAAGCCGCGGATCTCGATTTTATCCCCCGCGCGCAGAGATCGCACCACGCTGTCAAAGATCGTTTCCACGATCACTTCGCTATCTTTGCGCGTAAGTTCCGCTAAACGCGAGACTTCATCGATCAGATCGGCTTTCGTCATGGTCCTCTTTGCCCCCGAGATCTCCATAACCTTCTCAAATTTCAGGGGTTGTACGCAAGTCGCGGGAGAGAGTCAGGTCTTGCGGTCTTAGGGCGCCAGTTCTTAGGCCCTAGGTACAGGAATCTGACCAAGGTCCAAAATCCAACTCTCGGCCTCCCCACCCTACTTCCACAAATAATAAAATCCAACATGCTGCTCCAGCATTTTCGTCGTGTCGGGAAGATACTGCGAAACATCTCCCAGCATGAGATCGAGCAGCGTCTTGCGATCTTTTTCCGGATGCACCAGCGTCGGCTCGCCCGAGATTCCCACCGACTTCGCCGTGTCTTTCACCACGGCTTCGAAGTCGCCAACGTTATCGATCAGCTTCATGTCGAGGGCCTGCGCTCCCGTCCACACTTTGCCGTTGGCGATCGCTTTCACGTCGTCGAACTTCATACCACGTCCATCGGCCACCGCCTGCACGAACTGCCCGAACATGTTATCGATCAGCGACTGCATGTAGGCCTGCTCGGCGGGAGTGAGGTCGCGCGTGGGATTGCCCGTATCCTTAAACTCGCCCGTCTTGAACACGACACTCTTCAGCTTGGCCCACTTCAGCAGGTCCCCATAATTCACCCACTCTGCGATGACGCCGATCGAGCCTACGATGCTGCCCTTGTCGGCGTAAATCTGGTTCGAAGCGGACGCGATATAGTAGGCGCCGCTGGCACCCACAGTTTCAATGGACACAACCACGCGCTTCTTCTTCTCTTCGCGGATGCGTTTGACCTCGCGATAGATTTCTTCCGACGCAGCCACGCCTCCGCCGGGTGAGTTTACGTGCAGGATGATGGCCTTGATGGAAGAATCGTCGGCGAACTTCTTCAGTTGGCCCACCACCGGCTGCGGCGAGAGAATCACGCCGTCCAGATCGACCACGCCGATGCGGTCGCCGAAGCCGCCGAAGGAGGACTCGCTGCTGCCCGCATGCAGCGTCAGGTATACCAGCGAAAACACGGCCAGCACAAAGAGGAAGAATGCTCCTCCTCCAATCAGAATCCAGAGCAGGGTGCGGGAACGTCGTTCAGGCATAGGGAAAGTTTAGCACCGGTGGGCGAGGAAGGTTTCATTTTCCGGCTGCCAGAGGGTCACGCCGCTTCATGACACGAGTGCAGTGCAAAGGAGATATTCCGCTCTTTTTTCAAGTCTCGCTCAGAACCGATTACTTAGGCGCTAGACAGGGACTCGGCTCTGGCGCGGGTGCGAGTGTAGCGTATTCTGGGCCGAGCCTGGCTACTGCGCCGCGGATTTCGTCCGTGGTGTGGTTCCGGCTGTCGAACACAATCTTTCCCGCTACGTCGATAAGGGTTGTCCGCGGAATGATGCCGCTCAATCCGAGGCCTTTGTCGACCTCCCGGTCAGCGTCGTGGAAGTTTGCCCAGTCGTACCCTCTTTTTGCCAGGAAGTCCGCAGCCGTTTTCGCGTCCTCATCCTCATCCACCGAGATGAAGACCAGACTCCGATCCCCAGCATCCTTCCGGAGCTGCGCGAGCTGCGGCAACTCTTTCACGCAGGGAGCGCACCACGTGGCCCAAACGTTCAGCAGGACCGGTTTGCCCCGGAACGAGTCCAAAGAAACTACTTTGCCGTCGGCAGCGCCGAATTTTAGAGATGGCGCTGTCTTCCCAGTCATGTCAGGGCCTTCTCTTCTTTTCATCGGATCGCTGAAGTCCTCAATCAGCTTCGCTTCCGACGGAGGCACAAAAGCAAACAGACTTTCTTTTACTTCGCCATCAAGTTCCGTGAGCTTGTAGGTAGTCGTCGACTCTTCCTCGACAGGGACCAGCCCATCCACGTAAACGTGGGCGCGGTCTACCAGTTTGACAATCGTCTCGTGGGCCTTGTCGATCCAGATCGTCTTCTCATGCTCATCAGAGCGTGCCCCGTCGGGCTGTGCAGTTTTCAAGTCAGCAGTCCGAACGCGGATAACGTAGCAAGAAACTTCTCGCCCGTCGCTTCTCAGAGTCTCGTCGGGAAGTTGAGTTGCCGACTTGTAGCGTCGAGGCAGATTGGCCAATGATCTGCGGAGGGTACGGGCCTGACCCATTGCGTACTCCTCGTAGGAGTTGGACCTGGGCTCTTCCGCAGCAATGGGTTTCACCGTGTACGCTTTTTCCTCAAAGTGATAGGTCCAAACCGTCTTTCCATCGGAGAGCCTCAGCGCGCCTCCCTGCAATCCAGTGTGTCCCTCGTAGCGATAGCGATTGCCCGAAGACTCCGCCGCAGACAAAATCGTCTTTCGCCACTCGCGCGCGAGATCATTGCTAATGGTGTTCTCTTCGACTGACTCGATGTGGTAGGACTTTGCGTAGGCGTAATGCTGCGCTACCCGCTCCAGCAGCGCAAGCGCACTCGGGGCATCGGGAGGAGTCACGGATTGGCCGCAGACGACTGCCCCGGCCATTACGGTCACCGCTATTGCCCCGAAGACATACCGTTGCATAGACCCTCCGGTGTCGATCTTGGGGAATGAGTAATTCTGCTTTCGTAATTGTAGTTGACGTAAACCGCGATCTCGCCAACTACTCCGAACGGCTGCTCGGCAGATGCTTCTAGAAACGTCCCGGCGCAGAAACCACCACCCGCAGCGCACCGGGCTGCACCGCGACTTCAACCGGCGTGCGGCAAACGAACTCCCCGTCGGCATAAACATCGAGTGGCCTCTCGGTTTCCACGCGCACGCGCCTTGTCTGGAAGTACTCAACTTCGCGGATGCGTAGATGGCGTCCAAAGTAAACCGTGGGGAACATACATGCCAGTTTGAAAGGATCGACGCCGCCGATTACGCAGACATCGAGCTGGCCGTCGTCCATTTGCGCGTGGGGAGCAATCTTCATTCCGCCGCCGTAGATCGGAGTATTGCCAAAAGCCGCAAGAATTGTCGGCCGCTCGCTGCGGATTGCCCAGCCATCGTTCTCGCCTGGTGTGAATATCTTCATGGGGAACGGGGCAAAGCGAAAGATCGTGGGGGCCAGGGTCAACGCATAGCCGCCATGCCCCCGCAGCCAGCGCGGCAGGGCATTGGCACGGCGGGACACTTCGGCGTCAAGCCCGACGCCCGCCACACTGCAGAAATAGTGCTGACTACCCATTGTCGAGTGCAGAGCAGGCCCGTGTGGCGCAGGCGCCCCGCCCGCGTCTGCGCCCAATGCAGAAATTACGCCTAGATCGATGTCGCGGATATTGCTTTGTCCCGCGCAGAAGCCTCGCCACGCTGCGAGCGAATCGCGCACCCGACGCAGCCCCAGGGCTCGGGCAAAGTCGTTTCCGCTGCCCGCAGGCACAACCAGCAGCGGCAATCTGAGTTTCACCAGTTGACTCAGGTGCCGGTGGATGGTGCCGTCGCCACCAAAGAGCAGGATGGCGTCCGCTTGATCCCCGGCGGCGGGCAGTCCGATGCGCCAGTCGATCGCCTCGAGGGCGGGCCCATCTCCCTGGAAGGGCTTGAGGTCTTTCGGAGAACATCCCAGCCCGAAGATGACGGCCGCACGCATACGCGCGCTTGAGAGTAACAGAGTCGGATCGCTTGGCGGGGGGGCGATAAGTCACACGGACCCGAGCAGCCATCCTCAGGCGACGCAATCGTCCGGTTGGCACGATGGTAACCATCCGTCGTATTCCCAAGACGAGAAAAAGTGGCATGATGGATGCCAAGCGCACTCCTGGAGGCGGGTCATGACACTGCAACGGCTAACCAAACTATTGTGCTTGCTTGCAGTAAGCCTGATTCTCGAAAGCTGCGGCGGAGGCGGGACTCCGCCCACGATCATCAGCGCGGCCGCGCCCTCGATTACCACCCAGCCCGCCAACCGAACCGTGACCGCGGGCCAGACCGCTACCTTCTCGGTGACGGCCACGGGAACGACTCCTTTGAGCTACCAGTGGCAGCAGGGCGCCACACCGATATCGGGCGCGACCGCCACCAGCTATACCACGCCTCCAACCACAACCTCCGAAAGCGGGACTCAATTCAGCGTGGTGATCAGCAACGCCATCTCCAACGTCACCAGCGGCGCCGCCACTCTTACGGTGACTGCCGCGCCGCTCGCATCCACCGACGTGCTGACCTATCACAATGACATCGCTCGCACCGGGCAAAATCTGACGGAGACCACACTGACTCCCAGCAGCGTCAATTCAGCGAATTTCGGCAGGCTGGGTTTCTATCCCGTGAAGGGCTTGGTTGACGCCGAACCGCTCTACGCCTCCAATGTCGCGGTTCCCGGCAACGGCACGCACAATCTGCTAATCGTTCCCACCGAGCACGGCTCGGTCTACGCCTTCGACGCGGATTCTGGCACGACCATCTGGCAGGTCTCCACCTTGAAATCGGGCGAGACGACGTCGGATGATCGCGGCTGTGGCAATCTGACTCCCGAAATCGGCGTGACTTCTACGCCGGTGATCGATCGCACCAGCGGTGCAAACGGTACGATTTACGTGGTGGCCATGTCGAAAGATGCATCGGGCAACTACTACCAGCGCCTGCACGCGCTCGATCTCGCGCTCGGCGCCGAACTGTTCGGTGGGCCGGTCGATATCCAAGCGACCTATCCCGGAATCGGCGACAACACCCACAACGGAAATGTCGTCTTCGATCCCGGCCAGTACATGGAACGCTCGGCCCTGCTCCTGCTGAATGGCGTGATCTACACGGGCTGGGCATCGCACTGCGACAACCGTCCCTACACGGGATGGATCATGGGCTACAGCGAATCCACGCTGGCGCAGACCAGCGTGCTGAATGTCACGCCCAACGGCAACGAAGGCGCCATCTGGATGTCCGGAGCCGGCCTCGCTGCCGACAGTTCCGGCAATATCTATTTTCTAGATGCCAACGGCGTCTTCGACACGACTCTGAACGCCAGCGGTTTTCCCAATGAAGGCGACTACGGCAATGCCTTCATGAAGCTCTCAACCTCCGGCAACCAACTCGCCGTAGCCGATTACTTCGAGATGGACAACGGAGTAGCGGAGAGCGACAGCGACATCGATCTGGGCTCCGGTGGCATGATCGTTCTGCCCGATCTCAGCGACGGCTCAGGCAACACCTGGCACCTCGCGGTCGGTGCCGGCAAAGATTCGAACCTCTACCTGGTCAATCGCGACTCGATGGGCAAGTTCAGCGCAAGTAATATCAACAACATCTATCAGGAACTCGCGGGAGCGCTGCCCGGAGGCGTCTGGGCGATGCCCGCATATTTCAACAACACCGTCTACTACGGATCGGTAGGAATCCCCATCCTGGCCTTCAGCATCACGAATGCGAAACTATCAACCACCGCAACCTCGCAGACCGCTAACGCCTTCGCCTATCCCGGAGCCTCGCCCAGTGTCTCGGCCAACGGCACGAGCAACGGAATTGTCTGGGCCGTCGAGAACACCAACCCGGCCGTATTGCACGCCTACAACGCCACGAACCTGAACGAACTCTACAACAGCAACCAGGCCAGCGGCGGCCGCGACCAGTTCGGCAACGGCAACAAGTTCATCACCCCAATGATCGTGAACGGCAAAGTGTTTATAGGAACGCCAGATGGCGTGGCCGTCTTCGGCGTGCTCCCGTAGAAGCAGGGAAGAAAAAGCCTGTGGCAAAACAAGCCATGTGGGGACAGCCGCCCTCGGCTGTCCAGCTGGGCGAAGCCCAGCAGCAGCGCTCTTCACAACTGCAAAGCGCGAGCGAAGGGATTCACAAACGGCTTTTTCCATAACCACAGATACTCAGTCCAGTCGCGCACCAGCCCTGCCCTCACCGGATTCTCCAGCAAATAAACTGTCTTCGCGTCGAGGCTCTCTGAAGATCGCAGTACATGATCAAAAGACTCAGCCTGCCAAACGCGTCCCTTGCGGCGGAGCAACTTGTTCACTTTGTGAGCCGAAGCCCCTTTGACGGCATCCATGATGTCGGCCAGCGAGTAAACCTCCATTGCCGACTGGTTGATTAGCGGCGTGAAGATCATGTGGACATGATCCGGCATCACGACCGCGACACGTAGATCGAATCTCGTTCCGTTGTCGTGCAGACAGCATTCGAGAACGCTGGAACGCACACGCTTAGGAAGAATCCATCGATGATCGGTGCAGAATGTTACGAAATGCCGCCTGTCATCGCACTGAAGATGCGGCAGTTGTCGACGATAGAAAGCCTGCGGCATAGGGTTGTGCATGTGGGGACAGCCGCCCTCGGCTGTCCAGCGGAGCGAAGCTCCGCTGGGTTTTGATTGTAGTGTCGAAGCTGACGGTGTCGAGGGTTTTTGAGCGAGGTATCTAGAAATCCGTGCCAACTCGGGAATTTGAGAAGCTGGAGGCTGCCGGCGAGCTGTCGCTCGCCCGGACAGCCGAGGGCGGCTGTCCCCACACGAATCGGAACGCTACCGGCACCGGTTTGTGTTACGTCTCGATCAGGGCTTCCTTGATCTTCTTTCCAACCCTGATGGGCAGCCTGAATACGCGCTCCCCTCGAAATACGATAGGGAGGTGCGGAGACGACCAGACCTCACCACGATCTTTGCCTGGTCGCAAAAGCTCCACTGAGGAGGCCTTGATCTTTCTCACTGCATCAGTGGCTGACTCTGCGAGGCCACAGGCAACCAGCAGGCGGTCGAGGCGCACCCACAGGTAAATATCGCCACTCGCTGGCGGAGCCCCGTCCTCTTTCACCTTCTCATACTTTACCGCCTGGTACGGAACTCGAATAACATCGATCGATTCCGGAATTTTATTTCTCTGCAGATCCCTCTCGCGCAGCTTCCCCCAATCCCCTCCCGCCTTCTCCGCCGCCTCAGCCGAATGAAAATCCCCCACGATCCTTTGCGCCAGCTCCTTCTTCGCCTGCATCGGATGCGCTTCGCGCTTCATCTTCTCGATGTCGGCCACCTGCACGTCCGTCAGCAGCTCGTAATACCTCCACATCATCTCGTCCGAGATCGACATGATCTTCCCGTACATCTCGAGCGGCGGTTCATGGATCCCAATCGCATTACCCAACGACTTCGACATCTTCTGTACGCCGTCAAGGCCTTCCAGAATCGGCGTCGTCAGCACCACCTGCGACTCCTGCCCATAAGCCCGCTGCAACTCGCGGCCCACCAGCAAATTAAATTTCTGGTCAGTTCCGCCGAGTTCGACATCGGCCTCGAGAGCGACCGAGTCATATCCCTGCACCAGCGGATACAGCAACTCATGCACAGAAATCGGCTTCTCATTCTTGAATCGTTGATGAAAGTCCTCGCGTTCCAACAGCTGCGAAACCGTGTACTTCGCCATCAAGCGGACAAAATCGTCAGCTGTGAATGCGCCCATCCAGCGCCGGTTGAAGTCGATCACCGTCTTCTGCGGATCGAGAATCTTGAACACTTGCGCCTTGTAAGTCTCGGCATTCGCCTCAATCTGCTCACGCGTGAGCGGAGGGCGCGTTGCAGAGCGCCCCGTCGGGTCGCCGATCATTCCCGTAAAGTCGCCGATCAGAAAGATTGCCGTGTGGCCGAGATCTTGAAAATGTTTCAGCTTGCGCAGAACCACGGTGTGCCCAAGATGCAGGTCGGGGGCCGTCGGGTCCATGCCGAGCTTCACCCGCAGCGGCTTGCCCGTGGCGCGTGACTTCTCCAGTTTGGCGCGCAGATCGGCCTCGCGGATAATTTCCGCCGACCCCTTCTTGAGATACGTGAGCTGTTCCTCGACCGGTGCAAAGGTTGACATGGGAAAGGACATTATAAGGAATGCAGAGGGCAGAAGTCAGAATGCAGAAGTTAGAATGAGCTCTGCACCGTGTGAGCCCTGTGACGGCGTCGAATATCCATATACGAAAGGCGACTGCGGCCGACGTTCCCCGCTTGCGGGAAGTGATCGAGGCTTCAGTGCGAGGTTTGCAGGCGGAGGACTATTC
>Ga0116121_1000438_pt1 | contig 21566 bp, 16 predicted proteins | sample June2015DPH_13_1_FD_89725 | JGI IMG/M metagenome (GOLD analysis project Ga0116121, IMG submission 89725) | Peatland microbial communities from SPRUCE experiment site at the Marcell Experimental Forest, Minnesota, USA - June2015DPH_13_10 | ecosystem: Environmental > Terrestrial > Soil > Wetlands...
CGGTCAGCGGCAGTACGGTCGTGGTGGGCGCGCCTGGGTACCCTGCGACTGGCCCGAATGGCTCTCAGGGAGCGGCGTACGTATTCGTCCAAAGTGGTGGAACGTGGAGCCAACAGGCGGAGCTAACGGCATCCGACGGCGCGGCATATGACCAGCTCGGCTCCTCCGTCGCGCTCAGCGGCAATACGGTCGTGGCGGGGGCACCTTGCTATGCGGACTGCCAAGGAGCGGCGTACGTGTTCGGCGAAAGCGGCGGAACGTGGAGTCAGCAGGCGGAGCTGCTCGCTTCCGACGGCGCGGCTCGGGACAACTACGGTTATTCGGTCGCCGCTAGCGGCAGCACGCTGGTGGTGGGGTCCCCTCACCACATGGTCGGCTCGAATGTTACTCAGGGAGCGGCGTACGTATTCGTGGAAAGCGGCGGAATGTGGAATCAGCAGACGGAGTTGTCGTCGTCCGATGGCGTGGCATATGACTTCTTCGGCTATTCCGTCGCGTTCAGTGGCAGCACGGTCGTGGCGGGGGCCCCTGAGCACCCGTACAACGTTATGTTGTCGGCTCCAGGTCCCGGAGCAACGTATGTGTTCGTCGAAAGTGGCGGAACGTGGAGTCAGCAGGCGGAGCTGACGGCTTCCGACGGCGCGGCAAATGACTGGTTCGGCCATTCCGTTGCGCTAAGCGGCAGCACGTCCGTGGTCGGAGCCCCTTATAAAGCAGTCGGCTCGAATAGCGGGCAGGGGGCGGGGTACGTGTTCGGGTCATCGGCGCCGAGCTTCACGCTGACGGCCAGTCCGAACAGTTTGAGCGTGGCGCAAGGCAGCCAAGGGACGAGTACGATCACGATCACGCCGGAGAACGGTTTCAGCGGCAGCGTGTCGTTTTCGGCTTCGGGCTTGCCGAGTGGGGTAACAGCGGCCTTCGATCCGAATCCGGCAACCAGCACGAGCACGCTGACGCTGACCGCGAGCGGGACGGCGACGACGGGCACGGCAACGGTGACCGTGATCGGCACCTCGGGCAATTTGACGCAGAACACGACGCTGATGCTGACGGTGATGGGGCCGAGCTACGCGCTGACGGCCAGTCCGAACAGTTTGAGCGTGGCGCAAGGCAGCCAGGGGACGAGTACGATCACGATCACGCCGGAGAACGGTTTCAGCGGCAGCGTGTCGTTTTCGTCTTCGGGCTTGCCGAGTGGGGTAACAGCGGCGTTCAATCCGAATCCGGCAACCAGCACGAGCACGCTGACGCTGACCGCGAGCGGGACGGCGACGACGGGCACGGCAACGGCGACCGTGATCGGCACCTCGGGCAATTTGACGCAGACCACGACGCTGACCTTGACAGTGACGTCGGCCTCCTCGGGGGATTTCACGATCGGTGCCAGTCCGACGACGGTGACCATCAGCTCGCCGGGCCAGACGGGGACGACGACGATTACGATTACTCCGAGCGGGGGATTCGGCCAGACTGTCACTTTCACGGGAGCCAGTTGCGGCGGGTTGCCCACGGGCGCGAGTTGCTCGTTCAATCCGGGGAGCGTAACACCGAATGGTGGGCCAGCAGGCACCACGCTGAGCTTTGCGACCACGGCGGCATCCGCGGCTATTCCACGCTGGCCGCTCGGAGGCAGGCAGGGTATCTTCTTCGCGCTGGCGGTTCCGGGCCTGCTCATTCTGGGAATGGGCGGCGCAGGGAAATGTAGATCCGGATTCGGCGGGACGGTGCTGCTCGCACTGCTGGTGGGATTTTCGCTGGTCAGCTTCAACGGCTGTGGCAGCAGCAGCGGAGGAGGTGGCGGCGGCGGTGGTAGTGGCGGAACGCCAGCGGGCACTTATCCGATCACGGTGACGGCTACGGCCGCAGGTTTGTCACATTCCACGACGGTCACCCTGACCGTCCAGTGACTCGCTGAAGAATGCAGGAGGTGCTGAAGAAGATAAATGCCCCCACGCAACTACGATCCGCCCAGCATCTTGTTCACATCGGCGTATGGCATTGCATCCGTCAGAGCGCTATAGGTCCCTGCCGACTTCAACTCCTCCGCGGCTCGCCGAAGCAAGCCCAGCGTCGCCCGCATAAATCCCGAGCCGACGCTCACCCGTGCCACGCCCAGCTTTTCCAGATCTGCGATCGAAGGTGTCCCCGGCGCCGCAAGGATGTTCAGCGGGCACGCGATGTCTTTTGCCATGCGCGCGATGGTCGCTGCATCGTTGAGACCTGGCGCGAACACGCAATCTGCTCCCGCATCGCGAAACGCAGTAAGTCGCCGCAAAGCCTCCCAATAAGTCGCATCGGGATTGCCACCCGGCAGCAGGTACACATCGGTGCGCGCATTCACAACGATCGGCACATGCAGTTGCGCCGCCGCCTCACGCGCTGCTTTGATTTTCTCCACGACCAGTTCCAATTGAAGCAGCGGCTGATCCCGCCGGTGGCTGGCATCCTCAAGGTTCATCCCGACCGCGCCCGCCTCGATCACCTCGCGCGTAGTGCGCGCGATCTCCTCCGCGCTCGATCCGTATCCCGACTCGATATCCGCAGTGACGGGCACTTTTACCGCGCGCGCAATCCGTCCGATGCGGGCAATCATCTCCTCGCGTGCAATGCGCTGACCGTCGGGATACCCCAGCGAAAACGCAATGCCCGCCGAGGTGGTTGCGATTGCCGGGAACCCCGCCTCTTCAAAAATCCGCGCGCTCACTACATCCCACGCATTGGGCAGCACCAGCGCGCCCGGACCGCGATGCAGGGTCCGGAATTGAATCGCCTTCTCGGTCTGAGCGGTCATTTATTTGTTCTGAGCTTTCTCTCGCATCTTCGCCACAAAACTTGGCACGTGCACCACCGCGCGTCCCACTGTTCCCCGCCCGATTTCCTGTGTGCCATCGTCGGCCGTTACCCGCATGATGTAGAACCTCCCGTCAAATGACTCCAACTCCGCCCGCGCGTGAATCCGCATGCCGATTCCGCTGGCCGCCCGGTGTTCCACGTGAATCGAGATGCCCACCGTGATCTCGCCTTCGTCGCAGAAAGGCTGCAAGGCATGAAAGCAAGCCGTCTCCATAAGCCGAATCATATCGGGAGTCGAATACACCGGCGGCAACTCCGGATGATGCGCCGCCAGCGTGTGCTGCCGGTCTACGATTTCTTCCGCCTCGCCCATTACGCCGATAGGAATGTGTCGCGCCATAAGGTATTTCCTCAGAAAGTCTATCGCATCGTCTTGCTACAATTGATTAGAGTTTCCTGCCTGTGGTGGGCCATTCAGCCTTTTTGCGTATGCAGACTTTCAACGAGCATTTCGACGTAGTCGTGGTCGGAGCTGGTCATGCCGGATGCGAAGCCGCGATGGCTGCCGCTCGCATGGGCCTGAAGACCGCCCTTTACACGCTCAACGTCGATCTGATTGCCCAGATGTCCTGCAACCCCGCTATCGGAGGCATCGCCAAAGGCCATCTAGTTCGCGAAGTCGATGCTCTAGGCGGGATCATGGGAGAAATCACCGACGCCGTTGGAATCCAGTTTCGCCTGCTCAACACCTCCCGCGGTCCCGCCGTCTGGTCGCCCCGTGCCCAGTGTGACAAACAGGCCTACCGCCTGAAGATGCGCGAGGTTCTCGAGTCGCAGCCGAATCTGACGATCAAGCAGGCCGAAGTCGCGGATGTGATCATCGAGCCATCAGCCGTCAGCCATCAGCCGTCAGCCCTCAGCGATCAGTCCGGCAGAGAAACAACTGGCCACTGGCCACTGACCACTGGCCACTGCATTCAAGGCATTCTCCTGCGCGACGGACGCCGCGTCTCCGCTCGCGCCGTCATCATCACCACTGGCACGTTCCTCAATGGTCTCATCCACTGCGGAGAGCAGCAATATCCTGCCGGACGCTCGGGTGAACCCGCCGCTGTCCTGCTCGGCGAATCTCTAAAAAAACTCGGCCTTCGCGGATGCCGCCTCAAGACCGGAACTCCTCCGCGTCTCGACGGCCGCACTATTGACTGGTCCAAGTTTGAAATCCAGCCCGGTGATGCCGATCCCACTCCCTTCAGCTTCCGCACGCACCAGGTGGCACACCACGACAGCCAGGTTCCGTGTTACATCGCCTTCACCACCGAAGAGACACACCGCGTCATCCGCGAGAACGTTCATCGCTCGCCGATGTACAGCGGACAGATTCAATCCATTGGCCCGCGCTACTGCCCGTCGATCGAAGACAAAATCGTCAAGTTTCCCGATAAAACGACCCACCAGCTTTTCCTCGAGCCCGAGGGCTTGAATACTCACGAAATCTACGTCAACGGCATGAGCACCAGCCTGCCCATCGACGTGCAACTGGCGATTCTCAAATCCATCCCCGGACTCGATCAAGCCGAGATGATGCGCCCCGGCTATGCCATCGAGTACGATTCCATCGACCCCACCGAACTGAATCGCACGCTCGAAACGAAAAAAATTCCAGGCCTGTTCCTGGCTGGTCAAATCAATGGAACCTCCGGCTATGAAGAAGCTGCCTGCCAGGGCATCATGGCCGGAATCAACGCCGCGCTGAAAGTGAAAAACGAGCCGCCTCTCATCCTCGACCGCACGGAAGCCTATACGGCTATTCTCATCGACGACCTCATTTCGAAAGGCACGAACGAACCCTACCGCATGTTCACTTCGCGTGCCGAGTTCCGCCTGCACCTGCGGATCGATAACGCCGACCGTCGCCTCACTCCGCACGGCCACCGCGTAGGCCTGATCAGCGACCAAGCCTGGCACGATTTTCAGAAGAAGCAGCTGCGTCTGGAAGAAATGAGGAAATTGCTTGAAACAACGAAGCTGACCACAGCCATGGTCGATCAGATCGTGCCGAGCGATTCCGTGGAAACCGACCTCAGCTCCGCTTTCGGACAGCCATTGGCGCAACTGCTCAAGCGCCCGGAAATGGCGATCGAGAACCTGGCGCCACTTCTCCAAGGCCTCGCAACTGGGTTCTTTGAAAGGAGTTCCTCGGCGGCCTCTGCGAACTCGGCGGTGAACGGCCTTTCTTCCGAAGTCCGCAACGAACTGAAATCCATCGAGACCGAAATCAAGTATGCCGGATACCTCGACCAGCAGCAGCGGGCCATTGACCGCCTGAAGAAATCCGAGCAGCGCCGCATCCCCGAATGGTTCGATTATAAGAATGTCAGCGGCCTCTCCCGAGAAATGCAGGAGAAACTCGGCAAAGTCGCTCCGCAGACCCTCGCCCAGGCCTCCCGCATCCCCGGCGTCACTCCCGCCGCCGTATCGCTCATTAACGTCTATATTGAAATTCAGGCGCGCCGCCGCGACCAGGCGACGGCGCTGTAGATATGCTCGCCCGCTGGAATTGACTTACGGGCGGTTCTCTTCCCGTTGAGCACGCGCCGCGCGTGAAATCCCGACGAGCGCATCGGCTACCGTCAGCCAGAGCAGCAATCCGAAGGAGAGTCCGACGGCGCTCAGCCGGGCTGACGGGCTCGAGATCAGCGCGCCACCTAGGCCGATCGCGCATCCCAGAATTCCAGTCACGTTGTAGGAAGGCCGCTGGAATAGTGCCGCCAGTGGGAAGAAATGCAGCGCCACGATAACCGCGACCGCAGGCGCAATGAAATTCGGGAGATGCACGATATTGAGAACGGCAATGGCGGCAACGATTGAGCCCCACTGGATAGCGTGGATTCTGCCAAAGCGCCGCCCGATTTGACGGCCGAGCGCGGCTTGCTCGGCACTAGGTGGTGGCGCATTCCGCGAAATACGGGCTACCCGCACCGCCATCACTGCCAGCCAGATGGCGAGCACAACGCCCAGCAATGGCACCCCGACGCGCATCCACGCCGGAAAAAATCGGCCACCGGAAAACCCCGCCAAAAACCAGAAGATGCCGAAGACGAACATGACCGCCGAGCCAAGCGTCATGCCTGTCAGCGCCCTTGGGCTCGTCGAGGAAATGGATTCCACCATTATTTAGCATACCTCTTTCTCCACCGCCGCGCGCAACTCCTCATATGGCATCGCTCCCTGGCGGTACATCGCCACTTTCCCTATTCAATATCGCGAGCGTAGGGGGCATACTCGCACCGCGGATATTCAAGTTCTCCTTGCTCAGGCCCGCCGCCGCGACCAAGCGACGCGCTGTAGATATGTTGCTTAGCAGGCTGCGGAAAAACTCACGTATGCTTGCGCCACCGTGGAAGAGCGCAGTCGCCTGCTTTTCATGTCGGCTTCAGCCGCCGAGGGTAACTGCGGCCGGCAACGGAACTCTTTCCGCAGTCTCCTACGCTGTCGCCGCGCGGCTCCGTCCGTTCGTCTTGCTGTTGTACATCAGCTCATCGGCCCGTTTGATGAGACCTTCGGGCGTGTCATCGGGCAGCACCAGCGTGCCTCCGATCGAGACCGACATGGAAACGGTGGAGCCGTCGCTGCTGGGGAACGAGGTTTGCGCCACCAGGATGCAGCAGCGGTCCGCCAGCCCTCTCAGAATCTCGCTATCGACGTGGCGGACGACCGCGATGAATTCGTCGCCGCCCCAGCGCCCGACGATGTCGGTGTTCCGCAGCGCCCCCGTCAGAGTTTTGGCCACTTCCTGCAGGGCGAGGTCGCCCGTGGCGTGACCGAAATTGTCGTTGATTGCCTTGAAGCGGTCGAGGTCGATGACCATCACTCCAAAGGGATCCTTGTGGACCTGGTATTCGCTCAATGCCGTCTGCAGAGACATCTCCGCGTAACGTCGATTCGGCAACTGGGTGACCTGGTCGAGAAAAGCGAGACGCTCCATCTCCGCGGTCTTGCGCCGCGCGGCATGTTGGGCCGTATTGTCGCTGAAGATCTCCACGGCGCCGATCACCGCGCCGCCCTCGTCGCGAATGGGCTCTACGCGCACCGACACCGGAACGCGCCGCCCCTGTTTGTGACGCAAGAAAACCTGTGCCGCGTGCGAGCCGCCGTCGCCCACGCTGGCGGTCAAAGGACAACCGTCCTGGCATAAGTGGTGTCCCTCGTAATCCACGTGACACAAGGTATCGTCCTGGCAACAGCGGCCCACGATTTCGTCGGCCTTGTAGCCGCTGAGGCGAAAGGCGCCTTCGTTCCAGTAGAGAATGCGGCGATCGCGGTCGACAAAGTAAACGCCATCACTCATGTGGTCGAGCAGCTCTTTATAGAACTTCGGGTCGGTAGGAGGCAAAGCGCTTCTCAGCTTTCTCGGGTCGTATCGTACGGCTCCCCGCCCTTAGCAGATCGGTACAAAGCCGGTCTGACTTTAGCCCGTGCGACCACCGGCCTGGCACGATCCGGGACCGGAGACTCAGACGATCGCGCTATTCAGCGAGCGGTTGCTTTCTCCACCGCCGCCCGCAACTCCTCATATGGCATCGCCCCCGGATGGTACATCGCCACCTGCCCCCCACGATTCAGCACCACCAGCGTCGGAGTTGTGCTCGCTCCATAAGCATTGAAGTTCTGCTTGCTCAACGGTACTGGCATATCCAGCAGGCCCGCATAGTATCGTTGCCGCACCGACTCGATGTAACTACGCTCCTGCTCCGGCGTGGCCTCATTCCCTTGCGCCGCATATCCGTAGAGTTGTGTAGGACCAATGACGATCAACCCTTGCGGACCAAACTCCTGCCGCAACCTCGCGATCACCGGGACCTCCGCTTTGCAGTCCACGCACCAGTGCGCCCAGAAAAACAGCAGCACCGGCGACCCCTTCAGCGCTGCCAGCGTCGGAGGCTTCGGCCCCAGATACTGCGTCGCCTGCAGCGGCGGAGCCGCCCGGCCAACCAGCGCCAGCATATTCAGATTCTTCTGGAGCCGCGGTGCGATCGTCGTCGTTCCATACCGCGCCAGCCCCGACCGCAGCAAGTGCACCGCCGCGTCCTGCTGTCCTTTTGCCGCCATTCCCTGCGCGAGGACTTCATAAGCCGCTCCCAGCGCGGTTGCCAAATGTGGGTCGGAATCCAGCTTGTGCGGCGTTCCCGCGACTTGTTGCTCGCTCAGAGTGCGCGCCTCCCGCGCCCATGTCTCCGCTCGATCCCACTGCCTCGCCGCCACCGCTCCTCGCGCCGTCCAGGAAAGCGCCTCCAGATATTCCGAGGTCGCGCCTCGCTGCGCCTTGTAACTTTGCAATTCCGCCTCGGCCGCCGAAAATGCGCCTTGCGCCACCTGCGCGCGCACATCGTTGATCAGGTCGCCTTGGCCCCATAATGAAATGCAAAGAATCATTCCAGCGCAAACCACTCCCCACATCATTTGAATCCGCATGATTCGATGATGTCTGAGCCTCGGCAAAGTTGCAAATGGGCAGCCGCTGGCTAGTCCCCTAAGGTTCCGGTCAAGGACAATGATCGAAGCTATAGAAGGAACTAGCGCGGAAAGACTCAAGCAAGGGACGAAGGGCGACGCATGGGAACCAAGATCAATCGCGAAGAGTCAGCCAGTTCACGCAGCCAGAGGGCTCGATGCAGAGCCGTATTGTTCCCCCGCTCGGGCAAGCAGTCCCATCACTTCCTGAAAGGTTGCGATCTCAAGATTCGTCAGGAATCGAATCTGCGCCAGCCCTTCCAAAACCGCGTCGGAGGGGCAAAACAGTTTCAATTGAACTTCATTCTCTCGCGCCCAGTGCTCCAGGAACACCAGCATCCCCAATCCGCCGCCGCCAATGCCATCCACTTCGGACATATCCAGAATGATGACCGGCGTGTCCTGAGCTTGCACAGTATCCCGTAGCTTGAACACCGCATCGCTATGGACGATCCGTCCGCTGCATTCCACGACTGCCAACTTAGCGAAATTTTCCACTCGTATTCGCACCATGCCGTTGCCTCCCAGCCCAATCATCGATCCTGGGTGCAATCACTCGGCCAAGCTATAACACCTTATTTTTCAACCCTATACGCGAGAATCACGAGTTGGCGTGGGAATTTTCGGTAGGTCCCAGTGGAATCTCTTCCTACAGCAAACCCCTAACCCGCCTGACTTGCCCCATGGGACGCGCCCGTCCCCACAAGCCTTTCGTAACCGCAAATCTTCTGGAAACCCCCATTGGGAATTGGGTACAATATAGGCGCGTTTGACTTTGCGGTTGTCAGCAGTACCCCGCTTTACAGCGTGACCTGCCTGCACCATCCTGCGAGTTCCAGCGCATACTTCAACAAAAGGAACACAGTAACACCATGGAAACAGGAACAGTAAAGTGGTTCAACGATGCCAAGGGCTATGGATTTATCAGCCGCCAGAACGGTGAAGACGTATTCGTGCACTTCTCCGCCATTCAGGCCAATGGTTTCCGCAGCCTGCAAGAAGGACAACAAGTTCAGTTCGACGTAGTGAAAGGCCCCAAAGGCTGGCAGGCAGAGAACGTCAAAGGCGTCTAACCACTTCCACAATTCGCGGATGTAAGGAAAGCGGCCCCAAAGGCCGCTTTTCTGTTTGACTTTGGATCGCGCAGCCCGCTAACGCTGCGATCATGCCGCTCCCTGATGACCGGCTTCAGCCGGCGCTATACCGCCGCCTCCGCCTCAGCTACGGTCGCGTAAAACTTGAAAAAACTCTCGACCCGCGTGACCTCAAGAGCCTGGTGGATGCGCTGATTCACGCCCACCAGACCGAGAGTCCGGCCGTCCTTCTGCCGGCTTACATACGCTCCTACCAGCGCCCCAATCCCGGCTGAATCCGCGAGTGGAACGGCTGTGAAGTCCAATATGAGCGCACGCGCTGTGTCGGCTCGCACCTTGTTTTGAAAGCCGAATACATTCATCAGTGTAAGCGGCCCCGCGAGCCGCAGAACATGTATCCCTTCTTTGGAACCAGCAACTTCCTCGATAACCATTGGCTGATCAGGCATAGAGAGAAATGTTAACGGCGAATGAACGCCCCGGTTATTAAAACCGTGTGAATTCTTGCCAGCTCCGGCAGACCGGCTGGGTGCCCAACCTTCGCGATTATCGAAATGTGGGATTTCGCAGCTCAGGCCGCCGGCACTCAGGCCGCCGGCAATGGCTCCGGAGTCGTTTGCGGCTGCCTCTTCTTCCTCAGGATCGCCGCCGAGATCAGCGTGATGACCAGCCCCACCGGGAATGGCTCGATGAACGTCATCGCCCCATTGATCAGCGGATTCGCATACATCTCCTTATATTTCTTCACTTGCTCCAGCTGCGCGGCAATCGCGGCCGAACTCGCGCCCGACGCTTGCAGCTTCGCCACCGCTTGCGCGCCATATTTGTCCCAGAAGCCCGGCAGGAAGTTGTAGTACAGAATTTCCCACGTTGCCACGTAGAAGAGGCACGAGATTACCGTGATCGAGATCCCGATCGTGAACGCTCTCCCGAACGTGATCTGCCCGTTTCCGACATTGTTCCGGTACGAGCGAATGCCGAAAAACACCAGCAGAAACGACAGCACAATCGACGTGTAGCCGAGGACATAGCCCCGTTCCGAGCCGATCCGATCCAGGAGCGGCAGCGTGGCCACCATCATCAGCGCCGAAACCGCGCCCGAAATCAGCCCGAATACCAGTATGGTCTTTTTCATCTGTGTCTCCTGGTCAAATGGTCGGATTGTAATCCCCGGTTGCAGACGCACCATACCGCATCATGCCGGGCCTTTGTCGTCATCCTTTCGGGTGATTTTGCGTATCGTGATGAAAAATCACTCGTTCGGGTGAGAGAGACTCATGGCAGCAGCCCGAATTCCTTGCCCAGCTGCACGGCCTGCGTTCTCCGCCGCGCCCCGAGCTTGTCGAAAACCCGGCTGGAGTGGGTTTTGACCGTGTTCTCGCTCACGAACAGTTTCTCGGCGATCTCGCGGTTGCTCATCCCTTGGGCGATCAGTTCCAGGATCTCCATTTCGCGCGATGTAATGCTCAGGTCCTCCCGCTTCTTTTTGTTCGGAATAAAGGGCCCCGCCGGGACCTCCCGCATCACCGCAACCTCGTTAACTTCGATTTCCTTTACCACGACTTCCTTTACAACGACCGTCTCCCGCTTCCCCGTGAGCCGGAGGCCAAGCCATATCCCGAGCACGGCAAACGTCGCCGCGATCAGGCCGCCATAGATTTCAATGGAATGGTCGATAACCAGGAACCGGTACTCCGACCACTTAAGCAAGGCAATGAGGAGCCCGCCAATCACCCCATAGATCAGCACATGCCGCTTCATAGTCCCCCAAGCCGTGAACGATTCCAGCCAAGACTATCCCGCGCCTAACATCTCCAGCAAGGGCTGCCTTAGCACCAACCACCGGAAAAGGGAGTTTTGTTTGGGCGTCCCGCGTGGTTTTCGATATTTGAATTCTGCAGCTACTCAGGCAGCCATAGTGAGAACGGAAACGAAGTGCCCGATCCTGCACTTGAGTAATCGCAGCTAAGTCAGGGCGGTCAGAATCTCAATGTATCCGGTCAATCGGCTCAGCGGCCTCACTTGCGTTCCTGGGTGGTGGGGGGCTGCGGGGGACGGTTCGGCAGTTTTCAGCTTGGCAAGAGACTCATCCACGCGCTTTTTAAAATCACCAGCATCGTTACGTTCGACCCCGGTGTAGGTTGTTTGCGTCTGCATATCGCAACCGTCGCCTGTGGCATTCAGGACAACGGAATTGATGCGCCTGCCAGAGAAGAAACTACCGATGATATAGGAAGCGGTCATTTCCCCATTGTCAATTCCAACGATGGCATATTTTCCTGAGTTCTTCAGCGTATCCTTCACCGCCGGCCAGAGCGTGCTACACGGGACGGGATAAGAATCCTTGTGGAGCTTCGCGAACGCCGGGGCGACGAGAAAAAAACTCAAGAGGACAACGGCGCCGTTTCTCACCAGGGAATCTCCGCAATTATCTGAGAAGGCAGCAGGGTATCACGGGGAACTTCGCTATACAGTCCCGAACAATCCCGAACAGGCCAGGAGAACGGTGTGCCCGCGCGAGTCCAGGTCCGCTTACCTCGCCGCCGAGCTCGGCCCCGCTGACTCGATCGGCATCAACTCAACTGAGCACGCCGAACTTCCGCAGCTCACCTGGCCGCGGCGGACAATCTTGATCGACGATGCATCCGGAAACCGGACGGGGAAGTCTTTGTCTCGCATCTGCTCTCCGGCGGAACGCAGGCTCTCATCGCCTTCGACGAATTCGGCGCGCTCCGGCCGAGGCGAACCATCGAAGACCAGGTTGAATCGCGCGGAAGCCGTCGTGCTCGTAGTCGTTCCCGAATTTATCTGCCCCAGCTTCACCGTGCGGGACTGCACGAGCTCGAGCGTTGCGTCCGCGATTTCTTTTTGCGCGGCACTCGCATCCGGAAAGAGCTTTTCGAGATGTTCGCGCGAGTTCTTCACGTCGCTCCCGCCCGCCGCCACGGCGAGCGCGTACAGGTGGCGCGCCTTCTCAGGCTGTCCCTGCTTTTCGTAGGCCTGCCCCAGCCGATTCGCAACCGTGCCCGACTGGCTCAGCAGCCAGGCTGAATTCAGAAACTGCATTGCGGCCAGGTTTTCTCCGCGAATGTACTTCGCCCATCCCATGCGCGCCCATGCCAGCGACACCAGATTCATGGCTGAAAACGCCGATGGCCCGAGCCGGTCGAACTCGCCCGAATCAAATTGCCCGCCAATGTCGTAGAGCACCTGCTGCGCGTCGCTCTCGGTTTGAGCTGGATTGATGTTGGTCTTTAACGCGTCCGCGAAAATATCGGTGCCCGAATCACCGCCCGCGCTTCCCGTGAGGCCGCTCATCAACTCCTGCGCCTGCGACGTTTCTCCGAGCTTCGTATAAACCTGCGCCAGTGCCAGCTTCGTTTCGGGATCCGCCGGAGGGATGGCGGCCGCCGCTTCCAGTTCGGTGCGGGCATCGGCATTCTTGCCTAAGCGCGCCAGCAGCAATCCCAGGTTTTTGTGGGGCTCTCTCTCATACGGGGTAATTGTCAACTGCTTACGATAGGCTGCAATGGCATCATCGGTCTTTCCGGCCTGTTCGAGTTCCAGCGCCAGTTCGCCATTCGCGCTCTTATGATTGGGATCCATCAGGATCTGCAACTGGAATGCGGCGATCGCGGCCTGGTGATCGTTGGCTCCGGCGTATGCGAGGCCCAAGTCGTACCAGCCGTCTTTCAGGCTGGGATGGGGGCCGGCATCCGCGTCCACGGCCCGTTTGAGCAACTCGATCGCCCTGCGATAATCCTTGCTCTCAAGCGCCGTCACTCCCGCTCGCTGCAATTCTGCCGGAGTGCCTTCCATCTTCGAAGCCGATTCGGTGCCATGCCCGGATGGCGTTGAGATTGTGCACGAAAGCAACTGATCGTCGTTGCTGCGGGTCACATTGCGAAACGACTCGTAGTCCGCCCGCCGAGACGCCGAGACTTCATTCACCTTCACACTTAACTTGCGCTCACCTTCGAGGACAGCCTGCTTGGAGGAAGAAACGCTGAGCGAGTAAGTCGACGAATACTCGCCATAATCCCGCGACATCTTCACGGCAAGCGGAGTGTGCACGGTGTAATTGGAAGGAAACTCCAGGCGCACCTTGTAATCCACGTCTCCTGCCGGGCCGATGTCGATTGGTTCGGTGTTCTTGCTGGATGCTCGTATCGCAGGAAGGCCCAGCGGCGGAATCGGGCGGAAGTCAACGCTGGCGGAGGGTACGACAAAATACCGGTCAATCTTCAGGTGATATTTCAGGTGGAAGGGCTTCGAGGTGTCTTCGATCGGATCCAGTTGCACGCTGTCCACATCTCCCGGCAATCCCCAACTGGCGGAGACGGCTTTCACGGTGTCGGTCCAGTTCGCTTCCGGAATCTGGCGGAATGCCTCGCGCATCGGCCAATCGCGATCCCCCTGGGCGGTGAATTCCAGCGTCGCATCGAGCCCGCCGTATTCGCTGAATTTTCCATTCAGTGAAAAGTACATGAAGGTTTTGATCGGCGAATCCGCGGGCGTGCGGCGCACTCCACCTTCCGCATCGCCGGAGGCGACGACGGCCAGCTTGTTGCGCAACTGGTAAAGCAGCAGCCCGTAGGGAGTCACTTCCTGCGTGGTATCCAGCCAGGTCAGATTCGTTCCCACCCGGGCGAGCGTGATCACGTGATCGAACTGCGCGGGCGAGGGCTCGTCTTCATCCAGCTTGCGCGAACTGTCGATGAGCACGGGATAACTCTGAATTCCCTCGACCTTCAGCATCGCCGCCAGCAACGTGTGCTTGTCCTTGCAGTCGCCGTAACCGCTCTGGAGAATGTCGGACGCCGCATGCGGCTGGTACCGTCCTACGCCGAGTGAAATGCTGACATACCGAATGTTGAGCGCGACAAAGTCATACAAGCGGCGCGCCTTCTCCTCCGGCGTCGTCGCCCCCTTGGTAACTGCCTCGGCCTGTTTGCGAACGTTGTCGTCCACCGTCACGCGCTCGCCCTGGAGCTGGGCGTACCATTGCTCGATTTGCTTCCAGTCGGTGAATGTCGTGAGTTGCACATCCGGACCGGTTTCCTCCTCGGCATCTTCATCTTTCTGCTTGCCGCGTTCCGGCTCAATTCCCTTCACCACCCACGTGTAGATGCGCCGATCACCGGTGTCCTGAATCTCGGGAGGATGCTTGGGCGTCTTCAATTTCAATTCGCGCGCCTTGGGAACGTCCACTTCCAGGCGGTCCTCATTTACAACGACACCCTTGGGAAACGTGTGCTCATACCAGAAATTTCCGGCAGCCAGCGGAGTCACGATGCGGGTCACCGTGCGGTATTCCAGGGTGTCTCCCGGGCGCAGCGCGGCGACCGAAATATGCCGCTGCCGGTAGTCGCTGTACATGGGAGCTTCTTTCAGAACATCGGGAGCGAAATCCTGTGCGGTCGATTCAGGAGTTACGATCACCTGCCCGTCGGATTTCTTCACGCGGACATACTCGACCTCTAACTTCTCCGTTGCCGAGGAATATCCAAACACTAACTGCCCGAATTCCTTGACACCGGCCTCGCTCTGAATCCGGATGACCGCTTCGGATTCCTCGACGCCGGTTCCGTCATTCTCGAAGCGTGCGCGGTTGAGGATTCGCTCAAAAATCGCCGCTTCCCCGGCGTGGTCATCTTTTTTCGCGGAAGAAACCTGTCCGCGGGCGTTCTGAGTGAGGAGGAGAATGCAGGACGCTCCAAGAGTCGCAACCGAGAGGCCAAAGGCCTTGTACCAACGACGAGTCATCTTGTGGTTCTTTTACGCTGTGGGCGACGTAAAATCAAACGAGCTTTGGGGGTGAACTTGACGAAGCCTATTACGCTGATTGCAGCTTTGATCTGTTTTTGCGCAACCGCGGGCGCGCAGGAACCTCTGTCGATTATCGATATGCCGATGCCCCCGCTCACCGCCGGTACGGATTTCCGCATGCAACTGCATGCCAAGGGCGGGGTCCCGCCTTATGTCTGGAGTGTGGCTGGTGGCGACTTGCCCGAAGGTCTCACCCTGAGCGCGGACGGCTGCCTATGCGGACGCCCCACCAAGCCCGGCACCTTCACCATCGTCCTGAAAGTGGAAGATTCGGGGCATCCCGCTCACCTCATTACCAAGGATCTCCGCGCCACTGTCAGTGCCGCATTGCTGCTCGAGTGGCTCGAAGAGCCGAAAGTCAGAGATAACCGGATCGACGGGTCCGTTCAGGTCTCGAATGGCACCCTGGACACCTTCGATCTCACGGTCGTCATCGAAGCCGTCGCCTCCGACAGTCATCGCGCGACCACTCTTGGGTACCAGCACTTTGACCTCAAGCCGAGGTCCGTCAACATCCCCATCACCTTCGGCAGCACCCTGCCACACGGCGGCTACACCATTCACGTGGATGCCGTCGCTGAAATCCCGCTGAAAAAGAACATTCTTCGCCAGCGCCTTGAGACGCCCAAACCTTTGCAGATCGCAGTCGGTCCTTAGCCTGCTAAGGGTTCGCGCTGCGCGACCTGAGCAGACCGGCCACCCCACAAGTGCCCAGGTCACTTGCTCCTCTGCGCTATCTTTAATTATGCTTATGACGTTGAGCCCCGGCGATTTTTGATCAACGCTCGCGAGGCCCTGATTTCTTGCATGGAGCTTTTTCTCAATCTTTGCTGGCTCGCACTGCTGCTGCCTGCATACGCGCTGTGGCAGCGGCGAACCTCGAGTGACCGGTCTCAACGTGGATCGCTCATATTCGTCTCCACGCTCGGATGCGTGCTGGTTCTGCTCTTTCCGGTAATCTCTGCCAGCGATGATCTTCATGCCATCAGTCAGGCCATGGAGGAGTCGAAGCCCTCGGTGCGGGGCGACCATTGCACTGGCGCGCATTCCGCTGACCGTGCGCCGCAGCTCGCGTTACACATGTCCGATTCTCCGAGAGCCACCTTCGAGCAAGTCGGAACGGTGCCCTCTTTCGCGCCGCACTCGCACGGAACCCTTTTTGCGTCCGCTCCTACAGGGCGCGCGCCCCCTCGGGGAATTCCCGTCTCTCTCTGATCTTCAATCTTGTTTTTTTACGAAAGTTCTTATAGCTTTTGCCCGAGTTTCACACCTTCGGGCTATCACTTTTTTCAAAGACGATGGAGCCTAGGATGTTCAGGTTTCACAATTTCGTATTTCTGTTCTTGCTGACCTTGGCGTCGAGTCTTGCGCTGGGGCAAACCCTGACCTGGGAGCAGGTTCGGGAGCGCTTTGAGCAGAACAATCCGACCCTGCACGCCGACAAGCTGAGTATCGACGAATCCCGCGCGGAGGAGATCACAGCTTTTCTGCGACCGAATCCGACTCTGGGTCTGACCGTGGACGGCACGCAGATCACTCGCAACGACGGCCATTTTCAGCCCTTCACCGGCACGTTCGAATCTCCCAGCATCAGCTACCTCGTCGAACGCCGCCACAAGCGCCAGCTTCGGCTGGAAAGCGCGAAAAAAGGCACATTGATCGCGGAGTCGACGTATGCCGACGAAGAGCGCACCCTGATCCTCAACCTGCGCAATGCGTTCGTTTCGACGCTGCAAGCAAAAGCGGTGCTGCAGCTGGCGAAAAATAATCTTGAATATTATGACCACATCCTGCAGGTCAGCCGCGACCGCTTCAGCGCCGGCGACATTGCGCAGATCGATCTTGATCGGCTCGAACTGCAGCGCGTGCAATACGAATCCGACCTGGAAACCGCCGACGTCAATCTGCGCACCGCAAAAATCCAGATACTGACGTTGTTGAACGACCGCACTCCGATCGAGCAATTCGACGTGACCGGAACCTACGATTTCAACGATCAGATTCCTGCTCGCGATGAATTCCGCAAGATTGCGCTGGATTCTCGTCCCGACCTGCGTGCTGCCATCCAGTCAGTGGACAAAGCCCAGACCGATTACAAGCTGGCCGTGGCCGATGGCTCGACCGATCCGACCGTAGGCGCGTGGTGGACCCATAACTCTTCGACCAACAATCCCTATGCGAAAGACACGATCGGCGTGAGCGTCAATATTCCTTTTCGCATCTTCGACCGCAACCAGGGAGAGAAGTTGCGCACAAAGCTCGACATCACACGCAACGAAAAATTGCGCGATGCCGCGGAAGCCCAGGTGTTGAGCGACGTCGACTCCGGCTACGCCACGCTGAACAGCGAGCTCAATCTGCTTCGCCCCTACAAAGCCAAGTATCTTCAGCAGTCGGTACGGGTGCGCGATACGATCTTGTTTTCATACCAGCACGGCGGCGCATCCCTGCTCGATTTTCTGAATGCTGAAAGTGAATACCGCAGTACGCAGCTGAATTACGTGAATCTCGTCGGCTCGTACCTGACCGCCGCTGCCCAACTGAACATGGCCGCCGGCAAGGATGTGATCCAATGACCTCCCAACCGAGAAATGTTTTAAGTTCGAGAGCCGCGTTCGCCAAGACGTACGGCTCTTGCGGCGCGGATACCGCCCTCCTGGGTTCCGCGCCGTTTTCCTTCCGTCGTTTCGGCCAGTGCGTCGCCCTCGCGCTGTGCATGGCGCTGATCACGGGATGCAGTGGGAAAGAAGACCCTAAAGCCGAGGCGCCGCCGAAGGCGCAGGTGCAGCCCGATCTCGATTCCAATAACTTCTCCGTAGACCATCCTGACCAGTTTCCTCTGGCCACCGCGGTCGAGCACAAAGCCGCTCCTGCCTTGAATGTCACAGGTGTTGTGCAGCCGGACATTAATCGCGCCGTCCCCGCGATATCCCTTGCTGCCGGCCGTGTCGTCGAAGTGAAAGCCCGGCTGGGCGACGTGGTAAAGAAAGGACAGCTGTTGCTGCGGGTCCAAAGCAACGACGTGAGCGGTGCCTATCAGAACTATCTGAAAGCAGTGAACGAGGAGCGCCTGTCGCGCCTGCAGTTCGAACGTTCCAAGCTTCTCTACGAGAAAGGCGCCATCGCTCAAAGCGCGCTCGAGGCGGCTGAAGCCGCCGAGGCGGATGCCAAGGTCGACCTCAACGCCGCGCTCGAACAGTTGCACACTCTGGGTGTCGACAAGGATCATCCTTCAGCCATCGTGAACGTAGTCGCTCCCATCTCTGGAGTAATCACCGATCAGCAGGTGACCAATGCATCGGGTGTGCAGGGTCTCTCGGGGCCGAATCCGTTCACCATCTCTGATCTCTCCTATGTCTGGATCGTCTGCGACGTCTACGAAAACGACCTAGATGCCGTCCACATCGGCGAGTTGGCTGACATTCGGCTCAATGCCTATCCCAACCAGGTGTTCAAAGGCCGGATCGACAACATTCTTCCGGTTCTCGATCCGACGATGCGGACCACAAAAGTGCGGCTCGAAGTTCCGAATCCCGGACTGATGCGTGTCGGCATGTTTGTCACTGCAACTTTCTACGGGAAGCAACCAGAGACGCATGCGGCGATTCCGGCGACCGCAATTCTTCATTTGCATGACCGCGAGTGGGTCTATGCGCCGATCGGCAACGGTCATTTCAAACGGCTGGAAGTCACGACCGGCAACATGCTTCCGAACAATATGCAGGAGGTTGTATCCGGCCTTAAGCCCGGCGATCAGGTGGTCTCCAACGCCCTGCCACTCCAGAACACGGTGGAGCAATAGATGATCCGCCGCGTCGTAGATTTCGCGCTCGGCAATCGCCTGCTCGTCGTGGCGCTGGCGCTCATCCTTTTCTTCTGGGGGATTGTCTCGTTTCAGCGCCTGCCGATCGAGGCCTATCCGGACGTTGCCGATAACTACGTTGAGATCATCACGCAGTGGCCGGGAATCTCCGCGGAGCAAATCGAGCAGCAGGTCACCATTCCGCTCGAGACCGTGATGAACGGCATCCCGCAGACAGTTCATCTCCGTTCTTTTTCGCTCTTCGGGCTTTCGGATATCAAACTGATTTTCGACGACGACTCCGACAACGCATGGAACCGCGAGCGCGTTCTTGAGCGCCTGAGCCAGGTCACGCTCCCGCCCGGCGTCAATCCGCAAATGGGCACCGACTGGAGTCCCGTCGGCCAGATCTACTTCTTCACGCTGCACAGCTCGAACCCGAAATATGACGCGATGGAGCTCAAATCCATTGAGGACTGGGTAGTCGAGAAGAACTTCAAGGCCGTTCCTAATGTGGTTGACGTTTCCAGTTTCGGCGGTCCTACGCGTGAATACCAGGTTCGCGTCGATCCCAACAAGCTGGTCGCCTATGGCCTAAGCCTTGCTCAGGTCGAGCAGCAACTTGCCAACAACAACGTCAATGCCGGGGGAAGCTTCATCCAGGAAGGTCTCCAGCAGATCAACGTTCGCTCTGTCGGATTGGTTGATCGGGCGCAGGACATCGCAGAAACAGTCCTGATGACCAAGAACGGCACTCCGTTGCGTGTAAAGGATATTGCTGTCGTCTCGCAAGGTCCGAAAATCCGCCTCGGTCAATTTGCCCGCGCCATTCATCGCGAAGACGGCAAGATTATTGATAACGATGACGTCGTCTCCGGCATCGTTCTCTTGCGAAAAGGCGCGAGCGCGGACGCGGCGCTCGAGGGCATCCACGCGAAGGTTGAGGAACTCAACAGCCACATTCTTCCTCCCGGCGTGAAGATCGTTCCTCTCATTGACCGCAGTTCCCTTGTGCACTTTACCAGCCACACTGTGCTCCACAATCTGACCGAGGGAATGATCCTGGTCTCGCTGGTCTTGTTTCTGTTTCTGGGTAATGTGCGGGGCGCGCTGATTGTCGCGGCCACAATTCCATTCTCGCTTTTCTTTGCGGCGATCTGCCTCGACATAAGCCACATTCCCGCGAACCTTTTGTCCATTGGAGCGCTGGATTTCGGCGTGCTGGTGGAAGGCGCGATCGTTCTGATTGAAAACATCGTCGGGCGTTTGAGTAGGGGAAACGGCGGCACGAGAACGCCGATCGAAAAAATCGGTGACTCCTCGCATGAAGTCCAGCGTCCCGTTTTCTTTGCGATGGTAATCACCATCACCGCTTTTCTGCCAATCTTCACGCTACAGCGCGTGGAAGGCCGCCTTTTTCATCCCATGGCGTGGACCGTTGCATTTGCCCTGGTGGGCGCGCTCCTGTTCTCCATCCTGATTGCACCCGTGCTGGCGAGTTTTGCCTTCGCGAAGGGGGCCAAAGAATGGCGCAACCCGATCATGGAGTATGTAATCGCGCAGTATCGCAAAGGCGTCCGATCGGCTATTCATCACCGCTATATCACCGTGGGCATCTGCCTGGTGCTCGTTCTTATTGGCAATTTCTTTGCTTTCAGCGGCATCATCGGCTCTGAATTCCTGCCTCACCTGGATGAGGGCGCGCTCTGGGTGCGCGGCACTCTTGCTCCCAGCACCGGGCCGGACGAGGGCGTCCGCGTCGCCAATCAGGCGCGCATCATTCTCTGCTCTTTTCCCGAAGTTCCGCAGTGCACCAGCCAGGTCGGCCGTCCCGATGACGGTACCGACAACACGGGTTTCTTCAATACCGAATATTTTGTGGATCTGAAACCGAAAGAACAGTGGCGGCCCGTTTTCCACGAGAATAAAGACGAACTGATTGCCGCCATGCAGCGCGAACTCGACAAGATCCCCGGCGTACTCTGGGGTTTCTCTCAGCCGATCGAAGACAACATGGAAGAGGCTGTCAGTGGCGTCAAGGGCGAGCTCGCTACCAAGGTTTACGGCGACGACTTGAGGCAACTTGAGAGCACCGCCGACCAGATCGTCGATGTCATGCGCAAGGTGAATGGCATTGAAGATCTGGGCGTCTTTCGCGTTCTCGGCCAGCCCAACCTCAACATCACGGTCGACCGCAACGCCGCCGCTCGCTACCAGATCAACGCAACGGACGTGCAGGATGCGATTCAAACCGCCGTTGGAGGCAACGCGCTCACGCAGGTCCTGCAGGGCGAGGCGCGCTACGATCTGACCTTGCGCTACCTGCCGCAATACCGCGACACGCAGGAAGCGATCGAGAAGATCCGGCTGCTTTCGCCTTCCGGAGAACGCGTTTCGCTGGCACAGCTCTGCAAGATCAACGTGGTCGATCAGGGCTCGGAAGTTTACCGCGAAGGCAATCGCCGATATATCGCCATCAAGTACAGCGTCCGTGGCCGCGACCTCGGCAGCACAGTCGAAGAAGCGATGAAGAA
>Ga0116121_1000439_pt1 | contig 21563 bp, 19 predicted proteins | sample June2015DPH_13_1_FD_89725 | JGI IMG/M metagenome (GOLD analysis project Ga0116121, IMG submission 89725) | Peatland microbial communities from SPRUCE experiment site at the Marcell Experimental Forest, Minnesota, USA - June2015DPH_13_10 | ecosystem: Environmental > Terrestrial > Soil > Wetlands...
ACGGCGACTACACTTCAGCCACGCGGCCAATTCATCAATGGTTAGAATTTCTGTTTGGGAGACGACAGTTTGTGTCATTGGTTGCGCGGCGTCCTTTACTCTTCGATGCGTGGCACCTGCGAGCTATTGCCCATTAACTCGAGTCGAATATGCCTTTTCTTTCAGCATTTGCTGTTGAGGTGCGACTTGTCACACAATTTCGTCCTTAAGTTCGAACCGTCCGAAATCTCCGTGCGAAGTCCGCCACGTTCGTGCCATTTGCTACAGCGTCGTCAGGCTTTTATGATTCCCTAAGCATCAAGAGCGGGTCGGGCATGCCCCGACTTCGCCAACCGAGCGCAAACGCGCCACGGTGGATCGCCTGCACAAGGCGGATGCGGCAGATAAGGAGTCTGCAAAAAATGAACCTATCAGAAGCGGAAACGAGCATTGAAAACGGCTTTCTCTGCGCGAGCTGCAACCTTTTCAAAGACGATGTCTTCATCCTGCGAGACGGAAGCGTCGTTTGCGGGGATTGCGTCGATCTCTGGGAGCGCGATCGAGAGAAACAGAACTGAACCATTATGGCAAGCCACGACGCAAAGGTTGCAGACCACATGAAGCAGCACGGTATCAAGCCGACCTCAACCCGAGAAGAAGTGATTGGCTGCCAGTCCGACGCGCGGCTGGGTCGAATGGAACATCAAGCGAAGCCGCGACAATGCGTCGAGGTTGCGAGCGCAAGGCTTTACATTGAGCGAGGGTGACCACGTGTGGAAGAACTAAGGAGGAAGCTGTCAATGTCAGACTACTGGACTGAACGCGGTGAAAAGCTGGAGCAGCGGGAGTGTCGCTTAGCAATGTGCGCGTGTCTGAATGCCGATGTCATCTATCGAGACGTTCGTGACGGCTTGTGCTACTTCGAGGTGTACCTCACGGATGACCCTGAAGGCCCCAAGGTCGCTCTCTTTATTCCCACCGAGGAACTCACTTCGGAAAAGTTGTCCACGCATGCCGCTACCGCAGATGTAGATGGGATCGTCGATTCCGAATTGGGGGAAGGGCGATGTCCGAATGGGCACGATTCATCGATTCCACCAAAGCTGCCCGAGCTGATGTTCAGAGCCTGCGACCACTATGCTACGGAAGCTACGTGGAACGAGTTTTGTATCACCTGTGGCGTCCGGCATGTGCCGCTGGCGATCCTTTGGCATACTTATCGCATCGCTGGCCGCGTGCAAAGCCCCAAGCACTACTGCGGATATTGCGGGGCGAAGATGGTTAATCTGAGGGCGGCTCGGTGAGCGAGGAGCCTGCGGAATTCACTTCACTAACGCAGCTTGAATGGCAATCCGCCAAGCGTAGTAAGACGGTCCTGAGCCGGACTGCATAGTTCAAATAGTGCCTGCCGGGGACGCCAACGAGACTTTCTTCATCGTCGATGATGTACTGAGGGTCGATTGGACTTTCAGTATCAATAACAAGCAGAGGATTGAAGCGGTTCAAAAAGAGGTGTTTTTGGTCGTAGACCAGTCCCTCTGGAAAAAGCGCAGTTTGAATCTCCCGCTTGCGCCTCCCGGTTGCTTGTTTCCTGATCACAAATCAATCCAACTTGCCATGAACGTGAATCTTCGCGCCGTGCGGCATCATCTTCCGACATAGAGAAGTTGAGTGGCGTGGGGGCGCTCCCCGGGTACGCGCGTTTCCGAGTCGTAATAAGGGGGGATCATGACACCGGCGACGAACACGGGGATCATTGATAAGGCTAGCAACCACCCGGTCGCCCAGACAGTTGAGAAACTCAAGGGCATTTTGCAGGCGAACGGAGTCACGCTGTTCGCTGTGGTCGACCATAGCGGTGAAGCAGAGAAGGTTGGAATGAAAATGCCGCCGACAAAACTTTTGATATTCGGCAGCCCAAAGGCTGGAACGCCCCTGATGCAGGCAGTTCCGAGTGTTGCGATTGATTTGCCGCTGAAGATTCTGGTGTGGGAAGATGCACGGGGCAAGAGTTGGATCAGCTATAACAGTCCGGCCTGCTTGCAGGAGCGGCATGGGTTTCCGCCAGAATTGCTCCAGAACATTGCGGTGATTGAGGCGTTGGCCGCTAAGGCCGCGGAATAGCGGCGTCGGAGTGCTCGGATCGGATCGGTTCGCGACTTGACTTGGTTTCGCGGAGGATGTGGGCTGGTGTAGACTGCGCGTTATCCGGAGACGAAAGGCCTATGGCTACTAAAAAAACGAAGAAAAAGAAGCTGACAAAGTCGAAGAGAAGTGCTGGAAAACAATCGGCGCCGAAAAAGCAGGCGACTGCAAAGAAGCGGATCGCGAAGAAAGCAACTTCGAAGAAAAAAGCTGCTTCGAGAAGAGTCGCAGCGAAGAAGTCGCTGCCGAAAAGGTCGGCGTCGATCAGCAAGAAAAAAGTTAGTTCGCGCACGCCGATCGGTCTGGAAAGCGAAAGCGTGAGCACGACTGCGTTTCCACGGGTGGGGCGCGGCGCTGGCACAGCCGGCCAATCGGGAGATCTTCAAGGATTGTCGGGGCTCGAAGGGCCGGATTCGGAGAGCGTGGCCGAGTTGATTGAAGAAGGCAACGCGTTTGAAGCGGGAGTGATCGCGGGCGTCGAGGACGCAGGAGGCGACGAACGCGAGTTGCGCACTCGTGAAGTGGAGGAGGATGACGTCCCCGAGGAGTATCTGGACGAAGAACAAGGTTGATCGGAAACGGCTGTTGCATCGTTGACGCGCCGGATGGGTTCAGAAGTTAGGCATCACGGCGTGGGTCAGTAATTTCCCCGAGTTTTGTTGGAGCGTCAGTTGAGGATAATGTTTTGGGTTGCCGCGTGGGGCGACGATCCTAGATTCGATTTTCACCTGGACGCCGGGTTGTGCCCAACACATGGCCGCCGGGACCATCCATCGTAATTAAGGTTCTCCAACGCCCTTAGGGGCAATCGATCCGGCGATTCCCGGAAATCGGACGAAAACGAAGGAGGATACCTATGCCGCGTATCACCACAAAAGACGGAACGCAGATTTATTACAAGGACTGGGGGAAAGGTCAGCCAGTGGTTTTCAGTCACGGATGGCCGCTCAGTGCGGATGCCTTTGAAGACCAGATGCTCTTTCTTGCAGAGCGGGGATATAGGTGCATCGGCCACGACCGCCGCGGGCATGGCCGATCAGACCAGCCTTGGGAAGGCAATGAGATGAATACCTATGCGGACGATCTGGCACAACTGGTGGAAAAGCTGGATTTGAAGGACGCGATTCATGTCGGGCATTCGACGGGCGGCGGCGAGGTGGCCCGCTATATCGGACGCCACGGAACGGAGCGCATCGCGATGGCGGTGTTAATCGGCGCTGTACCGCCGCTAATGCTCAAGACCGCTGGCAATCCGGGCGGCCTGTCGATCGAGGCGTTTGACCAGATACGGGCGGGAGTTCTTAATGACCGGTCGCAGTTCTTTAAGGATCTAAGCACTCCTTTCTATGGGGCGAATCGGGCGGGATCGAAAGTTTCGCAAGGGCTACGCGATTCGTTCTGGTTGCAGGGAATGCTGTGCGGACACAACGCGGCTTATGACTGCATCAAGGCGTTCTCGGAAACGGACTTCACTGAGGACCTAAGGAAAATTGATGTTCCGACGCTCATTTTGCACGGCGACGACGATCAGATTGTACCGATCGGCGCCTCAGCCATGCTTTCGTCGAAGCTGGTGAAGGGATCGACGCTAAAGGTCATCAAGGGCGCTCCTCATGGGATGTGTTCGACATTGAAGGATGTGATCAACGAGGAGCTGCTGGGGTTCTTTGAACAACAGAAAAAAGCGGCAGCGTAGTAACGCGGGGGAGAAGCTCGACCTGCAAATAGGGCGCGGAATGAGCGGTTCATCAGACGCGCTGCGGCGGAGGCGCGCCCCAAACTTCCCGCGGAGCATGTACCATGAGCTTTCGCATCTTAAACAACGATGGAGAGTGCCATGATACCTGCTCTTGAAAATCTCGATCCGAAACCTGTTTGGAGACATTTTTCCGCGTTAACGGGCATTCCGCGAGCCTCGACAAAAGAGGCGGCCGCCCGCAACTATGTTCTGGGCCATGCCGCGCGTCTAGGACTGAACGCTACCCAGGACGAGGCGGGAAACGTCGTGGTTCGGAAACCTGCCCGGCCGGGGCGAGAACAGGCCCCCATGGCGCTATTGCAGGGCCATCTGGATATGGTGTGCGAGAAGAATGAAGGTACTGCCTTCAACTTCGACACCGACGCGATCAAGGTCGTGCGCGATGGAGACTGGCTGAAGGCGGATGGCACGACGTTGGGATCCGACAACGGTGTTGGAGTTGCCGCAGCGCTGGCGGTGATGGAGAGCGAAGACATCGCGCATGGTCCGCTGGAGTTTGCCTTCACGGTGGATGAGGAAACCGGATTGACAGGGGCGGCGCAATTTCCTGCAGGCGTGCTGAAGTCGAAATATTTTCTCAACCTGGATAACGAAGACACCGGAACCATCTGCATCGGTTGCTCGGGGGGCGTGAAGACGACGGCCCGTCGAAAGGTTTCTTTCAAGCCTCCCACCGGGAACGCGGCGTGGCGAGTGAAAGTTTCGGGACTGAAGGGCGGGCACTCGGGTGTTGATATCCATCAGGGGCGCGGGAATGCGTTGCGCATTCTAGGCGGCGTGCTGCAGACGCTGCTCGCGCAATTGTCCGTGGAGATCGCGGAGATCAATGGGGGAAGCGCACAGAATGCGATTCCGCGGGAGGCTTCCGCGACGGTGGCGCTGGATTCGAGCCGCGAGAAAGAGCTGAAGTCGTTTGTCGTGAAAGCGGAGGCGGAATATAGAACGGACTTAGGTGCGTTCGACTCGGAATTGCAGATCGCAGTCGAGAAGACCGAGCGCCCTGGCAAGGTGCTCGAATCCGGGGATGCTAGGCAGGTAGTGGCTTTGCTGGCGAGCCTGCATCACGGCGTCCTGGCGATGAGTCCGGACGTGCCAGGGCTGGTGCAAACATCGACCAATTTGGCGGTGATTACCACCAAAGGCGACATCATCGAGATTACGACCAGTCAGCGCAGCGCGATTGAGAGCAGCAGGAGCGCTGCCGCCAGTATGGTTGCCACAGCGTGCCGTTTGGCCGGGTTTGAGGCGGAGCACAGCGGAAACTATCCGGGTTGGAAGCCGGAACCGCACAGCGAGATTGTCGAGAAGTTACAGGCAGTCCACCAGAAGCTTTTTGGCGAACCGGCGAAACTGATTGCCATGCACGCCGGGCTGGAGTGCGGCGTGATTGGCGAGAAGTATCCGGGAATGCAGATGGCGTCGTTCGGACCCACGATTGTGGGTCCGCATAGTCCGAACGAGCGGGTGCAGATTTCCACGGTCGAGAGTTTCTGGAACTATCTGAAGGCAGTATTGGAACAGATTTAAGAGCTCAACCAGCGCTTTAACAGAGTGCTGCCACTTCACAACGTGAAGTTGGTTGTGAAGTCGCTTCACAAAGAGGTCCCGAGAGATGGCTTAGTCGCCCCTCCGGGATCTCTTTTTGGTTTCCATCCCGCATCTACCGTGTCGCGAGGCGGAGCTACAGCGGAGATAATTCGTCCTCTTTTTGCGTCTCCTTGCCCTTGGCCAGCCTCTCTTCCAGAAACTGTCTCGCCAGATCCTTGCCTCCGATGCCAAACGCAATTGCCAATCCCAGCATCACCGCTCCAAATGCTGTTCCAAAAGCAATCATGATAGTGCCCTCTGCCACGCCCAGGACCTCGAATGCCATCGACAGTGCGAAAATGCTTATAAAGACGCGCACCGAAATGCTCAACAGCCGGGAGGAACGAAAATTTGCATTCACCGTGGCTAATAACGTTGCGCGAGAGAAGAAGCTGGCGGCCACTAAGCCGAAGAACAGAATCACCAGGGCCACGAACAGGCGGGGCAGGAAAAGAAAGAAGCGGGCGGTATATTCCTGCAGGCCGCCGATGCCCAGCACGCTCACTCCCATCAGAATAAAGCCGACCCACGCCACCCAAAACACGAATCTGCTTAGCAGTTCGGTGGAAGAAGGCAATGCCGCCTGATGCAGCAACTGGGTGGCGCCGGTGTTCTCCGACAACTTTGAGAACTTTGTGAGGCGCAGAATACTTCTTACCAGAGCTTTCAAAGCATAGGCGATGAGCCATCCAATGAAAGCAATGATGAGCATCACGACCAGGCGCGGCAAGTAGTGGGCAAAGTCTCGTGCCAGATCCTGTAACGCTCGGATTAGTTCGCTAACGATGATTTCGCGCATAATCGTCTCACTTTCTGTCGGCCCAGACTTCGAGCAAGTACGGCTTCAGGCGTTCGAACTGGCCGCATAAGGACTCAAGGTTTCGTTCGAAGTCTTCGCCGGAAGCGTTTTCGTTTTCCAGCAGAGAGGTCAAGGCCCGTCCTCGATAAAGGGGAACTAGAGCCTGAATGATGTGATTTCTGCTGATGACGGATTTGTGATACGAAGCGGCAAATTCGAAGACCGTTCTAGCCCAAATCTCGGCCGGGTAAGAGAACTGGCTAAGCGGAAGAGCAGCGATGGCCTGAAGTTCCGACATGGTTGGATTGGACAAGATCGAGCGAAAGACGGGCTCCAACTCAGCGACGCCGCGGACGAACATTTCATGGAGCCGCGTGCGGTCGACCGCCACCGATTCCATCGTTACTTCGGATTGGGGATCGATGACAGGCACGGCTTGCGCAGACGTGATCGTGCTCCAGACGGGAAAAGTGCTGTCGAGGGATGAAAAAAGGGCTCCGACGGTGCGGCGCATCGCCAGAACCAGGTCGGTTCCGCCGCGATCTTGCGCCTTGTCTCCGAGGAATGATTGGCAGACGCGATATTGTCTGGTGAGAGCAGTGGCCGTCAGAAATATTTCGGCGCCGATCCTTCCGAACTCGCCCTCCCAGATCTCGTTGGCGAGGAAGTCGGTCGCGAGGCGGCCTGAGATGGCAAATTCCGAAGCGTAGGGCTCGTGAATTCCGAAGCCATAGATTGCTCGCATCATGGGGTAGAGCAGATTTCGCATCAGGACGCCGGCGGACTTTTGCCGGCGATACGCGGGCGATACGAGGTCTATGTTGTCGTTGTAGATCGGACGAACGAGGCGCTGAATCCAGTCGTCCCCGATCGTCGTTGAATCCGCTGAAATCACAACACAGGCGCGGGCATGAAGCAGGTCTGCCGCGGTGAGAATTGTCCGCAAGGCAACGCCGGGTTCTGGCGTGGGAGCATACTGCGTGGTGATGGAATGGAGCGTGCGCAAGGCATACACCTTGGATGCGCGCCAGACATCGTCGATCGAAGCGCGAGTGACGATGTCCGAAGTCCCATCCTGCGAACCGCCGTCAGCGTTGATAATGACTGCGCGCTCGCGGGGGAAAAACTTGAGGATTCCCGCTTGAATGGCCGCGATCACTGGTTCGATCGTTTCCGCATTGTTGTACGTTGGCAGCCCGACCAGGATATCCACCTCACCCACATTGATGAGTTGGCGAAGAAAATCGTCGGTTAAAAGTGTTTCTTCCGCCAAGTCAACCCCCTGAGTGAAGTACTACCGCAGCTGCGATCCGTGCACGCCGTCAGATCAGATGCGGCGCAGCCGGAACCAGAAAAATTCATAGGGCCCGACCGTTAAAAGGTAAGGCAGATCTCCAATGCGGGGAAAAATATTCCTGCCGAACATCTCAATCAGAATGTTCCCCTTGTAGCGCTTCAAATCCAGTTCAACCGCCTGGGCGGCACTGGAGAGATTGTTGACGACCAGGACCGTCTCCTTGCCTAGCTGCCGGATGTAGGCCAGTACTCGGTGATTTGCCGGGTATAAGAATTCGATCGAGCCCGAGCCGAAAACCGGGCTGGAGCGGCGAACGCGCATGATGCGCTTCATCCATGAGAGCAGCGAATGTTCAAACCGATTTTGAGATAAGACATTGACCGCCTGGTAGCCATAGACGGGATTGATGATGGGTGGCGAATAAAGGCTTTCGGGATCGGCGCCGGAAAAGCCGCCATTGCTGGCGCCGCTCCACTGCATGGGCGTGCGGACGCCATTGCGGTCGCCCAGGTGGATATTGTCGCCCATGCCGATCTCGTCGCCGTAATAGATGATGGGTGTGCCCGGGAGAGACATCAGCATGCCGTTCATCAATTCGATGCGGCGCCGATCGTTGTCGAGCAATGGGGCGAGCCTGCGGCGTATGCCCAGATTCAGGCGCATGGTCCGGTCACTGGCGTAGATGTCATACATGTAATCGCGCTCGATGTCGCTCACCATTTCGAGCGTCAATTCGTCATGGTTGCGCAGAAACAGACACCACTGGCAGGAGGGTGGAATTTCCGGCGTCTGTTGCAGGATCTCGGTGATCGGTTTGCGGTCTTCCAAGCGCAGTCCCATGAACATGCGCGGCATCAGGGGAAAGTGGAAGGCCATGTGGAATTCATCGCCATTTCCAAAGTAGGGCCGGAGATCGGCGGGCCACTGGTTGGCCTCGGCCAGTAACATTGTGCCGGGAAACTGCTCGTCGACTTTCTTGCGCAGATCGCGGATGATGTCGTGCGTCTCCGGCAGATTCTCGCAGGAAGTTCCTTCGCGCTCGATCAGGTAGGGAACCGCGTCCAGGCGGAAGCCGTCCACTCCAAGCTCCAGCCAGAACTTCATGATGTTCCACATTTCCTCGCGGACGGCGGGGTTATCAAAATTCAGATCGGGCTGATGGCTGAAGAAACGGTGCCAATAGTAGGACTTTGAGATTGGGTCCCAGGCCCAGTTCGACATCTCCGTATCGAGGAAGATGATGCGGGTTCCGCGGTACTTGTTGTCGGTATCGCTCCACACGTACCAGTCGCGTTTGGGATTGTCTTGCGAACTCCGGGATTGCTGAAACCAGGGATGCTGATCCGACGTATGGTTCGCCACCAATTCGATGATGACGCGCAGGCCGCGGTCATGAGCTCCGGAAAGAAACGCCTTGAAATCTTCCAGGGTTCCATAGCGAGGATGGACGGAACGGTAGTCGGAGATGTCATAACCGTCATCGCGCAGGGGCGACGGAAAAAAAGGCATCAGCCAGATGGCATTTACGCCGAGTTCCTGCACGTAATCGAGCTTCTGGGCGAGACCCTGGAAGTCGCCGATGCCATCGCCATTGCTGTCGAAGAACGTACGAACGTGGATCTGGTAGATGATGGCCTCTTTGTACCAGCCAGGCTCGCGCGTGATTGGCAATCGCATGTTCCTCCGAGAGATGAACGCCGCGTTTTCGCAACGGGCGCCAAAAGCCAGAATCGTGCTACCCGCTATCCTTGCGCAGGAAATGCGTTTTGACGAGTGTTAGATGCCCAACCATGTATTTCTGCACGCCCGCGGCGTTATTAAAATTAAGTCGCACCCTCCGCGCCCAGGGCTGCACCTGGATTTCCCACCTTACCACCCTATTCCTACAGAAAACACCGTAGAGCCATCCCAAAGTGTTTTTGATATCCCTCTCATTATGGGTACCTCTCGGTTCCTGAGACTGTATTTCCAGTATGCGCTCTTGAACGCTTACCGCTGAACGAGGTACGCCGATGTCGACAGTCGCGCCAGGTGTCGAACCGTCCGTAGAACGATGAAGTTTGGACAAGCCGGCGCTTGGATTGGGTGGGTCGACCTGCCCGATCTTGTCTTGGGACGATGATCAGAAAGAGCAATCGCACAGCCACGACTGCGGTATTGAATGGCGGCATGCTACTCGCCGCCGATCCCGGCGGCAACGGGCATTCGCGAACGGCCGCGGTCGATTTCGCTTCCCATCAAAGCTCTGCCGCAATTTTGTGTTTTCCCACTTAATTACTTAGGAATCCCGCACATCCTCCCGCACTGTGATAACAATGTAGGTATGGCGAAAAGAGAATGTATTGAGTGCCGTGGCGAGCTCGTGTTGGCATTCCGTTCCACCGAGAGTCGACGGTTCAGCCCCGTGGAGGGGAATTTGCCGAGATCCAATGCCAATTGGAGATGCAGCACTTGCGGTCGTTCTTATAGCGCGGAGCAATTGCGCGTCGAGAAACGGGCGAGCGCGAAGCTGGCGACTCAGGCATAGCCGGTCGAAAAAGCGGAGCTTTTCTTCTGGGATCCTCTACAAGTGACTTGTTTGATAACTCGAAGCAAGGAGAATTGTTGCAATGGATAACGTAGATCAAGAAAAAACAGTATCGCCAACCAAGCCCTCAGGCCGTGTTTCCGAGCGTCCGGAGCCATCCACCAACAAGTTTGCGGTTGCCAGAAGGGCTAGCCAGCAAAGAAAAAAGAAGGCGCACCGGCGTGCTCTAAGACATTCCAATACCAAAGGTTAGCCTGCGCGCCCCCATCGTCGAGCCTGCCAACTGGCACTCCGGATGAAGCGCTCCTGGCCAGTGACTCATCGTCCCTCGACGAACCCGCATTCGTCCGCAATGTGGTGTAAACTAGTAACAGCGAGTGTAGCTCTTAAACGAGTCTTCTTAGGACCTGCGCTTCTTTACATCTGAGTAAAAATAGTCGAACTCTCAACCAACAACCGGGCTCGTCATTCAGGCTCGGTTACCGTACGTGCAGAGTGGGCCTGTCGAAGAGCTGCTGATCCGTCCCAGCGGCCGAGATAACTCACGAACCCAGCGTTTACCGCGAAAGAGTGAAAACATGGAAGCAGGAATCAGCGCAAAAAACACGAAGTTCATTGTCAAATTAAACCGTAGCGGTGCCCGCGCGTCGGAATATGTTCAGCGGATTGATCGCACGCCGATTCAGACGACGACGAACCGCAAGCTGGCCCTGGTGATGGGAAGATTTACTGCCGAGGATACGATGAAGTCCATGCAAAATTCTCGTTGCACGCCAGAGCTGGTTTACATCCAGATTTCCGCCTAGTTGATTCGTATCTGCGCCGTTCGACATCAAAACATCGAATGATTGGTAGGGAATGCCGCACCCACATTCGAGGCACGAATTCCGGCGTTTCGTTTGACCTGTCTCGCTATCTGCCTCAGGACTCCCTTTGAGGAGGACAACAAAAAAAGGGAGTTCGCTTCGCCATGGATAAAATCAAGAAACTGATGGGCTCAGGGACCGAGAAAGAATATCTCGCAGACGAGAGCCACCTGACCCCGCTGGGCGAACATTCTTCCGAGGAAGATGACATGCTCGCGACGATGCGCACCCGCGGCCTTGATGTACTCACCGAGAGCGAGCCGCCCCTTCCTTTCCCGCTCGAAACAAGCTTCGCCAAGGATACCGAGGAAGAGGTCGAACTCGACCTGACGCCCGGCGCTCCAGAAGTTGATAGCGATCCCGTGCGCGTCTATCTGCGCGAGATGGGTGCCTCGCCGCTGCTTACCCGTGAAGGCGAAGTGGAGATTGCCAAGCGCATCGAACGGGGCCAGCTCTCCATGTTGAAAGCTCTTTCACGCTCCCCCTTTGTGATCCATCAGGTGATAACGCTGGGCGATGACTTGAAACGCGGCGTGCGTTCCATCAAAGAGATTGTGGTCTTCGATGAGGAGGAAGTCACCGAAGAAATCGTAGAGCGGCGGGCAGCGGAGATGATCCGCCGCATCGATCAGCTCCACAAGCATTACAAGACAGCAGTCCGCCTGGCCGGCAAGCTGGCGGCGTTCGGGGAAAAAAAGAAGTCGCGTCCCTATCTGCGATGCCGCCGCGAACTCGGGCGCGAAATTATCCGCATGTCGCTCGTGATCCGCTCGCTCGGTTTGAACCACGCCGAACGCCTGCGCCTGACGGAACGTGTTAACAAGACTGTCGAGATCATGCGCACCCTCGACCGCCAGTTGACCAGCCTGGAAACCAAGATCGCGGCCACTCGTAGCGAAGAACTCAAGAAGACCTACCGCACCACCCAGCGCCAGCATCGCGCCGATATGAAGCGCCTCGAAAGCGACGCGGGGATGACCTACCCGGAAGTGAGCCGCACTCAGCGCGAAATCATTCAGGGCGAAATGGATTCCGAGCAGGCCAAACACGAGCTGATCGAAGCCAATTTGCGCCTCGTCGTTTCCATTGCCAAGAAGTATGGCAACCGCGGACTGCAATTCCTCGACCTGATCCAGGAGGGAAACGTCGGGCTGATGAAGGCCGTCGACAAGTTCGAATACCGGCGCGGCTACAAGTTTTCGACTTATGCAACGTGGTGGATTCGCCAGGCCATCAGCCGCGCCATCGCCGATCAGGCGCGTACCATCCGCCTGCCTGTGCACATGATCGAAGTCGTCAACAAGCTGGTTCGGACTTCGCGCCAACTCGTGCAGGTGCTCGGTCGCGAACCCACCTCGGCCGAGATCGCCAAGCAGATGGATATTCCCGAGGCCAAAGTGCGCAAGGCCCTCAAGATCATGCGTGTCCCGATTTCACTGGAAACGCCGATTGGTGAGGAAGGCGATTCGCATCTCGGCGACCTGATCGAAGACCAAAGTGGCGTCTCGCCCTCCGACGCGATTATTCACGTCAATTTGCAGGAGCGCACCGCGAAAGTCCTCCGGACCCTCAGTCCGCGCGAGGAGAAAATCCTCAGGATGCGCTTTGGCATGGAGGACGGCTCCGAACACACGCTCGAAGAAGTGGGCCAGATGTTTGACGTTACCCGCGAGCGCATTCGTCAAATCGAGGCTAAAGCCCTGCGCAAGCTCCGTCATCCATCGCGTTCGACCAAGCTCCGTTTGTTGCTCGACGACGTCCACTGAGAAGTTTCCTGAATCGGCTCTCTTCGGCTTGCAATCTAATCGGCGATGGGCATTGTTGCGCCCTCGCCTATGAACCTTCTTTATAGCTACGCCAAGGAATACTGGAAGCTGGTCGTGGTCGCGCTTCTGCTGGCCGCGACCAGTCAGATTTTCTCCCTTCTCGACCCGCTCATCTTCCGTCACGTCATCGACGGATACGCGACGAAATATCACCAGTACACACAATCGCAATTCATCCGCGGCGCGGGTCTGCTGCTGCTGGCAGCCGTCGGTGTGGCGTTCGTCTCGCGCGTGGCCAAGAACTTTCAGGACTACTTCACCAACGTGATCGTCCAGCGCCTGGGCGCGAAAATGTATTCCGACGGCATTCGCCACTCTCTCGATCTGCCTTACCAGATGTTTGAAGACCAGCGCAGCGGCGAAACACTTGGCAAATTGCAAAAAGTCCGCAGCGACGTCGAGCGCTTTATTACGGCGGCGATCAACGTACTCTTTATTTCTTCGGTCGGCATCGTGTTCGTCATGATCTATGCCTGGCGAGTGCACTGGTCGATTGCGCCCGTCTTTCTGATCACCATTCCCTTACTAGGTTTTATCAGCTCCGTGCTGAGCCGGAAAATCAAGAAGATTCAGAAAACGATCGTCCAGGAAACGACCGCGCTGGCCGGATCGACCACCGAGTCATTGCGCAATATCGAACTGGTGAAGAGTCTCGGACTCGCCAATCAGGAAGTTGTGCGCCTGAACGCGACGACGGGAAAAATTCTGCATCTCGAACTCAAGAAAGTAAAATACCTGCGCAGCTTGAGTTTTATCCAGGGCACCGCCGTCAATGCCCTCCGCACCAGCATCCTCGGATTGATGCTGTACCTGATCTTCCGGCAGGAAATTACGATCGGGCAGTTCTTCTCCTTGTGGATCTATTCGTTCTACATTTTCGGACCTTTGCAGGAACTCGGCAACGTCATCAACATCTATCGCGAAACTGAGGTCTCGCTGAATAACTTCCAGCAAATTCTAGATACCCCGCGTGATCCGAAGCCCATGAATCCCGAACCCGTGGATGAGCTGATGACGCTGCAGTTTGATGACGTCAGGTTTCAGCATCACAGCTCGGCGGCCCTGGCGCTCGATGGCATCAGCTTCAGTGCTGCTCGCGGAGACACGATTGCCTTCGTCGGCCCATCGGGGGCAGGGAAGTCCACGCTGGTAAAGCTTCTTGTCGGGCTCTATCCGCCGAAGTCGGGAGAAATTCTGTACAACGGCATTCCATCCAACCGCGTCGACCTCGATCTGCTGCGGGAGAAAATCGGATTTGTCACGCAGGACACGCAGCTCTTTTCCGGCTCGATCCGCGAGAACCTGCTCTTCGTGAATCCGCATGCGACCGACGCCGAATGCATGGCAGTCCTGCGCCAGGCCGCAACCAACAGCCTGCTCGAGCGCGCGGATCGCGGCCTTGACACGCTCATCGGCGAAGGCGGAGTCAAAGTTTCCGGAGGCGAGAAGCAGCGTCTTTCCATTGCCCGCGCCCTGCTGCGCCATCCGCAACTGCTCGTGTTCGACGAAGCCACGTCTTCACTTGACTCGCTGACCGAAGAAGAAATCAGCCGCACAATCCGCGACGTAGCAACCAACCAAGAAGCGATCACGATTCTGATCGCCCACCGTCTGTCGACCGTAATGCACGCCGATCGAATCTACGTGCTCGAACGCGGCCACATCGTCGAATACGGCCGCCACTCCGAATTGCTCGATCAGAAGGGCCTCTATTACGCCATGTGGCGCCAGCAGGTCGGCGAGCGCGAAGCTGTCGGGTACCCAGCGTAGAGGCGCGGCTTGCTGCGTCTCCTGCCCGCGTCGCCTCGGTCGGGCGGCCCACCCAACGCTGTCCCACTTTGCTGAGTCGCGGGTTCACTGACTGGTTTAGAATAACAACATGGCGCAAGAACAGAGCTTTGGTCCGTATGTTGACGTCGAGAATGGCAAGCGGGTTGTGAAAGAACTGGTCTTCGGGAACCCTGTGCCCGAAGGCATTGTCATGACCACGCTCGACTCGACCATCAACTGGACGCGCAAGAATTCGATCTGGCCAATGACGTTCGGCTTGGCCTGCTGCGCAATCGAAATGATGTCGATGGGCGCATCGAGATTTGACATTGCACGCTTCGGCGCCGAAGTTTTTCGCCCTTCGCCGCGTCAGTCGGACCTGATGATCATTGCCGGACGCGTCTCCAACAAAATGGCTCCCGTAATCCGGCAACTCTATGAGCAGATGCCCGAACCAAAGTGGGTGATCTCGATGGGAGCCTGCGCGACGTCGGGCGGCGTCTTCAACAATTACGCGCTCGTGCAAAGTGTAAATCAGGTGATTCCCGTCGATATCTATGTCCCCGGTTGCCCGCCGCGTCCCGAGCAGTTGATCTACGCGATCACCTTGCTGCAGGACAAAATCATGACCGAACGCGGATCGATGAAGAAGGCACTGAATCTCGTCCCGGTGGAAGAGCCCGTTAACGGCTGACCGGCCACAGCTAACACCTGGACTACCCTCATTGCTCCTTCGATTTCGTTGCCATCTGTCTTTCTGGCGGCGTCATCTGGTTCCAGATTGCGACCAGGTCTTTTTCCAGGATCTGGTTATTGGGATCGGCTCGCAGCGCCGACGCAAACCATGTATAGGAAGTCGGGAGATCGCGCGCGACGCAGTGTCCGGTCGCGTACATGGTTCCGAAGGTGCTTCGCGCCTTGGAGTTTTGTTTCGCGGAAGCAGCTTTCAGATCCTTGATGGCCTGACCGCAATTCTCCGGCATACCTCGGCCATAGAGGTAGGCTTCGCCACGTCGGAATTCCGCGTTCCCCTTGTCGTCGGCAGCCACGGCGGGACTTGGCCGCTGCGCAGGGGTCCGGTCGCCACGGACGACGGTGGCAGGTCGCGAAGGTCGAGTTGGTTCGGCGGACTTCGCCACTTCGGATCGCTTGGGATTGGTTTTCTCGATCCCCTTCTCGGCAGGCTTTGGTTGCGCGTTCTGCTCGGCCACCGGAGCCTGAGACTGCGGCGCTGGACTCGCCGACGGTGTTACGGGTTGGGACGAGCTTGCATCCGGCGATGATGAAGGGTTGGCCGATGAGCTTGAAGTCGGCGGAGTGGCCGGGGCGGCTTGAGAGCTACGCGTGGCCACTCGGGTCTTCCCATAGTTGGAGTATGCCCACCACCCACCAGCGCCCAAAATCGCGAGCAGCACCAGAAGCAGGACGACGCGGCGTGCGCCGATGTTTGGCTCGTCGGGTTCGTACAACGTCGGCGAATTCGAAAAAAAATGATCGCGCACTGCATCGGCCGAGGACTGCCTTCCGGCGGAGGCATCCGTGGACACATCATTCAGTCCGAGGAATGAAGGTCCAGCGGTGGGAAGAACCGGATGGTCAGTGGCAACGGTTGTGTTTGTGCCGTACGATGCCCGCGAGTTCGTGGAATCGCTCTGCACGGACCGCCCGCTTTCCACCGCACCGGCAACTCGCGGCGAACCGGCGGGCCGCCGCTCAAGCGCCGTGCCACACATCCCGCAGTAGCGAAAATTCGCCGAATTATCTTCACCGCATTTTGGACAAATCAAAATCGCTCTCCCGATACTCTGAACTAGCAGTTTAGCCTGCGCGGGCTATTTGCCTGGTTGCCTGTCTCGCTACGCACAGTCATTCGTATTAGAATTCTCTCTCTTTCTCTTCCCCATGAAAAAAGCGGTCCAAAATAAATCCGCCAAAGGAGCACAACGTTTCGAGGCCACGCTCGAGCGCATGCGGTCGCGGCTGAATTGGACAATCATCCGTGTGCCTTTTGATGCAGGCAAGGTATTTGGGCCGCGTGGGCAGATCAAAGTGAAAGGAGAGATTAACGGCTTTCCCTTCCGCACTTCGCTGTTTCCCGCCGCTTCGTCTGCCACTGCAAAGAGCAGCCATATCTTATTGGTAAACAAGCGGATGCAGAAGGCCGCCGGGGTGTGTGCAGGGGCGAGTGCTCGTTTCCTGATCGAATTGGATCTGGAGGAGCGAGTCGCCCCGATACCGGAGGATCTCAAGCGAATTCTCACGCAGGACCGATCATTTCGCCGCTGGTACGACGGGCTCAACCATTCGACGCGATGGGAAATTGCCAAGTGGGTCAATGATCCCAAGAGCGCAGCTGCCCGCATCCGCCGCGCCGAACAGATGGCGGAACGGTTGATGGCCGTCATGGACGCGGAACGAGAACTGCCACCGGTTCTGCAAGTTGCCTTCGCGCGCCGTCCCAAGTCCCGCGAAGGGTGGGAGCGGCTGTCCGCCGCCCGGCGGCGATCGCACCTGCTGGGCATCTTCTATTACCGCACCCCGGAGGGGCGTGAGAAGCGAATCGGGAAGGTGCTGGAAGAGATCGAAGAAGCAGGTCTCGGGTCTCAGGCCCAGTTCTAGGGAAGAGCAAGAGCCTCGCTTCGTTTTCATCATTTTTTCATTTTTCGGTCTATTAGAATCATTGGTTTAGGCGAAATTTCCTTCCAAAATCTTGAGCGGAAAGAACTTAGAGGCAAAATCTTGAGCGCGTGCGATTTAGCTCACGAAATTGCCGCTCCATAACGCCTGTTGATCAACTATGGTTGAAAATGACCGCATCGGTCCCCCGCCATCGTTTTCCATTTTCAAAGAACCTTCTACGGACCATCGCCTGGGCGAACTGCTTTCTCCAGTCTAGAATCCCGATCCACTAAGTCAAGGAATTTACGAATCGGGTAATGGCTCGGTTGCTGTCTTGCCTCGCTTTCCACCTGCCCTCTTCATGGATCCCCTCCATGACGTAAATCACAGAGCCACACGTCGCGTATCACATATCTTTCGAAGCCATTGGGAAACAATGCCCTTAGGCCGAAGTGTCGTGGCACCTGAGAGCGGGCTAGTGCGCGGATAGTAAGGTTCACGAAAAATCTAGGAGGCATTATGGCGGTCACGAAGCAGCAAGCGCTCGATTATCACTTTGGAGCGCGTCCGGGAAAGATTGAAGTAACATCCACCAAGCCCTGCCGTACGCAGCGCGATTTGAGTCTTGCTTACACGCCGGGCGTGGCGGAGCCGTGCCTGGAGATTCATAAGAATCCGGAAGACGCGTTCAAGTACACATCGAAGGGGAACTTGGTAGCCGTGGTCAGCAATGGAACGGCGGTACTGGGGCTGGGCGACATTGGAGCACTGGCCGGCAAGCCTGTGATGGAAGGCAAGGGAGTGCTATTCAAAAGATTCGCGGACGTCGATGTGTTCGATCTGGAAGTCGATACCCACAATCCCGACGACATCATTAAGCTTTGCCAGTTGCTGGAGCCAACGTTCGGCGGAATCAATCTGGAGGACATTAAGGCTCCCGAGTGCTTCTACGTGGAAGAGACGCTGAAGAAGACGATGAAGATTCCGGTCTTCCACGACGACCAGCATGGCACGGCGATTATTTCCGGCGCGGCGCTGCTGAATGCGCTGGAAGTGGTGGGTAAGAAGCTCGAAGAAGTGCGCGTCGTTTTCAATGGCGCGGGCGCTTCGGGGATTGCTTGCGCCGAGCACTATGTGCGGCTGGGCGTGAAGCGCGAGAACATCACTCTGTGCGACACCAATGGCGTGGTTTACAAAGGGCGCACGAAAGGGATGAACGAATATAAGGGCCGGTTTGCGAAAGAAACGAACCTGCGCACACTGGCAGATGCGATGAAGGACGCCGACGTGGCGGTAGGCTGCTCGGTAAAGGGCGCAATGACACAGGATATGGTGCGGTCGATGGCGGCACGTCCGATTGTGTTTGCCATGGCGAATCCGGATCCTGAAATCACCTATGAAGACGCGAAGGCTTGCCGCAGCGACGTCATTATCGCCACCGGGCGTTCCGATTATCCGAACCAGGTCAACAACGTGCTGGGCTTCCCGTTTATTTTCCGTGGGGCGCTCGACGTGCACGCCACGGCGATCAATGAGGAGATGAAGCTGGCGGCCACGCGCGCGCTGGCGAATCTGGCGAAAGAAGATGTTCCGGATTCGGTTTGCCGCGCTTATGGAGTGGAGCGGCTGCACTTTGGACCGGACTACCTGATTCCAAAACCGTTTGATCCGCGCGTTCTGCTCTGGGAGGCGGTTGCGGTGGCCGAAGCCGCGATGAAGTCGGGCGTGGCGCGGAGACCGATTCCGCTTGACAAGTACCGCGACCAACTCGAAGCGCGGCTGGGCAAGGCGCATGAGATCGCGCACATGATGATCCAGAAGGCGCAGGCCCGGCCCAAGGATGTGGTTTTCCCAGAAGGCGAGCACGAGAAGATTTTGCGGACTGCCTACAATCTGATCGAAGAGAAAATTGCGACCCCGATCCTGCTGGGCAATCCTGCGGTGATTGAAGGGCAGGCGAAGGAACTGGGGTTGGATCTTGCGGGAGTGAAGATTGTCGATCCGCTGACCTCTTCGCTGCGCGAGCCTTACATCCAGGAACTGTTCCGCATACGGCAGCGGCGCGGCGTCACGCTCAGAGAGGCGCGTGTGCTGATGAAAGACCACAATGTGTTCGGGTCGATGATGGTGCGGATGGGCGAGGCCGATGCTCTGGTCTCGGGCGTCAGCCAGCATTTCCCGGATACGATCCGGCCGGCTCTGCAGATTATCGGGACGCGCGAAGGATTGCGCAGAGTATCGGGCTGCTACCTGATGATCACGCGGTCGGGCAAGCTGTTTTTGCTGGCTGATCCGAGCGTGAACATCGATCCGACGGCCGAAGATCTGGTCGAGATCGCGCTCTGCGCGGCACAAACGGCGCGGCGTTTCGACCTGACGCCGAGAGTCGCCCTGCTGTCGTTCTCGACCTTCGGCAGTACCCCGCATCCGCAATGCGTGAAGGTGCGGAAAGCAGTTGAGTTGCTGCACAAAGCCGATCCCACGCTGATTGTAGACGGCGAGGTGACGGCAGACGTTGCGGTCTCGGCGGAGACACTCGAGAAGGATTATCCGTTCAGTACGCTGAAGGGCGGAGCGAACGTGTTGATCTTCCCGGATCTGACTTCGGCGAACATCGCCTACAAGCTGCTGTCGAAACTGGGCGGCGGACAGACGCTGGGACCAATCCTGATGGGTATGAACAAGCCGGTGCATGTTGTGCTACGCGACACCGAAGTGGAGGAAATCGTCAATGTGGTGGCGCTGGCGGTGGTGGATGCTCAGGAGAACGATCTAATGTCCTGGTCTCCGGCGCCGAAACCGATGGAGCTGGTTGGAGAGTAGGGAAGTCAGAAGTTAGAAGTCAAATTGCAGAAGTGAAATCAGTCCCCATGCATCCGTGGCGAACACGTTGCATGGGGGCTTTTCATTTTCGGTATATGTGCCCAAGTTACTTTCCGCCCAGGAGATTGCGCAAGACCGCGACTTCCGCGGCAATTCCCGTGCGCAGGCTTGGGTCTACATCAGGCGCGAACAGGGCGGAGTGATTGGAAGGCAGAAACGCGCCCGTCCTTTTGGCCTCGGCGAACTTGCCGGGATCGGCCCCTCCGAGGCTGAAGTAGACCGATGGGATGCCCTGATTCACGAAATAGGAGTAGTCTTCCGACGCTGTCTGCGCTTCTTCAACAATCACGTTGTCCTTGCCGAGCGCGCTGTCCAGTACCGTTTCGACTCGGGCGGTGAGGGCGGGATCGTTGTATACGGAGTCGGTGGCTTCGATGTGTTCGATCAAGGGCTCGCGGGGTGCGCCGCTGGCTAGAGATTCCCCCTTGACGGTGCGATCGATGGCAGCCAGAACCTGTTTACGAACATCCTCTTTGAAAGTGCGAACGGTGATTCCCATCTCGGCCGAGTCGGGAATGATGTTGTTTTTCGTGCCCGCCCGGATATATCCCACCGTGACGACCGCCATTTCGCGTGGCTTGACCTCGCGGGATGCGATGGTCTGCAGGGCAAGGATCGTCTTGGCGGCGATGACAATGGGATCGATGGCGGTATTAGGCGCGGAGCCGTGTCCCCCTTTTCCGTAAATCGTGATGCGAAGCGAATCGGCGTTGGTGCTGTAAACGCCGGAAGTGACGCCCACTTCTCCGGCGGGAAGTTCGTTGCCCACGTGCATGGCGATGCCGATATCGGGCTTGGGAAAACGCGTGATGAAGCCGTCGGCGATCATGGCTCTGGCGCCGGAGATGGTTTCTTCCGCGGGCTGGCCGATCAGCATCAGGGTTCCGTGCCAGGTGTCTTTGCTGTGCGCCATGATGGTGGCGGTGCCGAAGATCGCGGCCATGTGAAGGTCGTGTCCGCAGGCGTGCATCACGGCAACGTCGCGGCCGGCGTCATCTTTGGTGCGTACTTTGCTGGCGTAGGGCAGGCCGGTTTTTTCTTCCACCGGAAGCGCGTCGAGCTCCGTGCGCAGCATGATGGTGGGACCGGGCCCGTTTTTCAAGATTGCGACGATGCCGGTCCCTCCCACCTGCTCGGTGACTTCGTAGCCCACCCCGCGCAGATGCTCGGCGAGTTTGGCAGCCGTGTGTGTCTCGTGAGAAGAGAGCTCGGGATTCTCGTGGATGTCAATGTAGAGGTCATGAGCGGCGGGATAGACGGCGTCGACTTCCTTGGAGTGCTGGGCAGTTTGGGCGAAAGCGGACGCAGCCAGAAGAACCGGGAGCAGGAAGAATGAGATTTTCATTTGCCGGGATGATATCCGGGTCGGGCAGCACGAAGCAAACTGTAAACATCGGCGACAGGCTGGGAGCTGGGTCTCGAAAACAATCGCGTTTCGAAGTAAGTCCTTATTCCCCAAAGACCTAGCAGGAATTATGCTAAGTTATTGATTCGAAAAGATATAAT
>Ga0116121_1000448_pt1 | contig 21264 bp, 17 predicted proteins | sample June2015DPH_13_1_FD_89725 | JGI IMG/M metagenome (GOLD analysis project Ga0116121, IMG submission 89725) | Peatland microbial communities from SPRUCE experiment site at the Marcell Experimental Forest, Minnesota, USA - June2015DPH_13_10 | ecosystem: Environmental > Terrestrial > Soil > Wetlands...
CGCGACTGCTGGTGTGCTCCCGGCAAGTCCAACACCTGCGCCTGCCGCTTTGAATGGAAGCTGGGCAGCCTTCCCAAGGGATACGACCACAAATACACCTACAGCCACATTGGCTACAACTTGAAAGCCACCGACATGCAGGCCGCCGTCGGCGTTGCACAACTCAAAAAGTTACCTGCCTTCATGGCCGCTCGCCGCGAGAACTTCGCCAAACTTTACGAGGCGCTGAAAGACCTCGACGATATTTTCCTTTTGCCGGAAGCGACGCCGCAATCGAATCCCTGCTGGTTCGGATTTCCGCTTGCAGTTCGTGAAGAAGCGCCCGTGAGCCGGAATCAGGTTGTGCAGTTCTTAGAAAGGCGCAAGATCTCTACTCGCCTTTTGTTTGGCGGCAACCTGCTGCGCCAGCCAGCCTACCGGAGCATTCGCCACCGTGTGATCGGCGATTTGCCAAACACCGATTTTGTAATGAACAACGTTTTCTGGATCGGTCTTTACCCCGGCATCACGGACGCAATGATCGACTACGTGACGGACACATTTCATCACGTTCGCAAAGCCGTAGCGCAGGGAGCATGAATCAGGCAGCACATGAAACCGGTTAAGACGCGACTTATGCAAATGATTGCTGTAGACCAGTTATGACAAACCGCCTCGCTGACGATCTCGATCATGTTCTCGCCCGCACCGAGCCGCTCTGGAGCGGCCTGCGCGGCGAACGTATCCTGATTACTGGCGCGACCGGGTTTTTCGGATGCTGGTTGCTGGAGACGTTCGCCTGGGCGAACAACCGGCTGGCTCTCGGCGCGCGGGCCGTCGCGCTATCGCGCAACCCCTTAGCACTCACAGCGAAAGCGGCTCACCTCGCCGCAGACCCCGCGATTACCCTTCATGCCGCGGATGTTCGTCACGGCGATTTTCCGCAAGGCCAGTTCTCTCACGTCATTCATGCCGCCACGGATGCGAGCGCAAAGCTCAACAGCGAAGCGCCGCTGATCATGTTCGACACCATCGTCGAGGGAACGCGGCGCGCCCTGCAGTTTGCCATTGCCAGCTCCGCCGCCCGGTTTCTGTTCGTCAGCTCGGGCGCAGTCTACGGAACCCAGCCTGCGCATGTCAGCGACGTCAGCGAAACGTTCGATGGAGGCCCGGATCCTCTCGATCGCACTTCCGCCTATGCCGAAGGCAAACGAGCCGCTGAACTGCTCTGCACGCTCGCAGCCTCCCCAGGACTTGCAACCACCGTGGCGCGCTGTTTCGCATTTGCCGGCCCCTACATGGAACTCGACGCCCATTTTGCCATCGGCAACTTTATCTCTGACGCGTTGCGGGGTAGCCCGATCATGGTTAAGGGAGACGGTTCTCCAGTTCGGTCATACCTCTATGCATCGGATCTCGCCGTCTGGCTGTGGACCATTCTCTTCAAAGGACAATCAGGTCGCGCCTATAACGTCGGGTCTGAAGATGCCTTGAACATTGCTGCCCTGGCCAATGAGGTGAACGCTGCGGTTCCACTGCCAGTCGGCATCAGTCGTGCGACTGCACCTGCGCCCGGTTCGTCGATCCACCGCTACGTACCCTCGACTGCGCGAGCCCGCAAGGAATTGGGTCTGCACGCCGAAGTGCCCTTACGGGAAGCCATCCGGCGCACCTACGCATGGTTCTCCGTCGAAACGTCATCTTCCAAGTCGTCGCCCTCACAACAAGCAACGGCCGCAGGAGGACAACATGCATAGAGTTGCGATTCTTAGCCGTTGCAGGGCTGCCCTGTTTGAGCGCCGCCCCTGCTTGCTGACCGAGGTCTGCCCCGCATGAAGCTCTCCGATTACATTGCCGGCCAGCTCGCGGATTGGGGTGTACGCCACATTTTTCTGGTGACGGGCGGCGGAGCCATGCACTTGAACGACTCGATCGGCAAGGAGTCGCGCATCCAGTACGTCTGCAATCATCACGAACAGGCATCCGCCATGGCCGCGGAGGCTTATGCCCGCGTCAGCGGCCAGCCCGGCGTCATCAACGTCACGACCGGCCCCGGCGGCATCAACGCGCTCAACGGCGTTTTTGGCGCATGGACCGATTCGGTTCCCATGCTTGTCATCTCCGGCCAAGTCAAGCGCGAGACCTGCATGCGCGCCGCCGGTATCGCTGGCCTGCGCCAGCTTGGCGACCAGGAAGCCGATATTCTCGCGATGGTCGGCGGCATTACCAAGTACTCGGCCTTCATCAACGATCCGCTTTCCATCCGCTATCACCTGGAACGCGCATGGCATCTGGCCAAAACCGGACGACCGGGCCCTTGCTGGCTTGACATTCCGGTAGACGTACAGGCCACGTCCATCGATCCGGCCACTTTGCGTGCTTACGATCCCGCCGAGGACGCGACGCCTATCCAGAACTTTCAGCTGGCAACCGATTTCCGCGAGATCGTCGAGCGCATCCGTCAGGCGAAGCGTCCTGTCATCCTAGCCGGCACCGGCATTCGCGCCGCGCAGGCAGTCGATGAATTCGACGCGCTCATTCACCGTCTCGGCATACCTGTAACCACCGCCTGGACCCACGACGTCATCGCCACCGATGATCCTCTCTGCTGTGGACGCCAGGGCACGATCGGCGATCGCGCGGGGAATTTCACGGTCCAGAATGCCGACCTTCTCTTAACACTGGGCTCGCGCCTCAATATCCGCCAGACCAGTTATAACTGGCAGTCGTTCGCCCCTCACGCCTTCAAGATTCAGGTTGACATCGATCGCGCCGAGTTTCACAAACCAACGGTTCGCCCGAATATGCCCGTCCAGTGCGACCTGAAGGTCTTCCTGCAAGGGCTTCTCGAAGAGTGCGACCGCGTCGACTATCGGTCCGGCCGTCACGATCCGTGGCTCAGCTGGTGCCAGGAACGCGTCCGTCGTTATCCAGCAGTCCACGCTCATCAGCGGCAAGCCGGGGCGCCTTTGAATCCTTACCACTTCGTCGAGCAGCTCTCCGCCAAACTTGGCGATGGCGATGTCATCGTGTGCGGCAACGCTACCGCCTGTATCGTCCCGTTCCAAACGCTGCGCTTGAAGAAGGGCCAGCGGCTGATTTCCAATTCCGGCTCTGCTTCGATGGGTTACGACCTGCCCGCGGCCATCGGAGCCGCCTTCGCGAATCCCGGCCAACGCATCATCTGTCTCGCCGGCGATGGCAGCATCCAGATGAATATTCAGGAATTGCAGACCATCGTCCATCACCAACTTTCCATCAAGATTTTCGTCTTGAATAACTCGGGATATCTATCCATGCGCATGACCCAATCCGGCTTCTTCGGCCGTCTAACAGGCGAAGGCCCGGTCACGGGTGTCTCGTTCCCCAACATGGTCAAGATTGGGTGCGCGTATGGCATTCCGTCGCAACGCATCGATCGGGAATCGCAATTGTCGCAGGTCGACCAGGCCCTCTCTGCGGAAGGCCCGTCCCTGATCGATGTTGTTCTCGACCCAACCCAGGAATTCGAACCCCGTTCGAAAGCAAGGCAGTTACCGGATGGGCGAATCGTTTCACCCAATCTAGAGGACATGTACCCATTCCTGGATGAGACTGAACTAATGGACAATCTGATCCGGGAATAAGGACAGTATCATTGTGATTAACAGCACACTTACGACGAGCATATCTCGGATAAGGCGACCACTATCATGACTGGCAATGACATTTTCGAAGAGTTATTTGTGCTTGAGCTGGCCAATAACCACCTCGGCGTTGTGCAACGCGGACTGAAGATCATCAGCGATTATGGCCAGGTGGTTCGCTTCAATAATGTGCGGGCTGCCATCAAGCTGCAGTTGCGCGACGTGGACAATTTCATCCACCAGGATTTCCGCGACCGCGAAGATATCCGTTACATCAAGAAAACCATCGACACACGCCTGCAACCGGAAGACTTCGCGGCCCTGGTGCAGGCGATCCGCGACGCCGGGTGCATTTCCATGGCGACTCCGTTCGATGAGAGCTCGGTTGAGTTCTGTTGCAAACTTGGCATTCCGATCCTCAAGATTGCCAGCTCCGACTGCAACGACTGGATCCTGATCGAGACAATCGCGAAGACGAAAAAGCCGGTCATCGTCTCGACGGGTGGCTCGTCGCTGAAGGATATCGACGACCTTGTCGCTTTCTTTGACAATCGCCACATCCCCCTCGCCATCAATCATTGCGTCTCACTTTATCCGTCCGAGGATCACGAAATCGAACTCAACCAGATCGACTTTCTGCGCAATCGTTATCCGAGCCATACAATTGGCTTTTCGACGCATGAGTATCAGGACTGGACCTCCTCCATGCTGATGGCCTACGCCAAGGGCGCGCGCACCTTTGAGCGCCACGTTGATATTCAGACGGAAGGCATGAAGGTCTCGCCCTATTGCTCGGTTCCCCAGCAGATTGACACGTGGTTCAAAGCCTTCCAGCGCGCCAAACGCATGTGCGGAGCGCCTGGAACGCAGAAGCGCCTGCCACCACAGAAGGAAATTGCGTATCTTGATTCTCTGGTCCGTGGCGTTTACGCTCGTTACGATCTGCCCGTCGGCCATGCCATCCAGGATGCGGACGTCTATCTCGCCATCCCGCTGCAGCAGGGACAGATTTCCTGCCGCGAGTTGATGCGGGGCGAAGTAATCCGTAAGCCGCTGCAAAAAGATCAACCCATCATGGTGGACGCCATCGACAGTCCCTACGCCAACATTCCTTCGCTCAGCGAACTCATTTACCATCGCGGCCTGCCGCCCCAACCGATTGCGATCGCGGCCAAAGCCGGGGGCACCAAGTGAACAATTCACAGGAATCGAAGACCATCAGCGTCGTGACACCCTGCTACAACGAAGAGGGCAACGTTCGCGAAGTGTACGAGCGAGTGCGTGCGTTGATGTTGAAACTCGGCCGCTATCGCTACGAACATATTTTCATCGACAACGCCTCCCGCGATTCCACCTTCGCAGTCCTTAGTGAGATTGCCGCCGCCGATTCCAACGTCAAAGTTATCCGCAATGCCCGCAACTTCGGACACGTCCGGTCGCCCATGCACGCGCTTTTTCAGGCTACGGGCGACGCCGTGATCATGCTGATGTCAGACCTGCAGGATCCACCCGAGGTCCTCTTTCAGCTCATTGAACAGTGGGAAAAGGGATTTCCGATCGTCATTGCAGTCAAACAGACCAGCCACGAGTCTGCTCCGATGTTTCAGCTTCGGAGAATGTTCTACCACCTCGTGAATCGCCTTGCTGATGATCTCGAGACGTACGAGAACTTCACCGGCTTCGGCCTCTACGACCGCAAAGTCATCGACCTGGTCCGCCAGTTTGGCGACCCCTACCCTTATTTTCGCGGCATGATCGCCGAGATCGGCCTTCCCCACGCTGAAGTCGAGTACGAGCAGCAGCGCCGCAAGAGTGGCAAGACCAAGAATAACTTCTACACGCTTTACGATCTCGCCATGCTCAGCATCACAAAGCTTTCCAAAGTGCCGCTGCGCCTGGTCACGTTCGCGGGCTTTGCCGGATCGCTGCTCTCGCTCTTCGGCGGAACGGTCTATTTCGGTTACAAGCTGGTCTTTTGGAACGGATTCAATGTCGGGATCGCGCCCATCGCGATTGGCATGTTCTTTCTCGGCTCCCTGCAGCTTCTGTTCATGGGCATCGTGGGCGAGTATATCGGCAATATTCACACGCAGGTGCACAACCGTCCGCTCGTCGTGGAGCATGTGCGCCTGAACTTCGAGCATCAGCCGGGAGAGCCGTTACCGACTGGGAATCTTACGAGGAGTGCAACTGCAGGACAGTAGAACCTCACAAATGGTCCGCGCGTCTTGCTCTCCTGATTACCTGCACTCTTTAGTAACCAGAAAAACCCTGTGACTTCTATTGGAAGACTTTCGTGCTTGCTAGACTTCTCTAAGAGCTACTTGTTTTGCCCCGAGCGTAGATTTTTGGCAGTTCGGACCATCTCATGAATCTGGCTGGTATACAACGCCTTATTCCGGCGCGAATGAAGTTCTCGCTGAAGCCCTATTACCGCAGGGTCTTCGGCAACCGCCTGCACGTCTTGTTCTGGCCCACGTTTCGTTGCAATTATCGTTGTTCTTACTGCACGGTCTATACGAAATTCAATTTCACAAAGGTCTATGCCCCGAATGCCGAAGTGAAGGTGGATCAGTGGCTCGAAGGTCTGGAAAAGCTGCCTCCAGCGATGATCTATATCGCGGGCGGTGAACCGTTCCTGTATGCGAAGCTTCCCGACTTGGTGAACAACCTTCCGAAGAAGCATCGGCTGCTCGGAATTGTCAGCAACATCTCGCTGCCAGCTAGTGTCTACCGGAAGATCGAGCGGCCAATTCACCTCAACGCCAGCTTCCATCGCGAATTCGTCAGCGCCGACAATTTCATTGCCCGAGTTAAAGAGTTACAGGAGTTCTTTCACGTGCACGTCAACATCGTCGCAACCCCGGAAAATCTGCCCGTGATTTCGTCGATTGACGAACTGATGTCAAAGCACCGCATCAGCCTGCATGTGGATCCTTATGTCGATCATGAATTTCGGTATAGCGCCGCTGAGCAGCAAGTGTTACGCAAGCACATAACCGCTGATCGCAGCAAGCTCGTCGAGTTTGATGATTTCAGCAGCAAGCAGTGCTCAGCCGGCCGGAACTACATCAACCTTCTGCCCAACGGCGATGTCTTTACCTGCGCCGCCGGTTTCAACTATATTCACTCGCCCCTGTATAGCGAGATTGTGAAGGGCCGGGACTTGAGCCATTTTCCGATGCGCAACCTGTTTGATCCCGCCTTCAAACTGAATTCGACCGATGTTATTTGCGGATTGCCTTGCAAGGACGCCTGCGACCGCGACGCCGTCATCCTGAAGACGATCCAGCCTTTGCCCCAGAACAGGGCTGCCGCGGCGGGCGCCGGGCAGTGACGCAGCCTTCGAGACGCAGAACTCACCAATGCGCTGAGGCCAATACAGGCGCCTTCGTCCGAAATCGCTCATGTTTTACGCATCCCCAATGGAAAAGCCCGGCTGCACAAGGCGGCCTTTTGAACTGCAACTCTATACTGTGACTACTGGCGAGGCTCGACTAACTACCGTTCTACCGTGACATCCCACCCGCCATAGCGGCATTGGTCTTGGCTTGCGATTTGAGATAATCACAATCAACGATCGCGTTCTTTATCCCCGCCGCCCGCAGATCGCGATGGATCGACGGCGCGTTCGCAATTGAAGTGATCAGGATGGGGTCGTTTCCGTTTGGCGGCGGCGCAGTAACACGTATACCGGCAATCACACGGCCCTGCTTCGACTTGTCGCGGTCCACGATGCTGGTGACCTTTCCCTCCAGACGCGGCAATAGATGATTGGCCAGAACTCCAGCTCCCCAGGCAATCGCCTTCGAACCGTTGAGCTGTTTGAGAACATGGTCGGTGATCGCCTGTAGTTTATTCTCGGACTTCTCGGCATAAGCACGCATGAGCCATGGCAGCATCTCATCCCGCACCCCGCTATGCCCGGCGCCTCGCTTGGCGATGATTCCCATTGCCGGATAGAGGTCCCCATTAGGCAATGGGATTGAGCGTGTCCCTATCGTCACCGCCTCGAGTCCCGCCATTTGGAGGATGCGAACCAGCAGCAACGGGCTGAAATGGTTGATATGCTCCGGACTAAACTCCTGGAAAGGAACCGTCAGGTGATCCAGATGCCGGGTTGCGTCCGGAACCTCGACATACACATAGCCCTTGGGAGAAAGCCAATCCCTCATCTTGTTTAACGCGCATATCGGATCGGTCAGATGCTCCAGCACGTGCGCCAGCACGATCAGGTCGAACTCTCCCATAGGACCCACGTCAAGAATCGTGCCTTCCACCACGCGCAGACCCTTTGTTCTGCAGGCTTCGACGTTCGCGTGGCTCAGATCGAGTCCCGATGCGGCCGTGCGTTTATGGAGCTCCGCCAGCAGTTCGCCGCGCCCGCATCCAATCTCGAGCGCATTCTTGCCGATGTAGGGCGTGAGCATGTGCACCGTACGCTGCGTCCGCTTCGGTTCAGGTTCGGCAAGCGAGTACGCTTCCAGGCTGTTGTAATCCATGGCCGCCGGCTCGTGGTCATACACCAGGCCGCAGTCGGCGCAGGCCACTACCGTGCTCCACACCAGTTCGTGTTTCCCACTTTGACAGATAGGACACTTTCTCATTTTCTAATTCCTCTGGAGTTAACGTTCTGCCGACCCAATGCTCGCCTCACGTATATCTACCCGATGAAAGAGCCGGTTGCTAATTACCACGGTCATGGATGTTCAAGACTTGTTACGGCCGCCAGAACACCCTGAATATCCCCACCAGACGGCTCTCAGGAAACTTTCGCATGACCTCCGCCCGCACTTCCGGATTCATCTGCGCGGTTGGAAAAAACGGCGCTTCATTGATCACGACTACTTTCAGATCGTCGGATTCCAATGCCCGCAGTACATCTGCCGCCGAAGCGCCTCCATCGGTGCGTGTTACATTGTTCAGCCCCGCCAGAAAATAGAGCTCGGGGCAATCATTTCCCGCATACAGCAAACCGTTCGGGGAATGTTCCTGCAGCAGATGAATCAAATCCTGAAAGAAGGCTGCTCCTTCAATCTTCACGCCGCCCCGCGGAAGCTCGAGCGTATCCAGGTGCCCCACCACGTGCGTTAATTCAGCCAAGTGCATCGGTACTAGCGATACGACGCCAAAGGCGAGATAAAGTCCTGCTACGGACGTCAGCACGTAAGTTCCGCTCTGCCGCTTCGTCGTCATCACAATCGCCGTCAAGGCGAGAAAAGTGAGCGGTAGCGAATAGCACAGATAAATCGGAGCGGCGAACGGAAACTGCACCAGTGTGCAAGTTGCTGCCAGTGACACGAGCAGCGCGACCCGTTGTCGCGCGATGTCAGTACGTTTGCCTCCCGATCCTCGAACCAACACCGCCACCACGCCCACAACCACCACCGCCGGAGTCAGCATGACGGCCGAAAACCACACACGCGACAGAATGGTCATGGACTGCGTCGCTCGTACCACAATCACGACCGCGCCCATTCCGATAGCCACACCGACCGCTGCTCCCTGAAACTTCTCCCAATACATCGCCGCCGCCAACAGTCCAATGAGCGGCAGCAGATAAAGGGCGCACTGCAGCGGCGCCGGCCGGATGACAGCCAACCCGCTGGCGCGCTCCATCACACTCCCCGCCACACCTGAAAAGAAACTCGACAGCGCACCGGACAATATGTACGGCGTAAGAAAGATAACGATCGGCGCCAGCACGCCCCCAACGAATGGAAGCACCAATCCAAAAAGTGCCCGAAAACGTTCTGCCGTTGTTCCGCCGGCATTTCGTTCGCCCAGCACGATCATTCCAACCACTGCCGCCGAAGGCAGTACGAAGTGATAAAACTCCGTCAACGTCAGCCGCGCATGCACCACATAAACCAGCGTGCCCAAGAACACGAGCAATGCACTCGCGCTGAACATTGGATACGCCCAGCTCGTTTTCTCTGTATCTTCTCGCGCTTCGTTCTGCTCTAGAAAAGCAAGGAATAGCAGCGCACCCGCGACGTAGTAGGCCCCGATTATTTTGATCAGGATCGAAACTCCCCCGCACACTCCCGCGACAAACAACCAGCGCCGCTGCCGCACATCCAGATAGCGCAGCATCGCCGCGGCTCCGAACGTGGCGAAAAACAGGTTGTACCAGGAAGGCATCGCCGACGGATAATTCGGATAACTCCAAGCCACCGCGACGAGCGCAATCAGCCCGGCCCCCAGTGCGGAAGTAAATCGCAGCGCAATGGAATACAGAGCCGGAATCCACGCCAGAAAAAACAGAAACACGCAAATCCGCATCGACAGTAGGTTGACGCCGAATATCCGAAAGGCCAACGCATGAATCACGCTCAGGCCGCCCGTATAAATCTCGGTAAAATCCCGATGCGGAAGCTGCCCTTGCAGCACGCGCACCGCACTCTGCGCCAGAATGCCATCGTCCGCTGGAACCCAGGCACTGCTGATCCGCGGCCCAACATACAAACCCGCGATCATCAAAATCGCAACCAGCACCACCAAACGAACTACTCGGCTCTGTCCCCCAGTGTCATGAACGACCGCCCCATCTGCGATCCGCGCATCCGGTCCGATTTCCCGGACCCTCACCTCGACGTTCAAACCCTCGCGGCCCGGAACGATAACGCGCCCGCCCGACTCGTCCGAACTCTTCCGGATTTCTTCGTTCACTTTGCCTCCAGCGCGGTCAGCCGCATCTTCGCGTCCGTACTGTCCTGGTTCAGCTGTAGAGTCTGCTGGTATTCCGCTCTCGCGGCATTGAGATTTCCGTTTCTCTCTAGTGAGAGTGCCAGCCAGTAGTGGTAGTCCCACACCTTTGGGTCGAGCGACGCCGCTTCCTGCAAGTAGCGTTGCGCTTCGGCACTTTTGCCCACTTCCAGAAGCGCGCGTCCAAGAAAATGTTTGGGTCCAGCCTGTTCAGGAGCCAGCGCCACGGCTCGCCTCAGCAAACGCTCCGCCTCCGCATAGCGGTGGTCCATCAGGTTCACGTTCCCGCAGTTGTAAAGTCCCGAGTAGAGGTCCGGCTCTTTCTGTTGAATCTCAGCACATAATTCCAGCGCTGTATCAAAATCTCCCATGCGCCCGTACAACCCTGCATACGACGCGATTCCGATCTCCGACTTCACATAATCGGGTCCCACCTTCTGCATCCACACTCGTCCTTCGTCATATCGACCGGCGCGAATGTAACTTTCCGCCAGTGCCAGCGGCCCGTAAGCATATTCGGGATGCTCCCGCACCGCCCGCTCGGCCAGCGCAATCGCGCGATCATGTGCGCCGCGCTCGCTGTATTCCGCCGACAGCCCAACCTCGGCATAGGGATTCCCCGGATACAGCTCCTGCCCGCGCGTCCACACCAGCAGATCGCTCGCCCAATACACTTGCTGCCCCAGCGACGCTCCCATATAGCTCGCGCAAAGCAGCACAACGGCAGTCACCTGCACCGCCTGTGCGCTCCATTTGCCGATCGACGGCAGTCGCCGCAACCCCATTGCCAGCAGAATTGCGAAGCCGATCGACGGCAGGTAGATATAACGGTCTCGAACAAAATCGCCGTTTCCGAAATTACGCAGATACAGAGCCGGAGCCAGTCCGATCAGTAGCCAGAACCCGCCAAAGGCAACCATCGAATTCTCTTCCCGCTCATTCCACCACCACAAACCCGCCAGCACCGCGACCAGCATGAGGGACGGTGCGACCACTTGGCTGAAAAAGGCGCCGGTAACGTAAGGCGTGTAATAAAGCCCCGTCAGTCCCACGGGAACGAGAAGCTTTTGTAAATAGAAATTCAAGACGAAAGGCAAGGTACGGATTACGTCGGCCATCCCATGCTGCGGATCGAATTGTCCTGTTGCGTGCAACAGTGCATGCTTGCGCACTAGAACGTATGCGACCGTGACCGCGACATATGGCACTGATTCTCTTATTGCATCGAGCGACCGCCGCACGTGAGGCGCAGTCTTCCCGCCCGCCGGATTCAGCCAAGCATAAATCCCCACGAGAACCGGGAACGTCACCGCCATTTCCTTGGTGAGGAGCGCGCATGCGAGAAGGAAGAACGAGGCAATCTGCCACATCACCTTCGCCCTTCGCTCAGGCTCGCGTCCGTTCAGGAACGTCACGAATCCCAACGCGGCGAACGTCGCGACCATCGTGTCCGAAGCCGCAGAAATCCAAACCACCGGTTCAATGTGAATCGGATGAACCGCGAAAATCAGCGCGGCTAGCGCTGCCGTCCAATATTCCAGACTGAGCTTGCGCGCCAGCCAGAAAACTGCAGCCGTCGCGGCCACATGTGTGAGGATCGCGCCCAAATGCCATCCCCACGGCCGCAACCCGAAGAGCGCATAATTCAACATGGACCACGCGACAAACAATGGACGGTAATAAACCTGATGGCGTGCTACGTGGTACCAGAGGTCGCTTCCAAACGCGCGCGGAAGGTTACTCCAACTCCGCAGAATTGGACTGTTAACAATCTGCGGCCAATCGTCCCAAACAAATTCGAATGACAAAGCTCCGCTGTAGAGCACCAGCGTTGTCAGCCCGAGTAATGACAAGAGCAAGCTCGGCCGCCGCAGATACTTGCTCAACACTTCGCCCGCGCTGATTTCCGGATTCTCTTGCGTCTTGTCCATCTTCTCCCGCACCTGTCGGCCGATGTACTTTCGTAACCTCGTCCAGAGCTGCTAAGTCGTCTCCAGGTGCGCTCATACTAACCTCCCAATCCACTCCGCGCATGTTACCCAGGTTACCTAGGTGTCCCAGTTATTCCGCTATTTCATCCTTCCTTTTGCGACCATACTTTCCATGGGGTCATTCACAGGAACCCAAACTGCCCGCGAGCCGTTGCCCGTATTGTGCGTCGATCTCGACGGCACGCTCATCCGCAGCAATCTCCTGTGGGAATGTCTCCTCATCCTTCTCAAGATCAAGCCCGCCATCCTGTTCTTATTGCCGTTCTGGCTTCTTCGCGGTCGTGCTTTCCTAAAACAGCAACTTACCGCCCGCGTTCAACTTGATCCTGCTCGTTTGCCCTATCGGCAACAGGTCCTCGATCTCATCCATCAGGAAAAGTTGGCAGGCCGTCGCATCGCGCTGGTGACCGCTGCCGATCAAGCGCTTGCAGCATCAATTTCGAACTATCTCGGCCTCTTTGACGAGGTTTACGCTAGCGACGGAGATCGCAATTTAAAGGGTTCCTGCAAGGCTGCGTTTCTTTCCGGCAGGTTCGGGGCTTCTGGTTTTGAATATGTGGGCGATTCCGCCGCCGATGTGGAAGTCTGGCGTCACGCCCGCGCCGCCTATGTCGTAGGAACGTCCGCCCGCGCCGAACAAGCCGCATCCGTGACCACGCTGAAGGGCAACATCGTCGAACCGCGAACTTCATTGCGCGTTTGGGTCAACGCTCTCCGCGGGCACCACTGGGCCAAGAACCTGCTTCTGTTCCTGCCCCTCACACTTTCGCACAATCTGACCTTCGCCCCAATCGTTCGCACCGCTGTCGGCTTTGTGCTTTATGGACTGTGTGCTTCCGGGCTCTACATCCTCAATGATCTTCTCGATCTCCACTCCGATCGTGAGCATCCATGGAAAAGAAAACGACCGATCGCCGCTGGACACATTTCGATTGCTCAGGGATTGCTCGCCTCGTTCGCTCTTTTGTCATTTACGCTCGTGGTCGGATTCTTTCTCGATCTGCAATTCGCATTTGTGCTGGTCGGATATGCGGCACTGACCATGCTGTACTCGCTTTATCTGAAGAAGATCGCCCTGCTCGACGTCTTCGTTCTGTCGAGCTTCTACAGCTTTCGCATTCTCGCCGGTGCGATGATCTCCTCCACCCCGCTATCGCAGTGGTTTTTGGCGTTTTCTCTGTTCTTTTTTCTCAGCCTGGCAATGGCGAAGCGTTATTCCGAACTGCTCCACGCCAACGGCTTGGTAACATCCGGAAATTCCGGGCGCGGCTATCGCGTCGACGACCGCGAGCTCCTGCTCGCGCTCGGAGTTGGCAGCAGTTTCTCAGCCGTCGTCATTCTCAGCCTCTACGTGCAAAGCGATGCCGTCCGCGTTCTCTATTTGTCTCCTGAATATCTTTTCTTGCTCTGCCCTATTGTTCTTTATTGGCTCAGCCGAACCTGGCTGCTGGCCCACCGCGGTGAGTTGAAAGAGGACCCGGTCAATCTTGCGATCCGCGATCGCGTTAGCTACTGCGTAGCGCTGGCGTCGGCGCTCGTCATCGCCGCCAGCATGATAAGTGTGACCTTCTGATATGTCTGGACAATCGGCAGCATCCTCGAAGAAACAACCTGCCCCAGCCCCGCCCACCGGGAAATATCTGTCATGGGGACGATACCCGACGGCCGCGCATGTGCATGTCCAAAAGCCTGCGTGGAGCGACCAGGTTCCTGCCATCCTGAAAGCGAGTTCCGCTGCATCCCTGCTTCCCTACGGTTTGGGCCGCAGTTACGGCGATTCGTGCCTAAACGCGCGACGAGGCCTGATCGACTGCCGCCGCCTCAACCGCATTCTCGGATTTGACGCGTCCACCGGCATCCTGCGTTGTGAAAGCGGCGTCAGCTTCGCCGACATCATCGAGGTCTTTCTTCCCAAAGGATGGTTCTTGCCCGTAACTCCCGGCACGCAGTTCGTCACTGTCGGAGGAGCTATTGCCAACGACGTCCACGGTAAGAACCATCATTGTGCCGGAACGTTCGGATCTCACGTCCATCAAATAGCCGTGCACCGCTCCGATCATGGCCTAGTCACCTGCAGCCCCGGAGAAGATCCACAGATGTTTCGCGCCACCATCGGAGGCCTCGGCCTCACCGGCGTTATTGCGTGGGCCGACATACAGCTCCGACACGTTCCCGGTCCCTGGATTGACGTCGAACTCGTCCCTTTCCAGTCGCTCAATACTTTTCTTGATTTAAGTCGAGAAAGTGACGGCCGCTTCGAATACACCGTGGCATGGCTTGATTGTCTGTCCGAAAACAATCCGCGCGGCATCTTCTTCCGCGGCAACCACTCCGCCGAGACGGCAAAGAAATTCCGCCCTCACCACGGCCCCAAACTGCCCTTTGCGCTGCCGCAGGCATTCCTCAACCGCTACACCGTGAAGGCTTTCAACACCGCCTACTATCACGCGCACGCCGCAAAAGAAGGCTCATCGCTGGTTGCCTACGATTCGTTTTTCTACCCGCTCGATTCAATCCGTCAGTGGAATCTTCTCTACGGCAAACAGGGCTTTCTGCAGTATCAATGCGTGATCCCAGAAACAAACGTTTCCGCTTTGGAGGAATTGCTTGCCCGTATCGCCCGCTCCGGCATGGGCTCTTTCCTCGGCGTCCTGAAACAATTCGGCGATGCGCCGCCAGCCGGAATGTTGTCATTCCCGCGCCCCGGTTTGACCCTGGCTCTCGACTTCGCCATGCGAGGTGAACGTACGCTCGCACTCATGCGCCAGCTTGACGAGGTTGTTCAGCAGAGTGGTGGCGCGCTCTACCCGGCGAAAGATGCGCGCATGAGCCCGGCTTTGTTCGGAGCTTCGTTCCCGCACTGGCGCAGTTTCGTCCAGCACATCGACCCCAAGATGTCCTCATCGTTCTGGCGCCGCGTCACGGAGGCGCAATGACTATGCCCCAGCCGACGCATCCCACAGCCAAGCAGCCCCCAGCTTTGCAGAGAGTTGTCGTTCTGGGCGCGACCTCCGGCATCGCGCTCGAAGTCCAGCGTCAACTCGCACAGCGGGGATGTGAGCTATTCCTAGTCGCGCGCTCGCCTCAGCGCCTGGCGGCGCTTCAATCCGACTTGTTCGCGCGCGGCGCCAAACAAGTCCTGACCTGCGCTGCCGATCTAGCCAGCATCTCCCAACACTCTGCCCTCTTCGATCACGTCCGCCGCCAGTTCCCCGGCTATGACACAGTTCTGCTCACGTACGGCTCTATGCAGGATCAGAAACATTCGCAAGCCTCGCTCGACATTCTTCTCGACGAGTTGAATGTCAACTTCGTAAGTGCCTCGGCGATTCTCACTCTCTTCGCCGCCGACTTGGAACAGCGCCGAACGGGCTGCATCGCCGCCATCACGTCCGTTGCTGGAGATCGTGGCCGCCGCTCGAACTACGTCTATGGCTCCGCCAAAGGCGCGCTTTCCCTCTTTCTTCAGGGACTGCGCAGCCGTCTGCATCCTGCTGGAGTCAAAGTGATCACGATCAAACCCGGCCCGGTCCAGACTCCCATGACCGACCATCTTCCGAATGCTGCTCGCTTCGCCGATCCCGAACTCGTCGCTTGCGACATCGTTCGTGCCCTGGAACGCCGCTCCCCAGACGTCCTCTACACTCCAAAGATCTGGCGGTATGTCATGACCGCCGTCGAACATATCCCCGAAACAATCTTCAAGCGCTTGTCCTTCTAACAATCCACATCACAAAATGTACATACACAAGAAAAGGGCCGCATGAATGCGGCCCAAGGTCTTACTGGCTACTGGCAAATGGGTACTGAGCTTACCGGCGTCCGCGGCCACCACCACCACCGCCGTGACCACCATGTCCGCCACGATCTCCCCCGCCCGGTCCGCGTCCACGTCCACGACGACGACGATTGCGATCGCCGCCTCCGCCCGGACGCGACTCACGTCCACCTTCCGGCCGTGCCGATCCCGGCTCTGACGCTCCAGCTCCCGCATCTACACGGTTGAAGTTCGGCTCATCGTCGGCATCAAAATCGGCGCCGCCTTCGATCACTGCGGTCGGTGCGCCTTGCGATGCGCCTTGCGAAACTGTCGGCGCAGATGGTGCCGGTACCGCCTCCTCGTCCCCCTCTGGCGGTAGTGGCGGAGCCCCGCCGCCCATTTTGGCGCGTTGCTCTTTCAGAATCGCCTTGCGCGACAGCTTGATCCGGTTGCCTTCGACAGCCAGAACCTTCACCAGCACCTGATCGCCTTCTTTCAGTTCGTCGCGGACATCCTTAATCCGATGCTCCGCCACTTCGCTGATGTGGAGCAGCCCATCCAGCCCCGGCAGAATTTCAACAAATGCTCCAAAATCCGCCAGCCGGCTGACCTTTCCGAGGTACGTCTTCCCTACCTCGGCCGAAGCCGTCAGGTCGCGAATAATTTGCAGCGCCTTGTTCGCCGACACTTCATCGTTCGACGCAACATTGACCTTGCCCGAATCTTCAACGTCGATCTTCACGCCAGTCTGCTCGATGATGCTGCGGATCATCTTGCCGCCCGGCCCGATGACGTCGCGAATCTTGTCGACCGGAATCTGCAAGGTGTAAATTCGCGGCGCATACGCCGAAACCTTCCCGCGCTGTTCGCCGAGCACTTCATCCATTTTCCCCAGAATGAACAACCGCCCGCGTTGCGCCTGTGCCAGCGCCTCGCGCATGATCTGTGCCGTAATCCCGCCCACCTTGATATCCATCTGCAGAGCGGTGATTCCGTCTTTCGTGCCGGCGACCTTGAAATCCATGTCGCCGTAGTGATCTTCAGCGCCTGCGATGTCGGTCAGGATGGCATACTGATCGCCTTCCTTCACCAGCCCCATGGCCACGCCGGCCACCGGAGCTTTCAACGGCACGCCCGCATCCATCAGCGAGAGTGACGCTCCGCAAATCGTTGCCATCGACGACGAACCGTTTGACTCCAGAATGTCGGAAACCACGCGCATCGCATACGGCCAATTGTCTTCCGTCGGCAGCACAGCCGATACCGCTCGCTCCGCCAGTGCACCGTGTCCAATCTCGCGACGACCAGCTCCGCGCAGGAATGCCACTTCGCCTACAGAGAAAGGCGGGAAATTGTAATGCAACATGAAGCGCTTTTTGGCTTCTCCTTCGAAGCCCTCCAGCCGCTGCATGTCGTCGCTCGTGCCCAAAGTCGTAGTCACCAGCGCCTGCGTTTCGCCACGAGTAAAGATCGCGCTTCCGTGCGCACGCGGCAGAACGCCCACTTCAATCCAGATCTCGCGAATCTGATCGAATGCGCGTCCGTCGGGCCGGTGTTTCCTGTTGATCACCTGGTCGCGGAAAATGCGCTCGCGCAGGACTTCGTAGTACTCCTTCAGCTTCGCTTTTGCCGCGTCATCTTCTTCGGGAATCGCCGCGAGCAGTTCTTTCTCCAGCGTACGCACCAGTTCGTAGCTTTCCGATTTCGGATGCTTCTGCGTGTCCAGCGCATCCGCCAGTTGCGCGCCGATCTTGGACTGCAGGCCGTTGTAATAGGCCTGATCAAACTCCGGAGGCGTGACTTTGCGCTTCGGCTTTCCAGCCTTGCTGCGCAGCTCTTCGATGGCCGCGCAAATTTTCTTGATCTCAGTGTGCGCGAATTCAATCGCGTCGACCACCGTCTCTTCTTTCACTTCTTTCGCGCCCGACTCAATCATCAGGATCGCTTCGGCCGTGCCGACCACCATGATGTTCAGCAGGCCTTCCCGCATCTCCGTATAAGTGGGATTGGCGATGAAGCGCCCTTCCACCAGTCCGACGCGCACCGCGCCAATCGGCCCAAGGAACGGAATGTTGGACACCGTCAATGCCGCCGAAGCCGCGTTGATTCCGACCACATCCGGGTCATTCTCCGTGTCCGCCGACAGCACGAACGCAATCACCTGCGTCTCGCACTTAAAGCCCTCCGCGAACATCGGCCGGATCGGCCGGTCAATCTGACGGCTGGTGAGCACTTCGCGCTCGCTCATGCGCCCTTCGCGCTTGATAAAGCCGCCCGGAATACGTCCGCCAGCGTAGGTGTACTCGCGGTAGTCCACGGTGAGCGGAAAGAAATCGATTCCCGTGCGCGGCTCCGGGTTCGCCACTGCCGTGGCCAGAATCACATTCTCGCCCATGCGCACAACGGCCGAGCCGTGGGCCTGCTTGGCTAATTTTCCAGTTTCAAATGAAATCGTTTTTCCGCCGGCGATTTCGACGGAAACTATGGTGGGTTCAGGCTTCATAGGTCATCCTTTATATGGGCAGGAGCGCAACGGCGCCGATGCGGAGTTCGCTGAATAGGCGAACAGGCGAATGCCAGTGGCTCTCGCGGTTGGGAAAACGCACTTTACTGAGTCTCTCTTGGTGATACCGGCCCCCCATGGAGCCGGTCGCGCTGCTACTTGCGGATCCCGAGCTTCGAAATAACGGTCTTATACCGTTCCGAGTCGTATTTCTTCAGGTAGTCGAGCAGGCGGCGACGCCGGCTCACCATCATGAGAAGTCCGCGGCGCGAGCCGTGATCTTTCAGGTGCGTTTTGAAATGGTCCGTCAACTGGCCGATCCGCTCGCTCAATAGCGCGATTTGAACCTCAGGACTTCCGGTATCGGTCGGATGCGTGCGATACGTGTCAACGACGGTCTGCTTTTGCTGTCTGGCTAGCACTAACCTGTTCCACTCCTGTCTCTTCTCGTTTTCGTAACGTATTCGAGAATAACACACTACAGCCAGAACCCGCTACTGCGCATCCAAAAACTGCATCAGTCGACCAACTTATCAACATCCCATCCCAGACAGCCGCGATTTCCGAGTTATACTGAATAGACAACAATCGTTAAGGAAGCGGCCACCCTCGGTTGAGTATCCGGAAAGACCTTGGACCAACCCCGTAGATTTGTGTGCCCGGCCACTCAACGAATCAACGCCATATTTGGGAGATTTTGTATGCCTCGAGGACGATCGACTTTTGGAAAGCGCCAGAAGGAGCAAGCGCGCCAGCAGAAACAGCGGGACAAGAACGAGCGCAGGACCCAGCGTAAGCAAGACAAACCGGAAGGCAGCTCCACGAACGAGATCGACGAAATGCGCGAAATGCGGGAACTGGCCGAAGCCCAGGCTGCCCTGTTCCGCATCGATTCTGAAGACGAACCCGATTCCCCTGAACTCCTCAGCCCACACGACAGCAAGTAAATCGAAGAGAAAAAGATTCGCCGGGGCACAAACCCCGGCGATTTCCATTTTCACTCCTAGACAAATACCTCGCCCGGCAATGCCGTCAACGTCCGTGACGCAAGGGTGTTCTCAATCGGCCGACGAGGCTGCGCCGCAACTGATCCATCCATCTGCTTCCGCTCGATCCGCAACTTTAACGCCCGTTCTATATTGCGCAGTTCCAGAACCTCGACGCCCGTAACCAGCGAAGATGCTCTTCCTGACAATCCTGCCCGGCCCGTCCGTCCGACGCGGTGAATAAAATCTTCCGCCATCTTCGGCAGGTCGTAGTTGATCACGTGGGCCACGTCGTCAACGTGCAGGCCTCGCGACGCCACGTCGGTTGCCACCAGCACCTGGTGCCGCCCTTCCTGGAATCCGCTCAATGCGCTGTTACGCTGCGATTGCGTCCGGTCGCCATGAATCATCGCCACCGAAAATCCATCGCGCTCGAGTTCCCGCGCCAGCCGCTGGGTTCCGCGTTTGGTGCGCGCGAAAATCAGCGTCTGTCCTTTCTCTTCGTACAATAGATGCCGCAGCACGTCCATCTTTTCGGTCGGACGCACCTCGTACGCCTGGAGTTGCACGCTCTCCGCCGGCTTCAGAACCGAGCCCAGCGCAACCCGCACCGGATTGCACATATGGTCGTTCACCAGCCCGGCGACCGACTGCTCCAGCGTCGCCGAGAAGCACAGCGTCTGCCGCTGTTCCGGAACAACCTGCAAGATTCGCCGGATCGAGGGCAGAAAACCCATGTCCAGCATGCGGTCCGCTTCGTCGAGCACCAGGATCTTTACGCGCCGCAGATCCGCAAACTTGCGGGTGATGAAATCCTGCAGCCGTCCCGGAGTCGCAATCACAAATGGGGTCCCCGACCGCAAACTCTGAATCTGCGCTTTTTCAGATACGCCGCCGATTACCAGCGCCGCCTTCGGCATGTTCTTGCCGCGCAGTTGTTCGTACTGCTCATGGACCTGCATCGCCAACTCGCGCGTCGGCAACAGCACCAGCGCGCTAATCTGTGCCGCTGGCTCGCGCCGCAGCATCTCGATAATCGGAATCAGGAATGCCAGCGTCTTGCCGGTTCCCGTCTGGGCCGTAGCCAGTACATCTTTCCCTGCAAGCGCGGGAGGAATCGCCTGCGCCTGCACAGGGGTTGGAGTGATAAATTCTGCTGCCGCCAACTTCTGCTGCAAAACAGCAGAGAGAGGCAGTTCTGTAAATGTCTTCATTCTTTATTTTTCTTTCTGGAGGGGCTCAAGTCAGATCTTCATACACGCAGGTCTTAGGACACATTCCCAGACACACGTGTCGAGAGTTCGCAATGCCGCTCGCATTCAAATTGGCGCTGAATAAAACGGCGGGCAGGAAATGCGGAGATAAATCGGATCCCAACAGGGATCCCCGCGTGACGAGCAAACCGTACCAAAAGCGTTATACAGAGTATAGCAGATAACGTTTCGATTAACAGTGACTGCGGTAATCCTATGAGAATCTGGGACCGTTTGCTGGCGCGTGCTGAGCGGTGATTTGCTCGCTGATAGTTATTGAGGTATTGACTAATTGGTACTTTATACCCCCTAACGTGGTCTTTGGAAATAAAGGACTTAGAGGTTATTTCCCGCTAGGTCTTTGAATAATAATGATTTACGCCTCGAACACCTGCATTATTAGAATCAATGACTTACGGGACAGCCTCCAAGTCTTTGCGGAATAAAGACTTATTATA
>Ga0116121_1000453_pt1 | contig 21166 bp, 27 predicted proteins | sample June2015DPH_13_1_FD_89725 | JGI IMG/M metagenome (GOLD analysis project Ga0116121, IMG submission 89725) | Peatland microbial communities from SPRUCE experiment site at the Marcell Experimental Forest, Minnesota, USA - June2015DPH_13_10 | ecosystem: Environmental > Terrestrial > Soil > Wetlands...
AGTATTTCGATATTAGAAATTAGGATTTAATTGATTATTGACTATTGATTATTGAAATTTCCTCCACTACCCCTCTCATTTGATATTTTGCCTGAGATTAAGTACCATTTAAGTACAGATACATGCCTGTTAACGGGCTGCCCCTATCTGTGGGAGAACTACAATGACTGATATCTTGAATGAAGCCTACGGCGTCATCCAGTGCAAGGAATGCCCCTGGTATAAATCCTGCGTGATGCCGATGCGGTTTACCGCCGAAGACCTCCGCCGCCAGCTTGAATCACAAATTCCCGGCGGTACCTCCGCCATGCCGAACGATGCCGGTTTGCAGAACCTGTTATCCAGTATGGCTACCTCCGCCCAGAACTCGCTGCTGGAAGGGTGCCCCATTTTCGTCGAACGGCTGCGCAACAGCCAGGAGCTGGCCGCCGCAATTAAAAAACTGATGCAAAATTTCGGCAAACAGGACTTACCGGACAACCCCAAATAAACGTTGCCGCCACCCGGAATAAAAATAAGGATAATAACACCAGATGAGTGATGACAAATCCCCGAAAGAAACAAAGCTCGCCGAACTTAAAGAACGGCGTCAGAAAATAACCGAAATGGGCGGGAAGGAACGCGTCGCCGCGCAGGAAAAGAAAGGCAAACTATCGGCCCGGGCGCGCATCAATACCCTGCTGGACAAAGGCACTTTTCACGAAACCGGCATGTTCGCCCGCAACCGCAATGTCGGGGCGTATGAGGACGTCGCCGCTGACGGCGTGATTACCGGCTACGGGGAAATCGACGGCCGCAAAGTCTATGTCTATGCTCAGGATTTCACCAGCATGGGCGGCACCATGGCCGAAATGCAGTCCAAAAAAATCTGCAACCTGATGGACAGCGCCGTCAAAGTGGGCTGTCCGGTCATCGCAATGAATGATTCCGGCGGCGCCCGGATTCAGGATGGGGTGGATTCCCTGGCCGGTTACGGCCAGATTTTCCGCCGCAACGTGCAGGCATCCGGCATTATCCCGCAAATCTGCGCGATTCTCGGCCCGACCGCCGGCGGCGGGGTTTATTCCCCGGCGTTGATGGACTTTATCTTTATGGTTAAAGGCATCAGCTACGCTTATATCACCGGCCCGCGTGTCGTTAAAGCAACTACGGGACAGGATATCAGCGATGAAGAACTCGGCGGCGCGGCCGCTGCCCAGAAAAAATCCGGCGTCGTTTGCCGTTCCGAAGAAAACGAAGCGGAATGCTTCCAGAATATCCGCGAATTGCTGAGCTACCTGCCGCAGAGCAATCGCGAACAACTGCCCCCTCGCACCGGAACTGTCGATAAGGCCAACCGCCTCGACAAAACAATCTTTGAAATTATCCCCGATGCCCCTAACCGGCCTTATGATATGAAGAAAATCATCGAGCGGGTGTTCGATAAGCGGGATGACGATAAAAAGAATTACTTCGAGCTGTTCCCGATCTTCGCCACCAATATCATCACCTGCTTCTCCAGACTGAACGGTTGGACGGTGGGCATTATCGCCAACCAGCCGATGTCCAAGGCCGGCTGCCTGGATATTGACGCCTGCGATAAGGCTTCCCGTTTCATCCGCTTCTGCGATGCGTTTAATATCCCGGTTATAAATCTGGTGGACGTTCCCGGTTACCTGCCCGGCACCGAACAGGAGTGGGGCGGCATCATCCGCCACGGCGCCAAGATGCTTTATGCCTATTCCGAAGCGACCGTACCCAAACTGACCGTCACCATCCGCAAAGCCTACGGCGGCTCTTACCTCGGCATGTGCAGCAAAGATTTAGGCGCGGACATGGTCTTCTCCTGGCCCTCTACGGAGCTAGCCGTGATGGGCGCCGAAGGCGCAGCGCCGATTATTTTCCGGAAAGAACTGGAGAAAGCGGGAAACCAGGCGGAACTGCTGCAGGAAAAAATCCGGCAGTACCGTGAGGAATTCGCCAATCCGTACCGCGCCGCGGAGCACCTCCATGTGGACGATGTCATTGACCCGGCGGAAACCAGAGTGAAACTGATTGCCGCGCTGGAAATGGTCATCAATAAAGAGGAAGACCTGCCGGATAGAAAGCACGGGATAATTCCAACCTAGGAAAAAGGACTCATTCCCACTTTGTCATACTGAGCGAAGCGAATGTATCTAGTAGGAGGGGAAGACAACCAGATTCTTCAGGTACTTCGTAACTTCAGAATGACAATCAGTTTGCATCTATTGTTGAAAACATTATCAATAATCGAAAGGATAACAGTTGTTCTACATACTATCGGGAGAGGATGATTTCTCTATTGCCCGTGAGCTTGATACTATCAGGAAGGGTATCGGTGACCAGGGGATGCTGTCCACCAATACCAATACCCTCGACGGCAAAACGGTGCAGGCCGACGAATTCCGGGCCGTCTGCGAATCGGCGCCGTTTTTATCTGAAAAAAGGCTGGTGCTTGTTCAGGGGCTGCTGGACAGATTCGGCGTTAAGGCCCCTTCAAATAAAGCCAAAACCGCCAAAAAGCTCGAACAGCAGCCGGCCGCCTACGAATCATTCGGCAACTGCATTTTCAAACTCCCGCCCAGCACGGTCCTGGTGCTAATCGAAGACGAACTTAAAGATAACAATCCCCTGCTGAAAATGATTTCCCCCAAAGCTAAAATCCAGAATTTCCCGCTAATGAAAGCTCCCGAGCTACGGCAGTGGGTTACCAACCATGTCATTGAAGAAGGCAGCAAGATTTCGCTGCCGGCGCTGAATCTACTTATCCGTTTGATTGGCAGCAACCTCTGGGTGATGTCCAGCGAACTGAACAAACTGGCCACTTACGCCCAGGGGCGGCAGATTGAAGAAAAAGACGTCAAAGCGCTGGTCAGTTACACCCAGCAAAGCACCGTATTCAATCTGGTGGATGCCATTATGGAATTCAAGGCCAATGAATCCGAATCCTTACTCCAGCAATTAACGGATAAAGGCGCCACAGCGACATATTTGCTTTCGATGCTGTACCGGCAGATGCGTTTGATTGTCCGCGTGCGGGAAATGAAAAGACAGGGCGTCAAAGAAGCCGACATGCGGCCGCGGCTGGGCGTCGCCTCGGAGTATGTGGTCAAGAAGACACTGGAACAGGCCAACCGTTACTCGATGCCGCGCATCAAACAGGTCTACCAGCAGTTGCTGGAGACGGATATCGCCATCAAGACCGGTAAATACTCTGAAGAACTGGCGCTGAATATCCTGATTGCGGAACTATGCCAGCGTACGCCGGTGGCAGCTTAGGGTGAATTTAATCGACTTCTCGAACCTTTAACAGGGGGTGCACGCCTATGAACTCCAAAGTAACCAGAAATACTTATCGTCCCATTTTCCCGACGCCGGCAGGGCTGGTAGTTTCGATTGATGCCGTCGGTAAGCCGAATATTATTACGCTCGGGGAAATATTTAATCTGAGCATCCGGGAACCGGTCTGGGTCGGTATCGCCATCCGGGAAACGCGCTATTCCTGGGAACTCATCAAGCAGCAGAAAGAATTCACCGTCAACTTACCGCCGACTAATCTGCTCAACGCCGTGCGCGGCATCGGAGTTTACAGTGGGCGGGATGTGGATAAGTTTGCCAAATACAAACTGACCGCGCTGCCTTCCAAACTGGTGAAACCGCCCATCATCGCCGAATGTCCCGTAAACCTGGAGTGCAAGCTGGTGGGATTCCATAACGTCGGCGACCACGATTTATTTATCGGAGAAGTCCTGCTGGAGCATGTCGACGCGGATAAAATCAAAGCCAATGGGGAACGGGACGAGTCCAAACTTGACCCCATAATCTGGCTGGGACGCGGCTTCTATAAACTGGGGGAGAAAATCGGAGAGTATGAAGGGGTGAAGGGGATATACCAGCGCGAAAAACGTAATCCTTAAACCTTTCTTACCGCCCGTACCACCCTATCCCACTCAGCAAGCCGCGTACATAACCTGCCTGCCCCATATGCTGGAAATCGTTAATCGTCGATAGAACCCGTTGTTCGACCGTGCTGGTAGTTTTTAATGTCGGACTGTATACTGCCCGCTCCAGATCGTTTTCGGTCAGACGAGTCATGATATATTCGATGGTGAGTTCATGCACACCGCGGGCATAATCAAGCAAAACCTGCGCATCCGGCGCTTTGAAATCCGCCAACTGGGCCGGAGTGTGGCCATAACCGGTATCGTTCTGGTCCGGTAAACGGCTGAATTTTAAATACCATCCGCCGGTCACCCACAACTGGTCTTCGCCGAAAAGGTCGGCGTTCATTCTATCTTGAGAACGGGTTGCATGCCAGATCAGCCAGCCGATGCTGTTGGATTCCGGCTTGGGCTGGTATTGCAGTTGTTCGGTGGTCAAACCATTCACAGTTTGTGCCAGTTCTTGATAACGGCGGTTATATATATCCAAAACAAATTTTTGTAAATTCATTTTAGTTCCCTCAAATCCCGAGATTATTTCAGATTCTTCGTTCAATCAACCCCGTTAAAAAAGAAAATAGGCATTCTTCCGAAGAAGGATGCCTATTTTCTACATAGGAATTGTTACTACTTGCCGATTCTGAACATCTTGGTGCCGCAAGTCGGGCAGACGCCTTGGGTAGCTGGCTTACCATTCTTCATGGTAATCGCTTTGGCGTTCTTCATTTCCTTCTTGGCGCGGCATTTCACACAATAAGCCTGCATTCTAGTTCTCCCTCCTTTTGTGCCTATTTGTCAGAATCATAAATCATAAATGCACGCTTGTCAATAGGTTTTGAGGTTTTTTTGTGCCTGTTTAAAAAAATATTTGTGCCTGTTTAGCCTCGAATGCCTAAATAACAGGCTGAAATGTGCTAATATTTATATCGAATTTACTGATTTTAAACAGAGTGAAAATGAACACGCACCGGTCAAAAAGCAACCCTGAAACAATCACTGAGGGAGAAGTCGCCCGGCACTGGGACGATAATGCCGACGTCTGGACGGAGCACGTCCGCAAAGGCTGGGATACCTTTCGCGAACACCTCAATAATCCCGCTTTTTTAAAGCTCGCCGGCAATCTCAACGGGAAAAAGGTGCTGGATGCAGGCTGCGGCGAAGGCTACAATACACGCATCTTCGCCCGCATGGGCGCGAAAATGACCGGCATTGATATTTCGCCCAGGCTGATTGAATACGCCCGGCAGGCCGAAAAAAAGGAACCGCTGGGCATCCGCTACGAAACGGCCTCTTTCTCCGACCTTGCCATTTTCAAAGACGAATCCTTTGATACTGTCGTTTCCACGATGGCGCTGATGGACAGCCCCGACTTCGATAAGGCCGTTATCGAAATACACCGGGTACTGAAGAAAAACGGCGATTTCTTTTTCAGTGTATCCCACCCGTGTTTTATGACCAAAGGTTTCGGCTGGGTCACCGACCGGCAGAGCAATCAGGAAAAGCTGACGGTTTCCGGATACTATAGCAAGACCCAGCGGGTGGAGCACTGGCAATTTTCTAATGCTCCTGAAGAAATAAAAAAACAGGTCGAACAATTTGCCATTCCGGTGTTTCCACGAACGCTGGCAGAATACATCAATCCTCTCGTCAGCACCGGTTTTATCCTGAAAAAAATGGTTGAGCCGCGCCCTTCTGTGGCCGAATGCCGGGAACACCCCTACCTGCAGAAATGGCGCGATGCCGGTTCGTTGTTTTTACTCATCCATTGCGTGAAGCCGTAAATTGATATTTTTTATGTTAGCTCTTTCAAATGCTAAAATCTAAAATTCTCCCTTCCATCCTTCCTTAAAAAGGAGGAAGACTCTACCCTCTCTCCTTCAGAAGAAGATAAAAAGAATTCCTGAGAATAAGCTGCATTTTAAGAGAGTATTTGTTGATGAACACTAACAATATTATTATTCGCGAATTCACTATAGACGATTACGAACAGGTGACTGCGTTGTGGACGGAGGCCGGCATCCATTTTAAGCCCAACGGACGGGAAAGCCGCTCACACCTGGCGAAAGAACTCCAGGGCGGACGAGCCATTTTCCTGGTGGCGGCTGCGGATAGGAGAGTGGTGGGAGTGGTTCTGGGCACCCACGACGGACGTAGAGGCTGGATTAATCGGCTGGCGGTATCAAAGGATTTCCGCCGCCAAAACATCGCCTCTAAACTGGTGACAACCCTGGAATTGCAGATGAAAGCACTGGGCCTCGATATCACCGCCGGTCTGATCGAACCGGAAAACGCCGTTTCCAAATCATTTTTTAGTAAAATGGGATACACTAAAGTGCCGGTGGAATACTTTTCCAAGAGGCAATCCCCGGATGCTTAGTGGTATAATATTTAGTATTATAATAAAGAGAACAAGACAGGCAGCATAACAGCACCGATTACTACTCCGGCAGGCCGGCGATGCCTGAAGTTTGCCGTAGAATAATTGGTTATGTTATACTGTGTTGTAACTTAGAAAGGGAGAGGATATTTTGCCAGACAGCAACACAACTATAAAGGAATTACTGGAAGCCGGGGCACATTTCGGGCACCAGACCAGCTACTGGCATCCCCGCATGAAGACTTATATCTTCACCAAGCGGGACGGCATCCACATTATCAATCTGGAACAAACTGCCGGTATGCTGGACAAAGCCTGCCTCGTCGTGAAGGACATTGTCGCATCCGGCGGCACGATACTGTTCGTCGGGACTAAAAAACAGGCCCACGACGCCATCGAAGAAGAAGCCAAACGCTGCGGGATGTACTGGGTCAACCAGCGGTGGGTCGGCGGAACGTTAACTAACTTCCCCACCATTCAATCCCGTATTGACCACCTGGTCCGCCTGGAAGATTCGCAGGCTAAAGGCGAGTTTGCCCGCTTACCCAAGAAAGAAATCATGGGCATCGAAGAAGAAGTCACCAAGCTGAACAAACAGATGGGCGGCATCAAGGCCATGACCAGTCTGCCGTCAGCCCTCTTCGTCGTTGATACCGTGAAAGAAAATATCGCCATTGCCGAAGCCAAACGCGTCGGCATCCCGATTATCGCCATTGTCGATACCAACTCCAACCCCGACGATATCGACCATCCGATTCCGGCCAATGACGATGCCATCCGGGCTGTTAAACTGATCTGCCACCGCATTGCCGACGCTGTTCTGGCCGGCAAAGCAATGATGACCCCGATAAAAACAGAGGAAGGAGAAGGGGCAAATCCGGCTGAAGCATCTTCGACCGCACAGGCCAAAGGCTCCGAACCGGAGATTTTCACCCCCGACGATAAATAACCATGGATATTTCCACTACCCAATTAAAGGAATTAAGAGATAAATCCGGCGCCGGTATCATGGAATGCCGCACCGCATTATTACAGCATCAGGGTAATTTTGAAAAAGCGCTGGAAACCCTGAAAACAAATTCCATCAATAAGGTACAGAAGAGAAGCCAACGCACGGTTAACCAGGGTGCGGTAATGACTTACCTCCACACCGGCGGCAGAATCGGTGCGATGGTCGAACTGAACTGCGAAACAGACTTTGTTGCCCGCAACGAGATTTTCAAAGAACTCGGACACAACATCGCGATGCAAATTGCCGCTCAGGAACCAATCTGTATCTCAGAAGAGAAAATGCCCAAGGATGCCGACTTAACTCCCGCAGTCGCTTGCTTACTTCTCCAGCCTTTTATTAAAAACCCGGAACTGACCATTCAGGACCTTATCAACGATGCTATCGCCAAAACCGGCGAAAACATTAAGGTCAACCGGTTCGCCAGATTTGAGCTCGGTCAGGCAGAATGCAGAATCGCTGGAGTATAGATACCCGGCCCTCAGTATAAATTATCTAAATAGATGCTGAAGGTGGATACCAATGACGGCTCCCAAGTATAAGCGTATCCTGCTCAAACTCAGTGGTGAAGCCTTCAAAGGCAATTCTGCCTATGGCTTTGACCCGGCTGTAGTCTCGAAAATCGCCACACAAATCAAGCACGTTTCCGAAATGGGCGTTCAGGTTGCCGTTGTTGTCGGCGGCGGTAATATCTGGCGAGGCGCCGAGGCGGCCAAAAACGGTATGGACCGGGTGACTGCCGATTATGCGGGCATGCTGGCCACGATTATCAACGCTTTAACGCTGCAGGATGCACTGGAAAAAATCGGCGTAGAAACGCGCACTCAAACTGCCATTGACGTTACCAAAGTCGCTGAGCCTTACATCCGGCGCCGCGCCATCAGCCACCTGGAAAAAGGCATCGTGGTTATTTTTGCCGCCGGCACGGGAAATCCGTTCATGACCACCGATACCGCCGCCGCCCTGCGGGCTATCGAGATGGAAGCCGAGGTGGTGCTAAAGGCCACGCACCATGTCGACGGCATTTACAATGCCGACCCGCAAAAAGACCATTCCGCTAAAAAATTTGATAGACTGACCCTGACGGAAGCGCTGCACCTGCGTTTGGGAGTAATTGACGCCACAGCGCTTTCCTTATGCCGCGAAAATAAACTGCCTATTATCGTTTTTGATTTTCGGACCAAAGACAGCATCGAACGTGTGGTTATGGGTGAATCCATTGGTACTATCGTATCAGGAGAATGAAAATGATCAATAATCCGAACATCTCAGGCGCTGAAATCAAGATGAAAAAAACAATCGAAGTGATACAGAAAGAACTCGCCACCATCCGCACCGGGCATGCTTCTCCCTCCTTAATCGAACACCTCAAGATTGATTATGCCGGTACGGTTTTACCGCTCAATCAACTTGGCAGCATCACTGCGCCCCAGGCGAACTTACTGATGGTACAGCCCTGGGACAAAAACAGCATCTCCAGCATCGAAAAATCCATTCAGAAATCCGAATTGGGATTAAACCCGATTAATGACGGGCGTGTCATCCGTATTGCAATTCCGGCGCTCAATGAAGAACGACGGCAGGAATTATTAAAAATCGTCCACAAACGCATTGAAGAGGGTAAAATAGCCATCCGCAACGAACGGCGCGACGCACTGGAAAGACTGAAAACTCAGGAGAAAAATAAGGAAATTTCTCAGGATGAGCATAAACTATTTCAAAATCAGTTGCAAAAACTGACTGACAGCTATACTGTAAATTTGGAACAAATCGGCAAAGAGAAGGAAAAAGAGGTGATGGCTGTCTAGCCGTCAGACCCTCCGCTTCACAGAGAGCGTCAGAATGAAACAGACCGCAGCAAGCATCTCGTCGATACCAAACCATATCGCCATTGTACCTGATGGGAACGGCAGGTGGGCCACCAAACGCGGTTTGCCCCGCCTCAGCGGCCACCGGGAAGGTCTGCTGAACATGCTGCGCATGGTTCAATATATCACCGAATTACCCGTGAAGTATGTTACTTTTTACATCTTTTCAACGGAGAACTGGAACCGTCCGGAATCAGAAATTAATGGGTTGTTTAAGCTCGGAGAGCATTTTGTCGGGGAACAGCTTCAGAAAATCCACGAGAAAAATATCCGCATCCGCCACATCGGCCGGTTAGCCGGATTACCGGAAAGCCTGCAAAGCGCCCTTCAAAAATCGATGTTGCTGACGGCCGGGAATACCGGTCTGACACTGGGAATTGCCTTGAATTACGGGGGACGGGCGGAAATTGTGGACGCTGTGACCCGGTTCAGTAACGACCCGGACAAACCGCAGCCGCTCGATGAAAAATCTTTCAGCCGTTACCTTTATACCGGCGATATGCCGGATGTCGACCTGCTCATCCGCACCGCCAACGAAATGCGATTAAGTAACTACTTGCTCTGGCAAACGGCTTACAGTGAGTTTTATTTTACCGATGTCCTCTGGCCTGACTTCGGTAAAAAAGATATTGATAAAGCCCTGGTCGAGTATAGCCGAAGGAACCGCCGTTTCGGCGGATTATAAGCGGTGTAAATGCTGAAAAACCGGATTATTACAGCCGTCTGGGCAATACCTCTTCTCAGTATTATTGTCTGGTTTGGTGACCCGTATTTTACGATTGCGGCAGCCGTCATCGGTTTGCTGGCTGCGATTGAATTCTTCCGGCTGACCAGAGAACTGAAAACACAGGCGCTTATCGTTTTTGGAATCACCTGGACGGTACTGCTGGTCGTCATCCGCAACGCGCCTATAAATCACTGGTTGGCGCCGCATTTCGATACGTCATTACTCCTCCCCGCGGTGATTACCACCGGCATGATAGTCTCCTTGATACTACTCTTATCCAGAAAGCAAAAACCTGGGGCTTTCGCCGATTGGTCGTGGACACTGGCCGGGGTCTTGTATATCGGCTGGTTCCTGGGTTATTTCGTCGCGCTGCGGGGATTAGGCGGCAGCGCATCCAACGCCGGCCGGAATTGGGTCTTTTTAGCCATTTTCACATCATTTGGATGTGATTCGGCTGCTTACTTCATCGGTAGCGCTTTAGGGAAACGGAAACTTGCCCCGTCCATCAGCCCCGGCAAGACCTGGGAAGGCGCAATCGGCGGGTTAATCGGTGCCGTGGCGGTGAGTCTGTTATTCCTGCTCAATACGCCGTTGCGTGTCAGTAATTACATGCACTGGTGGCAGCTGATTATCGTCGCTTTACTGGTCAGCATTTTCGGACAGGTCGGAGACTTGGTCGAATCCTTATTCAAGCGGAATACCGGCGTCAAAGATTCGGGAAGTATTTTCCCCGGACACGGCGGCATGCTCGATAGGCTGGACAGCCTGGTTTTCGCCGCCATGGTGGTCTATTACATTGCAGCATTATTCAAGCTGTACTAAGCCGGAGCGAAGCGTAGTTATTGAGCGAAGCAAATGTACAGGAAGAGGGAGAAATCTTTACCTTCGAATCTCTCCTGTTTTAGTACTGCAGCAGCGAATAAACCGGCACGTCCTTCAAATTCTTGCGCCCTTTCAAAGCCGTCAACTCAATCACAAAAGCCGCGCCGATTATCTTACCGTTCATTTTTTGAATCAGTCTGGTCACCGCTTTGGCGGTGCCCCCGGTCGCCAGCACATCATCGATTATCAGCACCCGTTCCCCCTTTAGAATTGCATCCTGATGCATTTCAATGGTGTCCGTGCCGTACTCCAGGGCATATTGTTCCTGATGCGTATCCCAGGGTAATTTACCCAACTTTCTCACCGGTGCAAATCCGGCGCCCAATTTATAGGCAATCGCCGGCCCGAACAGGAATCCCCGGGCTTCCATCGAAACCACCACATCGATGTTCATATTGCTGAAATGGTCGGCCATGGTGTCAATGGTATAAGCCAGCGCCCGCCCGTCTTTTAAAATGGGCGTAATATCATAAAAATTAATCCCCGCCTTAGGAAAATCAGGGACTGTCCGGATAATGCTTTTCAGGTCGGCGGCCGGTTTCCCCACGGTATTTTTTTTCGCTTCTTTCTCAGCCATTTTAATTCCCTCTGACAAAATCGTTACGTATGGATATTATCACAAGCAAATATGACGTTCAAGAATACTAGTTGCGTCTGACCGCTTCTTCCGGGTTGACTGATATTCCCGTCTCCAGTACTATGTACTTAAGATTTCGTCGCTAATATAAGGGCAATTATGGCTGGTTCAGTGAAAAATCTGGCAATTCTCGGTTCCACCGGCTCCATCGGACGGCAAACGCTGCAGGTTGTCCGCAATTTGGCCGGCCGTTTCCGTGTGGTCGGGCTGGCCGCCGGACAAAACCTGGAACTGTTATCAGCGCAAATCGCAGAATTCAAACCCGAATTTATTTATTGCCAAAAAAACGAAAATTCAAAACTCATTGCTCAAAACTGTAAACTGCTCTCCATGGAAGAAATTGCCGCCCATCCGGACGTGGATATTGTCGTTATCGCCACCTCCGGCAAAGCCGGTTTAGCCGCCACGCTGGCCGCCGTCAGAGCGGGTAAAAAAATTGCCATTGCCAATAAAGAACCGCTGGTGATGGCCGGGGAAATTATCACCCGGGAAGCCCAAAAAAACGGCGCGCAAATTCTCCCCACTGACAGCGAACACAGCGCCGTCTGGCAGTGCCTGAACGGAGAAACTATGCCGGTAAAGCGAATCCTATTGACTGCTTCCGGTGGTCCTTTCCGCAATTTTTCCGCGGAGCGACTGGATAAAGTCACGCCCCAGCAGGCGCTGCAGCACCCGTCCTGGCAGATGGGTAAAAAAATTACAATTGATTGTGCCACACTGATGAACAAAGGGCTGGAAATCATCGAAGCCCACTGGTTATTCAATGTGCCGCTGGCGCAAATTGAGGTTATCGTTCATCCCCAGAGCGTCATCCATTCGATGGTCGAATTTGTGGATGGTTCTTTCAAAGCCCAAATGGCTTGCCCCGATATGCGTCTGCCCATCCAGTATGCCTTAACTTATCCGGAGCGCCTACCGAATCCGGAATTGCCGAAACTTGATTGGACCAAGATTAAAGAACTGACCTTTGATAAGCCGGATTTTATGAAGTTCCCCTGTCTGGAACTGGCCATGAGTGCGGCGAAAACCGGCGGCACCGCTCCAACTGCGCTCTGCGCCGCCGATGAAATCGCAGTAGACCTGTTCTTGAAAGAAGAAATTAACTTTACCGGTATCGCCCGCTTGGTTGCGGGGGTCATGGCCGCGCATCAAAACATACCCCATCCGACACTTGATGCTATTATGGAAGTAGATAAATGGGCAAGCGCCAAAACGCTTGAACTCTACCGTCAGGATAAAAAATGCTGATTACCCTGGTATCGTTTTTTCTGATATTAATCATCCTTATCCTCGCCCATGAACTGGGACATTTCTTTACTGCCAAAATTTTTAAAGTGCGTGTGGAGGAATTCGGCATCTTCCTGCCGCCGCGGTTATTCTCGGTTAAAAAAGGCGAGACCGTTTATTCATTGAATGCCATTCCCCTCGGCGGATTCAATAAACTGGCCGGAGAAGAAGACCCCAATGTTGCCGGCAGTCTGGCGGGCAAGAGCATCCCGGTCCGCTTAATCGTGCTCAGTGCCGGTTCCATCATGAATATCGTGCTGCCGATTATCTTGCTATCTATTGCCTTTATGATTCCGCACCTGGAAGCGGTCAACGTCAATTCCAGCGACAAGGGCCAGGTTTTTGTCGAGGAGATAGTAGCCAATTCGCCCGCCGCCAACGCCGGCATCAAAATCAATGATGTTATTCTCGATGTCAACGGACAGCCGGTACAAAATGTTAATGATTATGAAAATATCATCCTGGCGAACCTGGGCACCGAAGTTACCGTCACCATCAAGCATTATAACGGCACCGTCGCGGACGTGAAGCTGACACCGCAGGCCAACGCCCCCGCCAACCGGGGTGCTACCGGCGTGGCGATAACGAATGCCGTACGGAAAAGCGATCAGTTCTGGGTCGCCATTCCCAATGGCATTACCAGCTATTGGAACATGATTGTGCTTTTTGTTACCGGTGTTATCGGGATGATTCGAGGGTCAGTCCCCGTCAGTTTTACCGGACCCGTAGGAATTGCGCAGTTGACCGGTGAAATTGTCAAGACCGGGATTGCTAATCTGTTGAGTTTTGCGGCCGTTATCAGCCTGAACCTTGGTATTCTAAACATTTTTCCGATTCCGGCGATGGACGGCGGCCGCATTGTTTTCGTGCTGCTGGAATGGGTGCGGCACGGAAAACGGATTTCACCTAAAACCGAAGCCATGGTGCACTCCATCGGTTTTATACTGCTGATGCTTTTATTCCTGGTAATTTCTTATCATGATATTTTACGCATCATCCAGGGCGGCAGTATCGGATAGTAATTATGATTGATGGTCTTTATCAAAAAGCACCATAATGTCCCAAAGAACGGTACATCGGGAGTTTAAATCAAAATGCCCGCGAAGAAAAGTAAAAGCAGCCCTCTGATAACCAGAATCAAAGCTTTCATCATTCTGGTCGCCGGTGTCATTATCCTGGTGCTGGGTATTGGCATGTGGCAAAGTCCGGAAGTAAATTGGGCCGGTTTCATGGGCGCATGGGGTTCGCTGGGGGATGAGTTTACCCGGTTAAGACATGACCCCTTTGCTGTACTCGGTATTCTGGTCATCATCGTCGGCGTAATTATTTCTTACACGGCCATCAAGCGTTTAATCAGAGGCAAATCCGATTAATCGTTAAATATAAACGGCCACTACTACCGCGTCTTTCACGTTATGCTCATCAAAAAAGAGCACTGCCAGGTTCCGGCCCGCCATCATCTCTGCCGCCGGTAAATTCCGCGCCACCGTGACCCCCTCCAGATAAGTCTTGCCGCTGCCGGTAATCTCCACCGTGGCGGAATAACTGCCTGCATTAAAACTTCTTAATATCGCCTTTTTTACCGTCATTTTTAAACTCCCCCCAATAACAGCTGCTGCTGGTATTCCCCGCGCTCCGACAGGTAATTTAACGTGATGCCCAATACCCGTTTCTTCGCCGCCGCCAGCCCGGCCCGCTGGTCGGTGATTTCCACGACATCATATAACTGCTGACCGCAATTGACCGGCGTGGTTATCAAACCGCCGGTTGATTCTATTTCCGCCTTGCGCAGGTAACTGCTCGCCAGATTCTGGCCCGCAGTGACATTACCGATATTTCTATCCGCAACCTGTTTTGCCCGGTCGTAAAAAAACGCCATTTGCTCCCAGGAAAACGCATCCGTGATTACCGGTTCCCCGCTGGCCGGGTCGCAGCCTTCGATACGGACCTGATTTGTCTGCCAGCCGCCGGAACGGTATTTCCCCTGCCGGATGAGGTGGGCCTGTCCGTATGCGTAAACGGCGTTATCGGTAGATTGCGGATTGACCAGATAAGCCTGTAAGCCCTCAATGAATACCGCATCCGGGATAAAAGAAAGTAAACGCCGGATAATCAGGTCGCCGCGGTCATTGGGATGAATCGTAAAATCGGGATAAAAACCGTCCGCAAACGCTGATTCAGACTGCGCCGCCAGCTGGATGCCGATTCTGGCGAAAACCAGCGCCAGCAACTGTTTTACCGACATCTCATTGGCATCCTTGTTCCAGCGGAATTGGTGCCCGGCCCGCCAGTTTGCCAGTAAATGCCAGCCGTCGATGCCGTACAGCGTTAGACTGCTGCTGCCTCCGGCGCTGCTGTGTTCCCAACTATCCAGCCAGAAGACCGGACCGGCGCTCGTTTCATTGTCCAGAGCGGTAACGTAACCCGGACTGAACTCGATTTGACTGCCGATGTTCAACAAAGCCAGATTACCGGTACCCGGAGATTGGTATTTACCGTCGTCATTCCTCAGTGTCACCTGCAGGTGGCCTTCCTGTGGTGTGGTTTCATATTTTACTTCGAGAACATCGGAGGTAATGTCCAGACTCGTCTCTGGCAGATTAGCCCACCAGACGCCGTTCGCCGTCGACAGCCAGACGGAATTCCCGGCATGCGCCATCACCAAACCGTATTCACTTACGAGGTTAAAAGGTGAAGGTTCGCACCACAAATTGTCCGAAAACCTTGAATCGGTAATTGAATTTAGAAAAAACGGACGGCTGTAACTTTGCACACCGCTGAATTTTTCCACATAGGCAGCCCGGTAGACATCGGGTTTATCCAGGAATGCCGCGCCGTATTCAAAATTGCCGCCGGCCGGGGCTGAAGCCAGTTCCTGCAAAGACGCCCATACCCCGGCGGTCACATCGCCGCCGTCACCCAAAACCAGCGACCAGACCTTATAATTGCCGTTTGCGTCCTGCCCGTTTAACAACAAATTCCAATCGCGGTCGTAAATTGTGCTGACGCTGGATAGATCCCCGGTGATTTTATCCCAAACCGCGGCGGATTGCCAGTTCCCGCCAACGCATTTTTTAATCCGCAGGTTCATCTGTTCAGTGTAGAAAATTGCCAGGTCGCCGTTGGGTTTATATGCCGCGGTCAAACCATGGACATCGGTTGAAGGCGCGTAATCGAGCAGTTCGCTCAGCCAGCTGGCGCCGTAATTCGTGCTTTTCAAACGTTTCAATTCACGGTTGCCGTTTATCCAGAAAATGGAAACTTCGTTGCCGTGCGCGGCTGCGGCTGCCGCCAGGCAGTTATACTGATTGGCGTAAGTCCAGACGCTGAAATCTGATTGAGAACCGGGGCTTGCCGTCCGCTGCCAGTATAGTTTCCGGCCATCGGCCGGTAAGGTAATTCGAACCCTGATTAGCGAACCGTCCCCCGCCACAGTCATCCCATGAAAATATTCGTCTTCGCTGCCCCGGTATAACCTCTCCCAGTTGAGGCGGGTCACGCCGGTCATCTTGTTTTTAACCTCAATTTTTACCGCGGGGGTGTGACTGGCCGATCGCTGCGCTGCCAGCAATGTCGCTGATAATGTCCTCATCTTTTATTCCTTCCCCGCCGGCCCGTAATCGGTGGTTTTTGATACCTGCCGGTGAAAAGGACGGTAAAGGGAACACACCCGCACCCGGTTTTTCCGGCCCAGTCTTTTCAGTTCCAGACGGAAGAACGCCAGTTTCTCTTTGCCCCAGTTCAGTAATTCGCCGGATGTTGCGTCTCCCCCGGTGTTAACGCGGTTGATGGCATAAACGGCCCACTCCACGGCGGCGTAGCCGCAGGCACCAGTGGTAATCAAGTCTTCCTGCCAGGCTGCAATCGTCGAAGTGCTGACGTTGAGTGTATGCAGTTGGCCGTAGTAAATACAGGCGTTCGAACCGTCCGGAATCTCGTCACCAAGTAAAGTAACGGTATCGCCCCACAACGAAAAACGCTGGAATCTGCAGGGAAACATCCCCGCCGGGTATTCCACCGCTTCAACCATTATCCGGTCGCTCAGAGCGGAAATATCAATTTCCCGTGAGCCGGAAGTTGTTGCCTTAACTGTTTTTTGCTGATAAGGCACGGCTTCTGAGTAATCCTTCACCGCATGGCCGATGTGCCGGTCCAGTTCATCATTCGTCCAGCGGTAATTATTGGCGTCTTCATCGTGCAGGTCCCGCCTTACAATCGCCCTCATGTCTACTAAGTTCATATTTCACCTCTTCAGCAGCCTTCAGCCGTCAGTTATCAACCGGATGGGCTGAACACTGACAGCTGAAAGCTGATTGCTTGTTTTAGTTATCCTGCACGCCGATTAGCGCGGCGGCTTTGATGGCGCTGAATAGCGCTAGCGAGACGTACCATTTGATTCTGTTGCGGCTGGCGTCTTTCGTTTCCAGCGAACCAATCGGTTCCACCGTCACAAAACCGGGCGCCGTCAGTCCGCAAAGCGCGCCTTCGCCCATCTGCAAAGCGTAAATCGAGGAACAGGCGCCGCCGGTTGTCCCCGTCTCCACGCCGCCGGCCAGCACATGCGTATCCAAAATCCAGTCGCTGACACAAATGGGCACACCGTCCCAGTACTGGACGAAATTGCCCCAGGCGTCGCGGTTGGATTCCATCATCCCGCCCGATGCCCGGACCAGCGCATTGATTTTCCGCCGTGAACGCCGGCTCATCAGCAGCATGTCCGGTTTGCCGCCTTGCACCGCGTCGATCAACTGGTCCAGCAGCGAAAGGGTCAGCGCTGCGCCGCCGGCGCCGGCCGCAATCACCTGCGGACTTGGCGTGCCGGTGTTAATCAGTTTTCTCAAACCGTCGAATTGTTTGGCGTTGCCGGCCGAATCGCCATAAATGAAAGTGTCTTCGAACTTGTTCCGCAACGCTTTGGCTTTCAGTTCCACCACCGCGGCTTCCAGGTCCTGCACATTGCTCCGGGTGGCTTTCAGAAAATTGTCTACATCCGCGTCGCCGCCCATGATTTTCAGGTTGGCAACTTTCTGTTCGAAGGTCGGCGTTGATTCGCTCCAGTTATCGCCGACATCGTAAAAATCAATGTCCGGCAAAGTTTTTTCCTGGTTGTAAGTCAGAACTATTGACAATAAAGTTTGTGATTGAGTTGCCTGCGAAAGTGCACTCTTGATAGTTCAGTTTTGGATAGAATTCGTAGAGCTAAAGAGGACAAAACACCGTCGCTTTATCTGTTTTGAGGTAAGATCAAATCAGTAAGAGTCAAAAATATAAATTCAGGAGAGATAAGCGCCTGATTGAACTTATTTTAAGGGGCATCATTCTGTCATCATACTCGCCATGTTGGATTAGTAAGTTCTAGGTATGCCGCCGATATTCTAAGCATGCGTCCGGCGAAATGAGGATTTTTAGAAGGACCACCGTCAAGCTTGACCAGATAATCGTCAGGGTGGTCTTTGGTTGGTAATGCTTCAATATGATCCGTTTGGCCCTTTCCGTCACCCATATATTCGGGTAATATTCTTACATAACTTCCGACATCGATTCTCATTGAAAACCTCCCTTTCAGGTGGTTCTTTCCAATCATAAATCCAGCTAGGCTGGTCTCTTTTAATAGCTCATAGCGTATTTAGCATTTAATTTGCTAAGGCAGTAAGATTGTTATTCAAAAACGCATCCACAATTAATGCATTTGTATCTATTTCCGAAAGCCAAATGAGTATCGTAATGTCCGCAATTGGTGCATTGAACTCTTCTGTGCAATTTATTATTGTCCTTAGGTAACAATTCAGACGACTGACCTAATGGTGGCTTCATTATTTTTGTAGTTTTCATATTTCACGTTCCCATCGTAGTGTATCGAAAATGCCCTGTTTAACCATGGTTATAGAACTTCTATTATACTTCTAATCATGGCATTGTCAAGTCCGATTTTTATCAAAAGTTCAATTATTGTCAGAATGGACTGTTGGCAGTTCGATTTGGATAGAGTTCTCAGAACTGAAGCCGTTAGGAAAGCATATAAAACCGCAAAAGTGTCATAATCTATTATATAGCAGTATTACTTCCCTGTTGAGCCTTTCTTTTCTGAGGTCTTTCGTTCACCAAATTCCAAAATCGGTGTGCTACCATTTGGCTCAATTCCGAAATACAAGTCTCCATTTGGAACATCTTTCTCACCACTTAGATGTACGGATCCATGAAAACCAGTTATACGCATTGGTATCAAAGAGTATTCAACATCACCATCGATGTCAACTTTACAGCCGTTTAAAGATGTCGTACTGCCGTGTACATGCTTGATACCCATTAGAAGCTCCTTATTATCAAATTGGTGGCTGAATACCAAAACTGTTAGAAATCAAATGCAGCCCATTTCGGATGGAGTTCACTGAGCTAAAGATAGTGCAACACACAAATCTAATTCCAATCAAATTAGGGAATGTCTTAGATAAAGTTAATGATGTTCTTCAGCCCTTGATATCGTTTAGACAATCCGCAAAGGTCAGACACAAACTCTTATTTAAGGTTCGAATGACTAGAATACCTTGAACACTGCTCTCAATAACCAGATAATTATGAGTATCAATCCGATAACAAGCGCTATATGAATAATTGCGCCGATAGTTTTAAAGAAGAGGAATCCCAATAACCACAAGACTAAAATGATGATACCTATAATTAATAAGATACTCATGTTGCTCCCCTTTACCTTTTAACGGCTTTTAATGCTGTTTATCTTATTGCGGGTTCTTAATTCCAGCGCCCTACTTTGGATTAACATTTCCAGTATTGGTCACATTCATAGGAACGGGGAATTCTTTGGCGAGCCAACTAAAGTCAGGTATCTCTGGCCATTTGTTTCTGTCGAATCCAGGAGCAGCTTTAAGGGTTTCTTGCGATATATTGAGGATGAACTTCTTATCGTGAAATGATATAGTTAAAGAATTCCACGGTACAGCAAACAGTTTGTTATTAGGCATCCAATTTACTCGGCCAAAGGACAGTACCACATAGGCAACAATCCCCTTTTCAAGGTCAAGCATGATTTCCTCGACTGTTCCTAAATCCTGACCCTTCGCATTGGTCACTTTATCACCCTTTAAACTACTGGCTGTTAAGACTTTTGGCGGTTTTGCTGTTTCCATTCTGATTCCTCCTTAATGCAATAATTCTGATGTGTATATCTCCGCTGATTATACTAGTCCACATAATGTGTATTAGTAATAAAATTTGACCATAAAATATAACGGTATTATGCCATTTCGAGCGAAAGTGCACCCTTGACAGTTCGGTTTTGAACAGAGTTCTCAGACTTGAAGAAAGTGCGGCACAATAATAGGTTAGTAGTATAAATGCTATGAACGGATCGTGCTTACAGAGGTCAAATCAATCCTTCAACTGCCCCCTAAATGCCATAATTCTGTAATACTATTCTTTCCAATTTTATGACTATTTGATGGCGCATCAGATAAAATGCGTTGTAAATGCTTTGCGGAGGATTTGCATGTCATCATTAGGAATTGAAAATCAAATACTATCGTGTACAATGGCGGATAGGTTCGAATCAAAGGCTGACGAGGTTATGGTGTTTTGCCCAGCCTGTAAAGCCTTTGAAACAGTTTACCTTAATAATGGTAAATTAAATCAAAACCGCAAATTTACGCAATTTGGAAGTCATATTTATCATGATTGCGGTTCAAATAACCCCTGTCGCCTATATATGACTAGGTAAACTATGCTTTTAGGAATCCGGTAAAACCTGCGCCACAGTTCATTGCCTTTGCAAACTTAAACAAATATGTTGAATTCAGCACGAATATTTCAGCCGTTGTCAGTAATCGCTAAACCACCTCGAACGGGAGATACATGAAAGAAAATAAACATACTACCGTTGTATTGGCAGATGATCATGTTATTGTTCGACAGGGAATAAAAAGATTATTGGAAGATTCTGGCATCCAGGTTATCGGTGAAGCTTCAGATGGACTAGAAGCTATCAAATTAGCAGAAACGCTAAAACCTGATTTTTTGATATGCGACATGAGTATGGGAGCAATGAACGGGCTTGAGCTAACAAGAAGAGTAATTAAACAATTTCCGCAAATCAAAATTATCATTCTTTCAATGTTTGGCGACGATAGTTACGTGATCGAAGCTTTAAGAGCGGGGGCAATAGCTTATGTACTTAAGGGATCCACAAGTACCGATTTACTCCAGGCAATTAAGGATGCGATTGATGGAAAGCACCATCTTAGCGAAACTCTCTCCGAGCGTGCCGTTAACAATTATATTCAAAAAGTGGCATCGCCATCCTCGGAGCCCTTTGACACCCTCAGCATGCGAGAGAGAGAAGTAATGCAAATGGTCGTACAAGGGATGACCAGTGCAGAAATTGGGAAAAAACTATTCATCAGTCCGCGAACCGTTGATATTCACCG
>Ga0116121_1000458_pt1 | contig 21049 bp, 19 predicted proteins | sample June2015DPH_13_1_FD_89725 | JGI IMG/M metagenome (GOLD analysis project Ga0116121, IMG submission 89725) | Peatland microbial communities from SPRUCE experiment site at the Marcell Experimental Forest, Minnesota, USA - June2015DPH_13_10 | ecosystem: Environmental > Terrestrial > Soil > Wetlands...
CGTCCGCTACGCCATCCGCGACCTCGCCTGCATCGCCGACGAAGTCGCCAGCCAGGGACACAAAATCCTCCCCCTCAACATCGGCGACCCACTGAACTTCGACTTCCACACGCCCGCCCACATGATCGAAGCCGTCTATCAAGCTATGCGCGACGGCAAGAACGGCTACTCGTCCTCCTCCGGTATTCCGCAAGCGCTCGAAGCCATTCGCGGCGAGGCCGCGCGCAAAGGCATCACCACCATTCAGGATGTCTTCGTCACCTCCGGCGTCAGCGAAACGGTAGACGTCTGCCTAACGGCGCTGCTCAATCCCGGCGACAACCTGCTGACTCCCTGCCCCGACTATCCGCTCTATTCCGCAGTTCTCGCGAAGATCGAAATTGGACTGAACACTTATTACCTCAACGAAGAAGACGGCTGGCAGCCCGACCTCGACGACATCAAGAAAAAGATCACGCCCCGAACGCGCGGCATCGTGTTGATCAATCCCAACAACCCGACCGGCTCAGTCTGCTCAAGAAAAATGCTCGAGCAAATTGCCGAACTAGCCCGCCAGCACAACCTGATCGTCTTTGCCGATGAAATTTACGACAAACTCATCATCGACGGAGGTGCAGAAAATGACCCGCATGTCGCCATGGCCGCGGTCGCGCCCGACGTGCCCGTCATTACCTTCGGCGGACTCTCCAAGAATTACCTCGCCCCCGGATGGCGCATCGGATGGGGCGTTGCCAGCGGCGAAGCCTCCGTCATCAAACCGTATCTCGAAGGCGTAAATAAACTTCTGCGCTCGCGTCTCTGCGCCAACCACCCCGAGCAATACGCCATCAAGCCCGCGCTCGAAGGCCCGCAGGATCACTTGATCGAAGTGAAGCGCAAGCTCCGCAGCCGCCGCGATCTCACCATGAAGTGGTGCGCCGAAACCAAGCGTGTCAGTTGTGTCGCGCCGCGCGGAGCTTTCTACGCCTATCCAACCATCGACATCCCGGAAGGCGACGACGTCTTCGTCACCGAACTAATTCGCCAGAAGTATGTCACGGTCGTGCACGGCTCCGGCTTTGGCCAGCGCCCCGGCACAAAACACTTCCGCATCGTTTTCCTTCCCGACGAAAAAACATTGGCCACCGCCTACGCGGCGATTGGCGATTTCATGCGGGAACGTTACAAGTAGAAGTGCTGGTTCGTCGTTCGCTGTTCGCTCTTCACTCTTCATTCTTCACTCTTCACTCTTCGCCCAGCGGAAGTGTGAACGGCGAACCGCAAATCGCGCGTGCCGAGTCTTACACAATGCAATGTATCGATCTATACTTCATCCATGGAACCCGTCATCAAAGGCGCCATTCCCGTTCTGCCCGCCGCTGACACCACGGAGTCGCTCAAGTGGTGGACCGAGGTCTGTGGCTTCAAGGAAACTTTTCGCGACCGCACCCCGCCGACCTACGCGGGGATTCAGCGTGGCGAGGCCTACCTTCACATCGCGGGCATGGATGACAAGACGCTTGCACGCCAAATCGGCGACCAGACAATGGTGCGAATTGCGGTCAAAGGCATTGAAGCTCTGTATGCCGAATACCAGGCACGCGGCGGCAAGGTACATCCCAACGGTAGCCTGCAAACCAAGCCTTGGGGCACCAAAGAATTCAGCACGATTGACCCCAACGGCGTCTGCGTAACCGTCCAGGAGTGAGGCCGCACAGAGCCTGCCTCCGCCGGTCGTGCCATCGGGTGGAACTTTCGTAACTCTACATTGCCCCGCCTTAGTTTCTATACTGATTCCAGCACCTTTAAGAGAAAACCACCCATGCGTCGAACCATTCTGTCGTCAGTTCTCGTGCTCTGCAGCGTGCTGTCCTTCGCGCAAAGCACGTCTCCCGACGCTCTCTACGAGCGTGGGATGGACGCCATTACCGGGATTGGGGTGTCGCAAAACGACGCTCTGGGGGTTGACTACTTTCGCCGCTCCGCCGACCTCGGTTACGGACCAGCCCAGATCGCGCTAGCCTACTATTACGAAACCGGAACATTTCTTGCCAAAGATCCGGCGCAGGCGCTCGAGCTCTATCGCAAGGCGGCTCGGCAAGGCGATCCGCTGGCCGGTTGGCTCGCCGGACGTCTCTACCTCCTCGGCCCCGTCGCGTTACGCGATCCCGAAGCCGCCCGAAAATCGCTCAAATTGGCCGCCGATCAGAACAATGCGTACGGCGCCTACTACCTGGGCCGCCTCATGGCGGATAAGGATCCCACCAAGTCTCCCGCTCTCTATAAGATTGCCGCCGACCTGGGACTTCCTCAGGCGCAATATTTTTATGCCAAGACTCTCAAAGACGGTCACGGCACCCCGCAGGACCGCCTCACTGCCTATATCTGGTTCAACATCGCGGCCGACGCCGGTTATACCGCTGCCCTCCAGGACCTGAACGAACTCGACCGCAGCGGCTCTTTCACCATGGATCAAATTTCGACGGCAAAAGCAAAATCCCGCGAAATGGAACAGTTCGTGATCCGCGCCGTCACCGCACGCGGCTGCTCCGGATGGGACGGAGAGTTCGATGAGTTCCCCACCCCGCCTCCGCCCAAACTACAGCGCTTCTGCCACTAGGGCGTCAGGTAGAACTTCCCCATCGCTTTCAATGTGTAGGCACACCCTTTCACAAATTTGTCATCCTGAGCGAAGCGAAGGACCTGCTTCTTGCCGCGATATCCGGAGTGGCCCACCTCGATTTTGCTTTGAAAGGGCGCGGCTTCAGCCGCTGGGGATGTGGTTTTCAAACCGCCGCCGTGCTACACCATCTCCGTTCCCCACAAATCATGCAGATGCACGATCCCGAGCAATCGCCGGCTATCGTCCACCACCGCAAGCGACGTGATCTTAATCTCTTCCATGCGTGCCAACGCGGTCGCCGCGAACTCCTGCGCCCCAATCGTCTTCGGATCACGCGTCATGCAATCCTCGGCCGTCAGGTCGAGCGCGTCCTTGCCGCGTTGTCCCAGCAGCCGCCGCAAATCGCCGTCGCTGATCACGCCCAGCAAACGATCTCCATCCACCACCGCCGTCATCCCCAGCTTCTTGCGCGACATTTCGTAAATCACGTCCGGCATCTTCGTCGCCGCCGTCACTCGCGGAATAGCTTCCCCCGAGTGCATCAACGCCTCCACCCGCGCCAGCCGCTTGCCCAGCTTTCCCCCAGGATGCAAATTGGCAAAATCTTCTTCTTTGAACCCGCGCCGTGCCGAAAGCGCCACCGCCAAAGCATCACCCAAAGCCAGCATTGTCGTAGTCGAAGCCGTGGGAGCCAGTCCCAGCGAACAAGCCTCCTGCGAGATCGAGCAATCCAAAGCCACGTCCGCCGCCGCCGCCAAAGTAGACACTTTCCGCCTCTTCCCAGAATTGTCATCCTGAGCGCCGCCCGAGCCGCTCGGCGGCGAGGGCAAGTCGAAGGACCTGCTTTCCCCGAACTCATCGCAGGTCATGGCGATCAGCGCAACCTGCAGCCGCTTAATCGTAGCCAGCAACTGCAAAATTTCCTCCGTCTCGCCGCTGGCCGAAAGCGCCAGCACCACGTCGCCGCGCACAATCATCCCGAGATCGCCATGCAGCGCCTCCACCGGATGCAGATAAAACGCCGGCGAGCCAGTCGAACTCAACGTCGCCGCGATCTTGCGAGCGATCAGCCCGCTCTTTCCCATCCCTGTAACCACCACCCTGCCCCGGCAGCCGAACATCAGATCCAGCGCCCGGTTAAAGTCCGCCGCCATGGGACCCCCCAGCCGGTCCGCCAGCGCCCGCAAAGCCTCCGCCTCAATCCGCACCACGTTTTCGCCAATGCTTTTCATGAATCACGAATGTTAGCAGAAGCGCGCAACTCCGCTCGGGCGTTACCGCTCGAGTGACGCCCGATCCCACTTCGCCAGAATGGCTCCCGCCTCGTAGGTGCTCTGCGCAAACTCCAAAATTTGGTCTCGCGGAGACGCCGTGCGCCGCACATCGTCGTACATCAGCACAAACTCGCGCAGCTTGGCCTGATACGACCCGCCTGCCGGACGCACTGGCTGCTCGCTCGACCCCTTCGGCTCCGGAGCCGTATAAGCATAGAATGCCGGTCCGGCCACATCTCCGCCTCCGGGCCACCAGCCGACACTGCTGCACTCATGGGAATAGGATTCCGACGTGATGACGCCCTTTCGCGGCGGAGCGCGCCGCCCGCTGAACCGTGTGCAGCACAAATCGAAACTGCCCCAAAAAAAGTGGCTCGGACTCGCCTTGCCGATGAAACGCGCACGAAACTCCCGCAGCACCATATCCGTGGATCGCAGAATGCGTCCCAGACGGTTGGCATACTCTGGGTCGTAGGAGGCATGCGTATCATCCTGATCCAGAGCAATCGGATTGGGAACCTCCTGCGGCTTGGTGTTGATTTCAACCTCGATGCCAGCTCCGCGCAACAGCCCAAACAATTCTCGATAAAAAGCGGCCACCGACATGGGCGCAAGGGCCATCGCCCGCTCACACTCCGGTGTGCGAAGCTCGAGGCGGTGGTTCACAAAATCGAACTGCAGTTCAAACGCGCCTCCGCGGTACGGGATCGGCCCCGTCGTCAAACCTCGCGTGGTCACATCGAGAGCAACGTTCCAGAAATGGTTCTCCAGCGGTGTCAGGCGCAGCAGAATTTTTCCCACGATCTGGGTCCACATGTGCAATGTGCGATACGTGGCTTCCCACTCCTCCAGCGGCAAGGCGGGCCAGTATTGATCGACTGCATTCATCGCGGAAGGCTCCTCGGGAAGCGTCGCGTGCTTGGCGGCGGCTACGGCAAGCCCTGCCGATTCCGGCGTCCTTGAACATTATATTGTCTGCGACGAATAGCTTGCCGCGGCGATCTTCCGAACCTTCCATACAACTTTTTCACCCCTTCCGGGTTCAATACTATGTAGAGGTGTTATTTCAGGAGGAGATCGTGAAAGCATCGCGCTGGCTGGGTCAAGCAATCGGTTCCGGAATGGCGGCAAAAGCCGCTCTTTTATCTCTTGTGTTAGGCGCGGCGGCGTTCGCCGGCGCCCAGACGGGCGCCATGTCTCCGAACCAGGGCGAATCCGACGGCGTCAGCGCCGGCGGCAAGTGGCTGGAGTTTGCCTCCACCGACAAGATGACGGGCGCGAACAAAGTGCGCTTTGAGCTCCAATCCGACAACTATTTCAAGGAAGACTCCGGCTACAGGCCCAGAGTGAATCTGTATTGCAGCAACGGGAAGCTCAAGCTCGCCGACTTCAATCCCGGAGTCCGGCTGCTTCCGCCGAACCGCCCCGGCTTCTGGGGACAGCCGCAGTTGGAGGTCGAAGTTCGTGTCGACGGCGTCCACTACTTCAAGGGTTGGAACTGGCTGCGCGGCCACTACCTCTCCATGGATAAAGGCACCGCGCGCGGCTTGATGAGCGCCCAGGTTTTCAACATTGCGCTGCCTACGAGAAGCGGCCGGCAGATCGCGGAGTTCACACCCGGCGGCCTGAATTTCGATCGCGTCAAACAAGCCTGCGACCTGACGCCGAAAAAGCCGAGCAAAGACTAGAGGCGGCGGCAGTTACGGCGCGCCGGGAAATGGGCGGGGTTTGTGGTTTTGACCCCTGGGTCAATCGGAAAAAGAGCGCCCCTTGAATTCAATACCGCCACCCTTCGTCCCACTCTCCCAGCAGAAACTTGCCATTCCCGCTCGCGTCGCGTTCATAGCCCAGCACGCTCAGACCTTCGCCGAACGCCCGCTGGAACCGCTCCCGATTGCCTCCCTGTACAGCCAGCGCCCGCTCATGCATCGCCGCATCGGCCTTCCACGCGTAAATTTCCGCCGGAACTTCGACTCGCGCGCGGCATTCAAATTCCGCCCGCGGAGCCTCCGCCAGTACCGCCTCGACCCGCTTCGACTTCATCCACCACTCCGCGATCAGGCGGTCCGTGGGCAAACCTCCCTGCAGCGGCGACGACGTAATCCCATACTGATTCACGTTGTAGCGACGCGCGATCGCTCCCAGCTTCTCGATATTCAAATACGCGTTCTTGATCTCCAGCGGATCGAACGTCCACTCCATCAGCTCGATTCCACGCGCCAGGGCGTCGTCACGCTGATAGAGCTTCATCCGCCGCCCCAGTCCGCCATTGCGGTACGCGTGACGAACCGCCAGCATCTGCGAATGCAGATATCGATGCCCGTTCCGCAGTCCAGGAATGGCCAGCGCGAAGCCGGCTAACTCCTCATCCACGAACGCCCCCATCACCTGCCCGCCGATCTTGCTTGCCACCACGAAGAGGCGCACCGGAATCAATTCCGCATCCGAAAACTCCCACACCTCTTTCTGCAGCCGAAAGCAGGCCTGCATCTCCTCCAGCGTTTCACACTTGCGGATAGTCAACGCAGCGGCGATCATGCCCGTTTTTCCTGCTGTTTCGCCTGTTGCCATAGTGTTTCCAGTTCGTCCATGGAAGCCTGCTGCGGCCCCCGCCCATCCGCCCGCAGGCGTTCCTCCATCCACTGAAAGCGTCGCTTGAATTTTCGATTCGTCTTGCGCAGCGCCGACTCCGGATCGAGCGACAGATACCGCGCAATATTCACCAGCACAAAGAACAGATCCCCCACTTCATCTTCCAGTCGCGCGTGCACCTCCGCAGCAAACTGCGGCTTTCCCGACCCCGCGATCCCAGTCCCAGGAGGCCCCGCAAACGGCGAGGCTTTCAATTCTTCGCGCAACTCCGCTGTCTCTTCCGCAAGCTTCTCAAACAAACCTTCCATCTCCGGCCAGTCGAACCCCACCCGCGCCGCCCGCGAACTAAGCTTATAGGCCTCCATCAGCGACGGCATCTTCGAAGACACACCCGCCAGCACCGACTGAGCATCGTCAGCCTTCGCCTTGTCCTCTGCCAGCCGTTTCTTTTCTTTCTCCAGCGCCTTCAGCGCCTCCCAGTTGCGCAGAACTTCCGCGGAGGTATCCGCCTTCGCATCGCCAAACACATGCGGATGCCGATCCACCAATTTATTGGAGAGCCGGTCGAGCACGTCATCCAGCGAAAAATGTCCCGCCTCGCGCGCCATCTCGGAATAGAACAGCACTTGCAGCAGCAAGTCACCCAATTCGCCCGTCAGCTCCGGCCAGTCGCGATTATCAATCGCTTCGAGGACTTCGTACGCCTCTTCCAGCGTGTAGGGTTTGATGGTGTCGAAGGTCTGTTCGCGGTCCCAAGGACATCCACCCGGAGCCCGCAACCGCGCCATAATCTGAACCGCTCGTTCGAATCGTTCGCCTGTGGTGGGCATCTTGTTCAATGTAAACGAGGCGAATAACGGGAGCAATGGCAGTTGCTCGGGTGGAGACGGGCATCTCGCCCGCGTTTTGCCAGCGCCTTCTTGCCAGCACCCTCACCGCAACGATCGCACCAGCAATTCCGTTTCATCCGAAATAATCGCGTCCACGCCCCACGCCGCAAACTCCCGCATGCGCTCAGCACGATTCACCGTCCACACCATGACTTTCTTCCCCGCCGCATGAACCTGCTCCACCAAATCCCGATCCGCCAAATCGAAATGCGGAATCACCCACTCAACCGGCGTCTGACGCCAACCACGAAGTTGGCCGCGCGTGTCGGCAAGCAAACCCAAGGGAATCGCCGGATCAAGCTCGTGCAAGGCCGTGAGCGCCACGGGAAGAAACGAAGAAACCACATACCCCTTTTGCGGCGGATGCTTCAGCAACAAAGCCAGCGTCTGCCGCTCCAGCCCCGCCACCTTCAACTCAATATCAAGAAACGCCCGATCCGCAAATTGCCGCAACACCTCTTCGAGCGCAGGCAACCGCAGCTCTTTCGCCGCCGTCGCGGCAATCTCCATTCCGCCGACCGTCGCGTCGTGGCAAATGACACCCTGTCCGTCGCCAGCGACCCGTACGTCAAACTCAAACCCGTCGCAGCCATGCTGCAAACAAAGTTCGAACGACTCCAAGGTATTTTCAGGAATGTGCCGAAAAGCCCGAGCACCGCGATGCCCCAGAAGAAGAGGTGTCATGAAGTTCTAAGTTCTCAGTTCCAAGTTCTCAGGCAGCGCAAAGGCTCAAGGTTTTACTGAGAACTGACAACTGAGAACTGAGAGCTGCGTTTCTCAGTCCAAATCGAAATCCCGAATTGGCCGCCCCGTATCCGGAGTCTCCTTCGCCTTCTTCACCGCTTCCTGGAATTTCTTCTCCAGCAGTTCCGAGGCGTGCTTTTGCGCGTCCAGCGATTGCTGAAAAATGGAATCGCGGCGGCTGTCGTGCTCTTTCATGGCGCGGGCCGCTTCTTCCATATCGTTGAAGGTTTTTGGCTTGACCGGCGCGGTGTGGGCAATGATGCCGCGCGTCGCGGGATCGATTTTCATGACCGCGCCGCAGCAGGGGCAGGTCACGTCAAAACTGGAGTCCCGAGAATTGGATTCGCGTTTCGCCACACCGCGATCATACCGCAATCCGCATCACCGCGGCGTGAGGTGAAACGGCAGAATGTGGAAGTAATACAACATCTCCCAAGCCAGCAACACGATCGACACCAAAACCACCAAAATCGCCAGAATTTCGCCAAAACTCAAGCCTGATTTTTCCTGTTCAAAGCGGCGCGCCCCCAGGCTCAGAATGTTCAGCGTGGCAAAGCCGAACACCAGCGTCCAGAGAATGTTATAAACTTCCTCGCGCGTCGAACGCACCAGAAACATGGCGGGCAGAACCCCGACGGCCAGGGCGCGCAACGATCGAACGGAAAACTCCGCCCAGCCAGCGGTCCATCCATGGACCTGCCCCATCGCAAGAAACAACGATGTGCAACTGCGGGAACCAGCGATCACGAGCCGGGGCATTTTCATGCAGAAATTCGATAGTATCGTGTTTGCCCTCCCTAAGTCAGCCCGACCGCCAGAAAAGGCATCCTTCCGGTAACTGCGGTTGCTTTTCTCGGGACGCTCGCAGAGGATAGTACGCGAGAAGCCACCGCGAGACGCCACCCGAATGATCGTCAACTTCGCCGAGCGCGCGCACAACCATAACTGGGAACTCGACCCCGTCACGCGCTCCCTGCTCGATACCGATTTCTACAAGCTGCTGATGCTCCAGTTCATCTGGAAGCACTACCCGACGACCCACGTCTCGTTCTCGCTGTTCAACCGCTCCACCTCGGTGCGCCTCGCCGACATGTTCCCGCGCGAGGAACTCATTCACCAGATGGAGCACGCCCGCCAGCTGAAATTCCGGCGATCGGAACTGGTCTGGCTCGCCGGCAACACCTTCTACGGACGCCGCGGCATCTTCGACCCCGTCTTTCTCGAATGGCTCGAACACGATTTTCGTTTGTCCGACTACGAACTGTCGGTCAAAGACGGCCAGTTCCATCTCCAATTCGACGGCCGCTGGACCGAGACCACTATGTGGGAGCTCTACGCCCTCTCGATTCTCGGCGAACTCAAGACCCGGGCGGCCATGAAAAAACTGCGCGAGTTTGGACTCGACATCCTCTACGCCCGCGCCAAGACAAAGCTCTGGGGAAAGATCGAGCGCCTGCGCGGTGTCCCCGATCTTGCCGTGGCCGACTTCGGAACTCGCCGCCGCCACAGCTTCCTCTGGCAGGAATATGTCGTCAACGCCATGAAAACCAGCCTGGGCAGCGCCTTCACCGGAACCTCCAATGCCTTCCTGGCCCACAAGCACGATCTGGAGGCCATTGGCACCAACGCGCATGAAATCCCCATGGTGCTGGCGGCGCTGACCCACGACGATCAAGATCTGAGAGCTTCTCAGTACAGAGTTCTGGAGTTGTGGCAGGCCACCTACCACGGATCTCTCCGCATCATGCTGCCCGATACGTTCGGCACCACGCAATTTCTCGAGAACGCTCCCGACTGGGCCGCCGACTGGACCGGCCAGCGCATCGACAGCAAAGATCCCTACGTCGGCGGCGACGAATATATCCAATGGCTCAAGGCGCGAGGCCGCGACCCGCACGACAAGCGCATCATCGCCAGCGATGCGCTGGACGTCGACGACATTCTCGGCCTGCATGCCTATTTTGGAGGGACACTGGCCAACGGAGTCGCCAGAGAAGATTTCCGCAGCGCGAGCGATTTCAATGACCCCGCCAAGTGGACGCCCGGCCGCCGCATTCGTTTCAGCGCCGGTTGGGGAACGCTGCTGACCAACGATTTTCGCGGCTGCGATCCCGCCACCGGCGGCGATTTCGACCCCATCAGCCTGATCTGCAAGGTATCGACAGTCGAAGGCAAGCCCGCAGTAAAGCTCTCCGACAACTACGCGAAAGCGCTCGGCACGCCGGCAGAAATCGACCGCTACCGCCGCGTTTTCGGCACCAAGGGACTCAGCAACGTTCCCGTGATCACCTGACCACTTCAATGCCAACCGATCTAGCAGCGCTCATCCCCGACTTTCTCTAAGGCACCGCCTGGAAGGAAGACCGCACTCCGGCACTGGTCGAACTGGCGCTGCGCGCTGGTTTTCGCGCCATCGACACCGCAAACCAACGCCGGCATTACTTCGAGGAAGGAGTCGGCCAAGGATTAGCCGCCGCCTACCGCGCCGGCCTGGTCACGCGTAACGATCTTTTTCTGCAAACCAAATTCACCTACCAGCGCGGCCAGGACCACCGCCTGCCCTACGATCCCGCAGCCACTCTATCCCTCCAGGTAGCGCAGTCGATGGCCAGTTCGCTCGACCATCTCGGAACCGACCACGTCGACAGCTACGTGTTGCACGGACCCTCCTCCAACTACGACTGGACCGGCGATGACGCCGAAGTCTGGGAAGCCATGCGCCAGGAGCGCGATGCCGGCCGCACCCGCCTGCTCGGCGTTAGCAACGTCTCGCTGGAACACCTGCAACAGATGGTCGCCACCCGCGCCGAGTTGCCCGCCTTCGTACAAAACCGCTGCTATGCCCATCTCGGCTGGGACCGCGCCGTGCGCCATTTCTGTCGCCAGCACAAAATCGTCTATCAGGGGTTTTCGCTGCTCACCGCAAATCAGGAGGTGCTGCGCCATCCTCGCATCGCCAGTCTCGCCGCACAGGCCGAAGCAACTCCGGCCCAGGCCGTTTTCGCTTTCGCCCGCACCATCGGAATTCTCCCGCTCACCGGCACTTCCAACCCCGGCCACATGCAGCAGGACTTAGCCAGCCGCGAACTGAAACTATCCGCGGATGCAGTGCAAGCCATCGAGTCGATGGCCGGCTAACACCAGTGGAGCGCCGGGCGTCCTCGCCCGGCAAGACGGGCGAGACGCCAGTTCCCCCACCACCAGTTATTTCCCCTGCCCCACCGCTTCGCGCTCTCCAACCTGCTGCCGCCACATCGCGTAATACAGCCCCTTCTGCTCCAATAACTCCGAGTGCCGCCCCGATTCCACAATGTGCCCGCGCTCCAGCACATAAATTCGATCCGCATGCATCACCGTCGACAGCCGATGCGCAATCAGAATCGTGATCGCTTCCTGATTCGTCGCCACTTCCCGAATCGTCCGGCTGATTTCCTCTTCCGTCAGCGAATCCAGCGAAGACGTCGCCTCGTCAAACACCAACAACTGCGGATGCCGCAACAACGCCCGTGCAATCGAAAGCCGCTGCTTCTCGCCGCCAGAAACTTTCACGCCGCCTTCGCCAATCAGCGTATCCAATCCCCGGTCCGCCCGCGAAAGCAAGCTGTGCGCCGCCGCCTGCTGCAAAACCTCCATGCATTCCGCGTCCGTCGCCTGCGGATTGACGAACAGCAGGTTCTCGCGAATCGACCCTGAGAAAAGTTGCGTATCCTGCGTAACAAATCCGATCTTTTCCCGCAGCAAATCCAGATCCACCCGGTTCGACGCAATCCCGTTATACAGAATCTCGCCCGTCTTCGGAGCGTACAAACCCACCAGCAACTTCACCAGCGTCGATTTTCCAGCCCCCGACGGCCCCACGAACGCAATCGTGTCTCCGCGGGCTGTGCTGAAGCTGATTTCATCCAAGGCCAGCGCCGTGGAACTCTGATGCTGAAAGCTCACCTGCTCAAATTGCAGCGTCATCAGCTCATCCACCGACTTCGGGTCGGCAGGCTTCGGATCGCGAGGAGTATCGAGAATCTGCTGAAAGTTCGCCAGCGAAACTTCCGTTTCGCGATAAACATTGATGACGTTCCCCAACTCCTGCAAAGGCCCGAAAATGTAAAACGAATAAATCCACAGAGAGAAGAATTGCCCGATCGTGATCTCCTGTCGGAAAATCAAATAGAGCATCAAGAACAAAATGCCGGAGCGCAGCGCATTGACCGCCGTCCCTTGAATAAAACTCAGGCTGCGCAGGTACTTCACTTTCTTGAGTTCGAGTTTGAGAATCTTCGCCGTGATCCCGTTCAGCCGCCCCACTTCCTGCTGCGCCAGTCCCAGGCTCTTCACCAACTCGATGTTGCGCAGCGACTCGGTCGTCGAACCCGCCAGCGCGGTGGTTTCGGCAACAATCGTCTTCTGCATTTTCTTGATGCGCTTGCTCAGCACCGAACTGATAATCCCCAGTAGCGGCACCGTCAGCAGAAACGCCGGAGCGATCGACCAATGGACGCGAAAGGCGTAAATCATCACAAAAATGATGCCGATCAGCGAAATGAAAAGCACGTTGACGGCAGCGGTAATGAACCGCTCCACGTCACTGCGGACCTTTTGCAGTTTGCCCAGCGTTTCTCCGCTGCGCTGGTCTTCAAATACTTGATACGGCAAATCCAGCGAATGCCGGATGCCGTCCGAGTACATGCGCGCCCCTAGCCGCTGCACGATCACGTTCACGAAGTAATCCTGAAAGTTTTTCGCCACCCGCGACACAAACGCCACACCCACCGCCGCCAGCACCAAAAGCCCCGCCCCGCGCACGAACTGCGCCTGCGTGTACTGGTGATATTTGGTGGCGTAACTGTCGATCACATGCCGGAAAATCAACGGGTCGAGCAGGGAAAAAATCTGATTGGTGGCAGCCAGCAACAGCGCGGCCGCAAACAGCTTCCAGTATTGCTTGGAATATTGGTAAAGAAGATTCATAGGCGTCGGCGCGCGGCGCAAACCACTGAATTTAGATGGCAGGCAGAAACTTTCGATTCAATCCACGGCCAATCAAGACGAGAGCCCCATCCGCCGAGGGCCGTCAGGCCGTCCCCGTGTTCGCCAGCGCTTCCACCGCTTCCCACGTCGAGCCGAAGGTTACGAAGAATTCCTTCACCTTCGTGATTTCCAGGATCTTGCGCACCCGCGGATTCATCCCCGTCAGCACCAGGTAGCGTCCCGTTTTCTGATGCGATACTTGCGCCGTCACCAGCGACCCCAATCCCACCGAATCGATGTACGGCACATCCGACAAATCCAGAATCATCGTCTCCGCGCGCTCCAACCGCACCGCCCGCTCGAATTGCGGAGCCGTATCGATCGAGATCGGACCGCGCAGCAGCAGAATCCGCTGATCGTCCGCCACTCCTTCAAAACGCTCTACGGTGAGTTCTCCTAATCCCATGGCAGCCCGATTGTAGGCCACCCGGCTCCCGCTGTCATCTCCCGCAAATGAATTTTTTGTGCCGCCACGTCCCGCGCCCAGAGCCTCACTGCGGCTTCTTGTCCTCCGCGTGGTTGTCGTACACCGAGTACTGTCCCCCCGGATGCTTCAGCTTCACTGTAATCTCCAACTCCGGCTTGTCGACCTCATAATCTTCCCCGAAGGTCTGGAAGTGGGGCGCCAACACCTGCACCCGCAACGGCCCATACGGAACTCCGTCCATGCTCGTCTTCCCGTCCGCGTCGGTCTTCAAATCCAACTCTCCCTTATCCTGCTTGCCCTTGCGCTTCACCGGATGCAGCACCACCTCCGCATTCCGCACCGGCTTGCCGTCGGTGTCGCGCACCACCACAAATTTCAATGACGACGTCGGCCCCTCATCATCCTGCGCCCAAGTCAACCCAATCACGCCCAGACCAGCTATCGCAACCGCCATCGCCAGCAGAACATTTCTTTTCATAAAAGCTCCATTCCAAAGAGCGTCTACTGCGGCTTCTGCGCCGGCGGCTTCTTGTCATCCGCCTTCGCAGGATCTCCTTCATACAACGAGTACTGTCCCCGCGGACGCTTCAGCTTCACCGTGATCTCCAACTCCGGCTTGCCGATCTCATAGTCTTCCCCAAACGTCTGGAAACCCGGCGCCAGCACCTGCACCCGCAGCGGACCATACGGGATCCCGTCGATATTCGTCTTCCCGTCGTTGTCGGTCTTCAGTTCCATGCCACCCATCTCCTGCTTGCCATTCTTTTTCACCGGATGCAGCACCACCGCCGCATTCCGCACCGGCTTGCCATTGGCGTCTTTCACCACCACAAACCGCAAGTTCGACATGGGACCGTTGTAATCATCCAGATCCTGAGCCGCCGCCGAACCTACCAGCCCCAGCCCAAGCAGGATAAGCAGCGCACCGACAATCGAAACACTCTTCTTCATGGCTTCCATTCTAGTGTGTCCTGCCCGCGTCCACTGGAACTACTTCATCCCCTTCACCACATACACCTGCGACAGCACCTGCATATAACGATAGGCATACGCGCCCCCGTCACCCGACATATAAGACCCGCCCATGCTCACCGTTCCCGCCGCCAGGTCTCCGCCGAAGGTTCTCACTAATTGCATCTTCCCCGTATCCACGTTCACCTGATAAACATTCCCCGTCTTGCCGCGCTGCTGCGTAGGAACAGCAAGCACCGATGCCCCATCCCGCGACCATCCGCTCACTCGATAGTTCGAATCCAGCCCTGGAATCGGACGCAACCCGCTCTCATCCAGCGGCCAAATCCCCCATCTTCCATCCGCTCCGAGCACCGCCGTTCTCCGCCCATCGGGCGCCGGGATCACGCCGACCACCCCCTCCGGAGTGATCGGTTTCGCATCGTCGCTGCTCACCGCAATCAAGTAATCGCGCGCCCCGTGTCCGGACTCAAATCCGCTCGCCAGCAACTCCTTGCCGCCAGCCAGCCAGCGCGCTCTCTGGTAGCTCACGTTGTCATGCGTCAACTGCCGCGCCTCGCCCGCGCCGGTCGGCACTACGCGCAGCGGACCGCCCTTGGCTGCCTGCATGATCACCCACTTTCCGTCAGCAGAAATCCCCAGGCCGGAGCCTTCGCCAATCCGCACCGGCGCAGACCCGTCGCTGCCGCGCACAAACGCCGTGTAATTCACTCCGCCGCCAGCGCCCGCCTCGTCGAATAAAATTTCCCGCCCATCCGGAGTGATGTCGTCCAGAACCGACCAGTCCAACCACCCTAACTCGCGCTCCTCCTTCCCGCCCGGTCCCAACCCGCGGATTCCGATGCGCCGGTGATTGGTTACGATCAACACCACACCGTTCCGCACATCTTCGAAGAACATTCCTCCCGGCACATTCGTGATGGTTCGCGCTGTGCCCGACAGGGTCACTGCGCGGGGGGTTGCGCCGCTATCGCCGTGGGTTGACGTAAACCAGATCTCATCGCTGGTTGGGGACCAGAGAATTCCTTGCACTTCGGTCCATCCCGTGGAAAGTATCTTCTCCTTGTCCTTGCCATCCGAGCCAACTACTGCGACCGAACCCTCGTCGTCGCCAACCGCGTTTTGATGATCGGCAAATGCCACCCACTTCCCGTCCGGCGAGATCTTCGGATGGCTAATCCAGTTCGGGCTCTCAAACAGCACCTTCCCAATCGGAAACTCCAACCGCCAGTGCCGGTTTTCCGGCACGTACCGGACCACGGCCATCGTCTCGCCGTCCGCCGCCCAGTCCGCATCCTCGACACTGTCCAACACTTCGCGTGGAGCTCCTCCGCTCATCGGAACCCGCGCCAGCGTTCCCGCTTGCATCCACCCGCCCAGGTTTACCGAGTTGAGCCGCACCGCCAACTCTCCGCTCTTCGAGATCGACAACAGTTCTGCATTCTTCAGCCCCAGTTCGCGCGCCCCGGGATCGTCCGTCCGCCCCACATAGAGCTGGTTGTCTCCTCCGTCCCACGACGCGCTGTAGACAAAACTGCCGTCCGGAGTGAATCGTGCATTCCCAATCGAACCCGAGCGAAACGTTACCGGTCGATACTCCGCCAGCGGAGCCTTCCCGCTGCCTCGTCCCCACCACCAGCCCACGCCCAGCATCAAAGCCGCCAGCGCCAGTGCGCCCGCCAGTGCTCGCCATTTGCCCCGCCCGGCAACATCCTTCTTCTGTGCTGTCGTTGTGAACGAGCTTCCATCCGCAATCGCCGTCTGCCCGCTCGTTCGGCTCGCCGCCGCACCGTCCGTCAGCGACTCCAGATTGAACGCCAGATCCCCCGCTGACTGAAAACGCTGCGCCGGGTTCTTCTCCACGCAATGCCGCACCATGCGTTCCAGCGCTGGAGGCACATTCCGCCCCGCTTCCAAAAGCTCAGCCGGCTCTTCTTTCAGAATCGCGCTCATCGTGTCCGCCGGAGACTCCCCCCGAAACGCCCGCTGCCCCGAAAGCATCTCGTAAAGAATCGACCCAAACGCAAAAATATCCGAACGATGGTCCGCCGCCTTGCCCCGCACCTGCTCCGGCGCCATATAGCCCGCCGTCCCCATCACCTGCCCCGGCTCAGTGTTCACTTGCACCGTCGCCGCGTCCGCGTCCGAATCCGCCTCCGTCTCCGGTCGCGTCAATTTCGCCAGACCAAAATCCAGAATCTTCACCCGCTCGTCGTTGGTGATGAACAAATTTTCCGGCTTCAGGTCGCGATGAACGATTCCCTTTTCGTGCGCTGCCGCCAATCCCCGCGCCACCTGCAGCCCATACTCAATCGCCTTGCGGCTCGATAACGGCCCGCTCCGAATCCGATCCCGCAAGGTTTGCCCTTCGAGCAATTCAGAAACGATATACGGAGCCCCATCCGCCTCCCCAATATCGAAAATCGAAAGAATGTTGGGATGATTCAGTGCCGCCGCCGAGCGCGCTTCCTGCACAAACCGCTGCAGCCGGCTGGCATCCGCAGAGAACGAAGCCGGCAGAACCTTGATGGCCACAATGCGCCCCAGCCGCGCATCGCGCGCCCGATACACCTCGCCCATGCCCCCAGAGCCGAGCAGCGACTGGATGTCGTAAGGGCCGAGCTTTGTTCCTGGGGTGAGCGCCATCTGAGCTGTGGATTATATCGGACTTGCCGCCGGAGGGTTACAGATCGTGTCGCCGATCAAGTGCCCGCCAAGGAAACTCTGATTAAGTTCCGGTTTCCCCCGTGCACCACCGTGTGCCCCGTGGTTTACGCTTTCTGACGACACTTAATCGGAGTTTCCCTAATCCAGATCGTTCGCGCTCCACAGGTTGGGAGTGAGCTGGCGAAATTTCAGTTGCCACCGGCCGCCGATTTTCGCCCAAGTGTCGGCCATGTGCCGATAGCGCGGATGCTCCCCCGGAACGATCAGATTGTAAGCAACCACCGCCGAATCATCGCTCAATTTGACGACGTGGAAGTCATACGTGCGCGTGCCTGCAGGCATTCCCCCCTCGGCGGATTCGACCACTTCACCTTTGTCGTAGAAGTCGCCGTTGGTTCCGATGCCCTGAAAATCGTCCGCAACCGCGCGCTCGACCTCAGCCGGGTTCTTGCCCTGTTCATCCAGCAGGAACTGCTTCTGCCGATCGATCAGTTGCTGCTCGAAAGCAGAGATTGGCTTGGAAGAAGTATCTTGAGAAAAAGTCAGGGAAACACTAACCAGCACCGCGCCCACCATCAGCAGAATGCCACGCATAATCGCCTCCAAGAAAGGACTACTCCGTGAACCCCCGTGTACTCCGTGGTTGAGACTTTTCTAGGTCCGCAAAATCCGCTGCGCCAGCTCCCCGCGCGGAACCGTCACCTGCTCTCCCGACGCCAAATGCTTGAGCGCAAACGCATCCGCCGCCACTTCATTCTCGCCGACAATAAGAATGTACCGCGCCCCCATCTTGTCGGCAGCCTCGAACGATTTCTTCAAACGAAACGCTTCGTCGCCCAGCTCGATAACCACATTGGCAGCCAGCTCATGCCGCCGCAACTCGCGCGCCAATCGCGCCGCGTGCCGATTCATCCCCGCGCCCAACGGAGCAATATAAACGTCCGGCTTGCGGACCACCGACTCCGCCGACGCAGTCTCCATTAGTGACAACACCAGCCGGTCTTCTCCAATCGCAAACCCAATCCCCGGAGCCGCCGGCCCGCCCAGTGCTTCCGATAAACCGTCGTATCGCCCCCCGCCCAGAATCGCATTCTGCGCTCCCAGTCCGCCATGCGTGAATTCAAACGCCGTGCGGGTATAGTAATCCAAACCCCGCACCAGCCGCTGGTTTTCAACGTAAGGAACCCCGACGGCGTTCAGGATGTTTTTCACTTCTTCGTAATGCGCACGGCAGCTTTCGTCGAGAAACTGGCTGATGGTGGGCAGAGTTTCGATGATCGGCTGATCTTCGGGAACCTTGCAATCAAAAACGCGCAGCGGATTGGTCACGGCGCGGCGCTGACAGTCGGCGCACATTTTCCCCACCACCGGCGCGAGCGCCAAGCGCAGCGCTTCATTGAACTTCGCCCGGTCTTCGGGACAGCCCACCGAATTCAGTTCCAGCGTCCAACCTGTGATGCCGACGCGGTCGAGCACCGTGGCGAGTAATTCAAGAATTTCCGCATCTCGCGCCGGAGACTGGCTGCCCGCCGCGGCCGGCCCGATCACTTCGGCGTCAATTTGGTAGAACTGGCGGTAGCGTCCCTTTTGCGGCCGCTCGCGGCGAAACATCGGGCCGATCGAGAAGAATTTGTTCAGGCCCCGCTCCCAGAGTTTGTGCTCGATATAGGCGCGGACGATGCCTGCCGTATTTTCCGGACGAAGCGTCAGCGATTGTCCCTTGTCGCTCTCAGCCCGCCCGCGATCTTCCCACGTAAACATCTCCTTCGAGACAATATCGGTCTCTTCGCCTACCCCGCGCGCAAACAGTTCAGTCGACTCAAAAATCGGCGTGCGAATCTCGTGAAAGTTGTAGGCGCGGAAAACGTCGCGCACCGTGGCCTCGACAAAGTTCCACAGCGCCGTATCGGGCGGCAAAAGGTCGCGCGTTCCTCTGGGAGATTTGATCATCGCTCGTTCGCTACGCGTCGTTTCATCTTCTCACGGCATCGCTGCGGCCTGCCAGCCACTCCGTCCCATTTATAATCATGGGTTCAGATCAACGCGTACTTTTAGCTGGATCATTCCAGCCAGACAAGGCGAAAACGTGCTCGATTTCTTAGGCGATCTTCGACGGACTCATATGAACGGAGAACTTCGGCTCTCCGATGCGGGCAAAAAAGTTGTGCTCATGGGATGGGTCAACCGCCGCCGCGACCTCGGCCAGATCATCTTCGTCGACCTCCGCGACCGCACCGGCGTGACCCAGGTCGTCTTCAACCACGAACTGAATGCAGCCGTGCACGAGAAGGCCGAATCGCTGCGCAACGAGTTCGTGATCGCGGCCATCGGAACCGTCAAGCGCCGCGACGCCGACACCATCAACCCCAACGTCCCCACCGGAGAAGTCGAACTCGTCGTCGAAGAGTTGCGCATTCTGAACGTGTCGAAACCGCTGCCTTTTCTGCCTTCCGACACTGTGCTCGCGAACGAAGAGATGCGCCTGAAATATCGTTACATCGACCTGCGCCGCGACGCCATGCAGTCCAACATCGAACTCCGCCACAAAGTCGCGCTGGCCATCCGCGACAACCTCGCATCCCAGGGCTTCTTCGAAATCGAAACCCCGTTCATGACCCGCTCCACCCCCGAAGGCGCCCGCGATTATCTCGTCCCCAGCCGCGTCCAGCCCGGCATGTTTTACGCCCTGCCGCAATCGCCGCAACTGTTCAAGCAAATTTTGATGATCTCGGGCTTCGATAAATATTTTCAGATCGTCCGCTGCTTCCGCGACGAAGATCTGCGCGCCGATCGCCAGCCCGAATTCACCCAGATCGACCTGGAAATGAGTTACCCCCAGCCCGAGCGCGTCTGGGAGGTCGTCGAAGGCTTCTTGACCGCCGCCTTCAAGGCCGCCGGCCACGAAATCAAAACGCCCTTTCTCCGCATGGATTTCGACGATGCCATCCGCCAATACGGCATCGACAAACCTGATCTGCGCCTGCCCGCCTTCACCGACGTAAAAGATTGCTTCGCCCCCGCCGATCTCGAACAGCTCGCCATCAATAAAGATCTGCCCGTGATCGCCATCCGCATTCCGCACGTCGGCGAACTCTCGCGCAAAGAACGCGACGACATCAAGCCTCTGTTTGTCTCCAAAGGCGGAGCCCGCGTCTTCGAAGACTTCAAGCGCATCGAAACCAAATTTCCCGAAGCGAGCGCGAAAGTGCGCGAAAAGGTCCGCGACAAAACGGGAGGCCTTGCCGCCGACGATCTGCTCGTCCTCGTAGTGGGCTCGGTGCAATCGGGAGCATCCGCAGACACGCATCCCGCCAGCAAGCGCAAAGTCACCCCCGCCGAAATGGCGATCTACGCCTCCGCCGGACTGCTCCGCGTGGCCTTGGCGCAAAAGTATTCCGATCGCCACAAGCTTTTCCAGAAGGGCGACTATCGCTTTCTATGGGTGACTAACTTTCCCATGTTCGAGTACGACGAAGCCGACAAGCGCTGGATGGCCGCCCATCACCCCTTCACCAGCCCGCACGATGAAGACATGGACAAACTGGAAACCGACCCAGCCATGGTCCGCGCCCTAGCCTACGACGTTGTCCTCAACGGCACCGAACTAGGTTCAGGCTCAATCCGTATTCACCGCCAGGATGTGCAGAGCAGAATCTTCCACGCCCTGGGTATGACCGAAGAAGAAGCCCGCGCGCGCTTCGGCTTCTTCCTCGAAGCCCTCGAATACGGCACCCCTCCCCACGGCGGCATCGCGCTCGGCCTCGACCGCATCGTAATGATCCTCGCCGGAGCCGACAGCCTCCGCGAGGTCATCCCCTTCCCCAAGACCGCCGCCGCGAAAGACTTGATGATGGAA
>Ga0116121_1000459_pt1 | contig 20891 bp, 13 predicted proteins | sample June2015DPH_13_1_FD_89725 | JGI IMG/M metagenome (GOLD analysis project Ga0116121, IMG submission 89725) | Peatland microbial communities from SPRUCE experiment site at the Marcell Experimental Forest, Minnesota, USA - June2015DPH_13_10 | ecosystem: Environmental > Terrestrial > Soil > Wetlands...
CCAGATCGAGAAAATCTTGCGGAGCCATAGCTTCGCGAGCAAGGGCCAGCTTCGGAAGCTCTTGGAAGTTCTGCATCGGAACATGGACGCTCAAGCCACGCTGAAGCCCGACCGTGTAATCAAGGAACTCTGGCCGAACGAGACGAAGACAAAGAGCTCCGCCGATGTAGCCACAGAGATGAATCGGCTGCGACACGCGCTGGAGTCCTATTACAACCGGGAGGGCAAGGCCGACCCCATCACGATTTGCCTGCCCAATCGTACGGTGCCCGGCCCCGATGGCCTGCCTGAAAAGCGTTGGATCATAGCGAAACCCCGCGGCGGTATCGAGGATCTCCCGCCAGGTCCGCCGGTAAACTCCCGCAGAGGCCTGAAGACTATGGTTGCGATGGCCGCGATAGCTGCCCTATGCATTGTGGCCTACATTCCCGTCCGAATGCTGACAGCGCATGGCCGGCCCCAGTCCGGGCGCCTGGACGGTTCTACACTTACGATTCTGAATGCGGAAGGAAAGGAGCTTTGGAGCAAGAGCTTTCCTGAAGGATTCTCGCCCGACTGGTATTACGAACAGGGCATAGCGACGCGCATCTGGTTCGGAGATCTGGATAATGACGGCCATACTAGCGTTCTTTTCCTCTATCTCCCGGCCGTTAGCCCCATGTCGCACTCGACAACGCTCATCTGCTATTCGGATCGAGGTAATGAGAAATGGCGTTGGACGCCGGGAAGAGACTTGCCGGAGCTCCACGGGACACCCGCCACGTATAGGAGTGTCGCCCTCAGCGTGCTGAAGGCAACCAAGAAGAAGCCTCCCCGGATCGTCGTTTCGAGTATCCATGATCCCTGGTGGCCCAATCAGATAGCCATCCTCGATTCCAATGGCAAGACGATCTCTGAGTACTGGCATTCCGGGCATCTGGAACACCTTACCTTGGCCGACCTCGATGGCGACGGGCGGGAGGAGATAGTAGCCACAGGAATCAGCAATGGTTATCATCAAGCGACATTGCTCGTGCTTGATCCCGACCAGCTCTTCGGCGCTTCCACCGAGGCGGCGCGGCCGGAGCTTCAAATCCACGGCATGGGCGTTGCCCAGGAGCGGCTCCGCCTGTTGTTTCCCCGGAGCGATTTGAATAAAGCGCTGTCCGTCTACAACGAAGGCCTGGAGGCCACCGTCGAACACGGCAGCATTCGATTCTCGGTGGCGGAATGCTTGCATCCCACAGGCTGCTTCATCTGGTACGAATTCGACAACAATTTTCATTTGGTGACAGCCTACGCGGATGAGCAGTTTCGGAGCGCTCATGCGCAGTTCTATGTAAAAGGCAAAGACGCCCACCCCTTCAGTCCGGAAGAACAGGCCGAGTTCCAAAAAGTCCGATGCCTTGCCGGCTGTAAATCAGAGTTCGTCGCCGCCCAGACTCAGTAACACCTCTGACTTCATACCAACTTCATATCATCTTCGCTCGCCAGGTCCAAGAGCCCCACTGTCTCGTGCTAGCATCACCGGGCTTGGAGCGTAGTTTAAGCCGGGCGCAGCAAATCACCTCCCTCCGGCTCCAACAAATCCTTTTAGGAGGAACATCATGAAAATATCAACCAGGTTTGCGCTATCACTGGCAGCCCTGCTTTTCGGCCTTCTGCTCGTCCCCCGGGCCGCACAGGCTTCGACTGCGGACTGTCCCGTCGAACCTAAACAGAATGTGCCCATCGGAGACGGCGAGGTCCTCACCGGTGCCAACTGCACCCTGAAAACCGCGGGAGACATCGATTCCTTCGTGTTCAGTGGAACCAGCGGGGATACCTATCAGCTTGCTGTGGCGATAGACGGCTCGGCCCCTACCAACATCTGCCTGACCCTCTATAACCCGAGCGCGGTGTCGGTCTACTCCGGGTGCACCAACATTTCGTTCGGAGGGTTTTCCGTCGTGACCGACCAGACACTGACCGCGACCGGCACCTATACCATCGATATAACTGAGACCTCTACGGCCACGGTCAACTATGCGGTGTCGCTGGAACGTCTCTACCCGTTCCCCCCCAACGCCCAAGGAGTCACTCTCTCGACCGTGGTCGACGGAGACATTGCCGAACTGACTGACTCGAATGCCTTCACCTTCGGGGTGGTTACAACTGGCACCTACGAAGTGTCCGCTACTCTTCCCAGCGGCGCCTCCCAAAACCTGTGCATGACCCTTTATTCTCCCACCGGCACCAGCGCTGGCTCGGGGTGCACAAACATATCGTTCGGCGGCCTTACTGTCCAGCTCGATGCTACGCCCACTCAAGATGGCACGATGATGGCATTTGTCTCCGTAGCCGGCAACGACGGGACCGCCACCTACAGCCTGGAAGTCTCGTGTCTCGTCGGCAATTGCAAGGTTGTCCCGCCGCCGCCTTGTACCCTGAAAAACGCCCTCACCTACAACGCAACCACCAGCACCCTGACCATGAATTTCACCGTGGGCAACAACGTCGCCACCACCTGGAACGCCTGGCTGACCGATCAAAACACCATGACGAACCTGTTCTCAGTACCGCAACCAATCACGGTTCCGCCAGTTCCCATCACCAAGACAACTACTCTGTCTCCGGAAGGTACAGTCGGGGTTCTCTCCACACTTACCACGCCTACGAAAGGAATTTTCTGCTCCAGCTACATGCAGATCAACACCGGAACGCCTTAGCCAACCAGCCAGGGCAATCGACCCGCCGAGCACGCTCCTCTCATTCGCATTTCGCTGGCGAATGAGTGGGGCGTGCCATCGGCAATGCCGTCTTTCTGAGAAACGCCGTCATCTCACCCGTGGGGTCATCCTGAACGGAGCCGTTCTTCAGGCGGAGTGAAGGATCTCGTGCACCCACCAATGTCCGCGTCCGAAGGACGCCTGAAAATAGCCCGGCGCGTTCAGCGCCGGGTGACCAAGCAATTTCATGGAACCGCATCCCGTAGGGATGCCTGGAACGATCGCGAGGCATCGGACCAACCGTTTCAAGCGCCTCTACGGGGCGCACGGTTATTCTCCCGATGGAACCCACCCGGCGTTGAAACGCCGGACTACGATCAGGCGTCCTCCGGACGCGTACACGCCCTCATCGTGATAAAACTAAATCACCACCATGCCCGCGACTGAAGCCCTCTCCCCCGCCCTCGACCTCCCGTCCATCCGTGCCCAATTTCCCTCCCTCGCCCAAACCGTCAACGGACATCCCGCCGTATTCCTCGACGGCCCCGGCGGAACGCAAGTTCCGCAGCGCGTCATCGACGCCATCTCCAACTACCTGCGCCGCGACAACGCCAACACCGGCGGCGCTTACGCCACCAGCCGCAACACTGACGCCATGCTCGCCGAAGCGCGCGCCGCTATGGCCGACTTCCTAAATTGCGCCGCCGACGAAATTGTCTTCGGTCCCAACATGACCACGCTGACCTACATGATGTCCCGCGCCATTGGCCGCGACCTCGGCCCCGGCGACGAAATCCTGGTCACGCGCCTCGATCACGACGCCAACGTTTCGCCCTGGCTCGCCCTCGAAGAAAAAGGCGTTACCATCCGCTGGGCCGAGATTCACCGGGAAGATTGCACTCTCGACGTCGAAGATTTCGCCGCGAAGCTCAACAAGAACACGAAACTTGTCGCCATTGGTTACGCCTCGAATGCGGTCGGCACCATCAATCCCGTCAAAGAAATCGTTCGCATCGCCCACGCCGCTGGGGCGCTCGCCTACGTCGATGCCGTCCACTACAGCCCGCACGGCCTGATCGACGTCACGGCCCTCGACTGCGACTTCCTCGTCTGCTCCACTTACAAATTCTTCGGCCCGCACATGGGCGTCCTCTTCGGCAAGCGCGAGCACCTGCAGCGCCTGCATCCCTACAAAGTCCGTCCGCTCACCGACGCCGTTCCCAACCGTTGGGAGTGGGGCACGCTCAATCACGAATGCATCGACGGCATCACCGCCTGCGTCGACTACATCGCCGACCTGGGCACAAGAAATGCAGAGACTACCACGAGCCATGTGGGGACAGCCGCCCTCGGCTGTCCATCGAGCGATGCTCGATCTCTGGCCACATCCACCCGCCGCGCCGCGATAGTCGCCGCGTTCGAATCGATTCATCGCCACGAACACGCGCTGCTGCATCGCCTGATCAGCGGCCTTTCCGAAATTCCGCAGCTAAAAATCTACGGGATCACCGATCCCTCCTGCTTCGCCTGGCGCTGCCCCACGCTAGCCCTGCGCGTAATCAATCAAACCGCAGACCAAACTCCACTAGCACTCGCCACGAAACTCGGCGACCGTGGCTTCTTCACCTGGGATGGAAACTACTATGCCCTGAACCTCACCGAGCGCCTCGACGTAGAAAAGTCCGGCGGCTTCCTCCGCATCGGCCTCGTGCATTACAACACCGCCGAAGAAGTAGACCGCCTGCTGGCCGCGCTGCGAGAGATTGTAGGGGGGTAGACAGGCCCACACCGAACGTTGTTCACACTGCGAACTTGCGCAATTCTATCAGCTGCTCGGCGTTCGGAAATTGCCGGACCCGGTAACGAATCGGCATCAAGCTAGGTTCTTGCTCCAACAGGCTCCCAACCACCGATACCGCAGCGTCCCAGGGCACCACGAAATGATCTTTGCCCTCAAGGTCCACCAGGAACGCAATATTCTCGGCCTGGGGTAACAAACTGTCTATGCCGTTCGACCAGATGCAGGCGCTGTAGGAGCTTCCATCCTCCCGCTCGAAGATCTTGTAGCTAGCCACGAAGATGTCGATCTCCTCCAGCTTGTGAATGTCGTTGAGAAGTCCCTGCTGCTGGGAATAGTCGATTGCGTCCCTTTGCCTTTTGAGGGGCAGCAACAAGTTTCGCAGAGACTGATCTTCGGGGACGTACAACTTCCAGGTTCCATCCAGCAGCACGTAGAGGTCGGGCGACAGCGGATGCCCTTGTTTGAAGTGACTCTCCGCCCCAGCCTTCAAGAGGGCGGTCAGGCCTGCCAGGTTGTTCGTCCCGGTCACCCAGAGTTGGTCGCGGTTGGGAACAAACGCGACGGGATCGCCGTCCACCGAGAGACGATAGATCAGCTCCGTCAGCAGCATGCGCGAACTGTCGTAGGAATCGTGCCACTCGCCCGAGTAGACGCCGCCTTCTCCGGCAAAACGGCCAGGATCGGTTTTCTCCCAAAGATTGTCCTTGGCTGTTTTGAAGGCTTCTTCGAGACTGATCCCCCACTTCTCAAAATGATCGCGATCGATTGAGGTAATTGTGTGTTCAGTGTCGTAGGCGAGTCCAACCACCAATCCTCCGGCAAGAGGCTTGGTCAGCTCGCCCATTCCAGGATCAACTGTCACCAAATCCCCCCCACCGAACGGGGGCACAGAGGGAGCAGCGCCCCTGCCGTTCTTGCGGTTCATGAGACTTTCTATGCTGAACGAGGCGGCATCTCGCAGGACAGGCATCAGGCTGGGTTTCACCATCGCGAAGTCGGATGGAATTACAGGAAGCGCTGGAATGGAGGCGGCCGCGGTAACGAATTCTGAGATCACAGTCTCTCGCAGGCTGCGCTTGACCCTGCAGTAGTTTGCGTATACGTTGCTGAGAAAAACCGTCGATCCGCCGCCCAGTTTGAGAGAGAATTCGCTTTCCGACGGCTCAACCTGCTCGATTCCAGCCTCGCGAAAGGCCCGGATGATTTTCTGGGCGAACTCGGTGCGGCTGGGCTGACGAGAGAGAACTTTATCCAGCAAGCTCATGACATTCTCAAAGCGGCTCGACCAAGACTGCAAGACTGAAGGAGGAATTTCCTTCCCCGCCAGTCAGGGCAAGCCGCAGCGCAACCGCAAAGGCCGAGCGCTCGAATGGAGGAAGCTTGGGAAACTCCTACGGCCAGCGCTTCGCGCTATCGTCCCAACCGGCGGCGCGCACCGGCTGCGCTCCCGCCACCACCGGAGGCGACGGTATGCGCATGGGCTGCTGCGGTCCATTCACCGCGGTGGGCAGTGCCGGCTTCACCATGTCGGAGTTCATTTCCTTTTCTTCGGAGAGCAACGGAGCCACCAGGCGCAGCGCTTCCACTTCTTTCTCCAGCCGCGTCAGTTCTATTTCCTTCTGCCTCAGAACTTCATAAACATTCTTCATAACCTGGGCACCTGCGAGTCGTTAGGTTGTCAAGCTTTTCTCGAACTCTAGCAGACTTACCCGTGTTGTCAAGCGATTAAGCCCTAATGTGCTGCGATTCGAGGAACACGCTCGATTCCAATTGTCATTGCCATCGCAACCCTCATGCCACGGGATTTGCCAGATCCCTTGCCCAGCGCGCCTTTCACCCGATATTCACAGCCGTGAAACAGCTTTGAGAATGCGCACCCTCTCACCTGCCTGCATTGGGAATCGCGAAAACCGGCGCCCCGCCTGCCTTCTGCGAGAAATTGCTCGCTGCACCTGCACAAAATCCGGTCACCCGCCTGTGGACAGCCTGCACTCGATTGAAAATAAATCAGATAAAGTCGCACAGTTTTCATTGACTCCTGCAATAGAAGGAGTAAAAACAGAATCGTTCTTTGACAGTTTCTTAAGTTTTTCCGGTTGGTGCGGCGTCCGGGGCTCAAGCTCAGTCACCCTCAACATTGCAAAATGAAGAGGGAAGGCAAGTAAGGGTCTATAGCAAAGCGCTGGTCGAGGAGAACGGGAAGCCCAGTCGAAGGCAGGATAGAGTTCCGAGGCGTTGAGTAGGTTTGTCCGGTTGGCGGTAAGCCCGGAGCCCGAGCAAAGATCGCATGCAGAGCGCCCGCAAGGGAAGCGGCACAGCAGGTCAAGCAAGGGTCTAACGCGAGCTACTGGCTGAGACGAATGGACTCAACACCACCTCGGAACTCTCTATTTTTGGTTTGCGCGTCCAGCATCTGAAACCCTCATCTCACCATGGCGTCATCCTGAACGAAGCCGTTCTTCAGGCGCAGTGAAGGATCTCCCTCCCGCAGAACCGGCCCAGTGCGTAAGCCAAGAACTGCCTCACCGTTAACTGCTAACTGCTAACTGCTTACTGCTTCCGCGAAACCACCACCCACACCGTCCCCCGGTCTTCGCAGAAGCGGCAGTGTTCCTGCCCCAATGATTTTCCGGTTCCGTGGCATTCCAGGCAGTTGGCGACAATGTTCAGTTCCTGCAGTGAACTCTCGGGGAGCTTTGAAGGGTCTTTGAACGTTTCCGCATGATGGTGGTCGCGCAACCAGAAGACGAGTTTGCCCTCGAGGATTTCGCGGTCTTTGGCGCTGAGCTGAGCCGAGTGCTGCGGCCACCATTCGCGAATGCAGCCGTAACAAACCAGTTCCCCGGCATCGAACAGCGCTCCAGGATCGGATCGGCGAAAGAACTTGTTGCACCACGAGCAGGCACTCACGCCCAGCAGGCCGAAGGCCTCCTTTAGCCGTTCGAGGTCGACCTCAAGCCGGGCCAGAACTTCTTCCGCGCGCGCATCGGATTTTTCCGCCATGAATTGGTCCCGTCAACCACCGTGTACGGTTCAGGATACACAATCCAGCGGCTAATCCACATGCTCACCCACCTCAAACCCTTCTTCGGACCGGGGCAGCACATCGCGCTCGCCAGCCACCCAGACGTAAATCGTCGGCAACAGAAAGATGCTCATGATGAGGGCGGCAATGAGGCCTCCAACAATAACAATCGCGAACGGACGCTGGGAATCCGACCCAATGGCGTGCGAGAGCGCGGCCGGCAGCAGTCCTAGAGTCGCCACCAGCATGGTCATCATAATGGGCCGCAATCTCAAGACCGCACCTTCTACAGCGGCATCCTCGATCGTAAACCGCCGTGCTCGAAGCTGGTTGATGTATTCCAGCATGATTACTCCGGTCTGCACCGACACGCCGAACAGCGCCAGGAATCCCACTCCAGACGAAACACTGAAATTCGTGCCAGTGAACCAAAGCGCCAGCAGACCGCCAATGGGCGCGATGGCAACATTCGCCATAATCAACATCGCCCACTTAAAGGATTTGAACATCGTGTACAGGATGACGAAGATGATGAGGATAGTAATGGGCAACACGATGAGCAGCCGCGCATTCGCTCGCTTCTGGCTCTGGTACTCGCCTTCCCAATAGAAGGTGTATCCGGTGGGCAGTTTGACTCCTTCGTTTACCTTCTTGATCGCCTCTTCCACCGTGCTGCCGAGGTCGCGGCCGCGGACACTATATTTGATGGCAACATAACGCCGATTGCCCTCGCGATAAACTTCCGAGGCGCCATCCGTCTCGCTGATCTTGCAGAGTTGTGCCAGCGATACTCGTTCTCCCGAGGGCGATAGCAAACGAATCTTCTCGATCGCTTCTCTCGTATCGCGGTATTGCGGCAGGTAGCGCATCGTAAGGTCGTAGCGCGCCTCACCTTTCAGAACCTGCGTGAGCGCGTTCCCGCCCACCGCGGTCTGCACCGCGTCCTGCACATCCGCAACGTTGATCTGGTAACGGGCGGCTGCATCGCGGTCTACAGTCACGTTCAGATTGGGCTGGCCCAGCACGCGAAAGACTCCAAGGTCTTCAATGCCCCTGATCTGGGACATGATCTTTACGACTTCATCGCTCTTTTCCTCGAGGACTTTCAAGTCGTCGCCGTAAATCTTGGTGGCCAGCGCGCCTTTCACCCCGCTCACAGCCTCTTCCATATTGTCTTCAATGGGCTGAGAGAACCCCCAGACCACGCCGGGGATTTTGTCGAGTTCGCGTCCCATGGCCGCGATGAGTTCGTCTTTGTTCTGATGAAAGACAGGCCGCCAGTCTTCTTTCTGCTTGAGGTCGACAAAGAACTCGGTATTAAAAAACCCAGTCGTATCCGTCCCGTCATCCGGACGCCCCACCTGGCTCGTGCATTGCGGAACTTCGGGGAAAGAGCAAAGTACGATGCGGGCCTGGTTCGCGACTCGGATCCCTTCATCCGGCCCGGTGCTGGGGGCAAGCGTGCCCCGCACCCAGAGCGCGCCTTCATCCAGGTGAGGCAGAAATTCCGAACCGATGGTGCCGCTGAAGGCCAGATAATTTCCAATGGCCGCCAGAACCAAACACACGCCCACAGTGACCGCACGATGGCGAATCGCCCACCGCACCGCGACGCGATACCGCTCGGTCAAAAATTGCATGACCGGGTTGTGCCATTCCTTCGCTCCCTTGGCGAAGGCGAAACTTGCCAGCACGGGCGCGATCACAATCGAGAACAGCAATGCCCCAAGCAGCGCAAATGCCACGGTCCACGCCATGGGATGAAAAAGCCGTCCTTCGACCCGCTGCAGCGTGAAAATCGGCAAGTAAGCAGTAATGATAATGGCGATCGCGTAGAACACTGGGCGCTGAACTTCGTGCGAGGCCTCACTGATTTTTTCGTTGGGAGTCTTGTTATCCCCGTTCTTGAAGCCCAAATGGCGGACGATGTTTTCGATCATTACCACTGCGCCGTCCACCACCATGCCAAAATCCAGCGCTCCCAGCGACAGGAGGTTCGCGGGAATGTGCCTCAAGTCCAAACAAATCGACGCAAACAACAGCGAGAACGGAATCGTCGCCGCGACAATGAACGCGCCCCGGATGTTTCCGAGAAATAGAAACAGAATGATCGATACCAGGATCATGCCTTCCGTCAGGTTGTGAATTACGGTGTGGCTGGTGAAGTGGACGAGTTCGCTGCGGTCGATGAAGGGAACGACCTTCACGCCCGGCGGCAAAATGTGATTGTTCAGTTCCTCCACTTTCTCGTGAATGCCCTGCAGTGCCGTGTCCGCCGCCGCGCCTTTCCGCAACAGCACGATGCCCGACACCACATCGTCGTTATCGATGATCTTTCCGTCCTCGCGCCGGATCGCACCGTTGGGACCGTAGGGACAAGCGCTGCAGGCTCTGGCAAACTGTCCCAGCCGAATCTTCGGACCCTGCGAAACTACTGCAATGTCTTTGATCCGCAGCGGTGTGCCATTCTTGGTCAGGATGACCGTCTGCTCAATGTCGTGAACGTGGTCGACCAATCCCACGGAACGCACGTTGATCTGCTGCAAACCTTCCTGGATGAAGCTTCCGCCCGCGTTCACGTTGTTGTTCGTCAGCTGCTGCTCGACCTGCGCCAGGCTCAGCCCATAAGCCACCAGTTTGTTGGGATCAACTCGAACCTGGTATTCGCGCGTGGGGCCGCCGAAGCTGGAAACGTCCACAATGTCCGGTACCGCTTTGAAATTCTTTTCGATGACCCAGTCTTCAATCGACTTCAACTCCATCGCGTCGTATGCCGGATTCGTGCTGTGCAAAGTGAAGAAATAAATCTGCCCGACCGGACTCCAGTCCGTGCCCATTTGCGGCACAACGTTCGGCGGCAATGTGACCTGGCTCAGCCGCTCCAGAACCCGTTCCCGGTTCCAGTCGTTATCCGATTCGTCGTCGAAAATCAGCTTCAGGTCGGACAGTCCGAACAGCGAGAACGAACGCAGATGCACCACGTGCGGAATGCCGTTCATCACGACCTCGAGCGGAATTGTGACCTGCTGTTCGATCTGCTCTGCGGAAATTCCCGGCCACTGCGTGATGACCTCAACGTAGTTGTCGGCGACGTCGGGATACGCCTCGATCGGCAGCCGCTCAAACGAAACCACCCCGCCGGCGAACAGCATCAGCGCCAGACCCAAAACCAGCAGCCGGTTACCCAGAGCGAAATCGACGAGGCGCCGAATCATTTATTGCTCCACCGTGTTTTGCAGTGCCAGAGCGTTCGATACCACTTGATCCCCAGCCTTGAGCCCGGAAACAACTTCCTGCATGTTGTTGGGCAGCATCTTCCCCGTCACCACTTCCAGCCGTTTGAAATGCCCCGCGCTCAACGGCGCATAGACCCACTCGCGATCGTGCAAGTGCAGAATCGCGGTTGCCGGAACCGCTGCCCGCGCTTCCGATTGCTTGCCGTAGAAGGTCGCAGTCACGAACATTCCCACCCGCATCACTCCCGGATTCGGCACTTCCAGCCGCACCTTCGCCGTATGCAGAGTGGGATCGAGCACCGGCAGGATGTTATCGATTCGTCCCTTGAAAGCCCGGCCGGGATAGGCATTCAGATGGATATCCGCATAATCGCCGATCTTTACCGCGTCCAGATCGTTCTCGTAAACGTCGCAAACGATCCAGACGTATGAAAGATCGGAGATGGTGAATGGATTGGGCGACCCCAATCCCGTTACGCCTGACGCCGTTGTAACTTGCTGGTCGGTGATCACACCCGAGATCGGAGCCGTGATGTCCACGATCCCAGATGGATGATCCTTGTCGATGCCCAGCAACCGCAGTTGTTCCATTGCCGCATTCAGATCGACCTTGGCGTCCTTCTCGGCGGCGTCTGCCTGTTCGAGTGCGCTCTTTGCCACCGCGCCCTTGTCGTAGAGAATTTGTTGCCGCTCGAGCTGTACCCGCGCCAACCGCTCATCGTTCTCGGCCTTCAAGTAAGTCTGGTAAGCCCCCGCCACGTCGTTGCTCCGCACTCTCAGCAGCAACTGGCCCTTCGTCACCACATCGCCCAGCCTCGCCTTAATCTCCACCACTCGTCCCGCGGCCAGCGAGATCACCGGCACCGCGCGATTGATATCCGGCTGTACCACGCCCGTGACATTCAAAGCCGGCGCTTCCTTATGCTCCACCGCCGTTGCCAACGGAAACTGATCGGGGTGGTCCACCTTGAAGTTGTTGGCGTCCAGATCGGCCTCGACCTTCGCCGCCGGCGGAGCCTCAGCCTTCGGGTCCGCCTTACCGCCATTGCATCCGCCGACAAAAAGCAATCCCAGCACAACCACGGCACATGTGGCGACGGGCGCCTTCGCCCGTCCCGCCAAGCGAAGCGAGGCGGAATCCACCACAACTGTCGGCAGCGTAGATCTTGCCTGCTCAACCAACTCGCTCTCCATCCATCCACTCTTCATTGCATAACCTCGCGCCCCACGGCCAGATTCAACTGCGCCCCCGCCGTCAAATACGATCCCACCAGGTTCACGTAACTCAATTCCACCGTGCGGTAATCGCTCTCCGCATTCAGAAAGTCCAGCAGCGACGCTCCGCCATGCTGGTAGGAAAAGAAAATCGTGTCCCGCACCCTTACCGCCTGCGCCAGATATTTCTGCTTGTAAGGCCGCAACAGGATCAGATTGCTGTTCAACGTGGCGTAAGCCGAATCCACGTCGCTGAACACCTGCGCCTGCGCCGCATCCCGCATCCGCTCATTGCGCGTGATGTCGATCTTCGTGCGCAGTTTCTCCCCTTGATTCCGGTCGAAGATCCGCAGCGGAAAATTCACTCCCACTCCGATATACGCATCGATCGGAGGATTCCGCCCCACATCGAAGCTGATCGTCGGATCCGTCGATCCGTTCGCTTCCGCCAATTTGTAATCGGTCTGCGCCTTGTCCACCGCCTGCACCGCCGCCTTCAGATCCGGACGCGTATCCAGCGCGGTTTGCCGGTAAAAATCCAAAGCCTCGATCTGATCGCTGAAGTCGAACACGCCCGCCACATCGAACTGCTCCACCGGTGTTCGATCGTTGAGCAGCGTGAGCAGGTTGATCTTCGCCGTTCGCAAATTCACGTCCGCCGTTTGCAGATCCGATTCGTACTGCACCCGCTGCAACTCCAGCCGGTCCAAATCGATCTGCGCAATATCTCCCGCCCCGAACCGGTCCCGGCTGATTTTCAGCACGTGGTCGTAGTACTCCAGGTTGTCCTTGGCCATCTGCAGCACGGCTTTCTGCTGCAGTATCTGCACAAACGCTCCCCGCAAATTGAACAGAAGATTTCTGTTCAGGTCGTCCTGTTGCGAAATGCCGATCGCCGTTGCCTTCTTCGCACTCTCCGTCCGCAACTCCCGCTTGTGCGCCCGCTCGTGCAGATAACTCACCGTCGCCGAAGGCAGCCAGTAAGCAAACGGTCCATGCGCCGGCCCGCCCGGAAAGGGATCGATCTGGTCCGCCAGCAGCCCCAGATTCGGATTCGGCCGCAAATGCGCCGTAATCTCCTGCGCCTCCAACTCGCTGATATTCAATTTCCCCGCCAGCAGCGTGGGATTATTCAGCTCCAACCGGTCCTTCACCTGCTCCCAGGTCCAAACGTGGGAAGTCGAGACCTGCGGCGGCGCCGTCGTCGGCGGCTGCGCGGTCTGCGGCGTCACCTGCGCCGCAGCCAGACCCGCAGCCCCCGCCACCAGAATTAGGCACCACCAAAATGTTCTTCGCATCAACGCTCCCACAATCACCGCTGCCCCTCATCTCGCTTCAGCGATGCCGCATGAGCCGAAATCAAGAACGCCTTTAGGGCTGGGGCTGGATTTGAGCCGACTCAAAGTGGCTGTAACACTGTCGCCGGTGCGAACGCATCTTTACCGGGCATCCGGTCCCCGCCGTAACGATTTCCTAAGAATAAAGATGAGGAACGCCCGCTGCGGATTTCCTACTGCCTCCGGCCAGCGATTCGGCAAAGACCAACTCTGTAAGGATGATTCGGCGAACTACCCGAGGAGGGAACCAGGCGGCGCCCGCCCGCCATGCAAATCGCAAGGCCCAGTCAGCGGAGTCAAACATGCAACCGAAACTTCCAGCCGCCCCGCTTCCGGAGCAGCCAACCATACCGCGCTCGCCACCACCGCCGGTGGCCCTTGCAGCCGGTTTACCCAGGCCGAATTCTTATCGCTTCCCGCCTGCCGCACCGTGCGCTTGCTGCTGGCCGATTCTTCCATCTCAGCCCGCATGGCGTGCAAATCGTCCGACGCCGAGATCACCGGAAACAGCAGAACCAGCACACATCCCAGCGCCAGCAAACACTGCAGCGCCGTTATCCGGCGCGCCATCCGCGATCTCGCATCCCGCCGCCACAGCCAGTAAGCCGGCACCGCCAACAGCATCCATGCGAGATTGAGCAACAATTCCATACTTACCAGTCAGAGCCGGCACGAGCAAGATCAGCACGAACAAGACCGACAAAACCTAAGCCATTCTTGCAAAAACCTCAAATTCAAGTCAACGTGACCACCGTACCAGCATCCCATTCCGAAGTCCGAAGTCCGAAGTCCGAAGTCCGAAGCTCGAAGCCCGAAGCCCGAACCCGCCCCTACGGCCCGACCACCACCTGCAGCGCCACCGGCGTCTGCATTCTCTGCCGGTAGATCGCCTTCCGCTTCGCCACCTCGCCCACCACGTTCACATCTATCACGTAGGCCCCATGCGGCAAAGTCTCGCCAAACGGCAACGTCATTCCGATCGTGCCTTTTTTCAACGGAAAGTGCTGGTACCCAATCTCCGTGGCTCGACCATTCTCCGCCACCGCCTTCACGTCAAACGTCAAATCCACGTCGTCCGCCGTCGAGTTCGACACTTCCACGCTGCCGTCGATCCGGTTCGCCGTCACGTGCGCCGGAACCTTCCACGCCACCGTGATCGCCTCCACCACCTTGATCGTGAATCCCTTCTGCACCGCCTGCTGCGGTTTCCCGCCGTCCCTCGCCGACACCACAAACTGAAACTCGCCCGCCCGCTCCGCCGCTCCGTGCAGCACGCCGTTGTCTTCCAGCGTAATCCCCGGCGGCAGCGCTCCACTTTCCACCCGCCAGTGCAGCACCGGCACGTAGTTTCCCCGCCCCTCAAAATTCACCTGATACACCCCTTGCGGATACGTCCCCGGCAACTCGGTCGGCTCAATCACCAACCCTCCGTCCTTGTCTTTGTCCTCTTTCTCTTTATCTTTATCCTTATCCGTCGCCGCCTTGTCCGAAGCTGTCTTGTCCGAAGCAGTCTGGTCCGCCGCCGTCCCGTCTTTCGCGGTCGTTGGCGGAGTGTTCTCCTCCGCACCCGTCTGCCCCATCGCCGCCGCGGTCATCCCCATCGCCAGCGCGCACACCAGCACGCCCAAATATCCCGCCCACCCAAATCTCAATCCCCACGTCATCATTACCACCATGCTACCGGATTTCTCCACCCCCACCCCACAATTCCACTCCCCCGAAGGTCGCCCCGCTCTCGGCAGATGTGCGAAGTAAGATGCAGGAAGCCCGAAGCCCGGAGCCGGAAGCCCCTTCTGCTCCAGAATGTAAAGATATGTATAACTTGCGTCTTCCCAAAGTTTTCCGGCAACCCCCCGCTACTTATTTTCATGGTTCGGGTTCAATACAAGGGAATTAGTCTGTGCTAACCTCGAAACTAAGCAACTCAAAGATGGCCAGCTCCACGATCCAGTCGCTCCCCGGAGGAAGTTATGTCAGTACGCAACGGAATCGCCCTGCTCCTCGCCCTTTCCACTCTCACGTTTCTAGTCGCCTGCGGTAGCAGCTCTCCCACCGCCGTCGCCCCTCCCACCGGTGGCTTCAGCAACAGCAACCTGAAAGGCACGTACGTAATTTCTATCTTGGGCAGTGACGTCAATAACAGCGCCGACACGGAGTCCTTTTTCGCGATTGTGGGGACCATCAACGCCGACGGCAACGGCAACATCACCGGAGGCACGGTCGATATCAATGACCCGGATATCGGCGGCGTGTTCCCCGCCCAGACCCTCACCGCCAGCACGTACAAACTCGGCGCCGACGGTCGGGGCACCGGCAGTCTGGTGACCCCCGAGGGGACTTTCGGCCTCGATTTCGTCCTGACCTCGAACGGTCACGGCCTGATCACCCGTTTCGACTCCGCTGGCAGCGGTAGTGGCACCCTCGACCTTCAGAACAGCACTTCCCAAAGCTCACTCACATCGCTCACCTTCTCTCTCACCGGAACTGATGCGACCAGCGAATTTTTGCTCGGCTCTGCAGGAGGGTTCACCCTCGATTCTTCCGGCAACATTACCCCTGGCACTGGCATCCAGGATTTCAACGAGGGTGGTAGTTCCGCCGGGCTCTCGGATCTGGCTCTCGGCGGCTCACTGGTTCTGACCTCAGGCACCTCCGGGACGGCGGTGCTTGCCACGTCCAGCATTTTCGGTTCGCTTTCCTTCGACGTCTGGGTGATCGACTCTACCCACCTGAAGTTAATCGAGACCGACGCGGTTGCGGTCCTCGCCGGCGATGCTTTCACCCAGCAGACTTCCTTTACTGCTGGCCAGTTGGTCTTCACGCTTTCAGGCTCCGACTCTACCGGCGCTGCCCTCGTTGCCGGCGGTTTCGTAACCACAGACGTCAACGGTAATCTCACCGCCGGCATTGAAGATTTCAACGACGCCGGTACCACAATCTCCACCGTGCCCAGCTTCACCGGGACCTGCACGTCATTTGTTGCCGGACGCTGTCTACTCGCCCTGACGGGATTTAGCAACGGTTCTTCGGGGCCGTTCGTGTTCGCTGCCTATCCTTCCAGCGGCGGCATTCAATTGCTGGAAGTCGACAGCCTCGGACAATTGCAGGGTACCGCCTACAACCAGAGCGCCACTTCGTTTGCTGCGTCGGAGGGCTACGGACTAAACCTCTCCGGTACCAACGGGAATGAAGTCGACGATATTGCCCAATTCAACGCAGCGAGCGCCACCAGCAGCCCCAACATGACCGGCATTCTCGACGAGAATGACCTTGGCGCCCCGGCTTCTCCCGTGTCCTTGTCCGGAACCTACACGCCGGATTCGACTCCGGACGGCCGCGGCGGGATCTCCGTCCCCAACATCAAAACGCTCAACGGCTTGTTAACGCTGCAGTACTACGTGATCGACGGTTCAACCATGCTCTTTATCGAGGGCGACTCCGGTCAGGTTGCCGCAGGCACGTTCGCCGTGCAGAGTGCTTCCTCGTCTCCTGGATCGGCGCAGCCAGTAGTCTCCATGTTTCGGCCATTGGTCCGGCCACACACGGCCATGAAGAAGAAGCAGAAATAGTCGTAAACCATCGCTCAACCATCCGGGCGCGGCTTTCCCAAGCCGCGCCTTTTTTTCTCTTCCCCCTCGCTCCCCCGCCGCGCCGAACCCGCCCCCGCTGTCCCACTTTCCCCCTCCCCTTCGTGACCTTAGTTACCTTTAATGAATACCCCCTCTTCAAGCACAATCATTCTCAGATTCGTGTCACTAAGGTGGAGATAAAGAGTGTTTCGCCAACGCTTTCTGTCTGTTGCCATATTCGTACTCATCAGCGCCTCGCTGGCCGCCGCGCGAGACATCGCCTTGGTGTCCAACAAATCCAATGCAGTCGGCGCCATCACCGTCCCCGAACTGGTCAAGCTCTGCAAAGCCCAGACCGACCGTTGGCCGGACGGCAAGCCCATCACTTTCGTGATGCGCGCTCCCTCGGTTCCAGAAATGAAGATGGTTCTCGAAAAGGTCTACGGCATGTCCCAGAGTGAGGTCAGCAGTCTCATCGTTACCTCCAATCACGGACGCCCCACCCATCCCGCCATCCTCATCGCTACTTCCGACGAAGAACTCGTGAATCGGGTGGCCTCCACTCCCGGCGCCGTCGGCGTCGTCGACGTGTATTCCATCAACAGCAGTGTCGCCGTCGTCAAGATCGCTGGCAAACTCCCTCTCGAACCCGGCTACCTGTTGCACGGCAACTAAGAAGAAGCAATTTTGTAATTTGGTAATTGAGAAATTTGATAATTTAAAAACCCCGGGGCGCGCAGCTTTTCAATTACTAAATTACAAAGTTACCCAATTACCAAATTTGCCTCCACCTTAACTGGCAGCTGGCAACCGGCGGCTGGCCACTGATTTTATGTCCGCTCCAGGCAAAAAACTCGAGCCCACCAAGCCGCCAGCCCCGGCCTACGTTCGCCGCTTCCCGCGCTTTGCCATCGACGTCCGTCTCCAGGTCCGCATGTTTCAGAACGGCGAATTCCGCAACTGCTGGGGACGCTCCACCGAACTCGGCCAGGATGGCATCGGCGCCACCCTCACCGGCGAACTCGAAACCGGCGAGATCGTTTCTCTCGACATTCCTCTGCCCCTCAGTCCTTACCCCGTCAAAGTCCGCGCCATTGTGCGCTATCGCCAGGGCCTGCGCTACGGTTTTGAATTCCTTACCCTCAACGAAACCCAGCGCGACATCCTCCGCCGCGTCTGCGAAGTCCTAGCCACCAACTCCTAAACCCATTTGGTAATTGAGTAATCGGGCAATTTGTAAATTAAAAACAACTGCTGCGACCTTGAGGTTTTCAAAATTCCCAAATTACAAAATTACCCAATTACGAAATTTCCCCAATTACCTCAGTAACTTTCGAGTAAACGCTCCCCGTTCTACGATTACCTCTGTGCTGGGCTTTTGAGGGGGAGCCTACCGGATGGGTGATCGTGTCACCCGATCAAAGCGATCCAGGGAACTTGTGCGTGCCCGCAGCCTGCAACAGGCGCTCGAGCGCGGAGCCTCACCCTCGTTCATTCCACCCGACGTCGCCAGCCCCGCCGCTCCGCCATCTTCTCTCTCCTGGAACCTCCTGGGCTCGCCGGCCGAGGTCCCCACCTCCGAAGCCGCGATCTCCGAAACAATCATTTCCGATGCCCTGTCTTCCCAGCGAATCCCTTCCCCGGCCGCCCTCGACATCCGCCGCCAGTATCTCGAACAACTCTTTCAAGGTTCGCCCGACTCTCTCATCGTGGTCGATCCCTCCTTCCGCACGCAATGCGTCAACCGTGAGTTTCAGCGCGTGTTCGGCTACTCCTCGTCCGAGATTCTGGGCCAGCCCATTGACTCGTTGATCTTCCCTCCCGATCGTGCTGCCGAAGCCCAATGGATCGCCCAATGCCTGCAGCGCGGCGAGCAGCTATCCCTCGAAACCCAGCGCCGCTGCAAAGACGGCACCCTGGTTGATGTTTCCGCCTTCTCTGCGCCCCTCATCATCGACGGCCGCGTCGTCGCCTTCTACGCCACCTATCGCGACATCTCGGAACGCAAACGCGCCGAAGCTCTCAACTCCGCTCTCTATCGCATCGCCGAAAAAGCCAGCGCCTCACAGGATCTCCAGCAGTTCTTCGCCGCCATCCATGGCATCGTCGACGAACTCATGTGCGCCCGCAACTTCTCCATCGCCATTCACGATCCCGAATCGCAAGTGCTCAGTTTCCCCTACTTCGTCGATGAGCGGGAGTCCGCTCCCGCGCCCGGAAAACTTGCCCGCGGTCTCGTCGAATACGTCCTGCGCACCGGCGAGCCCCTGCTCTGCACTCCCGAACTCGCGCAACAATTGCAGCAGCGCGGCGAAGTCGAACTCAGCACCCCGTCTGCGCTTCAATGGCTGGGCGTCCCGCTCAAGGTCAACCACCACGTCCTCGGAGCGCTCGTCCTCAAAAGCTATTCCAAAAACACCCGTCTTTCCGGCCGCGACAAAGAAGTCCTCACCCTGATCTCGCGGCAATTAGCCGCCGCCATCGATCACAAACGCAACGAGCAGGCCCTGCGCCGCTCCGAGGTTCGCTATCGCTCCCTGGTGCAGACTGCCGTCTACGGTATCTATCGCTCCAGCCTCGAAGGCCAGTTTCTTGACGTCAACCCCGCCCTCATCGGAATGCTGGGCTATAACTCCGCTCTCGAAGTCCTGGCCCTCGATCCGCAAAAGGATGTCTTCCTCGATCCCTCCGAATACACCCGCCTGGTCGACGAATTCCGCCGCACCGGACGCATGGACGGTTTTGAAGTCCGCTGGAAGCGCAAGGACGGCGCTGCCATCACCGTCCGCATCAGCGGCCGCGCCGTCGCCACCGAAAACGAGCCCGCCGACGTCCTCGAAGCCATCGCCGAAGACATCACCGAGCGCCGCGTCCTCGAAGACCAGTTCCGCCAGGCCCAGAAAATGGAGGCCGTCGGCCGCCTCGCCGGCGGCATCGCTCACGACTTCAACAACCTGCTCATGGTCATCAGCGGCTACACCGAGGTTCTCCTCGACCGCCTCACGCCCGGCGACCCGCTCCACTCCAAAGCCGCAGCCATTCAGCAGGCTTCCGATCGTGCCACCACGCTCACCCGCCAACTCCTCGCCTTCAGCCGCAAACAACTTCTCGAACTCAAAGTCATCGACGTCAACTCCATCGTTGCAGACATGGAGCGTCTCCTGCGCCCGCTCATCGGCGAGAATGTCGAACTCGTCACCCATCTCGCCCCCGCCGTCGGCTGCACCCGCGCCGATGCCGGCCAGCTCGAACAGGTCATCATGAATCTCGTGGTCAACGCCAAGGATGCCATGCCCAACGGCGGCAAAATCTCCATCCGCACCGCCAGCGTCATCCTCGACGACTCCTACCGCCCCGAAAATACTTTCATCCGGAACGGCCCCTACATCAGGATTTCCGTCAGCGACACCGGCCTCGGCATGGACCGCGACACTCAGGCCCGCATCTTCGAACCCTTCTTCACTACCAAGGAAAAAGGCAAAGGCACCGGCCTCGGACTTTCCACCGTCTATGGCATCATCAAACAAAGCGGCGGCTACGTTTTCGTCCAAAGCGAACTCGGCCGCGGCACCGTCTTCACCATTTATTTCCCCCGCGTCGACGAGCCCTCCGAGGCTCACGGCACCACTCCCGTTTCCCTCGCCGCCGTCGGCGGTTCGGAAACCATCCTGCTCGTCGAGGACGAAGAGTCCGTCCGCCAGCTCGTTCGCGAAACTCTCGAAGCCCGCGGCTATCGCGTGCTCGAAGCCGAGAACGGTAACGCCGGTCTCGCCCTCGCCGCCAGCCACCCCGGCATCCTTCACCTCGTCATTACAGACGTCGTCATGCCCGGTCTCAGCGGCCACGAACTCGTCCAGCAACTCGTCCACGCTCGCCCCGGCATCAAAGTCCTCTATCTCTCCGGCTACGCCCAGGACGCCGTCGAAAGCAACGCCTCCGCCGATGCCCCCAGAGCCTTCCTGCAAAAACCCTTCACCCTGCAAAGCCTCTCCCGCAAAGTCCGCGAAGTCCTCGGCCCACC
>Ga0116121_1000465_pt1 | contig 20678 bp, 20 predicted proteins | sample June2015DPH_13_1_FD_89725 | JGI IMG/M metagenome (GOLD analysis project Ga0116121, IMG submission 89725) | Peatland microbial communities from SPRUCE experiment site at the Marcell Experimental Forest, Minnesota, USA - June2015DPH_13_10 | ecosystem: Environmental > Terrestrial > Soil > Wetlands...
GCATATCGTTGAACATCGACTGCTGCTGAAACAGCTGGACCTTTCTATCGATGACCATAGTGGCCGTGGCCGTGTAGCTCGGCGGCGTGGTGAGAAGGTATAAAAAGCCCATTGCGATCGCCATCGCGACCGTAACGGAAAGCACCAGGTATTGGCGCCGAACGAAGGCACGAAGCGATTGAAATGTTTCCGACGGCGACGGAATCGCCTCGGAAATCCTACCAATACTTTGGATGGGCGCAGGATATTCGGGCTGGAGCATATGCGCCTCTACCGATCAAACCCGACGACAATCGGGCCGACTTTGCCGATGGAATTGCGAAGCATCATCGCGAGCGACGATTTTCACAATGAATAACATCAAGGGCCATCACTCGTACGTTGCATGCTCACAAGCCTTTAGCTCAAGCTCCTCTCGCCGCAAAGCAGCCGCCCTTTTGCAAAGGCTCAGCGCGCGGAAGCCCACGACCAAAGCCGCTAGCACAGTTGTCTAGAGCAGACGATCTCGGCGCGCTCCGCCAACACAGACCTTGTCGGAACTGGCTTCTGCCTCCAACGCCCTCATCATCCTCTCGCGCCGACGATATGTGGCTCCGCCCCTCAGTACGGGCTTACACTCGTCGATCCCGGGCCGCCCGCACTCAGGGATAGCGTCGGGAAAGTATCCGGCGCGTTTCCAGTACCTGGGAAACTTTGCGGACTGCCGGCAAAAAATCCGCCGAGGCCCGAACCCGGAACCGTCCCCGATTCGCCGCCTCCACCTATGCCGGTGGTGCCGGTTGCCGCGGTTAGTTGTATGTCGCCGCCAACGGCGGCCTTGAACGCGACGAGAGCGGAATCATTTTGCGACGTAACAACCGCTCCCTGGATGTCGTTTGCAAAGCTCGGGTCGGTGCGCACCGCCATTACGGCGACTTGGCCGAGCCCGGCGCCGATAGCGGACGCTTGATCCGAATTGGCGCTTGCGAGCAACCCGACCAGCGCCTTTAGCGTCGCCGGGTCGGAGGCCGCGAGATTACGAATCTCCGTGATCATGGCGGGTCCGCCATTAGGATATTGCGTCAGTAGCGCCGCCGGGTTGGCGAGGAACTGCTGCACGGTCTGCGCCGGAAGCGCCTGTTGGGATGAATAAACTGCCGCCATGGCTGGCGACAGCGGCGCCAGCGCGCAGCCGGCGATCGCGGCTCCTAGTATAGCGCACTGAAACGTTCGGAAATTCAGCATGGCAGCACCTCCAGGTCGCTGTGCTAAGTCGTTGAGCTAAGTCCTTGTGCTAATCTCCAGGTTCTCGTGCTATATTGCTACCACAAATAAGTATGGCCTGCCAATGCGGTAGCCTGATCAGTCGTGGCAGTTCAGCCGGCTGAAGCCAGAAAAGACCGATCATCCTTAACCCACCAAACCGCACCGACAGGGCCGCCGCCCTTTGCTGATGCGACGGCCAAGTCGGGCTTTCGCCGGGATAGACCAGAATCCCGCAGGAAATTCAATAACATAAGTACCGCCCGGCGCGATGATCCTATCGCAACGGCATCGGCCGGGAGCCTGGGGAAACGCTTGCCGCGCAGACCAGAGGGCCCTCCGAGAAGTTCTGCAGCGAAGCTCCGTGGGCCATCGTGTTGCCGGCCCACAGATCACGATATCGTGGAGCCAACGCTCTTCGGGACCACGCCACTTCTCGGTAGCATGCTATCAAGGCTCTTTTGGCTCCGGTCACCAGGGAACGACCGCGCCAAGCCGGCGCCGATGAGTGACAGCGCCACAATCGAATAACCGGGAATCTGCAGCGTGAAATCGATCAGCGAGTGCAGCACCGCTAGCGCCGCGACTGCGAGCGCCGCGACCGGAACTATCAGGCCGCGCTGGCGGACAAGCGTACCGCGCACCAATACCGCAAAGATCACAATCCAGACGATAACGATAAGCGCTGCAATGGGCACCCCCATGTCGGCGGCTATTTCCAGCAAGGTGTTGTGAGCCTTGTCCCAGACTCCCCAGACGGAGACGTTCGTGCTTCGATAGGCTGGGAACGCGTAGGCAAAGGTGACCTGCCCGGTGCCGAACCACGGATGGGCGGCGATCATGCGCAGCGTCGCCCTGTAAGTCTCGAGGCGACCCTCGTCGGCGAGGCCTTGGGTGTTGAATCGGGCGTTGACACTGCCTCCGATGAGCTGCAGCAAAATGAGCGCTACCGCGCCACTTGCGGCAAGCGCGGTCACGAGCCCGCTCCACCGGGGTAGGTCACGCCGAAAGTAGGCGATGAACGCCACAATCAGCGCCAACAGCGACAGCACCGTGGCGCCGCGCGAGCCGGTCATGAACAACGCGACGAGGCACAGAAGCAGCATTGCCGAGGCAATGATGATCCCTTTCGGTGCCGCAGAAAAAAGCCGCTCGGGAATTGCCTTCCACACGAGCGGCCGAGGCATTTCACGCCGCACCCGCTGCCACAGCAGCAGCGACCACACTACCGCGCAGGAGCCGAAATAGGCGGCCGCCGTATTGCGATTGATGAAGGTGCCGGTAACCGACCCCAGATAGGCCTGTTTATCGCGCCAAAGGATGTGGGTCGGGTCGAAAAAGTAGGCCAAAATGCCGTAGGCCGCGTACGCGCCGCCCGACCAGGCGATCACCTTGATCAGCTGCCGTGCCCGCCCATCATCCGCGCCGACGAGAAAGCCGCAGGCAATTGCCAGCACGCAGACCAGGGGCCGGCCTAGCTCGAACCAGGGTTGATTGCGGGCGATCGAGACTGAAGGTGAAAGCGTCATCCCGCTCGCCTGCTGCGCCTCCTGCCAGATCGAGGCCGAAGTCGCAACCGCTAGCCAGGGATGTTCGGCGAGCTGCTCGTGCAGCACCAGCCCATAGGCGGCTACAACAATCGCCGCCGCGCCGGCGAGCGCCAATCGGCCGGCTCCGAGCCCGCGCATCGGTGCGATGACCAGGCAAACACCGAGCACCATGCACCAAAACGCAACCGCGGTTCCTTCGTACGAGCCAAACGGCAGCGGCGCGATGGCGATAGCCGCGAATAGCAGCCACGATGCGATTCTGACTAACCCGCCTGCCCTGACTCGTTGTTGCGTCATCCCGGCAGCATACGGGAGGGTTCGACCAGATTATGTCAAGGAACTTTGCTGTCGATTCGCCACGTCTCAATGTTTACGCCGGTCGCTGCGACGTTGTTAGGAACGCTGATCATCGCGTTGAGGAACGTCGTGAACTTCTGAATCTCAACCGACTGGGCGTTGGCAGCGAAGATGACGTCCTTGTTGTGCATCTGCACCTTGGTCGCGAGGAAATAACCTGCCGGATCGGCGAAGCTCACCGCATAGACGATCGGCACAGTCGGCCCATCCATCTTCGAGCAGTCGACCCCGAGCCTTTCGGCAAGCTCGCGCGGCTCACGCCGATACAGGAACACCGAACCGGGATCCGCCTGCAGATCAAGTAGCCCGCTCGCAGCCGCGACAGCCTCCGCCAGCGTCATGCGCCAAGCTGAGGACTGGCTGCCTGCCGTGAACTGGAACTGACCCTGCTGGCCGGTCGCTCCGAAGGCCAGGTAGGTCTGCGGCTCCTTATAGAGATAGATCGTGTCGCCCGGCCAAGCCCAGATGTTGTTGCCCGGCTCGTACACCAGCGAGCCGAACGGAACCGAAGCCCGGTGGCCGTTGCGCTCCAGCACCACCCACAAATCCTGGCCCTGATCTCTCAAGCCACCAGCGCGCGTGATGACGTCGAGAAGATGCTCTCCGGCAGGTTGCGCCGGAATGCGGCCCGTCACGGACGTGATCAAATTGTTCACCTCGCCGACCACGGTAATCAGCGAAGTATTTTGAGTCACCAGAGCCACGACCGCCTGCGGCTCGATCGCTCGGTTCTTGATCCGGTCGACGATCGCCTTCTCCACCTCTGCAGGCGTCTTGCCAGCAGCCGGCACCAGGCCTGCATAGGGAATCGAGATGTAGCCTTTGGTGTCGATTGGCTGGTTCGGCAGCGTGACGAAATTGCCCGGGCGTACACTTGCCTCGGCCGGAATGAACAGACCACCGGCCGCGGCTTCGAAGATGCTAACGGCGACAATGTCGCCAATCCCGAACTTGATCTCGGGCGGTGGACGATGGTCACCAAATATCCCGGTGAGAGTCTGAGGCCCGTACTCTTGCAGGGTTTTGACAACGGTGGGATTGAACTGCACCAATCCGTAGGGCGGTCCGTTCCATGTAATACCTGTCCGGACACCAATCGCGTTGGGCCCATCCGCAGGCAATATCCCGCAACCGGCCGTCACAATCGCTCCGCCAATGACGACCAAAGTAGCGATACGGCTCGTCGCTCCCCACATACCCCTACCCCAACCTTTTGGTCAGCCAAAATGACGCTAGCATGCGTAAATCGCAACGGACAATGTTTGCCAATGCTCAGTCCACGAAAGAGTGCTATTCGTGACCACAATTCTGCGATGTGTTACCAAAATGATACACTTGGATCATGGCTCCTTCGAACAGGTTCCGGCGGGGGATGGAGCTTGCGAATTGGCCTAATTCTCGCAGCGGGAATCGGCCTGTTTGCAGCCGTGGCATTTGCCGATCCCCGGGCCCCACAGCAGCCAACCCCCGGCTGGCGTCTTCTGCGAACCCCCAACCCGCAGGGTGGCCCCGACGCGATATCAATGAGCCATACCGCCGATGCTTTGCGGTCCGACTTTGACTTGGCGGGACTAATGCTGCGATGCAGCGATGATGGAACAGAGGTTCTGATCGTCGTGGTCACGCTCTTCCCGCCTCGTGCTCGTCCCAGCGTAATCATTAAAGCAGACGGCAAGGAATGGAAATTCGATGCCCGTGTCGTGCCTCCTGGCGCAGAGCTGTTACTTCCCAGGGAAGCCGAGCACCTCTTGGCAGGAGCCTGGAAATCTGCGCACGAACTAGTGATCAAGGTTTCATCGCAAGACCAATCCTTCGGCGGGTTGATCCCTATTGATGGCCTCGAGTCCGCGCTCGGCACGCTTGCGGCAAATTGCCCGGCCGGCCGATGACCAACCGCAGTGCAGTACTTCGCATCAGTGAAGATTTATCCATCACTCGAATGATTCGTTAGCGCGTTCTTAACGATTTGCATCGGAGCATGGTCCGGCCAGGAGCTGCCCCGATGTCAATGCTCGCTCTGTTATCGTCTTTGCTCGGCGCTCTGCTAGGGATGAGATTCAAGGTCCTCATCCTCATTCCCGTCGGCCTGGCGATCAATGCTGTTGTCGCGATCGCAATCGCTCGCGGCGCCGCCCTATCCACCATGCTACTTGCAGATGCGCTCGTGTTATGCTGCCTGCAGCTTGGTTATTTCGGCGGCATATTCACACGCTACACGCTCGTCCTGGCGCGGGCAGCATCCATACGCCGGGCTTCGCTGCAGACCGAATCGGCCCGCTAGCAGCAAACCGCTTCTCCTAGAACGTCACTGGGGCAGTTCGGCATCGACCCAGTAACGCGGGTAGGCCCGCTGCCGGCCCAAAAAGTAATACGGCTCGGTCGTGTCAAAACTGCGCGGATCGAAGCGGATGCCATAGGTCGATTCCAATTCCCTATGGTGGACGTATTTTACGTAAAGGCAGCCACAAGGGCCGCACCGGGGCGCGGCGTATTGGTGGCGCGCAGGGGCCGCAAGCGGCAAATCGGCGGCAACAGCAGGTAGGGTCACCGCCGGTACGGCGGCAGCTGCTACCAACCCCACCGCGAGCGCTGACATTATCAGCTTCGACATTGGTCGGTCTCCTTCGATAGCACACCAAACGCCATCTACAGCTCCGACGCGAGACTAGGCCATGCCGTAGCATTTGGCAACGTTGGTTCACGCTGACGGCTTCGATCAACGCAAACCGAGACGCTGCGCGCTCTAACGCAGCTTCACGCAGGTGGCATCGAAGCGGTGTTCTTGCTGCTATAAACTGGGAGCGCTCGCCCGCGTCCTAGCGATCGAGACCAGCCGCTCGAGCGAGGCGTCTCTGGGAACGGCTGGCGAGGCCGGCGGTCGTCCGACGCAGACATAGGCAAAGCCGTGCCGGCTCATCTCCTCCGGCCGATAGATGTTCCGGAGGTCGACGATCACCGGACATGCCATCAGGTCATACAGGCGTTCGAGGTCAAGCGCGCGGAACTGTTCCCATTCGGTGGCGATGACTAGGGCGTCGGCGCCATCGGCGCAGTCGTAGACGCTTTCGCCATAGGTCACGTCATTGAGCATGGTCTTGGCCTGCTCCATGGCGGCCGGATCAAAGACGCGTACCCGCGCGCCCATGTCCTGCAGCGCCGTGATCAACGCGAGCGAGGGTGCCTCGCGCATATCATCGGTGTTAGGCTTAAAGGACAAACCGAGCACCGCCACCGTCTTGCCGCGCATCGCGCCACCGAATATGGCCGACACCTTGCGGGCCATAGCGCGCTTCCTGGCGTCATTCACCGCGGTGACGGCTTCGAGGACGCGCAAAGGTATCTCATGGTCTTGTGCGGTTTTGATTAGAGCGCGCACATCCTTCGGAAAGCAGGAGCCGCCGAAGCCCGGGCCGGCATGCAGAAATTTGCTGCCGATCCGGTTGTCGAGACCGATGCCGCGCGCGACCTCGTTTACGTCGGCGCCGACCTTCTCGCAAAGATCGGCGATCTCGTTAATGAAGGTGATTTTAGTCGCCAGGAAGGCATTGGCGGCATATTTGATGAGTTCAGCAGTGCGTCGGTCAGTGTGCAGAATGGATGCTTGGTTGAGACTGAGCGGACGATAAATCTCATCAACCACCTTCCTGGCGCGCTCGTCATTCGAACCGACAACAATGCGGTCGGGATGTTTAAAATCGTGGATGGCCGCCCCTTCACGCAGAAACTCCGGATTCGATACCACCACAGCATCGGCGCCCGGCCGAGCCTCGGCTATGATGCGCTGGATCTCGTCTGCAGTGCCGACTGGCACGGTCGATTTGGTGATGACGACGGTAAAGCCATTGAGTGCCGCCGCGATATCGCGCGCTGCTTGGTAAACATAGGACAGGTCCGCATGCCCGTCACCGCGACGCGACGGCGTGCCGACCGCAATAAAGACCGCTTCGGCGTCGCGGATCGACTCGGCCACTTCGGTCGTGAACGCGAGCCTTGCTTCCTCGAGGTTCTTGCGCACGAGATCCGTCAGCCCGGGCTCGTAGATCGGGATCTCGCCACGTCGCAGTGTTTCGATCTTGGCGGTATCCTTATCAACGCAGATCACGTTGTGGCCGAAATCGGCGAGACAAGCGCCAGAAACTAGGCCCACATAGCCGGTGCCGATCATGGCGATACGCATGAGAACGCCCCCAATTATCTTGCGGCTCCTCCGGACAACCGCCGGAGGTTTAACTTTAGCGTGCAAATGATATGCGTTGCGGTCAACACTTTGGCCATCTTATGGTCAACGCGATGAGCCGCTAAGGGCGTCTGGTCGGGCTTTCTTTGTATATTTTGTTCTTGTCATCTGCACCGACCCGGCGGCGGTCGCGTCGTCGCCAGTCTGGCAGAACATTTTACCAAGCGATCAGGGACCATGGCGCTCGGTTGCACTTACCCCGAGACTGCGATTTTCCGATCAACCCGTGAGCCGAAATCCGCAGCAGCCGGATCGAGGCACATTTCGTCCCTGCTTCCGGCGCAGCGTCGTAAACGGTTGGACGTCGGTCATGGGCACAATAGAAAAGCGGCCGGGACCAGAGCAAGCAAATGGGTGCAAAAATGGGGTGGAAGGCTCGCTCAAGACCGCCCTGGCGCGGAACCCTCCGAAGGGTCTCTGCCTCTATTCTGAGCCGCACGCTACGATAGGCACCTGAAGCGACCGGGCTTGCGGCCGGCCCTCGGCAAGCCACGACGGAACTCAGGATGCGGTTGTCAACGAGCTGAGTAACTGACGCACTCTGATCGTGCGCGGCTTAGTTGGACATCATCGCGATTTGCATAGCACTTGGCGCTCTTACAGTCGCCCAAAACTTTGGATTTTGCGGCGACTCGATCCGGACCCACTGATATTGACGGAATGTCATCGCTACCGGGCGGATATTGGCGTTTAGATTATCGAGCACCAAGTCTGTATCCTTCGTACGCACAACAAGAACGAGGTGATGCGCGCCGGACGGGACTACAACCTCAGACAGCAGCAAGGCGCGCGACGGCCAGCCGCGCGCCAAGAGTTCGTGCCGCTTGGTAACTGCGTAGTCTTTGCAGTCACCGACCCGCGGGAAAACCTGCCATTCCTCCGTTACGCTCTCGTCGGGGACGATGTCTCGATTAACTGCGCGATTGACAACGTTCAGCTCGTTCCAGCGCTCCCATGTTAGCGCGATGTTGCGACGGCGGAAGTCGATCCCGTGAACCTCACAGTCCCCCTGGTAGCGCAAGCAGAACAGCGTGTGCCCGATGGGAGGGAGCGCCGGCCTATCGAAATCGATCCGCTCGAGCTGGTACCTGAGCGCGCGCGGCAGCCCGAAGAAGGCGGCTTCCGCCACGGGGGCCCACAACACGGCCGCGCTCATCGTGATCAATAGCAAAACTTTCGCAGTTTGACGCATTGCCTTAATCCCTGACCGAATTGTTGGGGAAACGAATACACACGAGAGTTTGCGATTCCCCTCGTGCGACCCGCGCAAATCAATGCAAAATCGCTGTTTGCTCGCAGGGCTCTGTTAACTTAACCCTGGCGGCCAATGTTGGATGCCTACAGAGCCGGCCTGAAGAATCTGAAAGGACGATCAGTGAGGTTTCTGCCAACGACTAGGCACGCTGTGCCCGGCGATCTAGGAGAGACCATGAGCAGACGACCGCGCCAGAACCACGCAGCAGCCTTAACGTCGAGGGGGACGCTTGCCGCCAATTTAGGGTGATCGAACGCTGGCGCAGCTGGTGGAGCAGCTCGACACCTAACCCTGCCAGATCACCTCATGGAAAGCGCAGTTGGACGGCGGACTAAACAATCGTACGAAAGAAATAGGAGCTGATGGTTAAATGACGCATTGAATTTATAATTTTGCCGCGTTAAATTTTATCAATGCGCAGATTATTACGGTTCACGCGCAACTTTAGGGAAATGAAGTTCAAGAGCGGAGTGCCAACGATAACCAAAGTGGCCAAGCAATTGGCCGTTCGGCGCTCTTCGGGTGAATTTCGAGTAGTCCCGCTCGACGACAATCCGGAGATGGTTGTCATCCACCGGGAGAATGCAGAGTTTGCCTTGCCGGCTGACCGATGTGCCGTTGTAAGCAAGGGGCAGGCGTATGCTTTCAGCGTCGCCGGGCAGATTACGGATGCAGCGCTTGTGCGCAGCGATGTCGTCGGTGGGATGATTCATTCAAAATGCCACGGTACGCAATAGCTTTCAGGATATTAACGGTCCGTCAGCGCGAACGCGCAAGACCCTAAATTCGGTTCTACGATGCGCCCGTATTCACCGACCAAGCAACCAAGAGTACCCGAGGGCTTGCGCATCTATGCGATCGGCGACATGCACGGCTGCGCCGAGCTTCTCGACCAGGTCCTATCGCGCATTGATGCCCATCAGGCGTTGCATCCAGCGGTCCGGCCGATAGAAGTTTTTCTCGGCGATTACATCGACCGCGGACCTGCGTCGCGGGAAGTGCTCGATCGCCTGATCGCACGCAGCCGGGCAAGGGAAACGGTCTTCCTGAAAGGAAACCACGAGACCCTTGTCGAGAGTTTCCTAAAGGATCCCGCCATCCTCAGTGACTGGCGCCACTATGGCGGTCTCGAAACGTTGCTGTCCTACGGGCTTGCGCCGTCGGTGAATATGGATCTGGCTGAACAAACAAAGCTTGCCACAGCCTTCAGTGAAGCACTACCCGAAAGCCATCGCCGATTCCTTGGCGGTCTTAGATCATCGTTCACTTGTGGAGATTACTTTTTCGTCCACGCCGGAGTACGACCGGGCATTCCGCTCGCAAAGCAGCGCGAAGAGGACTTGCTGTGGATTCGCACCGATTTTCTTCTCTGTGAAGCCGAGTTCAGTAAATTCGTCGTTCACGGCCACACCCCAGTACGAGAGCCTGAAGTTCGCGCCAACCGGATCAACATCGACACCGGAGCCTACGCGACCGGACAGTTGACCTGTCTGATGTTGGAGGGTGCCGAAAGGCATTTTATCTGACCGGCTCGAGGCTCTTGCCGGAAACGATGCGTACGCGATTGCTGTCGGAAAACAATATATTTTTATCGACTAACTTAAATCAACCGCAGCGGATGTTTGATTAAAGGCTGCCCACCGTTCGCACCGGGTGCAGGCATGACACGCTATTTCTTCGATTTCACGGCCCCAGGCCAATCGCTCTACGATTACGAGGGAGATGAGTTTCTAAACCCCAAGGGAGCTTGCCAGTATGCGGAAGTGATTGCTCTGGATTTAAAGCACCGTCTGAGTGGCGAATGGGACGGTTGGTCAGTTGAGGTTCGCGATGCCAAAGGCCGAAAATTCTTGTCATTGCCAGTAGCAGTGGCAGAGTTGATGGTGGCCTAGACTTTGCGATCCGGGTCGATACCGGGCAATTGACCTGCCCATTTATAACCTCGCAAGCTAGGCTTTTGTTTCGCGGCACTGGTTGAGCGGATTAACAGCTCGCGCGCGAGTGACGGTCCTTTTACGCGCTATTTATCAAACCAGGAGCATACTCGATTAAGTTTAGGAGATACAGCTATGTTGATTGATGAACGGCGGTCGAACGTCGGACGACGTTTAGGCAAAGATCGGCGGAGCGGCGCTGACACCCGCACCGAAGAAGAAAAGCGGGTGGTCGGTGAAAGGCGGTCAGCAATTGACCGCAGATCGGCTTTGGACCGACGGTCGAGCGCCGCACCGGCCTCTACTCCCAGCGGCGGTCGGCGCGACGGTTAGTTGTCAACGGCTGCCAGTGAAGTGGCCATACGGGAGGTGATAGCTGCACTTTACCACGCCGTCGGCACGACACGGATTCTGGAAGGGAAGAGCAGGTAGTGGGGCTTGGTTGAGCCACGGGATGGCGCCTGTTTGCAGGCGAGCGTGGTGATTGGCACGACTTTCTATGGTCAAGGAACTCGGCTAGGTTTGCTGCTGAGCTGCCCCCGCGAGAAGTGCCGAAACCTCGATCCCGATCCTAACAACAGGACGAGCTCCTCGCGCGTCGGATTCTTACCGAGGCGGGCGTGAAGGACTCGAGGGAGGAAAAGATGAAAATAAACTCGCTTATGGTAGCGCGCTGATCGTGGCCGTGGTGCAACGCCGGGCGCTACCTGAGTTGAAGTTGCGCTTGTGGTCGCTTCGGTTTCGACTTGGATGATGACGATTCTCGTGCTCGTGGTGGTGAGGCAGGTTTGATTGGAGACGACGTAGTCGGCGCGCTATGCCTAAACCCGACGAATATCGCACGATGGCTGACGAATGCCTCCGGTCGGCACGAGAGGCTCAGACCAAAGAGGAACGTCTGCTGTATCTCAATCTCGCTCGAGTTTGGCTGGAGTTCGCATCGCGTCAAGATGCTGAAGCTTCCCCTGCTCGTTTGCCGCCAGCGCCGCGTCTGAAAGGGTCATCCGCTGACTAACAGTCGGGGCAGCGACGCTAACGTATTGAAATTCACGTCACGGATTTCGGAAGGGGAAAGGAGGGCAACACAGTGCGTGTCCTTAACGAGCCGTTGCTGCTTGCCCCACACCAATCCGCACCATTGTAACAAAAGCATAACGGGGCCGGCGCATCTTGCATCAGAGTGCAGGAGTCTGCCATGCAAGATAAACGATGGGTTCAGCGCACGCGCACATTGAAGGGTGCTAAAATCATTTTGAATAATAACTCGTCTGTTTTCGACTGCACCGTCGTCAATTTAACGAACGTGGGTGCGTGCGTAAACGTGCCATCTTCTGTCGGTATCCCAAATTCGTTTGCTCTCTCTTTTGACCGCGTTCGTTCGAGCCGACCATGTCGCGTGATTTGGCGAACCGAAAACAAGCTTGGGGTTTCGTTCGATTGAGCGACCATGCAAATGCGCAATGTCGAGGGCGTAACATTCTTGTCGGTGCCGGTCGATGCTGCCGGTCGGCATCTGTGCCGACGTGACATTCTGGCATGATTGAATTCCAGGTGGTGGGTCAGTTTGAATAAGGCGGCATTAGCGGTCTTGTGAACGCCGCAGGTGGCCATGATACTGTTGGAATGGCTATAATTGCGGAAACACCTGTCTTCCACGTAATACTTACTGATCGCGATGAATGGGCGGTCGAGGTCGAGTGGGGCGACGGCACGCTTGAGCGAATTACTACTTTTAAAGCCCATATCTTGGCTACGATCTGGGTAAGCGCTCAATCCGACGTATGGCTAAAGGTACGGGGTATTTTCAGTGGCTCGCCATCCGAAACACCCTAGGGATTTCTCCCAAGCCGCTAAGCTGGTCGTGGATATTGCCACGGGGCAAGTCGCCCCGCCGGTCGAGGCATATAGGTGAGATGCGAGATTCCGGCACGAAAGTCACCTTCGACCCTCAGCCCCTCCGGGCTGGCCCTGGCGAATGGCACATCGTTGCCACTTATCACCCAAGCGGACAGCAAGAACATATCAGCGGGTTTCGCGATGAAGCGGACGCCAAGGAGTGGCTTACGGGCAAAGGTTGCCAAGCGTGGCTAAAGGCGAGGGCTATGCGGAATAAAGCCCCCAAAGCGACCGCGTGATTTGACCGGGAGCTGCCGCTGCTATCCAGGAAAGAAAGGGGTGGGGAGCGGCTCGGCGATTGTCGAAGCGGCCCGAATGGCGCATGCTGATAGTCCGCAACGTGACCATCCGGGAAATCCCGGTACGATTTCTATCTCAATTCGAGTCAGGGGAGAAATCCAACATGATCGGGATGGATTTTATAAGCTTTGTGATTTTGCTCATTATCAGCGCGGTGGTGTCCGCAATCTTGCACTATGGTCTGAACTACTACGTGATGCCGGGGTTCTGGTCGTTTTGTTCCAAGGTCGTTTTGGGGTGGGTCGGTGCGTGGCTAGGATCGCCTATCTTCGGCTACTGGCCTCATCGGTTCCCGGTTCTCCAGTACGAGAACATTTGGTTTATCCCCGCGATCCTGGGGTCGTTGGCCGTGCTGCTGGTGGCTGTTGACCTCGCCAAGATGTGGCGTGGTGCGCCGTAGAAGCGGCAGAACCTGCATCGGCCAGCAAGATCCCAAAACACCGCCGGGCGAGCGGTCAAGGGCGGTCCTTGACGGGGGGACGCGGCTGGGCAGCAATGCCGACGCTAGGCGCCATTTGGGGAAACTCGAGCCGCGGCTGCATCCATGAACACCCGAGACGCGGCGATTAGAGCCTACGGTTCGACAGTATCAAGTGGGTCAGAGAGGCCGCTATCTGAGACGACCAACAAAGAGGCCCGGACCTGCCGGGGCCAAGGACTGTGCCGATCGCCGGTTTTGCGGATCAGCCTGTGGACCCGCAAAGGTCCGACAGGCGCGCTAAATCACTAAGCCATTTTATCCTTATCGACGTTTTATCGGGCTTCGAACGCGACTTGTCGTTTCGAGTACCTTGGTTTCACCCCCAAGGAGACCGACCGCTCGACTCCCGTGCCGCTTGCGGTCCGAGCCGGAATCAGACGCTTGTGCGAATGAATACTCCGTGCAAACGTCAGGCGACGCCCATTGCGATCTGCGCCCAAAGTGTCCAACGCACGGCTAATCCTAGTTGTCCTGATCTGGACGTGCCCCTTCATCCTGCTTGTGGATGGGGCCATCGTTCATGGGCTTTGTGCCGGGCTCGCGGCCGCCGGTATCGCTATTGTGGCCCTCGCTATGCGTCCAGGCGAAGCCCAGTTCCTGATCTCCATGATTCGTCCAGTCGCGGCACTTGCGACCGTTCCGGCACTGTGGATCGTCATTCAGCTCCTGCCACTAAGGGCAATCGCTAACCCGATCTGGGTCAGTACCGAAGCCGCGGTTGGACATCCGCTCGCGGGCTCGATCAGCATCGATTTTGGAGCGAGCGTCTTGGCGCTCGGCCTGTATCTCATCGCCGGGGCCGTCGCGCTCTTGTCCGCTGCGGTGGCCGTAGACCGCCAAAGAGCGGAGTGGATCTTATTCGCGCTGATGGGCGCCACGGCGTTGATTGCGCTTGTCCTGCTGACCCACGACCTGGCGGGGCTTGCATTCCTCAGCAGCATCGACGCGCTTTCTGAGAGATCGCAAGCGGTCGACTGCACCGTGATCGGCACTATCGTTGCGGCAACGGCCGGGATTAGAACTCTTGAGAGATATGAGGCGCGCCAAGTCGATCCAGGGAGATCGGTCGCAGGGCTAGTTTGGACATTCGCCGCCTGCGGCGCTGCACTCCTGATTTGCACGGTAGCCCTCGCCTTAGCCTCGACTGACGCTGCGATGATCCCGATGGGCTACGGATTCGGAGCGCTGATCGCGATCTTCATCGTCCGCCGCCTCGGCCTCGGACCATGGGGCATCATCGCCATCGCAGTGCCGGCTATCGGCCTTGCCGTTCTACTGATCGCGAGCGAGCCTGGTCTGCGTGCGAAAGGCGTCGCGCTGGCGTTCGCGAGCCCTGCGCCTTCGGCGTTGACCTCCGCCAGCCAGCATATTCTCGACGACACCGCCTGGACCGGCACCGGCGCCGGAACCTTTGCGGCAATGATGCCGATCTATCGCGGCATTGATGATCCGGCGAATTCGACCCCACCCACCGCGGTAGCAGCACTGTCGATCGAACTGGGTCGGCCGATGCTCGGGTTGATCCTGGCGATGATCGTCGGCGCCATCGTTATTCTGTTGAGGGCTTCGCTGCGGCGCGGGCGCGATTTCTTCTATCCGGCCGCCGGAGCGGGTTGCCTCATCGCACTCTTATTGTTGTCGTTCATGAACGCTGGAATTCTTGGGACAGCGACGGCAATAATCGCCGCTGCGGTGTTCGGCCTGGCTTTCGCCCAAAGCAAGAGTCGGGCGGTTCAATGAACACGTCGCTACTTATGCGTATAATTGTGAGCACACTGGGTATCGAAGCTAATCTTAGACGGTCGGAACTTGACGGCACGATAATAGTACCCGCGCCTAAGCCAACCGGTGGATGTGCATCATAGCAAGTTTGGATCGCCTATGTCGCAGATGGGTCATTCACGTCATTTCGAGGGAGCGTAAGCGACTTCTGCTTGTCTCCCGACTCCGGACATATCGCTGCGTTGCGGCGAAAGACGTTCAGGGCCACTAACGAAAGTTGGACCGAGCGCTGCTTTCGTCAGTCGGCGATCCGTCCCAAGACGTAAACCGACCCCAACAGGACGCCGGGACGCAATCCAAAAAACCATCTCTCGAAAACTTCAGCGGTCCGCTGGGTGCGAAAAATCTGAGCGAGACCGGTATTCACGGCCAGGCGGAAAGCCCAGTCGCCACGCGGTAGGACGATCGCGTACTGCTCGATCGACAGATCGTCCGGCAGCAGAACTAAGGCTTCTGGATGCTTAATCTGCGCACCTGCCAACAAGAGCTTATCGCTGGCGAAACCATCGACCTTTCCGGCTTCCAGAGCCGCGACGCCGTCGTCGCGGTCCTTTACAGAAACCAGGGTCGCATTGAGCTTTTGCTGGCGGACCTGCTCGGTTACGGCGCGTTCATTAGTCGTGCCTGTGACTACGGCGATCTTCTTGCCGGCCAATTCGGCAAAGGAGTGGATATTTGAAGCGCCAGCAACTAGGACGCCAGTGGATTCGACAAACACGAGGATCGAAAAGTCGACCTCTTTCATGCGTCCGAGCGTAACGGTGCTGGAGCCGCATTCCATGTCGGCCTTGCCGGTGGCGACCGTGGAAAATCGCGTCTCCACAGTCACTGGCACCCATTCGATCTTCAACTCCTGCAACCCGAACTGCTGCTCGATCGATTTCGTAACCTGTTTGCACAAATCGATCGTATAGCCGAGCGGCTCCTTGGCATCGTTCACGAACGAAAATGGCCGCGCATCGGCGCGGTACGCGATACGGATGGCCTTCTTGGCAATGACCGATTTCAGCCGGCTGTCGGCAGGGACGTGAGTTTGCGCGGACGCCGCTGCCAAGGATAAGAAAAGTGCACAGGAAACGGCCGCCGACCGAAAAAGCATCCTCACACCCCAAAACTCGAAAACGTTTCCTCGCATGATTACACCGTCAGCTAGTTTCAACCAGAGAAATCGATTTTAAACCAGGCAGCGCGGCGGAGATAGTCACCCTTGACGGAGAGCGTAGGGGCCGCCGCTCAAGGCTCGCTGCCGATTTGTGTTGCAGAAGTCGTTGCCGTTGACTGCGAACTGTAATTCTCGGACAAGACGCAATGGCCAACCCCGGGGGGCCGCCCGGAACGCCCGCCATCACCCATTCCCTTCGGTCTCATCGCAATGGACCAATCACATGGAGATCAATCATTTCGATCAGCGCTGCCCGATCCGCCTCAGCCGCTGCCAATTCCTTCGCCGCTTCCCTTGCGGTACTGCCGTTTGAACCCCACACGACAATGCCGCCGAGCAACGCCGCGACCGCGGCCGCCATCGCGGCCAGATCGAACCGGATTGCGCCGAGGAACATCGCGGCGAGGACAATGCCGCCGACCGCCATGACGATCCGCGAGGCCAGGATGAACTTGCGGCAGCTCTCGATCTTGGCAGCAAGCTCTTCGATGTACGCCTCGAGGCGCACGATCTCGTCGTGCGGGTCGCCGTCGCTTTTGTCGGCATACAAAGTGCAACACTCCTGAAGGACCACCGCGCGCCTGGACAAGCTATTTCGCCGGAACGATGATACGCGCATGGAGGCGTTGATGGACCTCGCAGATTGGCTGCGGAGCCTTGGCCTCGAGCGGTATGAGGCGGCGCATATCGAACCGGTCTCGCGCAAGCCAAAACGGAAATACGCCTGACCCGGTCACCGAGGCGCGGTTCCTGCACGAGCTCTAGCGCGCTACCGAGGCGGCTGCGCGTCGCCCCGCGCCAGTTCCAAAATCTCCATGATGTCGTCTGCTCCCTTGATCGGATGGGGGTTCGAGCGAATGCCGCGGTCGTGTGAAAGTATCAGGCCCGGCCTACGACGTATCCCGCGCGCGGAAAATGGATCGTCACGTCTCCGACGACCGGGTCGTGTCGGCGGACAACGTCCAACGCCCCAACATCCTGGTGCCGGTATACGCCGCAGCCATTCACAAGAGCCAAGGATCGGAATACCCAGCCGTGGCGATCCCGATCATGACGCAGCACTACGTGATGCGCCCGCGCAGAATGGGGTATTATTTTCTATTCCAGTGATAACGAGGGGGGACGAGACACATGGGCACCAAGATCACGTTCAAGCGGCCCGACGGCAAGGACGCTTCCGGTTATCTCGCCACAGCGACGCGGCCCAACCGGCCCGGCCTTGTTGTCATCCAGGAATGGTGGGGTCTGCAGGATCAAATCAAGGGAATGTGCGAACGCTTTGCCGACGCCGGTTATCAAGCGCTGGCGCCCGACCTCTATGCCGGCACCGTCGTGCCCTACCACGATACGGAAGCCGCGAACCGGGAGATGAGCTCGCTCAATTTTCTCGAAGCCACCGACCAGGTCGTGCACGGCGCGGCGCAATATCTCAAAGCCACGACCGGTCGCAAGGTTGGACTCACGGGATTCTGCATGGGCGGCGCAATCACGATCATCGGCGCCGTGCGCATACCGGAACTCAGCGCGGCCGTCTGCTTCTATGGTCTTCCGCCTTTGACGGTCGCGAGCCCTAAGGATATTCGCGTTCCGTTGCAGGCGCATTTCGCCAATCAGGACGATTGGTGCACGCCGAAAGCCGTGGACGATTTCGCGGCAGCGTTGAAGGCCGCCGGCAAGACCACGGAGATTTTCCGCTACGACGCCAAGCATGCCTTCATGAACGAGCAGCGGTCCGACGTTCACGACAAAAAGGCGGCCGAGCTTGCCTGGGAGCGTACGCTGGCGTTTTTGGGCAAGTATCTTTGAAGTTGAGCCAGCGCGAGGCAACAAGAGCGTTAGAAGAGCGAGAACTGAGCGCATCCCCCAACGGCGCATGTCCATGAAAAAGATCGGATTCCTGTCATTTGGCCATTGGACTCCTTCGCCCCAGTCGCAGACGCGATCGGCTTCCGACGCCCTCGTGCAATCGATCGACTTGGCCGTCGCAGCCGAGGAACTCGGCGCGAACGGGGCTTACTTTCGCGTGCATCACTTCGCCCAGCAGCTCGGCTCCCCCTTCCCACTGCTGGCTGCTGTCGGCGCGAAGACCAAGCGGATTGAGATTGGCACGGCGGTCATCGATATGCGGTATGAAAACCCTCTGTATATGGCAGAGGACGCTGGTGCGGCCGACCTCATCGCCGGCGGACGCCTGCAACTGGGCATTAGCCGTGGTTCACCCGAGCAGGTGATCGATGGATGGCGCTACTTCGGTTATGCCCCGCCTGAGGGGATGACCGATGCCGACATGGCCAGACGCCACACCGAGGTATTGCTCGAGGTACTGCGTGGCGAGGGCTTCGCGCGCCCGAACCCGCGACCGATGTTCCCGAACCCTCCTGGCCTCCTGCGCGTCGAGCCGTACTCGGAGGGCCTGCGTGATCGGATCTGGTGGGGAGCCGGTTCGAATGCCACGGCAGGCTGGGCGGCCAAGCTTGGGATGAATCTGCAGAGTTCAACACTCAAAAATGACGAGAGCGGACGTCCGTTCCACGTACAGCAGGCGGAGCAGATCCGGATATTCCGTGAGGCGTGGAAGGAGGCTGGTCATGCGCGCGAGCCGCGGGTGTCGGTCAGCCGCAGCATCTTTGCACTGGTGGACGACCGCGACCGTGCCTATTTCGGGCGCGGAAACGAGAACGAGGACACTATCGGCTTCCTTGGCGACGACACACGAGCCATTTTTGGCCGCAGCTACGCCGCCGAGCCGGACATTCTCGTCGAGCAACTCGCGAAAGACGAAGCCATCGCAGAGGCTGACACATTACTCTTGACTGTCCCTAATCAGCTCGGTGTCGACTATAACGCCCACGTCATCGAGGCGATCCTTAAACATGTCGCCCCTGGCCTCGGCTGGCGCTGACGCTTGCCAGCTCCAGGAACTTCATGGCGAGCAAATGATCGAAGCAGGTCTAAATTGCTGAAGATTAAGTGAGGGAGCGGTGTCTATGAATCTTGCAGAGTACGCAAAGTATGATGGCCTGGGACTTGCTGAACTCGTGGTGAAAAAAGAGGTGTCCTCGCGTGAGCTGGCGCTGACAGCGCTTGAGGCGATTAAGGCAGGGAACCCGGTCATCAACGCTGTTGTCGAAACCTACGATGACTGCATTGACGGACTTGACGAAGCGAGGCTGGGCAATGGACCGTTCCGCGGCGTGCCCTTTCTCATCAAGGACGTCTTCGGGCATGAAAAGGCCCGCAAGATCGAATTCGGCTCCCGTCTGTGCAAGGGCATGACGGTCGAAACCGGGACATACTTCGTCGACATGCTCAAGGCCGCCGGTGTCAACATCCTCGGTCGCTCGGCTGCGCCGGAATACTCCATGTCCGCCACCACGGAGAGCGTGATGTTCGGCAACACGTCTAATCCGTGGAAGCAAGGCTACTCGGCGGGTGGCTCCAGCGGCGGTGCTCAGGCGGCCGTAACTTCGGGGATGGTGCCGCTTGCGCATGGCTCGGATATAGGTGGTTCGATCCGCATCCCTGCAAGCCTGTGCGGCGGCGTGGGACTCAAGCCCTCACGCGGTCGGGTTTCGATTGGCCCGGTGGTCGACGAGGGCGGATTCGGCTTCTCGGTCAATTTCGTCCAGGCTAGGACCGTGCGCGACATTGCTGCCATGCTTGATTGCGTTTCCATCCCCCAGCCCGGCGATCCCTTCATCATTCCGAAGCCGGCGGAGCTGTATGCCGTCCTGGCGAGAAAGGCAGCACCGAAGCTCAGGATAGGGATTGTCCTCAACGAAATCGTCGGCGTGAAGGTCGATTCCGAAGTAGTGAGGGCGGTCGAAGCGGCGGGCAACGTACTGGCCGACATGGGTCATACGATTGAGTCGGCGATCGCCGATATGGGCGGCATGAACACCCTACGCGCCCTGCAGGATGTGTTCTTCTTTGCTTTCGACTCGCGACTCGACGGCTATGCCAAACGTGCCGGCACGAAGGTGGGTCCGGACACGCTCGAGCCTGTCATCCTGTCTCTCTACGAATACGCGAAAGAAATCACACCGGCGCGCTTCATGGCGTCTTGGAGTGCGGTGAACCAGGCGCGAAGAAAGCTCGGCACGTTTTACGGCAAGTACGACATCTGGCTGTCGCCCACGACGGCAAAAGTCTCAGAGCCCTGGGGCAACTACCACCTCTCAAAGGCGGGTGTTACCGCCGCAAATAACCCGGACGAACTTTTCAAGGTTCCTTGCCAGTTCACGATCCCGCACAACATCATGGGGACGCCAGCGCTCTCTTTGCCGCTGGCGATGCACTCATCGGGTGTTCCGATTGGCGTGCAAATCGCTGGGCGCCCGGCGGACGAGCACTTGCTCCTCCAATTGGCTAATGCGTTGGAGCAAGCAATGCCATGGCGCGATCGTCTGCCAGCGAACCACGTATCACATTGGTGATGGGATTCCGCGGCGACGCTGACGTCGGCATGCTCCGGGATGTCTA
>Ga0116121_1000471_pt1 | contig 20408 bp, 15 predicted proteins | sample June2015DPH_13_1_FD_89725 | JGI IMG/M metagenome (GOLD analysis project Ga0116121, IMG submission 89725) | Peatland microbial communities from SPRUCE experiment site at the Marcell Experimental Forest, Minnesota, USA - June2015DPH_13_10 | ecosystem: Environmental > Terrestrial > Soil > Wetlands...
CCACCAAGGATTCTGGCTAACAAAACCGCGGCAAATAAGGCTTAAGCGGAGCTAGTTCCGCGTCGAGAACTGAGGGAGAAATAGAAAAGACCGCGACATTGGTTACGCTCCAGCGGCTTGCTCCTGCGAGAGAGCCTGCTGCCCGGATACGTGCACCGTCGCGGTCCTTGATGTGATCGCCACTTTCGCGGTACCAAACCCCGGCGTCCCCTCGCAAGGTTCGTCGGTTTTTTCGGGTCTGGTCGTCCGGCAGGTCGCCCCGCCTTCCGAATCACTCAGCTTACTTCGGACTGGCTACTATTTTTGAAGCCAACCCTTTCAGCCGTCGACGCAACCGATACTAGCGCGTTCGAAAAAGTTGTCAATGCCCGAAAATGGTGCAATTGAAAGATGCTGTGCAAAAATGGGACCGAGCCGGATGCGGCTCCAGGTAAGGCGCCTGGCGTGATGCGGTGGGTTTATTCCGATCATGGCCTTGCGGGGCTGTGCAAATCTATTTACGAAACACACACATAACTCCTGTAAAATCACTTGACGCCGTGTGCCTGCATCGTTCATGGTGCAATGAGATGTGCAAAACTTTGTTTCTGAAGAACCTTTCGCGATGAGCGAGACTGCCCAACTCATCGCCTACGTAGACGGCAGTTCCCATGGAAGTCCGGGGTCATCGGGGATTGGCATCGTCATGGAAGACTCCGCGGGAGGCCGGACGCGGATCGCGAAGTGGATCGGCTTTCAAGATAACAACGTCGCCGAGTATGTGGCGCTGATGGAAGCGCTGCAATGCGCGCTGGACCGGAAGGCGCAGTCGCTCAGCGTGTATTCGGATTCTGACGTGGTCGTCCGGCAGATGAGCGGGGAATACGAGTGCCGCAGCCCGCGGCTTTATTCGCTGCACTGGATTTGCCGGAAGTTGTCGCGCACACTTGAGTTCGCCATCGAACGGATTCCGCGCGAGGACAACGCCGAAGCGAATGACCTGGCCAACAGCGCCGCCCGCCTCTGCCAGAGCTTCATAGAGGGTTAGAACTAAGGTCCCCAACGGCTAAAAGAACGACCAGCGCAGGCATTCGTAGCGCCCTTTCAAAACCGATCTTATGGAGACGGCGCCGTCACCACGCCAGCGACTTGCGGCGTTTCATGATCTAAGGTCAGAATATAATTGTGCAACTAAGTTCAAGCATTGGTGTTGATTATTGTTGAGTGCCAGACCGGACCGGGAAGCTTAGGGATCCGGAACTAAAGTTCGAGGACATGGAGGCTGTGATGAGATTGCGTGCCATTAGCCGCTTCGTTGTGGAAAAGTCAATCTTGAGTGTGGCGTTGCTGTCACTTTCAGTTTTTGCGTGGGGACAACATAAGGGAGGCAGCGCTGGCGGCGGTGGCAGCCATCCATCCGGTGGAAGCCATCCATCGGGCGGGAGCCATGCTTCCGGCGGCGGTCATGCGGCAGGTCCGAGCCATTCCGCTGGAGCGAGTCATGCGGGTCCTTCGGGCGGACATAGCGCAGGAGCGAGCCGTCCGTCAGGGTCGGGAGGAAGTCACGCCGGTGGCAGCGTAGGACATGCTGGGAGCACAGGTGGCAGTCACGCGGGAACTCCCGGAGGTAATCGTGGAGAGGCCGGCGGCGCCGCACGCGGAGGTAGCGTCGGAGGAAACCGCGGCGAAGCAGGCGGCAATCGCGGCGGGAATGTTGGCGGCAACCGTGGAAGCGTCGGCGGGAATCGCGGGAATGTTGGCGGGAACCGTGGCGGCATGGCGGGGAATCGCGCCGGAGCAGGGAATCGCGCTCCCGGGCGCACGGTCGCTCTGAAGGGCGGCGGATCGGCGAGCATACGTCCGAATGGACAGATTCGCTCGATCAACCGCGGCGGAATGCACATCTCGAACAACCTGCATGGCGGGCGCACGATCGTAGGCATGCATAACGGAGCGCGCGTGGTGAACTACGGCCATGGCGGATATGTGCAGCATTCGTATGGGACATATGGCGGCCATCAGTTCTATTCCCGTACGTACTTCGGGGGCGGCGGTTACCACGTCGGGCTTTATCGCGGCTACTTCTGGGGCGGCCGTCCTTACTACGGCTGGTATCCCGGATTCTGGTATCACCCAGGCTTCTATGGATGGGGAATCCATCCCTGGGGCGTGGCATTGGCCTGGGGCATAGGCCCTGGCTACTGGGGATGGTCAGGATCGCCGTGGTGGGGCTACTACGGCGGATGGTGGAATCCTTATCCCGTGTATCCATCGGCAGCATTCTGGCTCACGGATTATCTGATCGCTGCGCAATTGCAATCTGCTTACGCGGCTCAGTCTGACCTGGCTGCCAGTGCTGGAGGCGGCGGTGGCGGAGGGGGATATGCTGACAATGGGGGCGGTCAACCGGCGAATGCGCAGGTGACGCTGACTCCGGAAGTGAAGCAGGCGATCCAGGAAGAGGTGCAGGCGCAACTGGCTCAGCAACAGCAGCAGGCTGGGCAACAGAACGGTGGAGATGCGCAGAGTGGTCCGGCGCCAGCGAATGGCGAAGCGCCGCCAGCGCTTGATCCGGCACGGCGGACTTTCGTGGTCGATAACGCCATTACGGTGGTGAGTAACGGACAAGAATGTGAACTCACCGGCGGTGACGTCATCACCCGGCTCTCGGATACTCCGGACGGCACCCAGCACGTGACGGCCAGTGTTTCTGCCAGCAAGAAGAACGATTGCGCCGCGGGTGCTCAGGTGGCGGTGACGGTCGACGACTTGCAGGAGATGCACAATCACTTCGAGGAGCAGCTCAACAACGGCCTGAAGGAACTGGCGGCGAAGCAGGGTACGAATGGAATGCCGAAGGCTCCGGATGCGAGCACGGTAGCTTCCAGCGTGCCGGCTCCGCAACCGGACGAGAACGCTTCCAAGGAACTGGCCGATCAACAGGCGCAAGCCGACGAAACCGAGCAGCAGGTCAAGGCTGAAGCTGCTTCGGGCGGCGGGCAATAGAAGCGGGCAATCGGTAACGGTGAATCGCGGATGCGGGAGCGCGGTATGCTCCCGCATTCGTGTTTATGGCTAAAGCCTGTCCTGGCTGGAGGTCTCAGTCTACGGGGACACAAAGTATTTCAACATTGAGAAACGGGGGAAGTCAGGCTGGTTTCTTGAAGTTAGGCCAGTTTCTTGAGCAGACGCCCCACACGCACTACGCGGTAGAGCGGAAACAAAGCTGATGGAAGCCCGATGGCAGCCACTTCTCCCGGACCTGGGGTCGAGAGGAGGCGCCAGAGGTATCGTCGCCGGTCGCTGGGGCGCTCGCGCAATTTCAGAAACTGGCGGAAATATTGGGTGGAGTCAAAATCGTAGGTCGCAGCGGCGGCCAGCCGCGCGGAACATTCTTTCCCTAATACGGGAACCGCCGAGTCGCTACTTGCCAACGCGTGTGCGGCCGTTGGAATGGACGCGCCGAGCAGGTGTTCCGCGAGCCAGAAACTGACCCCTGCGATTCGGGCGACTCCGAGGGTTCGAGCGCGATGTACGACCGAGTCCAGGTCGATCCCCGGCGTGCGTAGGGTTTGGGCGATATCGGCAATCCAGATCAGACGGGTCCAAAGATGCTTGGCGGCATGGATGCAAAGGACCAGCAAGGAATCTTCGGGCGAGAGACACGGGATATCGGCTTTGCTATCGGCTCCTGATTCCACTGCACCAAGTGCAATGCGGCTGGAGCGAGCCCACAACCCTTCAAATCGGAAATCGGCGGGTCCCTGATCAATCGCGTAGAAGTAGGGAAGCAGGTTCCATTGCAATTCGACCATGTGTTTCCCAGCTGCGCCATCAAACGAGCGCTCGTAGCCCGTGCGCAGCCAGAGCCGCTCGACTGCCGGAAGAAGCTCCTGTGAGGGGTGGTAACCGAGTTCGGCGAGGACCTGTTTGGCGGGAGCAAAATCAGCCGGAGAAATCAGCAGGTCGAGATCGAAGAAACTGCGGAGGCCGAGGTCGCCATAAGCGGACTGTGCCAGCACCGGGCCTTTGTAGGGAAGGGCGCGCAATCTCTTTTGATCAAAGTGCTGTGTAATCCGCAACAGCTCTGCAGCGAACCACATGTTGCGGCGAAGGTTGGCGGCATAAGCGGACTGCAGCGACTGCACGATCTCCGGAGGAAGGTCGCGGGCATAGGTGGTGAGGTTACGCGCGAGGAGCGCGAGAACGCCGTGATGCTCGGCCAGTTGGAGAAATTCTTGCCAGTCAAATTCAGGGACATGCCAGTCTTGGTTGACGATGCGGGCAATCTGTTCCGGGGCGGGATTCGCGGTCGCGCAGGCGCATAAAAGGTCAAACCCACTCCCTTGGTTCAGAGTGGTCGGGGCGCACGATAAGAGCGAGGTTTCGGTCATGGCCGCGAATTGAAAAATCCGCCTCGGATGCGAACTATAATACGAATCTCCAGAGCACAGTGTCTCAGGAAGCATGGCTTCCGTGCGCACCATTTTCGCAGCCGGCCGCAATTTATGGATCAGGTTGTATTCGAATCCGTCAGCAAGGTATTCCGCCACCGTCCGGCGCTTTTCAACTGGGTGGGACGAGAGCGTACGGGCGAAACACTCGCGCTGCATGACGTTTCTTTTTCGGTAGCGAATGCAGAAGTGGTGGCATTGCTGGGACCGAATGGCAGCGGAAAGACGACCACTCTCAAACTGATCTCGACCATGTTGCTGCCTGATGCGGGCTCGGTGCGGGCGGGTGGATTCGACGCCCGGCACGATCCGAGCATGGTCCGGCGGCAGGTGGGTATCGCGGTGGCCACGGAGCGCTCGTTCTTTCCTCGACTTTCCTCGCGCGAAAATCTCGAGTTCTTTGCCGCGCTTGATGAGGTTCCGCGCGGCGAGCGCCACGGCCGAATCGAAGAAGTGCTGCGCGAAACCGGATTGGAAGAACAGGCTGACACGCTTGTCATGAAATTTTCGAGCGGCATGTATCAGCGATTGGGGCTGGCGCGCGCACTGGTCAAGCGGCCGAGGGTGCTTTTGCTGGATGAGCCGACGCGCAGCCTCGATGCGGCGGCCACCGCGCAGTCTTGGGCGACGATTGGCGCCTTAGCCCGGCAGAACGCCACGATTTTTCTGGCCACGCACAACTTCGCCGAAGCGGCAGCGGTGGCGAACCGAGTCTTGCTGCTGCATCGCGGAAAACTGCTCACGGATCGAGTAATCGCGGACGGTGAAAGTGCTGAAAAGTTGCGGGCGCTTTACTTTCGGCTGACCGGCGAACCTGTCGTCGGCGAGGCGCAAGAAGCAGACCTCATTCACCGCGCAGGAGCCGTGACGTGAACTCGACTCTCGACAAGCTTTACGCGATCCTGCGGCGCGACGTTCTGACCGCGATTCGCCATCGCAGCGGTTTTGTAGTGACGCTGGTGGGAGTCTTCACGGAACTGACGGCTTTTTATTATCTTTCACGGGCCATTGGACCAGGTTTTCGTCCGGATGGCGTCGCGTATTTTCCCTTCCTGCTGGTGGGCACAGGTCTTTACACGTTTTTTGTGATGAGTGCCCAGGCATTTCTGAGTGCTGTGCAGGACGCTCAGCAGACGGGTACGCTCGAAGTGCTCATGACGACGTCGACGGCTCCCGCGGAGATTATTATCCTGAGTGCGATTTCTGCGTTTGCCGGAAGCCTGACGAACCTGCTGGTCTATATTTTCGCTGGTGTGGCCGTTTTCCGGGCGGCGATCCATCCCAATTACTTGAGCTGCCTGGTGGTTCTGCTTCTTTCGCTGGTAGTCGCGTTGGCGGTGGGAATTTTCGCGGCTACCGTTCAGATCATGTTTCAAAAGGGCGCGGCCTTGTTGTGGCTGCTTGGCTCAGGACTATGGCTTTTGAGCGGAGCCACGTTTCCGCTTCACAGTTTGCCGCAGCCGCTTGGAATTCTGGCCCGGGCGATCCCGTTTGCATACGCCATTGAGGGAATGCGCGGGGCGCTGCTGGATGGAAAATCGATGGGCGCGATGGGACCCACCGTCTTACCTCTGGCCATGTTCGGGTTGGTTCTGCTACCGATCGCTCTGGCTGGATTGTCACTGAGTTTGCGGCGCGCCCGCCAAAGTGGGACCCTATCGTTCTATTAAATGGGAGCGGCTCCAGCGCTTGTTACAATTTCCGAACAAATTCAAACTGCCTGGCGAGCGAAGACTAACGGATATTGGCACCGGGAAAGCCGTGTAGTACACTGCGCTTACACTTTTCAAAAAATTGGGGGATGAGCCGAACCTCGAAGGCTCGACCGACTATGATGGAGAACCCGACCTCTCACGACAAGCAAAAGCGAATTGCCAAGGGCGTGGAAGGCAAGAAGCCTTATCAAAAGCCTGCATTCCGCTGCGAGCGAGTGTTCGAGACGTCTGCTCTGGCTTGCGGCAAGATCGCTGGTACTTCTGCGATATGCAATTCTGCGCGAAAGACCTCATAACATTGAACAGCGCGCTGAATAATTCCTCCCAGGACTGGGAGGCTGAGGTTTTAGCGCTGGCGGCACAGAGCTTGCGCGAAAGCGGGCGCTTGCAGCTGCAGGTGCGCGGCGAAAGCATGTTGCCAACGCTTTGGCCGGGGGATGTGGTCGAAATCTCAAAGTGCCGGGTTGAGGATGTGCGCCCGGGCGAAATCGTGTTGGCGCTGCGCGATGGCCGATTCTTTCTCCATCGCTTCGTGGCCCGCTTGCACCCGGAAGGGTTCCGCTTGCGAGGCGATTCCATGCCTGCTCCCGACCCTGGATTTCCAAAGGAAGCATTGCTTGGGCGGTTGGCAGGTTATGCGGGTCGCGGCGAAAAGCGGATCGGCAACAGCAAGGGAGCCCAGTCACTATTCCCGCTGCGTCCCTGCTGGTGGGCAATCGGCCAATTGTGCTGTTACTGCGGACCAGTACGTCGCCTGGCGCTTGAGCTTCACTCCCGCAAACGGAACGCACGCGAGGCGCGAAGGCTCGCCGATGCTGAAATGAAACTCGGAACAGCCGGCCGGGGTGCCTCGTGATGTCCGCGTCCGAGAGAACGGCCTGCGTGGAGATCGGCGGGATCCCGATTTCTTTGTCCACCACCCACGATCTTTTTTTCGATCTGCTGTGCGCGCGGTATGAGGGCTTCCTGAGCGCGCGGCAACCGGAGTTTGCGCTTCAATTCGATATCGTCGAAGGCGGCTCGCCGTCGGACGATGACGCGCACGTGAGCCGGGACGGTGCCGAATGGCTGTTGCATCGGGGAGATTTTCTGGCTCGATGGGATCCGCGAACAGGAACCGGCCGGGTCCGTCAGAACGCGAATCCTTATTCCCTCGATTCCGTATTGCGCGTCCTGCACAGCCTGATTCTCGCCGAGCGCGGAGGCTTTCTGTTGCATGCGGCCAGCGCAATCTGTGAGGGCCGGGCCTGCCTCTTTTCGGGCGTTTCCGGAGCCGGAAAGACCACGATGACGCGCCTGGCGCCTGCGAATGTCACGCTGCTTACGGACGAGATTTCTTACGTCCGCCCGGCTATTGCGGATTCATATTGCGCCTTCGGCACGCCTTTTGCTGGAGAACTTGCCAAGGCCGGCGAAAACTGCAAGGCCGCAATTGCGGGTTTGTTTTTCCTGGAGAAAGGTCCAGAAACCCGCATCGAGGAGTTGTCGTCCACGGAGGCGATGCGCCGGCTGATGCGGAATATTTTGTTCTTCGCCGAGGACGCGGCTCTGGTTGAGAGGTTGCTCGCGACCGCCTGTGATTTTGTTGCGAGGGTTCCCATCCGCCGCCTGACGTTCTATCCTGATGGCAACGTGTGGGAAGAAGTTCGCCACTTTGTGGGGGAGCCCGCGAATGTCTGAGACGTACATTGCCCGCAGTTCCGGGATCGCCGCGCGCATGCTGGCCGGCGAGATGATGGTGATGAACTCAATGGATTCGACGTTCTTCACGCTCAATGAGGTAGGGACAGCGATCTGGCAGGCAGCGGACGGCCGCACGCCGCTGCGCGAAATCGTTCGCGCTCGTATCTGCGAGCAATTCGACATCAATGCCGAGGAAGCGCAGGCCGATGCCGACCGGTTTGTAACTGAGCTTTCAAGCCACGGAATCCTGCTGGTATCGGATCATCCGTTTGCCGAGGAGTCCGCCCGATGACTTTGATGGCAGAAATGGGGCAGAGAGCGTTTAACCTGGGCGTCCCTCTCGCCATCCACCTGGATGTCACGTATCGCTGCAACGAACGCTGCGTGCATTGCTACCTCGATCATGACGATCATGGCGAAATGACCACTGCCGAGATCAAAGGCGTGCTCGAGCAACTGGCGGAAGCGGGCGTTTTTTTTCTGACCTTCAGCGGCGGCGAGGTGTTCATGCGCCGCGACTTTCTCGAACTTGTCGAGTACGCGCGGCGGCTGCTTTTCGTGGTGAAGATTAAGACCAATGGCGTCATGATCGGGGAAGCGGAAGCGCAGCGCATTCGAGAACTCGCGGTGGATACAGTCCAAATCAGCGTTTATTCGCACCGGCCGGAAATCCATGACGCGATCACCAAACTGCCCCATTCTTTCGAACGCACGATTAAGGCGATACGCTTCTTGCGCGACCAGGGATTGCGCGTCACCATCGCCAATGTGCTGATGACGCCGAACCTTTCTGATCAGGATGGAGTGCAGAAACTGGCCGCTGAACTTGGAGTTCACTACACGCTCGACCCCACGATTACTCCCATGATGGACGGCGACACTTCGGTCCTCGCGCTCCGCATACCGGGAGAAGAGCTGAAGGGCGTTTTCGAAAACCCCGCGCTGGTGCCCAATCAGGAAGAGTTCTGCGCGCCTCCGCCTCCACCCACGGCGGAAGACCTGGAGGGTTATTCGTGCAGTGCTGGGCATTCCTTCTGTTACATCTCGCCCTATGGGGATGTTTTCCCGTGCGTGCAGTTTCCGCTGCCCACCGGGAATGTTCGCCAGCAGAAGTTTCTGGATATCTGGAATCTGTCGCCGCAAATGAACGAGGTGCGGGCAATCCAAGCCAAGGATCTGACGACGTGCTCGTCATGCTCGCACGTCAGCAGTTGTACGCGTTGTCCGGGCTTGGCGTATGTGGAGGGAAGTATGCGCGGTCCTTCCACGGCGGATTGCGAGAAATCGTTCTACCGGACCGGAGTGCCGACTGCGAATATGCTGCAGCAGGGTCTATCCAAGCCGCGCGGTTTTTCAGGGAATCCGGTGCCGCTGATCCAGATTCGTCCGATGCCTGCTCTGGCTTAGGACGGGATTCGCGGAAGGTGTTTCCAGCTACAGGATGGCGGCGGATGCACTCTGGCTGCGCTTACGATCGACAGCCGCCTCGGCGTTGGATAACTTTTCCAGAATGCGTTGCAGAGCCGTGCGAATCTCGTGCGTCGTCTCATTGAACTTGACAGCGGCTCCAATACCCATGTCCATGCGCATGACTTCGCTCTGGATCGCAACGGTAATTTGCTCAAAGGAGAAAGTCAGCTTTAGCCGGGAGCCGGAAAGCAGCATAGAGCCGCTCTCGATATAACAGCCGCCCATACTCAAGTTCGTGATAATGCCAAGAACAACACGTTCCTGGCCCTCAAGCACGATTTCCGTGGTAATCCGGCCGCGAACGCGCGGATAGAGCCGGCGGTTGCTGCGAGAAGGCTGGGTCTGTTTCTGGAGATACATCCGCTTGTCGGCTATGGAAAGAAGTTTTTCGGCATCCAGCCCATCTTCGGGATAAATGGCCCTGCCAACGCTTAACGACAGAATGTCCTCGTTGCAGACCTCTCGGCCCGCCCGTTGAGCGAGTTCACGCATCTGTTCAGCTTTGCGCGCTGCTGCTTCCGCAGTGATGCCGGGAGCGATCACGACAAATTCGTCGCCGCCCATACGCGCGACATAGTCGTATTCGCGGCTGGTTTCCTTGAGGGAGTGTGCGAAAAGCTGCAGGACGCGGTTGCCTTCGAGGTGTCCGAAACGATCGTTGATCTGCTTGAAGCCGTCCATGTCACTAACCATGACGGACAAGGAAGTGTTATCGCGCTTGCATCGGGCCATCTCCCGATCCAGCTGCAAGAACAGCGATCGAGCGTTGGGGAGGCCTGTGAGGTAATCGGTGACCGCGAAAGTCTCCGCCTGCTCATACTTGAGAGCGTTTTCGATGGCGAGGGCCATCTTGGAACTCACCGCCAGTAAAATGCGCAGCTGATCGGAAGTGAAGAAGTCTTTCTCCGCGTGGTAAAGAGCGACCACTCCGACGACACCTTGCAGGCCCTCCAAGGGAACCGCCAGCGCAGAGGTCAGCGTGCTGTACTTCGAAGAATCGTTCAAATAACCAGGCTCGACGGACGGGTTGCCGTTCAGAATGGGCTTGAGATTCTGAGCAACCCATCCGGAAAGGCCCTGGCCCATGGGAATGCGCAACGAGGCGAATAAACGGAAGTTGTCGCCGTTTACGTACTCCGGTACAAGTTCATCTCCATGCCGCACGTAGATGGCGATCGCGTCGTAGGTCATCGCGTGGCGAAGCTTCACAGCGAAAACAGAAAGCGTTTCACCGAGGCTCAGCGAGGCACCCAGATTCTGGCTGAGTTCGAACAGGGTCTGGGCCTCTTGCCGGGCGGCTGCGATTGAAGTCAGGAAACTGCGGTCCTCGGACTGAGCTTTGCCTTGCTTGGCAAATCCCGCGGCCGGTTCGATCGCCCGGTTTGGAGGCGCTTCAACAATCGCGTCCTCCGGTTCGGCCGACACCTTCGGTTTTTCGACCTTATTTGTGCGCGCGTGGACCAGTTTCTCAAGTTCGACGTATCGCCGCTCGAGCACCTTCACGACCTGTGGATCAAACGATTTTCCCGACTCCCGCGAAAGTTGTGCCATTGCCTCATCCAGAGGAAGGGCTCGCCGATACTGGCGGTCGGAGGTGAGGGCATCCAGAAAATCAACCGCAGCCAGGATGCGCGCGCCGATTGGGATGTCGTCGCCGCGCAGACCAAATGGATAGCCGGACCCGTCGAACTTCTCGTGATGCGCCCGTACGATGGGCACTACCGGGTATGGGAACTTGACCCGTTCCAGGATTTCCGCGCCGACGCGGGGGTGAATTTTCATCTTCTCGAATTCTTCCGGCGTCAGTCGGCCGGGTTTCGAGACGATGTGCTCTGGAATGGCGAGCTTCCCGATGTCGTGCAGCAACGCTGCAGCCTGCAGGGCCGCCATGCCGTCCGGGTCGATGTTAAGGTCTTTGGCAACTTCGAGGGCGTAAACGCGGACTCGTTGCAGGTGATCGTGGGTGGTCTGATCCTTTGCTTCGATGGCGAGAGCAAGCGCTTCGATCGTGCGCATGTGCAAGTTGGCCATCTCTTCCACGTGGTGCTTTTCGTCCTCGAGCTTGCCGAGGTACAAACGGTAAGACCGGTAAATCAGGTAAACGACGGGAAGAGTCAACAGTGAGGTCTGCCAGTCGGCAAAGTGTCGGAGCCAACTCATCATGCCAACCACGCCGGCGCCGACCAGATAGTACGGGAAACTCCAGAAGTAGCAATCCGACCAGATTTTGCGCAGGGAACGCCGCTCGGTGAGCGAAATGATGGCCGCCACCGGCAGAGTATTCGAAACGAAGTAAACGCAGGCCGCCAGAAAAAGTAAAGTGGCCGGATTATGGACCGCTGTGTGAATCAGCGAATAACGATACGTAAAGAACGTGGCAGCAATGGCCGCGGCGGTCGAGCACACATTAAATACGACCTGCAACGGAACGGGACGTTCATAGCCAAGACACTGCACAACCACCGCCGCGCAACCGATGGCCATCGTTTCCGATAGGCTCAACTCGATTACGCCCAGCAGCACGAACAGGAAATTCACTGACATGGTTCCAGTAATGCTGGGCAGATTCACCTTGAGGCGGGAAGCTGCCAGCGCTATCACCATGTAACAGAAGAATTTGACGGCGTTCTGGGTTCGGCCGTGCAAGAGCGTATAGGTGAGCACACTCAGGCCGCACAGCACGACGACCCCGATGAACGCGCGTGGAGCGGCGCTCATCTCCTTCCAGGATTGCGGCCGGCTTGTCACTTCTTGACCAAACTCCTCTGTAAAGTCCTAAGCGCAACGTACGGGAACAAACACACAAAATTAAGTAATAGCAGGCACCGGAAGGCCAAGAAAGCCTTTGCACGTTTAGATATAAACTTACGTAATGGGGAACGCCGTTGCTGCTGATGTAGACCGCAAGAATCCAAAGGTTTAGCAGTGAGTTTGCGGAAAACCGGCGTGTATGCATGAGCGTTGATTGATTGAGAACTGCGACCTGAAACTCGCACAAAAGGCCACCGCCCGGTTCGCGTCCGGGCGGTGGGAGTGTTGAGGGGGTTTCGATTTGGCGAGAGCCTTACAGTGCCCTCAACGCTGTCTAAGAGCGTTCGTTACGAGAGAAAGAACTCTTTGGTGATGGCGGCCCATTCCTTGTCGGGGATCTGTTCGGTCAGGTCGCCGAGGGCCACGCCGCCGTCCTGCGCCAGGGCTCCGGCGAACATCGGCATGTGCTTCTGCAAGCGGCCGGCCGACTCCTCGGTCCACCACCGCGCCATGGCGCCGCCGATCAGGTTGCGGAAATTGGTTTTGGCATCAGGAGACTGCACCGTCACCAGCCAGCCCTGTCCGTAGGGGTCGCTCTGCATCAGTTTGGGATCGCGCGAGACGCCGTCGTTCACGTCGGCGATGCTGCCTTCGATCGGAGAAACCATGTCGACGGAAGCGCCGTCGCGGAAGAAGGTGGCAATCTTCTGTCCCTGGCGGATCCACTGTCCGCGTTGCGGCAGGGTCAGGCGGTCCACTTTGCCGATCAGCTTGGAGGCGAAGTCATCCAGACCAACGCGGACCAGGCTGGGGCTCTCGCTCAATGCCCAGGTGTGTCCGGGGTGATAGCGAAGATTGTCTGGGACCTTGAACCCGCCGACCAGGCCGGGGACTGCGCGAGGAGCTTTGGCGGACTTGGCTTCGGACGCGATGACTGCGGGCTGTACTACGATGACGTTCTTGCGGCTGTGGAAATGATCGATTAAGAGGAAGGTCGCGAAAGTGAAGAGAACCAGGATGACTGTCATAAGATCCACCTTTTTATTTCGAGGGCTCTTTACTTTCAGGCCGCTCGCCACCATTGCTAAAGGCACCTGTGGTGCCAAAGATGGGAGGGCGATGGAAGAATTCTTTTTAGGCGTTCAAGTCGAAGATAATGAGATGGTTATGCGGCAAATAGAATTGCGAGTTCGAGAATCTTGCAAAGGAACTCAACAGCGCTTTGATGAGAATTGCATCGACTGTTTCGGACCAGAATCGCTGCAAAGCGCTGATGTTGGAAGATAATCGCGAAGAAACAACAACTTAGGACAACTCACGTTCATGTGGCACTTCGCAACACCGCTCGCTTAAAAATGCAACGCAAATTTCACGATCTGCGCGTTTTAAGAGTCGCCCCACAATCTCATTCCAGCTCCACCGGCTACAGCACCATCTCCGACTCCAGGACGCAGAGTGCTAGACAGAACGTTGAGGAGATGTTTGGGCCATGGAGGCTCAACGGCTCCAACAAGCTTTCAAAACCACTGAACTTACGCCGATCCACATCGTATAAAAACAAGTAGTAGATGAGCCGCCCGTGGGTTTGACTTGTTGAAACTGCGGGGCCTAACATTCGATTACTCTAGGAGCGTTTTCCCCCAAATGACTGGCCTGTCCCAATGACGAGCGAGATGGTCGGCCAATCGGTCTCGCACTACCGCGTTCTCTCCAGGTTGGGAGGGGGTGGTATGGGCGTCGTTTATGAGGCTGAGGACATCAACCTGGGCCGCCACGTCGCCCTCAAGTTCCTGCCGCCCGAGACGGAAAAGGACGCCGCTGCCCTCGAGCGTTTTCAGCGCGAGGCGCGAGCCGCTTCGGCCCTGAACCATCCTGGTATCTGCACGATCTATGAGGTGGGTGAAGATCAGGGCCGGCACTTTATTGCGATGGAGCTGTTGGAAGGCGAGACGCTAAAAAGCCGCATCCATGGACAGCCGATGGAACTGGAGCATTTACTGGAATTGGGCATCCAGATCGCCGACGCTCTCGACGCCGCCCATGCGAAAGGCATCATCCACCGCGACATCAAGCCGGCGAATGTTTTTGTGACCAACCGGAACCAGGCAAAGATCCTGGATTTCGGCTTGGCCAAGCGCACTCCGACGTCCTCGATCCTGTCCGCGGCAACAATCGGATCGCAGGCGACGGTCGACGATCCGTTCCTGACCAGTCCGGGATCAACGGTGGGCACGGTTGCTTACATGTCTCCGGAGCAGGCTCGAGGCAAGGAATTGGATGCCCGCACCGACCTGTTCTCGTTCGGCGCCGTGCTCTACGAAATGGCGACCGGAGCGTTGCCATTTCGGGGTGACACCTCTGCTGTGATCTTTGACGCGATACTCAATCGCGCCCCGGCGTCGCCGGTTCGACTGAACCCGGATCTTCCGCCTCACCTTGAGGATGCTTTGAACAAATTGCTTGAGAAAGATCGCGAACTTCGTTACCAGAGCGCGGCGGAAGTGCGGTCCGATTTGAAGCGGCTGCGGCGCGACTCGGAGTCCGGCACGATGCTGGCCGCAACTTCGTCGAGTTCGAATCTGCGCAGAGCGCAGTCCCCTGCGCGCAAAATGCCGGGCTGGCTGATTCCGGTCCTGATTCTGGCGCTGGTTGCGGCAGGAATTGGATTCGTCTTTGCCCGCCGCGGCCATGCGCTCACCGAGAAGGACTCGATCCTGATCGCGGATTTCGTCAATACGACCGCCGATCCGGTTTTTGACGGAACGCTGAAGAAAGCGCTGGCAGTTGATCTGGGACAATCTCCGTACCTGAATGTGTTTCCCGATCAGAAAATTCACCAGACGTTGCAGTTCATGGGCCGCAATGCGAATGACCGTATCACCTCGGATGTCGGACGCGAAATCTGCCTGCGCGACGGTATCAAGGCCATGCTGAACGGCAGCATCGACAGCGTGGGAGGGCAGTACGTCATCACGCTCGAAGCCACCAATGCCTCCTCGGGAGATTCGCTGGGGCGTCAACAGGCGCAGGCAGATCGAAAAGAAGACGTGCTGAATGCCCTGCACAGCGCCGCGAGCAAGTTGCGGGGGCAACTCGGCGAATCGCTGGGGATGGTGAAGCAATACGACATGTCGCTTTCCATGGCGACCACGTCGTCGCTCGATGCACTGAAAGCATTGACCCTGGGCGATGCCAAGCATGGTATGGGCGACGATCTGGCTGCGATCCCGAACTATCAACGCGCGATTGAGATCGACCCCAATTTCGCGATGGCATATGCCCGCCTGGGCACGGTCTACAACAATCTTGGGCAGACAGAGCTGTCGGAACAAAACCGCCAAAAGGCTTTCGAGCTTCGCGATCGTGCCAGCGAGCGCGAAAAGCTCTACATCATGGCGCATTATTACGCCGATAGCGGACGACTCGATAAAGGCATTACCGCCTACGAACTGTTTCGCCAGACCTATCCGCGGGATAGCACTCCCTATAATAATCTGGCAGTTATCTATAACCAGCTCGGTCAGTATGACAATGCTCTCGCGAGTGCTAAGGCTGCTCTGGAAATCGATCCTGACATGGTGAGCGCCTATGGACAGGAGGCCCAGGCTTATTGCGGACTAGGACGGCTGGAGGAAGCTCGCGCGACGGTCAACGCCGTTTTTCAGCGCAAAGGATCCACCAAAAGCTTTCATACGTTCCTGGCAGGATTGGACTGGGCGCAGGGCAGGGATTCCGAGATCGAGAAGGAGCTCGCCAGCGCTTCGGGCGACCCCGAAGACGAGCTGAGCGTTATTGGATTCCGCTTCGGATTGGCTTCTGTTCGGGGCCAGATGAAACAAGTGCGCGATTTCGCCCGCCAGACAGAAGAAGCTTTCGACCGGCTGCACCTGCAGGGCAAGGCTGCCATCGAATCGCAGCTTGCCATTGATGAAGCTTTGGTAGGGAACCGCGTCCAGGCGGAAAGTGACGCGACCGACGCGCTCCGGCAATCGCGTACTCTCCCTGTATTGGGAAGTGTTGCTACGACGTTTGCCATTTTGCGCCAGGATCAGAAAGTCCTCGCGCTCGCCGATGAGATTCAACACAATCATCCTAATGACACCATGGCGATCAACGTGATCGTCCCTGAAATTCGTGCGGTCGTCGCGTTACGTCCGTCAAATCCGGCTAAGGCTGATGCGGCAAAGGCGATCGATTACTTGAATACGGCTGCTCTTTATGCGCGCGGCGATGCGGGTGTGTTTTACGCGCGTGGCCTGGCGTATGAGGAGGCCGGGCGATACTCCGAGGCGCAACAGGATCTGCAGAAAACGATCGACTTCAAGTCGCACGGCAACGTCGACCTTGTGATCGTGATCGCGCAACTGGAGTTAGGCAGAGTTTTCCAGAAGCAGGGCAACATTCCACAAGCCCGTATCGCCTACCAGAATTTTCTTGCCAGTTGGAAGGATGCAGATCCCGACTTGCCTCTGCTGCATGAAGCGAAAGCCGAGTACGCGAAGCTGCAATAGCAGCCTCGCCTAAATCAGGCGATCAGTTGGCTCGCAACGTGATTGTCATCCGACAGGGTTGAGTAGGAGTCAGATTTTTCCGGCTTGACCGCCTGCCGTTGCTTTCTTGAGCGCTGCGCTCTTTTTAATTCGTGGACCGTGAAGCAGAACCCGAATCCAAGAAGTAAGGCAACGAACGAGCCTGCCATTAAAGGAAGGTAGGTAATGAGGGGATCGGATCTGGTTATTGACCCAGGACTGCGCGTCGGCTCCTGACTTCGAGCCGAAGACTCAGCGACTGAGGAGGATGGCTCAGAGTTACCTGATGCCAGGATCGGACTGGCGTTCTTGGCCGACATATCGCCGCCGCGATCCGGCGGAAAGCTGTCAAGATACAAATAGACGTCAGCTGCCTCATCTGTGCTCAGGTAATAGAAGACTGGCATTCGACCGCGCAATGAAGCCGCGGGACTGCCTGCGATGACGGGAGCGCCGAGCGTGACTTTGCGGACAAACTCGGCCTCGCTCAGTCGCGTGGTCAGCGCACTGAGTGGTGGGATGGCTCCATCAAGAAACTGCTGTGCAGTCGGATTCGGACCAGCCGCGCTGTGACAGATATGGCAGGTTGATTTGGCCACATGTTCACCGATGCGCACGCGTTCCTCCTGCACGGTGAGCTGTTCGGTTTCGGCGCCGCGAACGCGGGCCAGTTGCCGAAGATACACAACCAGGGATTTCACCTCGGCTTCGCTCAGGTGCGGGAACGCGGGCATGTCTTGTCCGCCATGGTGAAGGCGTGCGAGCAGCATCGCCTTCGATTGCTGAGCGAGCTTCACTGCATCGGCGCGGCTCATCTCCATGCCAGCGGTTTTCATTCGTTCCATCACGGCCACGGTTGAGGTGGCGCGCACGGGGTTGAGTACAGAGTTGATTTCAGGAGGTGCTCCGGCGCCGTCTTCACCGTGGCATCCGCGGCAGTTCATGCGGTAGAGATCGGATCCCCGCACGACGACGGAATGATTTGTGGGCGCAAGTTTCGGAGTATTGACGCCGGCGTCTGCAAGCTTGCGGGAGATTTCGCTGGCGCGCAGGATTGCGGTTGAGCCTGTCGGGCCGTTTTCATCACTGGGAGGCGGACCCAATCTCCCTGTCTTGCCCATGCTGGTTTCGTCAAAAGACCTGTGCAGGTGCGAGAGCCAGCTCTCGCCGGCGATGGCTGTTGTTCGGGGAGAAGCGGTTCGTGCGGAAGGCGCCGGGAGCGGTGCCGCGTACAGCCAGGCGGCGGGAAAGAAAGACGCGGCGATCCCGATAGTGCAAACGATCAGCCTCTTGCGCTTTCGCATGTTGGAGTCTCCTGGTGACCCCAGCATGGACGGAGTGCCGGTCTAGCGTTGTCATGTCCGCGTACTCTTTTTGTCTATTTTCACGCGGGAGTGTCAAATCCAAAGCGACCGGCGACCCCTAGCAGACGTTTATGAATGCGCCGTTGGCGCTGGCTGCGGGAGCGAGGGCGGTTGGCTGTGGAGGCGGTGCTGCACCAGGAACGCGTAGTGCACCGCCGAGATGATTGTGAAGAGGAAAGTCGCGCGAAGGAAAGTAATGCTTGCGATCTGGATCCAGCGAACGGGCTCGACCAGGAGCAGCATGACGAAGAAGACGGCTGACACCTGGGCGAAGGTGTTGGCTTTGCCGAAGATGCTGGGACGGAAATCACGGAGTCCGGCGATTGCGAAAAGCACGCCACTGAGGATCAGGATGGAAATGTCGCGGCTGAATACCATGACCGTGTATTTCCAAGGGATCAGATGCTCGATGGAGAGCACAAGAAACATGGTGCTCATGAGCAGCTTGTCGGCGATGGGATCGAGATACTGGCCGAGGATGGTTTGCTGATGGAGCGTGCGGGCGAGGAGGCCGTCGAGCCCGTCGCTCATTCCGGCAAGAACGAAGATCACAAGCGCCCACTTGAAATCGTGTTTGACCAGATTGATGACGATAAACGGGAGGAAGATCATGCGCAGCAGGGTGAGCTGGTTGGGAGCGGTTAAGATCTGGCGGAGGTTCACCGGGGCTTGTCTCCCGCGTCGCCGGCTTTTCCTGAATCTCGTGCAACGTTGCTTCCGGTGCGATCGGTGGGAGAATGCGATTTCTCAGCATTGTCGATCGCGGAGGGGAGGAATTCGCTGACCAGCATGGGTGCGGGGTCCTGGCCTGTCTTGTCGGCGAAACGCTGGGCGAGCGACGGGATAGCACCTTCGGGGAGATCGAGTTCGACCCGCTCGACACGATGCATGGGGAAGAACATGACTCCGGCGGTGAAGGGCTCGCCATCGCGAATCTGGCTGATGAAATCGTCGAAAGAAGTAAGATCGACGCCGCGGAGGCTAAGGCCGGCGGGCGAAAGATTAAGGATTGCGCCCCAGATCTTTTCGCGCGGGTTGGCGAGTGTAGCGATGACGAGAGCTCCAGGATGGAAGGGCGCAGCCGGCTGGGGCGTCTGATAAAAGCTGGTCGTGGTCACGATGGGATTGTCGTCTGGGTGGGCGGGAAATTGCAAACGGAAAAGCAGGTCGGAGCCGGGCACGGATGGGTGCGTTTTAGGCGGCTCTTGTTACTTCGCGCAAGACTGTTCCGTTTCTGTCACGTGAGTAATGAAGAGACCGCCATCTACCGATTTGAGGGTGAACAGGATCGAGCCAACGTCGTCTGCGGAGAAACACAGGACCTTACTCTCTGGGCCTTCCTTGATATTCCATTCGCCCATCATGCCGAGCGTTGGAAACTTTTTCCATTCCTTCTCGGAATGTTCTGCTTGGTCCTCTTCTAATATTTTGCGGGCGGATTGGATTGCCGCGGGCGCGGCCAAGTCCGTGGCCGACTTGTGCTTCATCAGGCGGTAGAAGAGTTCGTCCACCGCATCGAGGTCAGGAACCCTACTCACTTCTCCCAGGTCTTCGATGCCCTCGGGAGTGATGCGGACGATCCAATCTGTTTGGCGTTCCTCACATCCCCCGCATGAAAAGAAAGTGCGGAAGAACTTCTTCTGCTGAACTTTGAGAAGATCACCTTCAAGCCGCGTGCCAACCGATTGATCAATCATGAAAGTGTAGGCCCGGGCGATCAACAAGTGCGCAGTTTTGCCGTCCCAAAGCCAGAGACTTATTTGGTTTCCGACGGTACCGCCCGCACTCTGCGCGTACATTCCATCAATGTAAAACCGAGCGTGGCCCTTTGCGTCTTCGGGGAGTGTCTCGACATGGGGCATAACCGATCCAGCGGGACCGGACGCAGCCCAATACGGACCGCGGTCGCCCTCCCGGGCATTCTCCGCTCTCCACGCGGCTAAAATCTCGGCCTGCTCACCGCTGGCCTCCTGAGCCTGCGCCGTGCTCCATGCGAGGTGATAGTGGCCATTTGATTTCGTGACAATGAAGACATTTCCAATTGCGCCGGGGGCAGTAACGAGAAATGTGTCTCGGCCTAGGCTAAGGAATTCCCTTGAAGAGTCTCCTGCATCCTCGGTTGGGGCAAGTTCGGAGATTGCTGCTTCGATTGATCGTGCTTCGGCAGTGGGGTGCGCATCCAGCCATGCGGCAACCCATTCACCTGCGAGCGACCATTGCCGCGCCAGTAATTCGGGAGAACGAGGATCGTCATCAATCCACCAAGTATCGACGATGTGCTTCTGAAGCTCCGCGCTGGCAACCTGGTATTCGCTTTTGATTTTCTCAAGTTTGGTTTGTGGCCACGCCGGGTCAGTAACTGCGATCAGCCACACAAGCAAGCTAAATAGTCTGAACGGAATCCTTTTGGTTGTGCGAAGTTTCCGTATCGTACGCTCAGTGTTCGCTCTCATTTCGCACCCC
>Ga0116121_1000473_pt1 | contig 20387 bp, 14 predicted proteins | sample June2015DPH_13_1_FD_89725 | JGI IMG/M metagenome (GOLD analysis project Ga0116121, IMG submission 89725) | Peatland microbial communities from SPRUCE experiment site at the Marcell Experimental Forest, Minnesota, USA - June2015DPH_13_10 | ecosystem: Environmental > Terrestrial > Soil > Wetlands...
CCCCAATTCTCCAGGCGCGTTGCAATCCATGACTCCTACCTGAGGAACGCCGCATTCATGTTCGAGCCATGAATATAGGTATGGCAGTTCGTACAGGTTATGGTTTCCGACGACCCCGCGCCCATTCCGTGAACCGTGTTGGCTGCTACGCCGCTGTGGCACTGGTTGCAGAGCGGGTTGATGGCCGGCATGTTCAGCAGGCGGGGATTCTGGGAACCGTGCGGAGTGTGGCATCCCAGGCACCCCTCGGCCTTGACCGCGACGTGTTCATAGACGAACGGCCCGCGCGTCTCGGTGTGGCATTTGGTGCAGATCGCGTTCTGGTCGGCCGTGGACTTCAGGTTGTTAGCTCCGAAGGTGCCGTGCACATCGTGGCAATCGCTGCACGTGATCAAGCCTTCGTTCACCTTGTGGTGGAACGGCATATTGAACGCCGGCTTAGTGTCGGAGTGGCACTGGAAGCAGAGCTTAGGCTGCGGAGCCTTCAGCAGCGTTTCTTCCTTGCTCTGGTGAACGCTGTGGCAACTGGTACAGCCGACCTGCGCCTTGGCGTGGGGCGAACGGTCAAAGTTCGGGTGCGCTCCCGCGTGACAGGTCAGGCACTTGGCGTCAACCTCTTTGGCCGAGTGCTTCGCGGGATTGAATATCTTGCTCGTGTCGCCGCCGCCCTCCACATGCGCCTGGCCTGCGCCATGGCAGTTTTCACACGTAACGCCAGCGGCGTTGCCATGCATCAGCGTCATCTTGGTGTGCGCGTTTTCCTCAAATCCCTTGGCGATTCCCTCGTGACAGCCGGCGCAGGTTGCATCCCCGACAAACTGGGCAGCTTCCGCACCCGTAGCGGGTGCCTTACCCTGCTCTTTGGTTTTGTCGGTCGCCAGCGCCAAGCTGGATAGGCCTAAGATCAGGGAGATCACCCCAATTACAATCGGCGAACGCCTAAGAGTCCGTGGATGTAAGACCGAGAACAGAAGAACTCGAGAGGCCCTGGAATTTGCCGGCATTCGCATTAGCATGCCCTCCCTCGACACCCGCAGTTGGTCATGTATGTGTGACAAAGTAATTTTGCAGCTCACAAGCTTGAATCTAAATTTTCTGGTAACACTCATTCGAACGCAATGAAGATTGTGAAAAACGGGTGCAATTCCGTAACGCCAGTTCCCGTTTTGAATTTTGGATCAGATCGAAAACGAGATCATGGTAAAGCGACTCACCGTGACCCGACTGATCAATATGAGACACTTTCCAGGAAAGGCATGCCCGTCCTATCAAGAAAAGTGATCATAAGCAGCAATAATTCAGAAGCAACGGTAGCAAGACAACGATTGACGAGCCCCAAACGCTCCTCTACAGTACGCAGAGAGAACCTTTCTTAAATGCGAAGATCAGCATCCAACGCGAACCGAGTTCCAATCGAGGGACGACTGCGTCTCCTCGCCCTTAGTGTGGCCATTACTGGCCTGGTGCTTGCACCCCTGGGACGCGTCGGATGATACAGCCATAAGACAGAGAGACTTTCAGAAAGGGCCATCATCCACAACCGATGATGGCCTTTTTGCTTTGCGCAGGAAGCTTGCACTTGGATTTGGATGGACCGGGAGGAGCATCTTGTCAGAAACAGAACAGGTCGCAATATTCGACACTACGCTGCGGGACGGGGAGCAGTCTCCGGGCTGCAGCATGACCGCCGATGAGAAATTGCGCGTGGCGCGCCAACTCGACCGCTTGGGGGTGGATGTGATCGAGGCCGGATTTCCCGTTTCCTCCGAGGGCGATTTCCACTCCGTGCAACTGGTGGCGCGCGAGATTCGCCGGCCCGTGGTCGCGGCCTTGGCTCGCTGTTGCCACGCCGACATCCAGCGAGCCGGTCAGGCCCTCGAGTCAGCCGCCCACCCTCGCATCCATACCTTCCTGGCTACGTCCGATATTCACTTGCAACACAAGCTCAAGCTTTCTCGCCGCGAGTGCCTGGAACAGGCGCGTGACGCCGTGGGCTTCGCCAAGTCCCTCTGCAAAGACGTGGAATTCTCGCCTGAGGACGCAACCCGCTCGGATCGGGATTTCCTTTGCGACGTGCTGCAAGCGGTAATCGAGGCCGGCGCGACCACGGTCAACATTCCCGATACCGTCGGATACGCCGTCCCGTCCGAGTTCGCCGACCTGATTCAGACTATCCGGCGGAATGTCCGCGGTATCCAACAGGTAACCATTTCGGTGCACTGCCACGACGACCTGGGGCTTGCGGTGGCAAATTCCCTGGCAGCGGTCGGCGCCGGAGCACGGCAAGTGGAATGCACACTCAATGGGATCGGGGAACGGGCAGGTAACGCCTCGCTCGAGGAGTTTGTGATGGCCATGCGTGTCCGCCCTGACCGCTATCCGTTTCACACGGCAGTTATTGCTGAGCAGCTTTTTCCTGCAAGTCAATTGCTTACCGAAGTCACGGGAGTACCGGTGCAGCCCAATAAAGCGATCATTGGGCGCAATGCCTTCGCGCACGAGGCCGGTATCCACCAGGATGGCATGATCAAGAACCCGTTGACCTATGAAATCATGACTCCGCAATCCGTGGGAGTGCCGAGCACACGTTTCGTCCTGGGGAAACATTCGGGACGTCATGCTCTCGGGCTCCGCTGCGAAGAACTGGGCTTCCAGCTGGAGCGCCGCGAACTCGATCAGATCTACCGCCATTTTCTCGCGCTGGCTGACTCCACGAAAACTGTCGCGGACAGCCAAATCTTGGAACTCATTCGGAAAATGCATCGGGAGCGGTCGAGTACAAGCTTCGCTGCGGAGTCGCCACAAGCGTCCCTTCCCAGCGCAGACGATACGGCCGGTTATCCCCATCTCGGTCTTGCCCCTATTGGAAGTTTTTCAAAGGACGCGAACCCAGGCGCAACCCCCTTGGCGTTGGGTGCGCACGAAAACGAGCAGCAGGAGGACTACCTGTGGGGAGTGTGATGCCGGGTGCGGCCGGGACAGATACAATCACGGTACAGATACAATCACAAAAGTGCGGTTCATTACTCGTCTTCGCGCTACGTAGAGCAAGAAGCAGTCAGAGGAACCTAGAACTATGACGAAAACTGGAGCGCAGATTCTTTGGGAATGCCTGGAGCGGGAAGGCGTGACCCACGTCTTCGGATATCCCGGCGGCGCCATCCTGCCGGCTTACGATGCCCTGAAGTACAGCAAGATCCATCACGTGCTGGTGCGGCATGAGCAGGGCGCCACGCACATGGCGGACGGCTACGCGCGCGCCAGCGGACGAGTAGGGGTCGCCGTGGCGACCTCCGGTCCTGGAGCCACCAACATGGTGACCGGCATCGCGACCGCGATGCTGGACTCCTCCCCCATTGTTTGCATCACCGGTCAAGTGGGCAGCAAACTGATCGGCTCCGATGCCTTTCAGGAAACCGACATCACAGGCATTACTCTGCCCATTACCAAGCACAATTATCTGGTAACGAGGGCCGATGAACTGGCACAAACGATGCGCGAAGCATTCTATGTAGCCAGCTCGGGCCGCCCCGGCCCGGTCCTCGTGGATATCACCAAGGATGCGCAACAGTCCTCGTGCGAGTTCGACTGGGAAGCCGCGAAGCCGCAACTGCCAGGCTATCGTCCTGATCTTTCTCCAGCTCCAAAGGAATATGAAAAAGCGCTGGAGCTGATCCATAATTCCAAGCGGCCGGTAATCCTGCTGGGCCACGGCGCCATCGTCTCCGGCGCGATCCGTGAAGTGCGCGACTTGGCTGAGCGTGCCGGCATCCCGGTGGCGCTTACGCTGCTCGGTCTGGGTGCGCTTCCGGCTTCTCATCCCCTCAACCTGGGCATGATGGGGATGCACGGCGAAGCCTGGGTAAACCACACGATTCAAGAAGCCGACTTGCTCATTGCACTCGGCATGCGCTTCGACGACCGCGTCACCGGCAGCCTGAAGACCTACGCGCCCAACGCCAAAAAAATTCATGTGGAGATTGATCCGTGCGAGATCAACAAGAATGTAAAAGTTGATGTCGCGCTGGTGGGTGATCTGCGAGAAGTCCTGCACGTAATGTTGCCGAAGATCGAGTCCATTGATCGCAGCGATTGGCTGGATCTTATCGATCGGCTGAAAGGTGACTCCGCGGTCCGTGACATTCAGAACCTTCCGGATAGCGGCCATCTCTATGCCGCGCATGTCATCAACGACCTTTGGCGGCAAGCTCGAGGCAGCAACACCGTAGTCGTGACCGATGTCGGCCAGCATCAGATGTGGGAGGCACAATACTACAAGCACGAGGAACCGCGATCGCTGATCACCTCCGGAGGCTTGGGCACGATGGGATTTGCCCTTCCCGCGGCGATTGGTGTAAAGGTCGCGCGCCCCGAGGCCGAGGTTTGGGTCGTGGTAGGGGATGGCGGCTTCCAAATGACCATGTGCGAACTCGCGACCATCGTGCAGGAGAATCTCAAGATCAACATTGCGATCATCAACAACGGATTTCTGGGAATGGTGCGGCAGTGGCAGGAATTCTTCTACGAACGCAACTACCAAGCCACACCGCTGCTAAACCCGGACTTTGCCAAGGTTGCCGGGGCCTACGGCATTCAGAACGCTACAGTGACTCAGCGTTCTCAGGTCGTGCCCGCCGTCCAATCGGCTCGCCAGCACGATGGCCCCGTGCTGATTAATTTTCAGGTCGAGCAAGAGGATACCGTTTATCCCATGGTTGCTGCGGGGGCCGCTTTGCACGAGATGATCCGCCGTCCCAGCCCGATTGTGGAGACTGCGGCCGACGAATAACCTAAGATGACGAACCCCATATGCTGAACACATTCGTGGTATACGTCGAAAACAAGCCAGGAGTGCTGACCCGGGTGGCGTCGCTGTTTCGCCGCCGCGCCTTCAACATCGACTCACTTACCGTTGGGCGCACGGAAAAGCCGGAAGTGTCGCGCATGACCATCACCATTGACGCCGACCACGACCAGGCGCTCCGTATCGAGGCTAACCTCTACAAGCTCGTGAACGTGCTGCTGGTAGAAAATATTACGACCATTCCGGCGATCATTCGCGATCTGGCCATGATTAAAGTCGCGGCCACGCATGAAGCGCGCTCCCACGTGTTAGAGCTGGCCAGCGTTTTCCGGGCGCGAGTTGTCGATGTTGCGCCCGAGTCGCTGATTATCGAAATCACCGGCGGCGAAGACAAGATCGACGGTCTGCTGGAAGTGCTTCGTCCTTACGGCGTCCTGGAAATGGTGCGCACCGGAATCGTCGCGATGCGGCGTGGAAACAAACCTTCCACGGCGCTGGCATCGTCGGAGGCGCCAGCGCAGGCGGCGGCTGATGACGATCTCTCGCAGTCGGTGTAAGGTGAAGAGTCTTAATTCGAAAGGAATACCCATGGCAACCATGTATCACGAAGACGCGGCCGACCTGTCACTGATTCGCGCGAAGAAAGTAGCCATTATCGGCTACGGCTCGCAGGGACACGCCCATGCTCTCAACCTGAAAGACAGTGGCGTGCAAGTGCGGATCGGCCTTCCGCCTACCAGCGAGTCTCGGGCCAAGGCGCAGGCCGCGGGATTGACCGTGACTTCTGTCGGTGATGCCGCGGCCTGGGCCGATGTCATCATGATCCTCGTGCCCGATACGGCGCAGCCCGCCGTCTACAAGCGAGATATCGCTCCTCATTTAAAGGCCGGGAAGACCCTGATGTTTGCCCACGGCTTCAACATTCGATTCGGGACCATTACTCCTCCGGCTGACATCGATGTTTCCATGATCGCGCCCAAGGCGCCTGGCCATCGCGTGCGTGAGGTGTTCGTCGAAGGCGGCGGAACTCCTGCCCTCCTGGCCGTGCATCAGGATGCCAGCGGAACCGCCAAACAGCTAGCGCTTTCCTATGCCAAGGCAATCGGCGCAACCCGCGCCGGGGTGATCGAGACTACGTTTACCGAGGAAACCGAAACCGATCTCTTCGGCGAGCAGGCCGTGCTGTGCGGCGGAGCCAGCGCGCTGGTGAAGGCGGGCTTTGAGACGCTGGTTGAGGCCGGCTACCAGCCCGAGATTGCCTACTTCGAATGCTTGCACGAACTAAAGCTCATCGTGGACCTGATGTACCGCGGCGGACTCAATTACATGCGTTATTCCATCAGCGACACCGCGGAGCACGGAGACTACACCGGCGGCCCGCGAATCGTCACCGAGGAGACAAAGAAGGTGATGCGGCAAATGCTGAAGGAAATCCAGGACGGAACCTATGCCCGGAACTGGATCGCCGAAAACGAATCCGGACGCGAATGGTTTGAGGCTACCCGTCAATCCGAGCAGGAACATCCCATCGAGCGGGTGGGCGAGCGCTTGCGCAGCATGATGCCATTCCTCGAGCCGGTGAAGGTGAAGCAGGGCCGGAAGAATCCGCCAGTGCCGGCTTAGACAGACTGCGCGTTTTCCATGAGTTGTCTCGTAAACGGTCTTGGGAAGGGCACGACTTCAGTCGTGCCGTCCCAAGACCAATAAATACGAGGGCTTTAGCCCTGAGGAGCCGTGAGACAGTTTCTTGCTTACGATAGCTCCTAATTCGTCGGACCCTGTAGCGTTTTCACCAGCCACGGAATAATTACTTCTTTGAAAATCCGCGGATCGGGCCAAACTCCCACTTGCCGGCCAAGATGGCCGCCGTGCGGATTGATCCAGGCTTCTTTCGGCACGTCGCCTTTGCTCAGCAGGAGATATTCGTCTTCGATGGGAACCTGGGTGTCGAAAACTCCCGCCAGAATGAGCATCGGCGCCATCGGCTTGCCGAGCAGCCCTTGTTTTACCAGCGAGAGCTTCGGCAGGAAATCACCCATTTCGTCCAGCGTGTGAACGCCGTCGAGAATGCTCATGAGCGCGGGAACCTGGTCGAACAAATATTCACGATTGCCCATCAGCGAGTTCATCAAGAACTCTTTCTGAAAGAACTTGTCCACCGGCGGAGACTGCGCGCTGCAGCCCCGCAGCCGGGCGTGCTCGACAATCGCCATTTTCGTCGCCCAGTAGGCTCCCCAGCTCACGCCGTGCATCGCGATGCGGTTCTTGTCGATCTCCGGCCGGGATTGCGCATAATCAATCACCTTCGACAACATGCGATCCGCCGTTTCACTTACCTTCACCGGGTTCTGTCCAGTCCCGGGACCATCGACTGCGAGAACTGCGATTCCGAAAGGTAGAATGGCGCCGAAGCTTTCGGTCAGGTCTTCCTTGCGGCTATCCAAACCATTCACTGCGATCACCAGAGGCACCGGTCCTTTCGCATTCTTCGGCACGCGAAGGTAGCCGATGATTTCCTTTCCTTCGAAGGGAATGCGTACGACCTCGAGCGGCGGATCGAAGAAGCGCGCGTGCGCGAGAAAAGCTTCGATGGCCTTTTCGTAAGAGCGCTGCTTGCCGGGAGAAGCTGGAATAGGCCAGCGTCCGAACGAGTAAAGCCGCCACGCCCGGATGTAATCAGCATTGGCCTTGGCGGGATCTGACTTGTCTTTTTCAAGCGACTTCGCTTCGTTGAAGTAGCGATCGGCCACGTGCATGAATCCCGCAGCCCATTCGTCTTTGTCGGCGGTGTGGATGCTCTCGAAGGCTTCTTTCACGTCGCCCGGATCAAGACCGATCAGCGGATACTGACCCACCTCGGCGCGATGGATGGCTTCGACCCGGATCTCGTCGATGGTGCGCTCGCGGCGTGGCTCGTTTTGAGCGGAAGCGCTGGCAGAGATGAGTGCGATGAATATCAACGGAAAAGCGGCAGAATAAGAGTGACTTCCCATTTTCATAACGTGGCCCTTTTTTTGTTTCGAATTACGTGGACATCCCACGGACGAAAGGCCGGACGGAACTGCGCCCGGCCCTTCCTGCATCTTGCTAGCCTCACGCCACCACTAAAACGCGAACTTCAAACCCAACTGTACCGCCCTGCTGCCGCCGGAACCGATGACCGGATTTGCTGCAGCCACATCCGGCGTTGCGCACCCGCAGCCGAACCCCGGCGCCGACGGGTCATTCAAGCCGAACCCGTTCTGCCCACCGTAAGGATTGGCAAAGTTCGGATGGTTGAGAATGTTGAAGAACTCGGCGCGGAACTGGGCTCGGAGCCTTTCTCCGAAATGCCAATTCTTCGCCACTGAGAAGTCGAAGTTGCGGAAGCCGGAATCGCGGAAGAGGTTGCGGCCCATATTTCCGAACTGGCCCAAAGGCGGCGGGATCATGATGGAACTGCCCTGAGCGTAGCAACCGAACGAACTCAGAGACTCTGTAGACGGTCCCGGCGTTCCACCGTCCACGTTCAGGGCTTGGGCTGCACAGGCCGCGTTCGATGTACCGGGGAAGAACGGAATCGGGTTTGGACCTGATTTGAAGTCGGAGGGCTTGCCATAAAAGCTCCAGCGAATCGGAGAAAAGGCCGGCGGGCTGACAGGCAACGGCCCAGTGCCAGCGGCATCGGTTCCCAGATCGATCGGTCCCCACGGTTGCCCGCTTTCCAGCGTTACGATTGAATTGAGTTCCCAGCCTTGCAGCATCTGCCCGTAGCCGCTCTTGCCGGGAATTGCATAGGTGAGGGAAAGCGTAAGGCGCTGCCGGATGTCGAAGTCGCTGCTGGCGTATTCCTTTCCGACGTTGTAAGAATCCTGCGGCAGGCCTGCGCCGTAGCCGAAGTCCCAATTCGCCCCCACATCGTCAAGCGAGTGCGAGAAGGTGTAACCCGCGACCATGCTCAGGCCGTGGAAATTGCGAGAGTTCAACGTGGCTTGCAGGCCGTCATAATTCGATTTGTAGACGTTCCCCATCTGAAAAATATTGCTGAGGTAGGGGAACTTGCCGTTATAGGGAAGGCAAAGCTGATCGGGAGAGTTGGTATTTGCGTCTGCGCAGAGCGGATTGTAGTCACTGCCCACCGGCGGCTGATTGATATCCCGAATTCCCGTCAGATTCGTCCCATGATTACCCACGTAGGCAACTTCCAGGGAAAGATTGGGGGTAAACGCGTGTTGCAGGTTCAATGTCCAGGTCCACACGTAAGGTGTGGTGATGTTGCGGTCCACACTCATGATTGGGCAGGGATTGTTGAAACAATTGAGCGTAGCGGTGCTGACGTTGGCCCCGTAGAGAGGCACGCCGCTGTCCCATTGCGGCATGCCAGGTGGAATCGCCAGATTGCCGGCCGTGATCGTTCCTCCAGCCGTGTCGCCCGCGCCGTCGATAATGGCTCCGGTGGGAACGTTATTCAGGCCGAATGCGTTGTTGAAGGCGAGCAGAGCTTCCCAATTGATGGTCTCGTATACCAGGCCTACTCCTCCTCTTAACACCGTGTTGCCTTTGCCCGTCGCGTCCCAGGCAAAGCCCAAGCGCGGGGCAAAGTTTTTGTGGTCGGGATTGTAGGGACCGCTCACGCCGTTCCTTCCAGCCTGAATCAATCCGGTGGCCGAGTTAGGATCGAAATTGCCCAGCTGGTTGTTAGCTTCCGACATCACGGAACTGTACTCATAGCGCAGTCCGTAGTTGATGGTGAGGGTCCTGGTAGCGCGCCAGTCGTCCTGGACAAAGAGTCCATAGGCCCAATTGTGGATCTGCCGCCTGGGATCGCCCACTTGCACCGAGGCTTTGAACGGATCGCCGGCAAAAAAATCTTCCAGCTGTGTGGAGTTAGGTAGCGCCACGCCGCCCAGGAACGTGATGCTGCCTCGGGCGTTGCCAAACGCGCCGCCGCTCACTTCATTGCGATGCAGTTCGCCGCCGAACTTAAATGCATGCTTCCCTCTGTTATAGGCAACGTGGTCGATGATCTGAGTGATGGAATCCGGTCCCTGGAATTTGGGCCACTTGAAAGCACCGAGACCGGGGACGAACGCTCCGGCAAAGCCAATACGCGGCAATCCCCCGGTGAAGGGTCCGCTCACCCCTGTGTTCAAGCCATACGCCGACGCGGGCGTGTTCAAGTCGCCCGGCAAAGTGGGCTGGTAGAGCCGGTTGTAACCAACTCGCGCTTCATTCGCCCAGTTGGCGTTAGGCGTCCAAATCCAGTTTCCTCCCACCACCTGAGCGCGAGTATGGATGTCGGACCGCCATTTCGATTGCAACTCCGGAAAATCCTCCACCGTTCCATTGTTGTTGCCGTAAAAGTAAAAGCCGCTCACGCTGTTGCGTTCATTCAGGTTGTAGTCCACTTTGCCGATCGCATTATCAACGCCAACATCGTTGGGAAATCCCTGCACGACGTTGATGCTTTGCGTGTTGTTCGTGGGAAAGCCTGAGCCGCTGCAACTGACCGCGGCGGTAGCGCCAGTACCGGTGACGCTGCAACCCGAAATCAACTGGCTGGCCGCACTGATCGGAACGTTGTTTGCCAATAGGTCGTCAATCGCATTCGGAATGCTGTTGGCGCAGTCGCCGGCCACGGAAGTGCAAGTCGGCGTTGGCGGTGTAGGTAACGACGCCATCGAAGGAGTGGTTACGCTATACGAGTTTCCGACGTCGTAGCGCTGGCCTTCGTAGGCACCGAAGAAGAATGCCCTGTCCTTGATAATCGCGCCGCCGAAACTGCCACCAAACTGTTCCAATGTCCGGGAAGTCTTCGCCGCCGGAGAAGCGTTGAAATAGTTGCGCGCGTCCATCGCGCCATCGCGCCCGAAGGCAAACGCCGTGCCGTGGATCGAATTCGTTCCCGACTTCAATCCCACATTGATGATCGCGCCCGGCTTCCACCCGTATTCAGCAGGCGGATTCTCCTGAACGTTAAACTCCTGGATCGCATCGATGGGCAGGATGGTGGCGGAATCTCCCGCAATGCCGGCGCCGTTGATGATGCCTTGGCCCGAAAACGGCTCGCTGTTGAATAGGCCTTCGACGAAGTAGGCGTTATCTTCCGCCCGCAGGCCGTTCGTGCTGGTGGTGGAGAATCCGCCGCCAGGGTAGCGCATCACGCCGGGGCGTAATTGCAGCAGGTTTTCGTAGTTACGTCCGTTCAACGGCAGGTCGTTGATTTCCTGGTTGCTCAACGTTCCTCCCAAGGTGGAGGACGTGGTGTTGACTAAGGGAACGTCCTCCTGAACCACGACGATCTCTGAAACCTGGCCGGGCTGGAGAGTGAAATCTACGCGAACGTCGGTCGCGACCTCGATGCCGACGTTGGGCCGCTCCGTCGACTTGAATCCCTTGGCTTCGACGTGGATCTTGTAAGTTCCTGGCGTCAGGTCGGCAGCCACATAGTCTCCGGAAGCGTCGGTGGTGAGGGTTCGCGAAGTGCCGCGCTGTGTGTCGGTGACCACCACGGTTGCGCCGGCAACGGAGGCGCCACTTTGGTCGGTAATACTGCCCAGCACGCGTCCGGCGGTCGACTGCGCCCAGGCAGGCAGACCCATCAGACCCAAGGCCAGAACAAGAAGAACAATAACAACAGGGTTGGTCAAAGTCGTCTTGTGACCCGCGGACAGGGCGGTTCGAAATGTCATCGGAACTCCTCCGTTTTTCTGGTCCGACAGCCATACCATTGCCGCCCGAATGAAGTCAAGGGAATTCTCCCGGATCGCCCTTCTCCACGCCCCCAGGAACTTGGTTGGTAAAGTGCGCAGGAGAATACTTCACCCATAACCAAGCTGGTGAAATCGGCTTTTCGGGAAGGACTTGCATTGCACGAGCCCGAAGAGTATCGTCCTAGCTGTCATACCACCATACCAAGAGACCGTGGATGCTCGCCGCCCACTCCAAAACCGCAGAAACACCTCCGCAGCCTTTGGACCTGCGGTATAGTAGCCAGACCATCGCTAGTTCCCCCAAACTGGCTCGTGCGGGAGAAAACCCTGTGTACAAAGTTGTGCGAACTTCGCGTCTGTACGAGCAGATTGTCCAGCAGATTGAAGACTCGGTTCTGAGCGGTTCGCTGAAACCCGGCGACCAGCTTCCCGCCGAACGGGACTTGGCGCATCGTCTCGGCGTCAGCCGCACTGCCGTGCGTGAAGCGGTGAAGGCGTTGCGCGAAAAGGGTTTGGTCGAAGCCTATTCCGGCCGCGGCACCTTCATTACTGACGGAACCTCGCAGGCAGCGCGCCAATCGTTCGACCTCATGGTGAAGATCGGGCAGCAGGAAGGTGCGCCGCATCTGGCCGAGCTCCGCCTGATCCTGGAACCGGGAATTGCCGCCTTGGCTGCGGCGCGGATTGAAGAACCGGAACTCGTGGCCTTGCGAGAGACCGTCGCCGTGATGGATCGGGCGCAGAAAGATCCCGGAGCCTACATTGAAGCCGACCTCGACTTCCACCTGGCGCTCGCCGAGGCGGCCGCCAATCCGCTGATCCTTTCGCTGATCGATTCCATCGTCGGCCTGTTGCGGGAGCAACGCATAAAGATCTTTAACGTCGAAGGCGGACCGCAGCGCGGGCAACTCCATCACAAACGCATTCTCGAGGCCATGGAGCGGCACGATCCCGAGATGGCCCGCAGCGCGATGCATGCCCATCTCGAGCAAGTACGCCAGGATTCACAGGTTTCCGCCGGCAGATCTTCCGGAAAACATGCACCGGTCGGTTCCAAGATCACTGCATGACTAATTCGCAGGCGCAGATTAAACCATAGCTTCATTGCGTAGAGCAACTGCGCAACCAGATTCGGAGGTTCGGTAGGGATGGCGAAACTCGGGTTTATCGGTTTGGGAGTCATGGGCAGCCAGATGGTCAACCGGCTGCTGAGCAAGGGTCACTCCGTCGTCGGCTACAACCGCACGCGCTCCAAGGCGCAGTGGCTGGTTGAGAAAGGGATGCAGTGGGCCGACTCACCGCGCGCGGTAGCGGCCGCCTCCGACTTCACCTTCGCCATGGTTACTAATGCCGCGGCCATCGCTTCCATCACTGAGGGTCCCGACGGAATGCTGGCAGGCTTAAGCGCGGGTAAGACTTTCATTGATATGAGTACGGTGAGTCCGACGGTGAGCCGCGCGCTGGCCGCGAAGGTGCGGGAAAAAGGCGCGGACATGGTCGACTCGCCGGTCTCCGGCAGCGTGATCACATTGCAGGAAGGTAAGCTATCGGTGATGGTGGGCGGCAGGCGCGAGACCTTCGAGAAGATTAAGCCGTTGCTGCTCGACATTGGACCGAAAGTTACGCATGTTGGCGACAATGGTCTGGCCCTGGCCATGAAGATCGCGGTGAATCTCAGTCTCGCAGTGCAGATGCTGGCGTTTTCTGAAGGAGTTTTGCTGGCGGAGAAGAGCGGCATCGCGCGCGAAACTGCGGTGGATGTCCTCACCCACAGCGCGATCGCATCGCCCATGATTCAGTACCGCGGACCCTTCGTGCTGCAGCAACCGGAAGAGGCGTGGTTCGACGTCAACATGATGCAGAAGGATATGGTCCTTGCGATGGATTTAGGACGTCAGCTCGACGTGCCCCTGCCTTCGACAGCTGTAAGCAATGAGATTCTGACCGCAGCGCGCGGCATGGGCTGGACGAAATACGATTTCGCCTGCATGTTCGATGTACTGGCCGCTATGTCGGGCGTGACGACGCCGGTCACCGCGGGAGCGAAGAAGAAATGACCACTGCCACTTCCAACCCCGAAACTAGCAGCGCAGCCGCCACCGAAAAAGAGAAGTGGCTTCACGCCTACCGCCAGATGGTCAGCATCCGCCTGTTCGAAGAGCAGGTAAATGAGGTCTATACCCGGGCGCTGATGCCGGGACTTGCCCACCTGTATAGCGGTGAAGAAGCCGTGGCTGTGGGCGTCTGCGAGGCCCTGCGTATCGACGATTACATCACCAGCACACACCGCGGTCACGGACACTGCCTGGCGAAGGGTGCGTCGCCAGATCGTATGTTCGCCGAATTGTTGGGAAAAGAAGCGGGCTATTGCCGCGGCAAGGGCGGATCGATGCACATCGCCGATCCGGCGACCGGCAACCTCGGCGCCAACGCCATCGTCGGCGGCAGCGTCGGCATCGCCACCGGCGCGGCGTTCTCCGCCCGGGCCCTGGGCACGGATCGCGTCGCGGTCTGCTTTTTCGGAGAAGGCGCGCTCGGCCAGGGGTCGCTCTACGAAGCGATGAACCTGGCGCAGTTGTGGAAGCTGCCCGTGATCTACGTCTGTGAAAACAATCTCTACAACGAGTACACGCACTACACGGAAACCACCGCCGGCAGCATTCTCGGCCGCGCCACCGCCTTCGGGCTGGAAGCTGCGAGCGTCGACGGGCAGGATGTGCGCGCTGTGAATGAAATTGCAACGCGGCTGGTGAAGCGGGCGCGCTCCGGAGCCGGACCGGCATTCCTGCAGTGCGATACTTACCGTTACAGCGGGCATCACGTCGGCGACATCAATCGCGAATACTACCGGTCCAAGCAGGAAGAGCAGCACTGGAGGACCGACCGCGATCCCATCAAGGTTTTATCGAAATGGTTGCTTGAGCAAGGCTATGCTGACGCCGCAGCTCTCGACGGAATTACTTCTGAAGTTCGTGCCCTGATGGAAGCAGCTGTGAAGTTCGCCATTGCCGCGCCTTATCCTGGTGTGGACGAAGTGGAGAAGCACGTCTATGCCTGAACGCGAAATCACATTTGCGCAAGCGGTGCGCGAAGCCCTGGCCGAGGAAATGCGCCGTGACTCCCACGTCTGCATCTTCGGCGAAGATGTCGCCGAGGCCGGTACGCCTTTCAAGGTTCTCTCTGGATTAGTCGAAGAGTTCGGCGCCAAGCGTGTGGTCGATACTCCGATCTCTGAAGCTGGATTCACGGGCGTAGCCGTGGGCGCGGCCATGACGGGAATGCGTCCCGTTGTCGACATCATGTTCGGCGACTTCATCACGCTCACCATGGATCAAATGGTCAACCAGGCGGCGAAAGTGCATTACATGTCGGGCGGGCACTGGAGAGTGCCGATGGTGATGCGCACGACCCTGGGCGCGACGCGACGCTCGGCGGCGCAGCATTCGCAGTCGCTGCACGCCTGGTTCAGCCATGTGCCGGGGTTGAAAGTGGTTTTGCCCTCGACGCCTTACGACGCGAAAGGCCTGTTGAAGACGGCCATCCGCGACGAGAACCCGGTGATCTTTTTTGAAGACAAGATGATGTACAAGCTCAAGGGGCCGGTTCCGGAAGAGGATTACACCATCCCATTGGGGGTGGCCGATGTGAAGCGCGCCGGTGACGACATCACGCTGGTCGCCACCAGCAGCATGGTGCAAGTCGCGTTGGGGGCGGCGATTCTGCTGGAGAAAGAAGGAATCAGCGCCGAGGTCGTCGATCCGCGAACCACGTGGCCGCTGGATGAAAAAACGCTGATCGACTCGGCGAAAAAGACCTCGCGGGTGATTGTGCTGGATGAGGGTTACGGACGTTATGGAGTCACTGCGGAGCTTGCGGCCGTGATCGCCGAAGGCGCATTCTACGATCTGGACGCACCGGTGAAGCGAATGGGCGCTATGCACGTCCCCATTCCCTTTTCTCCGCCGCTCGAAGACGTGACGGTGCCGACGGAGCAAACGGTATTTGATGTGGCAAGGTCGATGTGCAGGCCGTCCTAGTAAAGGCGTCATCCTGAGCGTAGCCGCTTTTTCAGGCGAAGCGAAGGATCTCGCGTGCAGGGGCCGCGTCCGGATGAGATCCCTCACCCGGCTGAACTGCGCCGGGTTTCGGGATGACGTACTGAAAATGGAGCAGGAGGTTTGTTATGGGATTAAAGACTCATGGAACCATGGCAGTCGATTGGGAGCAGCGCATCGACTTCGATCGCTTGCGCCGCGAGCGTCTGGCGAAAGCGAAAGCCCTGCTCGCGAAATCCGAGATGGGCGCGCTGCTTTGTTTCGACATGAACAATGTGCGTTACCTCACCTCTACGCACATCGGCACCTGGGCGCAGGACAAAGCCAACCGCTTCACACTGCTGCCGCAGAATGATGAGCCCATCCTGTGGGATTTCGGCTCCGCCGCCAAGCATCATCAATTAAATTGCCCGTGGCTCGATGGCCGCTCGCACTCTGGGATTTCCATGCTGCGCGGCGCCATGACGCCAGAGATGGGGCGCGCCGAAGATGTCGCCAAGAAAATTCGCATCGAACTCGAAATGCGCGGCCTGCACAAAGAACCGGTCGGCATCGACATCATCGAACTGCCGGTTCTCTTCGCGCTGCAACGCGAAGGCATCACGGTAATCGACGGCCAGGCGCTTATGTCGGAAGCCCGCGTCATCAAGACGCAGGACGAAATCTCTCTGCTCAACACTTCCGCGATGATGGTCGACGCCGCCTACGACGAGTTGTATCGCGCCATGAAACCTGGACTGCGCGAGAACGAAGCGGTGGGCTTGGTCAGCAAGGTTCTTTACGATCTGGGTTCTGAATATGTCGAAGCGGTGAATGCAATTTCGGGCGAGCGCTGCAATCCGCATCCGCACGTGTTTTCCGACCGCGTGCTGCGCCCCGGCGATCCCGTCTACTACGACATTCTGCATTCCTACATGGGCTACCGCACCTGCTACTACCGCTGCTTCACCGTGGGCTACGCTTCGCGCGCCATGGTCGATGCCTACAAGCGTTGCCGCGAATATCTCGACGCCGCCATTGAGCTGGTGCGTCCGGGCCGCACCACTGCGGAAATCGCAGCGGTCTGGCCGAAGGCACAGGATTTTGGTTTCAAGAATGAAGAAGATGCGTTCGCGCTGCAATACGGCCACGGCATCGGCCTCGCCATCTGGGAGAAGCCGGTCATCAGCCGCCTTGTTTCGTTCGAACATCCGGTCACCATCGAGCCAGGCATGGTGTTTGCCCTCGAAACCTTCTGGCCCTCGACCGACGGCTGGAGCGCGGCTCGCATTGAGGAAGAAATTGTCGTCACCCCGACCGGACACGAAGTGATCACCCGCTTCCCGGCCGAAGAACTTCTGGTGGCGGGATCGCACTATGTCACCGTGAACGGGCCGCTGCCCACTGTTCGGGAGACTGAAGCTCCGCCCACCGAGCACGTGCTGGATATGATCGAAGCGAGCGCGAAAACTGAGCGGGTAGGAGTTTCGGGCTGAAGGCCATAACAGAGGCCCTTCCCCCCATAAAAGCCTATGGCCTTCAGCGTTGTTATGCCCGCCCTCGAGATGGCGCAGGAAACCGGCAAGCTGATTGCTTGGCGGAAGCAGGAAGGCGATCGCGTCACGAAAGGCGAACCGCTCCTCGAAGTAGAAACCGATAAAGCCGTACTCGAAGTGGAAGCGCCCGCCGACGGCATCCTCGCCGGAATCACGGCGCAGGCTGGCGCCGACATTCCCGTAGGGCAGACCATCGCATGGATTGTGGCCCCCGGCGAAAAGCCTCCCACGGAAAGTGAATCTGCGGCAACCGCTCCTGCGGCTCGAGGAAAGACGGAATCGCATGCTGCGCCGGTTGCTGCCGCCAAGGCCGAGCCTTCTGCCGTTCAAGGCGCGAGGATTTCCCCGAAGGCGCGGCGTCTCGCGAAAGAGTTGGGCGTGGAGATCGCCAATGTGCGTGGTTCTGGTCCGGGCGGCGAGATTCTTGCGTCCGACGTTCAGGCTGCGGCCGCTCCTGTTGCGTCCGCCGCAACTGCTGCGAAGCAATCAGGTAGCATCGAAGTCCCCAGCACTCTTGGCCGCTTGATGGCTGAGCGCACCGCGCAAAGCTGGACCACCGTTCCTCACTTCTTCGTGACGTGTGAAATCGATGCCAGCGCACTGAACGAATATCGGGAAAAGCTGGTGGCCGAGATCGAGCGCACGCACAACATCCGCATCACGCACACTGATCTGCTGGTCGCGCTGGCGGCGCGCGTTCTGCTCAAGCATCCTCGATTGAATTCGAGTTGGACCGCGGAAGGCATTCGGCTTCACGACCACGTGAACATGGGTGTGGCCATTGCAGTGAGCGATGGTGTAGTCGCGGCCGTAATCCCCAACGCACACACCGCGAGCCTGGCGGAAATTGCCACACGGCGTCGCGACGTGGCCGAGCGCGCTCGCGCCGGAAAACTCCGCCCCGCCGACATTGCCGACGCCACGTTCACCATCAGCAACCTCGGCATGTATCACGTAGACCAGTTCAGCGCGATCATCACCCCGCCGCAGGCCGCAATCCTTGCGGTGGGCAGCATTGCCGACCGGGTCGTTGCCGTAGATGGCAAACCCGCCGTCCGGCCGATGATGACGCTGACTCTGTCCTGCGATCACCGCGCCGCCGATGGAGCCCGCGCCGCCATGTTCCTCAACGACCTCGCCGAAGCCATTTCCAACCCGGGAGAACTCCTGGCTTAGCCTATGTCTCGGCTCCTCGTTTTGTGCCTAAGCTTCTTCGCTACTGCTTCCTTCGCGTTCGCCCAGGGTGGTCCGCCTTATTACACGAACGATCCTGGCACGCCCGGCCACCTCAATTGGGAAATCAATGTCGGCTACATGCCCTTCTTGTATAGCAACCAATCCGTCTCCCACACTCCCGACCTCGATATCAATTTCGGCGTTGGCGAGCGCATTCAACTAACCTATGAAAATGCATGGTTGCGCGTCCACAATCCTTCGGCCCCGACCGAGTTTGGTGCAGGTCAGTCCAATCCGGGCGTGAAATGGCGTTTTTACGACGCGGGAGAATCCGGCCTTAACATCTCGGTTTTCCCCCAGCTTTTCCTTAACAATCCCGACGACGCCGTCCGCCGTGGCATCACGCCGGCTAGCGATACGTTCCTGCTGCCCGTCGAATTCTCCAGGAAACTTGGCCCTGTCGATGTGGACTACGAAATTGGCTACGAGTTTGTCCACAAGGGACCGGACGGCTGGCTCACCGGCCTGGTCGTCGGCCACGATTTCACTCCAAAACTCGAAGGGGACATAGAACTCTATGCCCAAGGAACGTTCCGTCCTTCCGAAAGCCAGCCCACGATAGACTTCGGCGGCCGCTACAAGATTCGCCCTTCGGTTATTCTTCTCGTTATGGCCGGACGCAGCCTTGAACCCGCCCGCAGCAATCAGTCCTATTTCCTGGGTTATTTCGGGCTTCAATTCCTGCTGTCCACGAAGCACCACAAATCGGAATGACCCTGCCAAGGCGACACGCTTAGTCAGCCTTCATCTCCCGTTTACCACTCCGACGCCAGCAAGCAAGAATCGCAGAGCTTGTAGACTTAGGTGGCATGCCATTTCTATTCGGCCAAAGAATAACTGACGCCGTTTTCAACACGTTCTTCTTCCTGCTCGTATGCTTCGTGCTCTTATTGTGTGCTCAATCTCGAGCACAACAGGCGGACGCAGGAGCCTCTCCGATACCCGACGCTCCGAAGCCGAGCATCCCCGAGGCGAAAGGCTTCTTTGTCCGCTGGGCGGATTTTTACCACCAGGACTGGTGGGGGACACCGGCTTCCTCTCCGGCCCCGGCTCGCCGCGGCCTTCCATCGCCGCTCGATTCGCCGCCATTTCCCAACTCAGATTGGTCATATGGCGGTTCACCGGTAATTGGCGAGCCGGATACCAACAGCTATCCGCTGATGACCGCCATCAACCAGGCCCGCAGCCGTACCAAGATTTACGGATGGCTTGATCCGACGCTGAACTTTAGCAACTCCACCCACAGCAATGCTCCCGAAGCGAACGACGTCTACTCGAATCGCGTTGAGCTGAATCAGTTCGTCCTCTACGCCGAGCAGTTGCCTGATTCCGTGCAACGCGATCACATCGACTGGGGCTACCACCTCACCGCCCTCTTCGGCACCGATTATCGCTATACCACCGGCAAGGGCTACCTGAGCGGCCAGTTGCTGAACGATCATCGTCAATACGGCTTCGATCCAACTCTTGAATATGTCGATGTCTACATTCCTCAGGTTGCGCAGGGCATGAATCTGCGGCTGGGCCGCTTCATCTCCGTGCCTGGCATCGAGGCCCAACTGGCGCCGAACAACTACATCTTCAGCCATTCCCTGCTTTACGCGATTGACCCGTTTACCGACACCGGCTTAATCGCGTCGGTCAAGCTGAGCGACCAGTGGCTGGTGCAACTCGGGATTACCGTCGGCCACGACGTTGCCCCGTGGACGCCGGATGCGGAGCCTTCCGGCACGGCCTGCCTCAGCTATACGACCAAATCGGTAAATGACAATTTCTACCTCTGCGCCAACGGGATCAACAACGGCAAGTATGCCTACAACAATCTGCAGCAGTATGACACCACCTGGTACCACAGGTTTTCGAAGACAGTTCACATGGCAACTGAGTCCTGGTACATGTATGAGCGCGATGTGCCCGCTCTGGGAGGCGATATTCAGCCGGAAACCGGTGCAAACGCCGCGTACTGCCCGGTCGGAGAACAGCGTTGCACCGCTCCCGAATACGCCGTAGTCAACTTCCTGCAGAAGGAACTCTCAGTGCATAACTTCCTGTCGTTTCGCAGCGA